>Ga0310810_10004042_pt1 | contig 16141 bp, 12 predicted proteins | sample NCmetagenome_FD_207641 | JGI IMG/M metagenome (GOLD analysis project Ga0310810, IMG submission 207641) | Soil microbial communities from experimental microcosm in Duke University, North Carolina, United States - NC | ecosystem: Engineered > Artificial ecosystem > Soil microcosm > Unclassified ... | reverse complement strand
CGACAAAAAGGTCTTTCTCGTCGAGCGCGAGCCCAGCATTGGCGGTCACATGGCGAAGTTTGATAAGACGTTTCCGACGCTCGACTGCGCGGCCTGCATCCTGACCCCGAAGATGTCCGCCGTCCGCTCGCACGAGAATATTACATTATGGACTTATTCCGAAGTGGTGAAAGTGGAGGGGTATGTTGGAAATTATAAAGTAACGGTCCGGCGCAAGCCGCGTTATGTGCATGAGGAGCTCTGCGTCGGCTGTCAGGAGTGCATCAAATCCTGCGTCTATAAGGAACCAAAGTTCGCGGACGAATTCAACGTCGGGTTGAGCAAACGCAAACCAATTTACATTCCGTTCCCGCAGGCCGTGCCGCAGGTAGTGCTCATCGATCCGGAGCGTTGCTTGCAGGTCAAAACGGGCAAATGCAAAAAGACGTGCCTCGAAGCTTGCGCGGATCGAAAGGCGATCGACTTCAATCAGAAAGAGGAACTGGTCGAGATCAAAGTGGGGACTATCATCCTGGGGACAGGTTTCCAACTGTTCGACCCGACGCGCATTCCGCAGTATGGCTATGGGCTGTATCCGAATGTGGTCACGTCACTGGAGTTGGAACGGCTGGTCACCAGTTCGGGGCCCACCGGCGGCGAAATCATTCTGCGTAACGGCCAGAAACCCCAGACGGCGGGATTCATTCTCTGCGTCGGGTCGCGTGACATCAAAACGAACCGGTGGTGTTCACGCACCTGTTGCATGCATTCGATGAAGTTGGCGCAACTGTTCAAGGAACATACCGATGCCGACGTCACTGTTTTCTATATGGATATCCGCGCGCCGGGGAAAGGCTGCGAAGAATTTTATGATAAGTCCCTTCGCGAAGGCATTCGGTTCGTTCGGGGCCGGGTAGCCGAGGTGACGGACTGGGCGCTGGCGCCGGAGGAGGAAGGAAAGCTGGTGATTCGAGTTGAGGACACGCTGGCCGGTTTTGTGCGCCGTATTCCGGTAGATATGATCGTGCTCGCAGTCGGCATGGAACCACACACCGATGCTCAAGACGTGAGGCGGATGTTCAACTTGAGTTGCAGCACCGAAGGCTGGTTTCTAGAAAAACATCCGAAACTCGCGCCGGTTAGCACGTTTACTGACGGTGTATTCATCGCCGGCTGTTGCCAGGGGCCTAAAGACATCCCCGATAGCATTGCCCAGGCGGGCGCCGCCGCGGCTGAGGCAATGGCGCTCATCGACAAAGGCTACATCGAACAGGAGCCCAACACCGCGTATATCGATGAAGAGCATTGTTCCGGTTGTAAGTCGTGCATCTCCCTCTGCCCCTATACAGCGATCTCATTTGATGAAACTAGGCAGAAGGCCACCATTAATGAAGCCCTCTGCAAGGGATGCGGCACTTGTGTCGCCTCATGTCCCTCGGGCTCAATTGACCAGCACTTGTTTGAGGATGATCAAATCTTCAACGAAATCGAAGGCGTCCTGGCGTACTGACAATCCGAAATCCGAATCTCGAAACCCAAACAAATTCAAAATACCAGAAAGTTGAACGAGAAATGGCAGGTAAATCCCAGTGCTAATCCATGAAATTGCAGCCCTCATCTCCCGTTAGTGCCAGCGCTGTCCAATCCTCCTGGCAACCTCGGCTCGTGGCGTTTTTCTGCAACTGGTGCACCTATACCGCTGCGGACCTTGCCGGAGTTTCCCGGCTCAAGTACGCGACCAACATCCGCGTTATCCGCTTAATGTGTTCCGGCCGAGTCGATCCGCAATTTGTCCTGGAGGCGTTTGCCAAAGGGGCCGATGGCGTGCTGATTGGCGGCTGTCACCCGGGCGACTGCCACTACGTGGAGGGCAACTACAAAACATTACGCCGATTTGAGCTGCTGCGACGAATGCTGAACGATCTTGGCATCGAAGAAAAAAGGCTGCGACTGGAATGGATCTCCGCCAGCGAAGGCGAGAAGGTGCGAACGGTGGTGAACGAAATGGTTCAACAACTCGCTGCTCTCGGGCCATTAAGCCTGCCGAACAGGTTCGAGGATTGGGACAAAGAAACGGACGGACTGGAACAAGAGGCAAAACGCGAGCCCGCCGCAGTCCCGTGTTGAACGGCAGTGGGTCACAATCGAGCCCCACACTTTAATGCTGAGAGTTTTATGGCCACGAGAGAACACCAAGAGCACAAAGACCACTTAATTCGATCAATCTTTGTGCACTTTGTGTTCTTTCGTGGCCATACCGGTTAAGAAATTGATTTATGAGTGCCTCCAAGCCCAAAGTTGCGTTTTATTGGTGCGCCTCTTGCGGCGGCTGCGACGAGGCGATTGTCGATCTAGCTGAAGATATTCTTGGCGTCGTCGATGCAGTCGACATCGTGATGTGGCCCTGCGCGATGGATTTCAAACGGGCGGACTTGGAGTCCATGCCTGACAAATCCATCGTTGCCACGCTGCTCAATGGCGCCATCCGCAGCAGCGAGCAGGAGGAGATGGCCCGGCTGCTTCGCCGCAAAAGTCAGTATTTGCTAGCCTATGGTGCCTGCGCTCAGCTTGGGGGTATTCCAGGCCTGGCCAACCAGTTTTCACGCGAGGATTTGCTCAACTACATTTACGAAGCGGCACCCACCGTTGTGAATGAGTCCAAAATCCGGCCACAGCTGGAAACTGAGGAGAAAGGGCACCCGCTTAGTCTCCCGGAACTGAGGGGCATGGTACGGGCGTTGGACCAGGTTGTTGAAGTTGACTATTACGTCCCGGGCTGCCCGCCGACACCTCAAATCACCAAAGCAGCCGTCGGCGCTCTGCTGCAGGGCAAGTTGCCGGCGAAAGGCAGTGTGTTGGCGCCGGATATCGCGTTATGCGACCAGTGTCCGCGCAAAGCGACTAAACCGGCCGACGTAAAGTTCACCGGCTTTAAACGTCCCCACCTGACGGAAACCGATCCGAACGAGTGTCTTTTGGCACAAGGGATTTTGTGCATGGGGCCAGCCACACGCGGCGGCTGCGAAGCGCTTTGTCCTCGCGGTGGCATGCCGTGCACGGGGTGTTTTGGCCCGACCTCGCGCGTACGGGATCAGGGAGCGAAAATGCTATCGTCGATTTGCGCCAATATGGCAGCCAAGGAAGAGAAGGAAATCGCGCAGGTTTTGGTCGGAATTCCAGACCCGGTCGGCACGTTTTACCGTTACGGACTGCCGAAAAGCCTCCTGCGGCGAAAAGTGAGTCTGGACTACAGTTAACGCTTTTGATTCACGCCATGAACACAGCCGCTCAACAGGTCTGGAATGAAGGCAACCGCAACGCCAACGCGAGGGCACTCCAACGGCGCCGCTTCACAATTGATCCGATTACGCGCCTGGAAGGCCATGGCAAGATAGAGATTTTTCTGGACGACCAGGGTGACGTCGAACACGCATACCTCCAAATCCCCGAATTGCGCGGTTTCGAGGTATTCAGCCGCGGACGGCCCGCGGAAGATATGCCCCAGATTACGAGTCGGATCTGCGGCGTCTGTCCGACCGCGCATCACATGGCCGCTACCAAAGCGCTCGACGACCTCTTTCAAGTCGAACCCCCGCCGGCTGCGCGGAAGATTCGCGAACTCGTGTATAACGCGTTCATGATAGAGGACCATGCGCTGCATGTATATCTGCTGGGCGGTCCGGATTTCATTGTCGGCCCGGATGCGCCGAAAGAGCAGCGCAACGTGGTTGGTGTGGTGCAGAAAGTGGGAATCGAGGTGGGCAAGAAAGTGATTTCCATGCGGCGTCGTCTCCGTGAATTGATCGCCTATTTCGGCGGAAAGGTAATTCATCCAGTGCTCGGTCTGCCGGGCGGAGTTTACGACGGTTTGTTGCGAGTCGTCGACTTCGAGGGCAAGGAATATGCCAAATTTGCCGCACGGCAGTACGCCGACTTTATTGCGGAACATGTCGAGACATGGAGCTACGTGAAGTTCTGCTATTTGAAGCCACTGGGTTGGCACGGTTTCGAGGAATCCGCTACGGGCAGCATCTATGCCGTGGCGCCGCTCGCCCGCTTGAACGTCGCCGAGGGTATGGCCACCCCTAACGCGCAAAAGGCTTACGAGGAATTCTTTAGTATTCTCGGAGCCAAGCCGGTGCACCACACCCTGGCCAATCACTGGGCTCGCATCGTCGAAATGATCTATGCGGCAGAGCGGATGCTCGAACTGGTCAACGATCCTGAGATCACCCACCGCAAAATCCGCGAAATTCCCAAAGCTAAACCAAGATCGGGAATCGGGGTCGTTGAAGCACCGCGCGGAACGTTGTTTCACCACTTTGAAACGGACGACCAGGGTCTGATTACCAAAGCCAACCTGATAGTCGCTACGCAGAACAATGCGGCACGCATCGCGATGAGCGTTGATAAGGCGGCCCGTGGCCTGATTAAGAAAGGGCAGATCAACGAAGGTTTGCTCAACATGGTCGAAATGGCTTTCCGCGCTTATGACCCCTGCTTTGGCTGCGCGACACATGCACTGCCGGGGCATGTGCCGTTGCAGGTGAACATCTATGATCGGAAGCGCCGGCTTTTGCGCCAGCTGATTCAATCCTGAAATGCGGGCCACGAAATTCCCCTCAGCCCGTCCCTCTCCCAAAGGGAGAGGGAGAGCTCCCGGACTCGAAACCGTCAAACGTGGTCCGTCGCCAAACCGAAACATCTTATTACCATGCTCTCTCCACCACCGGCGCCACTCGGCTTCGACCCTCCTGCTGGGTCTAGGCAATGATATCATGACCGACGATGCGATTGGGGTGCGGATTGCCCGGGCTGCGCGGGCGCGCCTTGCCGGCTGCAAAGATATCGCCGTTGCGGAATCGACTGAAATGGGTCTGGCACTGCTGGATTTGGTAGTGGGCTTCGATCAGGTTGTAGTGGTTGATGCGATACAAACCGGCAGGGTTCCTGCAGGTTTCCTGCATGAAATCGACTCGAATCAGTTACCTCGAGGAGCTACTCGCTCGCCTCATTTCGTCGGTTTGGGCGAAATCCTGGCGTTGGGCCGGGAACTCGGATTGGCGGTGCCGAAGCATGTGAAAATTATCGCGGTTGAAGTCCAGGATCCGTATACGGTCGGCACACAAATGACACCAGCTCTGGAGGACGCTTTGCCCGGCGCAGTTGAGCGAATCGTCAGACTCTTAGCCGATGAGTGGTGATCTTTGGATGTTGACACCGCTGCGCTCCCAGCTAGGGTCAACCATGGTGAGTCGGGCCAAATGTCAGTGTTTTTCGTCGCGCGCAGTTTTTCTGAAATTTCTTTTGCTCTGTGTGATTGCGGCGCCCGAGCTTGTGTCAAATTATGCGCGAGCCTCTACTGGCCTGGTGATTTATCAAACAGGCTTTGAGGCCAATGAAGGTTACAACACCAACCTGGATCTGGTTGGCCAAAATGGATGGGTGGGGGCCGGCTCCGGCGGAAATGGACTGGTTACCGACTTTTTCCCTAAGCGCGGGCAACAAGCGTATGTAGGTTTCGCACCGCCTAACGCGGGCGATTCCAATCTCTTTGTTTATCTGCCCCTGAACAGGAATGTGTCCCAAGCTCATTTCGCGGTCACGATGGCAATTGCCGATTCGAGTAATACGAACTACGACGACTTTTATTGGACCGTTTATAATCGGCATGGAGATCCATTCTTTATCCTGGATTTCGATAATGCTGATTTCAGGTTGTATTACGCGTTGGACGGTACTAACGCATGGGTTTGGTCGGGCCTCAAGTTCAGCAATGCAGTGCCTTACAATTTAACGATGGATCTTGATTTCGCGGCGAACCGATGGAGTGCCACCTTTAATGGAGCGACGGTGGCCAGCAACAAACCGATTACTACAATCAACTCACCGTTGAACCTGGGTGATATCGACGCGGCCTGGGTGATCAAAAAGCCGAATACCCCTGGCGATAATTTTATGGTATTTGACGACTATTCCGTCTCAGGTGCGGTTGCGCCACCGCAGTTAAGGATGCTCGCAGCAAGCCCAGGCCTTGCGGCCCTTCGGCTTTATGCTGAGACAGATAACCGCTTCGCAATTGAAGCCTCTACCAACCTGGCAAATTGGGTTGCGCTTAAAACTAATACTGCGACGGGAGGTTCCTTCGATTACGTCGACAATACTACGGGAATGCGCGGACGCTATTATCGCGCTCGTTGGGTTCCGTAAAGAGTTGAGTGTCAGGCGTGCTGATGGCAGGTTTGCCAAAAACCGGTCAAACCTGAAGGGACTTCTGAGAGATGGACCCCGCCGATGCACAAATCAAAACTTCTACCTCGCACGCGACGCGCTTAAAGCTGGCGATCCGCGGAGCAGTTCAGGGTGTCGGTTTTCGGCCCTTCATTTTTCGGCTGGCGACAGAATTGCGATTGGCGGGCTGGGTAAACAATTCGCCTCAAGGTGTTTTTATTGAAGCAGAGGGATCGCGAGCTGATTTAGAAGCATTTCTGCTTCGCGTGGAAAAGGAACGACCCGCGCGAAGCTTTATCCAAAGCCTCGAGGCGACCTGGCTCGACCCGATTAATTATTCCCGGTTCGAAATCCGTGACAGCGAAACGGCGGGAGCTAAAACGGCTTTCGTACTGCCCGACATCGCGACTTGCCCCGACTGTCTTCAGGAAATCTTCGACCCCAAAAATCGCCGTTACGAATATCCTTTCACCAACTGCACCAATTGCGGACCGCGCTTCAGCATCATCGAGGCCCTGCCTTACGATCGGGCAAACACATCGATGAAAAAATTTCGCATGTGCGACCAATGCCAGGCCGAATACGACGACCCAACCAATCGTCGCTTCCATGCACAACCGAACGCCTGCTCGGTCTGTGGGCCTCAGCTCGAGCTTTGGGATCCCGCCGGGCAAGCCGTCACCAAGCCCGGCAAGGAAGCGCTTCTAGGCGCAGCGGCAGCGATTCGCTCCGGAAAAATCCTGGCATTGAAAGGTCTCGGGGGCTATCAACTTATGGTTGCAGCACACGACGAGACTGCGGTGCAACGGCTGCGCGACTTGAAACACCGGGAGGAGAAACCCTTCGCATTGATGTTCCCTTCGCTCGAATCCGCGAAAACTGTTTGTGTCATTTCGCCTCTGGAAGAGCGCTTGATCTGCGCACCGGAAGCCCCGATTGTCCTCCTCCATCGCAAACAGGGAATCGCAAACGCGCCGACTGCACCCGGCATTACATCTTTGGTCGCGCCCGGCAATCCGAACCTCGGCGTGATGCTGCCTTACACACCATTGCATCATGTTTTGCTTTCGCTGTTGGGATTTCCGGTGGTCGCTACGAGCGGCAATCTGAGCGACGAACCAATTTGCATCACGGAGAGTGAGGCTCTGGAACGCCTGGGCCCACTGGCCGATCTCTTTCTCGTGCATAATCGGCCCATCATTCGGCATGTGGACGACTCAATAGTCCGCATCATGGCGGGGCGGGAACTGGTACTACGGCGGGCACGAGGATATGCGCCTTTACCCGTAATCCTGGATCGCATCGCCACACCTGGCAGTCCTCCAGTCCAACTCCCCACCATCATCGCCGTCGGAGCTCATTTGAAAAATACAGTCGCTCTGGCCATAGGTACCAATGCCTTCCTCAGTCAGCACATCGGCGATTTGGAAACTGACCAGGCTTATACCGCATTTCGTCGTGTCATAACTGACCTGGAACAACTCTATGAAGCGGACCCTGAGGTGATAGCAGCAGATGCACACCCGGATTATCTGTCCACAAAATTTGCGCGGGAGTTGGCCTCACAAAATACCAGGTTGCGGTATTGCAGCGTGCAGCATCATCTGGCGCATGTGCTCGCGTGCATGACCGAAAATGAACTGCGTCATTCGGTTCTTGGCGTTTCCTGGGATGGCACCGGCTACGGCCCTGACCAAACGATTTGGGGCGGAGAATTCTTTATTGTGGACGAAGATTCGTGGTCACGAGTCGCCCACTTCCGTCCCTTTAGACTTCCGGGAGGCGAGCGAGCGATCAAAGAACCACGTCGGACTGCTATTGGTCTATTATTTGAAATGCTCGGCGTGGCCGCGTTCGAGAGGAGTGACCTCGCCCCGGTGACGTCCTTCTCCACTTCCGAACGCAACTCCCTTGAACGGATGCTCGTCCAGCGTTTCAACTCGCCGATTACCTCCAGCGTCGGGCGGCTCTTTGACGCTATCTCGTCGCTGATAGGCCAACGCCAGTTCGTCCGCTTTGAAGGACAAGCCGCTATGGAACTGGAGTTTGCACTTGAGGGTCTTGAAATCGATGAGTTTTACCAGTTGCCCTTGTCATCTTCGAACTCGGCCATTCTCACGCAGGCTAGCGGCCTGATCTTAGACTGGGCTCCCCTGATCAAGTCTGTTTTGGCAGACCTTAAAAATCATGTTTCGATCGGCAACATCTCCGCCAAGTTCCACAATGGGCTAATCGAAGCTATCATCGAGGTGGCTCGCCTTTTCGACCAGGAATACGTTGCCCTCTCAGGTGGCTGCTTCCAAAACCGTTACCTGACTGAACGCGCGGTGCGACGCTTGCGCGAGGAAGGATTCCGCTCCTATTGGCATCAGCGCGTCCCGCCGAATGACGGTGGAATTGCATTGGGCCAACTGGCGGCAGCCGCGCGGGAGAATTGGAAAGGGGCAAAAGGATGACGACGAAAGCCCGCACGATTTTCCCGTCTTGCAGTTCGACGGAATTACGGCTCAGCGTTGCCGCCCTGCGCGTCAGAGTGTAGGCTGGTTAGCGATGTGTTTAGCTATTCCTGGCAAAATTGTCAGTATTAACGGAGACGACCCGCTGACGCGGATGGGCAAGGTCGATTTTGGCGGGGTTCTCAAGGAAGCAAGTCTGGCGTATGTGCCGGAAGCGAATGTCGGTGACTACGTCATTGTTCACGTTGGTTTTGCCATCAGTCGGCTCGATGAACAGGAGGCTACCAAAGTGTTCGAGTATTTGAACGAGATGGAGGACCTGAGCGAACTGCAGGAGTCAGCGGCTGTGGAGACTGCTCCTCCGCAACACCCCGCCAAGAAACAGCAGAGATGAAGTACCTGGACGAATATCGCGACGCCGAACTGGCGCGGAAGTACGCGCGTGAAATCGCTCGAATCACCATTCGACCCTGGACGCTGATGGAAGTCTGCGGCGGCCAAACCCACGCGATTGTCAAATTTGGACTCGATGAGCTGCTGCCGAAAACAATTACCCTGATTCATGGACCAGGTTGCCCGGTGTGCGTAACGCCGCTCGAACTCATCGACAAAGCCTTGGAAATCGCCTCCCGTCCTGACGTGATGTTCTGTTCGTTTGGCGACATGCTGCGGGTGCCCGGGAGCAAAGCCGACCTGCTCAGTGTCAAGGCGGGCGGCGCCGACGTTCGTATCATTTATTCGCCGCTCGATGCGGTCAAGCTGGCGCAGGCCAACCCGACCAAAGAAGTCGTCTTTTTTGGCGTTGGGTTCGAAACAACGGCTCCAGCCACCGCGATGGCGGTGTTTCAAGCCCGGAACAAGGCGGTTAAAAATTTCTCGTTGCTGGTCTCGCATGTCCTGGTGCCACCCGCGATCGAGGCGATTCTCGGCGCGCCGGATTGCCGCGTGCAGGCGTTCCTGGCCGCCGGTCACGTGTGCACCGTCATGGGATTTGAGGATTACATTCCTATCGCAGCGAAATATCGAGTGCCGATTGTGGTGACGGGTTTTGAACCGCTCGACATTTTGCAGGGCGTATTGATGTGCGTCGAACAGCTGGAAAAGGGGCGGGCAACCGTTCAAAACCAGTATAGCCGCGCGGTGAGCCAGGAAGGAAATCGCCCCGCGCAGGCACTCATTCGCGAAGTATTCCGCGTCATACCGAGGAAGTGGCGTGGGGTGGGGGAGATTCCTCGCAGCGGTCTAGGTCTGAACGAGGCGTATGCCGTTTTTGATGCCGAATCCAAGTTCGGGCTAGCCGAGTTGCAGATCGAAGAACCTTCGGAATGCCAAAGCGGCCTGGTACTCCAAGGCAGGATAAAGCCCAATGAATGTCCCGCGTTTGGCACGCGTTGCACGCCGGAGCACCCATTGGGAGCGACTATGGTCTCCTCTGAGGGGGCTTGTGCCGCTTATTACCGGTATCGCCGTGAACCCGTCACGGCGTGAAGAAATCCGAAATGAACACTTCCTCCGCACCCGAACTCGACGGTTTCACCCTCTCCTGCCCTTTTCCCATCCAGAATTATCCGCAGGTGCTGATGGCGCACGGCGGTGGCGGCAAGTTAATGCATCAGCTCATAGGGAAGATGTTCCTGCCGGCCTTCCGCAATTCGTTATCAGAAGCCCAGCACGATGCGTCCGTTTTCGAGATCGGCGGCCAGCGTTTGGCGCTGACGACAGACTCCTTTGTAGTCCGTCCGTTGTTTTTTCCCGGAGGCGATCTCGGTTCACTGGCTGTGCATGGCACCGTGAATGACCTGGCGATGGCCGGGGCCCGGCCCCTTTACTTGAGCGCCGCGTTTATTATCGAGGAAGGCCTGCCGATGGATACCTTGTGGAGACTGGTATCTTCCATGCAACAAGCTGCCTCAAAGGCCGGCGTCCAAATCATCACTGGCGATACCAAGGTCGTGGATAAGGGAAAAGGAGACGGCGTTTTCATTAATACAGCCGGCGTGGGCATCATTAATCATTCGCTTAAGATCCTGCCGCAGAGCATTCGTCCAGGCGACGCGATCCTGGTTAATGGCGATCTGGGCCGGCACGGCATGGCGATCATGGCCGTGCGGGAGGGCCTCGAGTTTGAAAGCACGATTGAAAGCGATTCCGCCCCGGTGGCCGGCGCAGTGATGGCATTACTCGAGGCGGGAATTAATGTTCATTGTCTGCGGGACTTGACGCGTGGCGGGTTAACCAGCGTATTGAATGAGATCGCCGAAGCAGCCGGTTTGACACTTCAGGTAGACGAACGATTGATTCCCGTCCGGGAGGATGTACGCGCTGCGTGCGAAATCCTGGGACTTGATCCCTTCCATGTCGCTTGTGAAGGAAGATTCGCCATTTTCGTTCCTGAGGTAGAGGTGGAACGGGCATTGAGTGTTTTGCGAGCCAACACAGAGGGGACAACTCCCTGTCGCATTGGGACGGTAACCGACCAAGCCGTGCCTAAGGTTCTGCTCAAGAACATGATTGGTGCGCAACGCATCCTGGATATGGCGATCGGCGAGCAACTGCCCAGGATTTGCTAAGTTGGACGGCATTCAGAGAGGATTCAATCACCTGATTGGCAAGTGGTTAAAACATACAGAACTCCGTATTTGCGACCTTCCTGTTTTATTTGAACAGATCAGGGCTTAGGAGGTCGAAGTTCCAGGGTTGTGGGGTTTTAGGTTGTGGTAAGAGACGGTTCCGAAAAGGGGCCGTCTCTTTTTTTCTGCAAAAGGTCATGCGTTGGTAAGACAGGCGTGGAGCAGACATGTTGGCGTGTGTTTCGCGTGAGTTCTATTCTGCAAACTGGGGCTTGGCGGCTTCGAACGACTTCACTATTCTGGCACCGTTGTCGGCGACGGATCAGTTTCCAGCCGATTTGAATATTCAGAACCCCGAATGCTTCTACTTTCTTATGAAACCGAAAAATGAAACTAAGGACAACAAATTCACCCGCCGTCAATTTCTCCGCGGCACTACGGTAACGACAGCCACTTTCATGATTGTGCCGGGCTCGGTACTCGGTCTCAAAGCCGGGACGTCGCCCAATGAAAAGCTGAATCTGGCGGGGATTGGCATCGGTGGCCAGGGCGCTTCGGATCTGAGTCAAATGGAGTCGGAGAATATCGTCGCCCTGTGCGACGTCGACCAGAAGCACGCCGCTCACACTTTCAAAAAATACCCCAAAGCGAAGCAGTTCACCGACTATCATAAAATGCTGGACGAGATGAAGGAAATTGATGCGGTGGTGATTGCGACGCCGGATCATCATCACGCCTTTGCTTCTATCGCGGCGATGAAACAAGGCAAAAACGTCTATTGTGAGAAACCGCTCACGCATTCCGTGTGGGAGGCCAGGCAAGTCGCCAAAGCCGCGCGCGAAGCGAAAATAGCCACGCAAATGGGCAACCAAGGCCAGGGCTCAGAGCAGACGCGTCGCCTATGCGAAATGGTCTGGGCGGGAGTCATCGGCAAGGTCCATGAAGCCCACATTTGGACGGATCGACCTTCCAACGGCCTTTTCAACGAGTATTGGCCGCAAGGTGTTTCCAGGCCCAAGGACACGCCGCCGGTGCCTGAGACGCTCGATTGGGACCTGTGGCTCGGTCCGGCGCCTTCACGTCCGTATAATCCGATTTATCTGCCTTTCGTCTGGCGCGGCTGGTGGGATTTTGGCACCGGTGCTCTAGGAGATATCGGGTGTCACGCGATGGATCCTGTCTTCCGCGCGTTAAAACTGGGCGCTCCTGTCACAGTTCAGGCGGCTTCGACTCGCGTAAACCAGGAAACCTTCCCGCTGGGCTCGATAATCACCTACGAGTTCCCCGCGCGCAATGCTGAGCCTCAGGCGATCAATTCGCACGTAAAAGGCATGACCGGTCCTTCCGCCGGTGGGGTCGAAATGCCGGCCTGCAAATTGACCTGGTATGACGGCGGGTTGCGCCCTCCTCGCCCGGATGCCTTGCCGGACGGTAAACTCATGGGAGACAATGGCCGTTTGCTCGTTGGTGACAAAGGATTCATATTAAACGACATCGCGTACCCGGATTCATGCGCAAAGGAGGCGGCCGACGTCGCCCGCAGCATACCGCGCTCGGAGGGTCATTACAAAGAATGGATAGCTGCCTGCAAAGGCGGCAAAATCGCCGGTTCTAATTTCGACTGGGCCGGACCGCTCGCCGAATCGGTATTGCTTGGCAACGTGGCACTCCGCGTTCAGTTGCGCGAAGACCTCACATTGACCAAGTTGCACTGGGATTCCGCCAGCCTGAAATTCACCAACCTTGAAGACGCAAACAAGTTCGTCCGTCGCGAATACCGCGCCGGATGGAACTTGTGATCTTGTTACAGGCGGATTTCCCGCGGCGATCAAAGATCTTTAGGCGAAACATCACCGGGCAAAAAGTTCAATAATCGGCCCAGTAAACGAGCATCCGGCGCGAAACTGGCGTTGACAGCGTATGCTCTATTTGTTTTTTCAAACCCGGGGCGCGGTTTTGATTACAATCAGCCCTGAACGCGGAACTATTTCAGCTGCAAGGTCTTGTTGGGCTTGACCTGGCGAATAATTTCCAGAAGCTTGTTTATCGTACCTTATGGCGTGGTTTGCACGTGATCGAGAAAAAGAGCGTTTTTACCTGTTGCCCGGCATGGGAGGCAGAAATCTGCGACGCAAACGCAGAATCATTCTGCAATGGTCTATTCTTGCCGGCCTGCTGACTTCAGCGATCATGGCAGGCCTTTTATACTTAATCAGCCGGCACTAAACCCGGCAAGGGGCTCCTTTTGCCAAATGAAAGATTCGCTTTTTCAAGCCCTGGCGCAGGCAGCTTCTCGGACCGAACACGTTGCTCTCGGGATCATCAGTGGCACAAAGGGATCGAGTCCGCAGAAAATCGGCGCCAAAGCGCTGTTTTATGCGGATGGGCGCATTCAAGGCACGCTCGGCGGAGGCTGCCTCGAGGCGGAGATCCAACACCGCGCTATTGAATGTCTTCGAACCGGCAAGCCAGCCGAGTTTGATCTCGTGCTCGACCACGATTTCGGCTGGGACGACGGTTTGATTTGTGGCGGAAGAGTCCATGGCTTAATCCTTCCCAATGCAGAACGGGCGGGCGAACCATTTTGGAAGGCGCTAGCGGACCGTGCCGCGTTTCTGACCTGGGGCGTCGCTGGCGACTATTCTATTCGGTTCCTGGAGCGGGAAAAAACAGAAAAGACCGATTCACCCTCAGAAGATATTCGGTACCGGGAAACCTTGCACCCGAGTTGCGACCTTTGGATCGCCGGAGCTGGGCACATCGCGCAAGCGGTAGCACCTCTTGCCGTGCAATTGGATTTCAAGGTGACGGTCTTCGATGATCGGCCTGCATTGGTCAATTCCCAAAGTTTCCCGTCAGAAACCGTCCTGAAGACTGATGTGTGGGAGGAACTGCTCGCTACGCCGTTACCGCAGGGACCGGCTTTTGGGCTGATCGTGACGCGGGGCCACCGTCATGATGCCCTCGTGCTGCAGAATTGGGTTCACAAACCGTTCCTGTTTCTGGGCATGATCGGCAGCTCGCGCAAAGCGCGAATCATTTTCGAGCATTTCACAGAAGACAAAATCGCTACGGCGGAACAACTCGCAAAGGTTTCTTGTCCGGTCGGGATCAAAATCCGCTCGCAGAGCGTTGCGGAAATTGCGGTAAGCATTATGGCCCAGTTTATCGACAAACGAGCGGAATTGGTTTATCATCGTGAATCGAGGGCCGAGACTAAATCCGCTCAAAATACCTTTGCCTTTCCCAATCCGTGACGGCGTTGTTGAAGGATTCAACCTCGAGGCGGGCATGATGGACGTAAAAGTCGACCACCTCATTACCAAAGGCAGCGCGAGTGAGCCGGGATCGGTCGAACAAATTCGCCGCCTCGCTTAATGTGGCCGGCAAGCGGGCCAGTTTCGTATCCACGTAAGCGTTGCCTGTATATTCGCTGCCACAATCCAGTTTCTCCTCTATTCCAGCCATGCCGGCGGCGAGCATCGCCGCAAAAGCAAGATACGGATTGGCGTCTGCACCAGGCATGCGATTCTCAATCCGGAAGGAGCCGCCTTCGCCAACCACGCGGAACCCGACCGTGCGGTTATCCATTGCCCAGGCCATGCGAGTAGGAGCCCAACTTCCGGCTTGGTACCGTTTGTAACTGTTAATCGTCGGCGCAAAAAATAACGACAGCTCCGGCGAGTACTTCATCAGCCCTCCCAGAAATTGACGGAACACCGTGGAACCCGAACTAAAAGGCTGTGCCTTTGGTGTACCGCGCCGGGTCTTTTCCGAATTCCAAAAGCTGTTTTTTCCTGTCTTCCAGAGACTCATGTGAATGTGACAGGAATTTCCGGCCTCACTGGGGGCATACTTCGCCATGAACGAGACTGCTTTTCCGTGTTGGTCAGCAATTTCCTTGATGCCTTGCTTGAACAGGACATGCATGTCGGCCATGCTAATCGGCTCGGCATAGGTGAAATTAATTTCGTGCTGACCCCGGCTCCACTCACCTTTACTGCTCTCAATCGGGACGCGCGCGGCGGTCATGCCATTGCGAATCGCGCGCATCAACGGCTCATCTCGGGTGGGCTGCATGAGATGGTAATCGATTCGGTAATCGCTTGAAGGTTGTAGATCACGATAGCCGCTGGCAAAAGCTGAATGATAATTCTGGTTGAAAAGATAAAACTCGAGCTCGCTGGCGCAGAAACAACTGAATCCGGCTTTGGCAAGCTGGTCCAACTGCGCGCGGAGCACCGACCGCGGCGCTTCGGCCACCAATGTTCCATCTGGTTTGACGTGATCACATAACACCAGTGCGGCGCCCGGCTGCCAGGGTAACAGGCGCAGCGTATTCAGATCCGGACGCAATGCGAAATCGCCAAAACCTGTTTCCCAGCTGGCCACCTTGAATCCGTCCAGGGGATCCATCTCGATATTGACGGTCAGGAGGTAATTACAACCGTGCGTGCCGTGTTTCACAACGGAATCGAGGAACACCTCGGCGCGAAAGCGTTTGCCGACCAACCGGCCAAATGGGTCCGGCAGCGCGACAATGACGGTGTCGACCGAACCCGAACGGATGAGGGATTTAAGGTGAGGGAGAGTCATTGAGGCGTGTTCCGTGTTCCGTGTTCCGTGTTCCGTTGCCGAACTCGCACAAGGGAATCGACTGAAAAAGCGATGCAAACTCGGTTGATTTAACGGCATGAGGTCCATCCGTCATCATCAAGGAGTCCCCTGAATCTATCTCGTGAAGCGCATACCCACGGGTCGCTGGCAAGATTCTCAACAAGAGCCGAATAATCTGTGTGTGGAGACGGATGCGATGGCTCGTAACGGCATCACCGAGTACATGTCGTCCATCGAAATACCATGTTCGACTTTCTCGGGCAGAGCCCAAGGCATACTCGTAGAAAC
>Ga0310810_10004041_pt1 | contig 16141 bp, 20 predicted proteins | sample NCmetagenome_FD_207641 | JGI IMG/M metagenome (GOLD analysis project Ga0310810, IMG submission 207641) | Soil microbial communities from experimental microcosm in Duke University, North Carolina, United States - NC | ecosystem: Engineered > Artificial ecosystem > Soil microcosm > Unclassified ... | reverse complement strand
TCGGACTGTTCGGGGTGGCCGCCGAGCTGTCTCCGGCGCGGGTGCCCGCCGCGCTGGACGCCATCGCCTCGGCGGTGAGCCGGCTGGCGCTGCTCGGCCCGCCGCAGGAGGACCTCGAGCGGGCGCGCACCCTGCTCCGCGCCCGCTGGGCCCGGCGGCTGGAATCCATGGACGGACGAGCCTCGGCGCTGGCGGCCGCCGAGGCGCTGGACGGCTATCAATTTCTCGACCGCGAGTTCGACGCGCTTGCCGCGGTCCGGGCCGACGACGTGCGCTCGGCCGCCTCCCGCTTCCTCCAGCCCGATGCGCTCGGCGCGGTGCTCTACCTCCCGACCGATGACGGCACCGAGCTCACGCCGGACGCCCTGGCGCGCGCCTTCGCGGTGACCGAGCTGCGCCCATTCGCGCCGGCCCCGGTGTCGGCGGCGCCCCGCCGGGCAGGGTCGGGTGGCGCGCGTACCGGATCGGTGCACCGCGAGGCCGACGTGGTCCACACCGCGCTGCCGGGCGCGGACCTGCTGGTCCGGCGGAAGGTGGGAGTTCCGCTGGCCCATGTAGGCATCTATGTGCCACGGCTCGAGCTCGATCCGCCGGCGCAAGCGGGCCTCGGTGCGCTCACCGCGCGAAGCGCGGTGCGGGGCGCGGGGGACCTCGACGCCGCCGGCCTCGCGTTCGCCATGGAGCGCCTGGGCGGCACCCTGGGCGCTTCGGCGATGTCGGACTGGCTCGGCTTCGGCACCTCCGTGCTGGCCGAGCACCTGGCCGATGCCGCGGCGCTGGTGCGGCTGGTCTTCGAGTCGCCGAGGCTCGACGACGCCGACGTCACGCGCGAGCGCGGCCTCATGGTGGCGGAGGCCGAGCAGGTGGCAGACGACATGTTCCGCTACCCGTTCCAGCTCGCGTTCGCGGAGGCGTTCGGCGAAGCAGGGTACGGCCTGCCGGTGGCCGGCCTGCCGCACACCCTGCCCGCGATCACGACGGCCGACGTACGCGCCTGGCACGGTCGCGCCCTGCGCGCGGTGCGCCCGGTCGTGATCGCGGTCGGCGAGGTCGAGCCCGAGCAGGCGTCCGCGGAGCTGGCCGAGGTCTTCGGAGGCGGCGCGCCGCGTCCGGCCGCCGGCGCCCTGCCCGCGCTCGACTGGCTCGCCGGCACGGCCGGCGAAGCGCCGCCCTCACGGGTGGTGCCGCGCGACAAGGCGCAGGCGGCGATCGCGATGGTGTTCCCCGGCGTGCCGCGCCGGCATCCCGACCGCGCGGCGGCCCAGGTGTGGGCGGCGGTGGCGAGCGGGCTGGGCGGCCGGCTGTTCGAAGCGCTGAGAGACCGGCGCTCGCTGGCCTACACCGTCGTGGCTTCGGCGTGGCTCAAGGCCCGCGCGGGCGCCCTGGTCACCTACATCGCCACCTCCCCGGAGCGGGAGGAGGAAGCGCGCGAGGCGATGCTGCGCGAGCTCGGTCGCTTCACGCAGGAGCCGGTGAGCGATGCCGAGCTGCGGCAGGCGGTCAACTATCTCGCAGGCCAGGCGGAGGTGAGCCGCCAGAGCGGCAGCGCGGTCGCGGCGGAGATCCTGGAGGCCTGGGTGGCCGGCGCGGGGCTCGTCGAGCTGAGGGATCCCGCCGCGGCCTTCCGGGCGGTCACTGCGGCGGACATCCAGCGAGTGGCGCGCCAGCTCCTCGACCCCGAGCGGCGGGCGGAAGGGGTGGTGCGGGGCCGGGGCGCGGTCCGGCCGCCGGTGGCGGCGCTTCAGTCCTGAGCGCGCTGGCCGATGCTACCGGAGCGCGTCCTGCGCGTCACGCGCCGATCTGGGGGCGTAGCTTCTCGGGCGGTCTTCGCCACCCGCACCCGGGATGCGCAGGATGACACCGGATCCCGTCGCCGCCGTCCCTCCATTCCACCCCCGCACCGATTCCGTGCCGCCTGCTCCGGGATTTCCCTCGCGAGGCGGAGGCGCAACCCTCCATCGGCCGCGGGACTCGTGTTCGCTACGGCGCTGGCCGCCCCGTCTCTCTGGCCAGCCCGCGGGCGATGACCTCCATCCCGCGGCCGGCATCCGCGGGCGCGCGGGCAACGATGGCTACGAAGCACAGCCCCTCATGGGGCGCGGTGTGCAGCACGATGTGCCCGTCCCGGCAGAGCAGGGCGACGGCCGCGCCCCCGGGCCCCTCGCGCACGACCGGCGGCCCGAGCGGCGAGAGCCCGACCGCGCCCGCCGCGGCGACCACCACGGCCGCGAGTCCGGCGGGGTCGGCCAACCGGGCCCCGCTGATGCCGGTGAGCTCGTCGAGGTGATAGGTGAATTCGGCGTCCACGCGGGCGGTCCGACGGTCAGGGGCGGGGTAGAGACGGGGCGCAGCCGGCGGCGCTGACCGTGGCGTCGGGCATCATGCGAGTATCTTGCAGGCCATGCCGTCCGAACCTAGTCCGCGCCTGGAGGCCGAGCAAGGTCGCGCGCGGTGGAGCACGGCGGACTTGCTGAGCGCCGTGCGCATCCCGCTCGCGATCGCGTTTCCGTTCGGCTCCAACGACGTGCGCCTCGCATTGCTCGCGGCCGCCGCGGCCAGCGACCTGCTCGACGGCCAGCTGGCGCGGCGCTTCGGCAGCTCGTCGCTGGGGGCGGTGCTCGACCCCGTCGCCGACAAGCTGTTCATGGCCTCGGCGTTCGGCGTTGTGGCGTTGAGCGGCCGGCTCGAGTGGTACGAGATCCTCGGCGTCCTGCTGCGCGACATCGTGGCGACGATCGCCTTCGTCGTCACGTACGTGTCGCACCGGCCGCGCGCCATCCCGGCGCGGGCCGGGGGGAAGGCCGTCACCGTGGCCCAGGTGCTGACGCTGGTCGCGTTCCTCGCCGATTCACCGACTCTGCGTCCGCTCGCCTGGGCCACCAGCGCGGTGGCGCTGTACGCGATCTGGGACTACTACCGCGTGGCGCCGACCGCCGAGCGCCGGGTGGGCGACGGCGGCGGCCGATGACGATCGAGACCAAGCGCGTGTCCGTGGCGTGGCAGGAGCGCCTCGTCTTCCGCGGGGGCGAGCCGGGCGGACCCCAGACCACCGTCGACGGCGACAACGCGACGGCGCCGGGTCCGATGCTCACCCTGCTGCTGGCGGCCGCCGCTTGCACCGGGGCCGACGTGGTGGTCATTCTGGAGAAGATGCGCGTGACCCTGCATGAGCTCCGGATCGAGGCCAGCGGCGTCCGTCGCGAGCAGGAGCCCCGTCGCTACACCGGCATCCACCTGGACTACCACCTTCGCGGTGACGGCCTCGACGCCGCCAAGGCGCGGCGAGCGATCGATCTGTCCATCACCAAGTACTGCTCGGTGGTGCACTCGCTGGCGCCGGACATCCGCGTTACCCATGGATTGTCGCTCGGCTAGAGGGCCACGGACCGCGGTGGCCCCGCCTCCGCACAAGCCAACAGTGTTCCGGCTGGGCCACCGCGGTCCGTGGCCCTCCAGCCCCCACCTTCGTCGAGCGTTCCCGGTCGTCGCGGTACTCCTGGCGCTTTCCGCGCGGGCGCGGCCGGCCTCGGCTCAACGCATCCTCGAGCTGGGTATGCAAGGCATCGCGACGGCGGCCGATCCGGCGGTCGGCGTGGCCGGGGTGTACGGCGCGATCCGGACCTCGTTTCGCACCCGGGTCTCGGCATCGGTCGGGGCCGGGGTGAGCGACGGCGCCGCCGCCTGGCGTGGCGAGCTGCTGGCGCACTTCCTTCTCAATCCGACTCGGCTGCGGGGGGCGGGGGTGTACGGCGCGGGGGGAGTCGCGGTCGCCGGGGGGCCGGTCGATCAAGGCTACGTCGTTCTGACCCTGGGCATCGAGGGGCGGCCGGGGGCCCGGTCAGGCTGGTTCGCCGAGGCGGGCGTCGGCGGCGGGGCGCGCCTGGCGCTGGGATACCGGTGGCGTCGGGTGCCCCCGGGCCGCTCGGTGGAATGACCCGGAAGAAAGACAAACGCCCCGACGCACCAGGAGTGCGTCGGGGCGGCGGCATGACTCACCAGGCGCTTACGCGGCGCCGGTTTCGACCGTCTCCACCTTCCGCTGGACGGGCTGGCAGAACCGCTCCCCCAACTGGCGAAGCTGCCCCAGCTCTTCCTCGCTCAAGTCCTCGTACCGGTCGGCCAGGTAGAGCATCGTGTCGTCGAACCAGTCTTTCTGGTGCTCCGGAAGGGCATCGATGACGCCGCACCGGAGGACATGACTGAACATCTCGTCGCGGGCCTGTGCGAAGGCCACCGCTTCGGGGTCACGCCGGGTCGTCTTCTTGTTCATTTACCATCCTTTTAAGTGTCGAACTCCGCAGTGAAGCACGGGATTTCCCGCGTGGGAATCTAACCCGGTTGCACCTTTTGGTGCAAACCCGCCCGTTTGGCTCCGCCGCGGGGCTTCTGATTATGTTTATCGGCAACACTCACATGAACTTGACCGAGGGGGTTCCGCCGCTCCTCGAGGTGGCCATGGCCGAGCATGAGGAAGTGTACGACGACGCGCGGGCCGACCGGCTCGCGGAGATGCTGCGCGCCCTGGCGGAGCGCATCCGGGACCTGGACCGGTCGGGCCAGCTGCTCCGCGGAGTGCCGGAGCTGCTCCGCCTGATGGGCGACGCGCGCAGCGAGATGTTCCACTACGAGGTCCGCTCCACCTACGACACCCCCGAGGTCGCCGACAGCCGGCGCATCGTGGACGAGGCGCAGCGGAAAGACCCGTTTCACCCGGATGATCCGGAGGACGAGGAACCATGGCGGCATCGCCCGTCGGAATGAAGCGCTTCTACGGCCTGCTGGCCGCCGTCGCCGTGGTCGGCATCGGCCTGCTCGGCTACCAGCTCTCGAAGCCCGCCACCGTGAGCATTCCGGCGAACGTGCAGATCGGGGTCAAGGACACCGCGGGATTCCACGGCTACGTGAAGGGCGCTGCCAACGCTCCGGTGGAGATCACCGAGTACGCCGACTACCAGTGCCCGTTCTGCCAGACGTTCGCGACCCTGCAGATGCCGACCATCGAGGAGCGCCTGATCAAGACCGGCCGGCTCCGCTGGCGCTACCGCGACTTCCCGCTGCAGCAGCACTCGTTCTCGCGGGTGGCGGCCCACTCGGCCGCCTGCGCCGACGACCAGGGCAAGTACTGGGACCAGCACCAGAAGATCTACGACGGCCAGGCGGAATGGGCGGCCGCGCGCGACGCGGCGCCGATCTTCCGACAGTACGCCCAGGCCAACGGCCTCGACCTGGCCAAGTACGACGCCTGCATGTCCGGCGGCATTCACGCCGGCCGGATCCAGGCCAGCTATGAGGAAGCGGTGCGCGTGGGGGTGCAATCCACGCCGACGCTGCTCATCGGCGGCCGGCTGTACCAGGGCCGGCTCGACTCCGACGCCATCACCCGACTGGTGGACTCGCTCGCGCCGAAGACGACCAGCGCCAAATGATCTACCGCATGGGGGCGGCGCTCACGAGCCTGCTCGGGCTCTTCGTGTCCGCCTACCTGTACCTCTACAAGATCGGGCGCATCGGCACGCTGGCGTGCGGCAGTGGGGGCTGTGAGACGGTCCAGAGCAGCTCCTGGAGCCGGTTCCTCGGCGTGGACGTCGCGCTCATCGGGGTCCTCGGGTACGCCGTGCTGCTGGTCGTGGCGCTGCTGGCGCTGGGGTCGGGCCAGGTGGAGCGCCGCCCGCCCGCGCTGCTGCTCACCGCGCTGGCGGCGGTCGGCGTCCTGTTCACCGCCTATCTCACCTACCTCGAGCTGTTCGTCATCCACGCCATCTGCCGCTGGTGCGTGGGGTCGGCGGCCATCATCGTGACCATCCTGGTCCTCGGGCTGCTGGAGCTGCGCCGGCTGCGCGCCGGGCTCGCGTAGTGTCCACGGCAACCAGCAAGGCCCCGCGCAAGGGGCTCGCGCTCCTGGGGCTGTGCCTCACCGCCCTTGGGGTGGTGTATGGGGACATCGGCACCAGCCCGCTCTACGCGCTCAAGGAGTGCTTCGCGGGCCACCACAGCATCCCGCCCACCCGCGAGAACGTCATCGGCGTGATGTCGCTGGTCTTCTGGTCGCTCAACTTCGTGGTGTCCTTCAAGTACGTGAGCTTCGTGCTGCAGGCGGACAACCGCGGCGAAGGCGGGATCCTGGCGCTGCTGGCGCTGGTGCGTCCCCGGACGCGTGCGATCGGCGCGCGGGCGGTGCTCATCAGCCTGGGGTTGTTCGGCGCGGCGCTGCTCTACGGGGACGGCGTCATCACGCCGGCCATCTCGGTGCTCGGTGCCGTCGAAGGCATCGGGGTCGCGACCCCCGCGTTCAACCGGTTCGTCTGGCCCATCGCGGTGGTGATCCTGTCGGTGCTCTTCCTGTTTCAGCGGAAGGGGACCATGGGCATCGGCCGGGTGTTCGGGCCGATCATGGCCGTCTGGTTCGGGTGCATCGCGGTGCTGGGCATCCGTGGCATCCTGCTGCATCCGTCGGTGCTGGGCGCGATCAACCCGGCGCACGCCATCGACCTCTTCAGGCGCGACGGTGTGCAGGGCTTCCTGGTGCTCGGGTCGGTGGTGCTGGTGATGACCGGCGCCGAGGCGCTGTACGCGGACATGGGGCACTTCGGCCGCCGGCCCATCAAGCTGACCTGGTTCGCGGTCGTCCTGCCCTGCCTGCTGCTCAACTACTTCGGGCAGTCCGCGCTCCTGCTCGAGCGGCCGGAGGCGGCGCACAACCCGTTCTACTCGCTGGTGCCGTCGTGGGGCCTCTATCCCATGGTGGTGGTGTCCACGGCCGCGGCGATCGTCGCGTCCCAGGCGCTCATCTCGGGGGCGTTTTCGCTCACCCGCCAGGCGGTCCAGCTGGGCTACAGCCCGCGCGTCACCATCGTCCACACCTCCAAGACCGAGATGGGGCAGATCTTCATCCCTGAGGTGAACCAGGCCCTGTGGGTCGGCTGCCTCGCGCTGGTGATCGGGTTCCGGAGCTCGACCAACCTCGCCGCCGCGTACGGCGTCGCGGTGACCGGCACCATGATCATCACCACCATGCTGTTCCACACGGTCGCCCGGGATCTGTGGGAGTGGCCCGCCGCCCGCGCCTGGGCACTGACCAGCCTCCTCCTGCTGGTGGACGGCGCGTTCTTCGCCGCGAACCTGGTCAAGATCCGGGAGGGTGGCTGGTTCCCGCTGGTGGTCGCGCTCGGGATCTACACCCTGATGACCACCTGGAACCGGGGACGGGCCCGCTTGGCGGCCATCGTGCGCGACAACACGCTGCCCATGGATCTGTTCCTGGCCGATGTATCCCGGCGCAAGCCGCTCCGGGTGCCCGGGACGGCGGTGTTTCTCACCTCCGACGCGACCGGCGCCCCACCGGTGTTGCTGCACCATCTCAAGCACAACAAGGTACTGCACGAGAAGGTGATGCTGTTGTCGGTCGTGACCGAGGAGATTCCCCAGGTCGATCCGGAGGGCCGGGTGGCCTGCAAGGAGCTGGGCGAAGGCTTCTATCAGGTGATCGCCCACTATGGCTTCATGGAGTCGCCGGACGTGCCGGCGGTGCTCAACGCGCTCGGGCGGGTGGGAGGGAACGGGAAGCCGGTGAGCGTGAAGGTGATGGAAACCAGCTTCTATCTGGGGCGGGAGACCCTGATCGCCATGCGGGCGGGCACGATGAGCGCGTCCGCCGCGGATGGAACGGGCTTCGGGCGCATGTCCCTCTGGCGGAAGAAGCTGTTCATCCTGATGACCCGCAACGCGCGTTCGGCGACGGCATTCTTCGGACTCCCGCCGAACCGGGTGGTGGAGCTGGGAGCGCAGATACAGTTCTGAACGGTGGTGAGCCGGTAGCGGTGGGCGGTAAGCGGTGAGCGGCCGGCGGTGCGAGCCTGCTCTCCCTGCTCCCTGCTCCCTGCTCCTTGCTCCCCACCCACCGCCTCGCCTCTTACCCTCCCGCCTCTTTTGCGGTACAATCTCGCGGAGTGCGACGCAAGCGGTCGCACTTCGGGGTCTCATCCAGCCTGTAAATCATTACGTGACATTGAATTGGCGCGCCTGGCACCAGACTCGCCTTTCTCGGGGGCGCAGCCGCAACTGACCTGCGGCGAGGCGTCGATCCGCCCGATAAGAGCACACCCGGAGTGATCCGGGGCCGCAAAACTAGAGGTCTCACCGATCGATGGTGAGATAGCTCGGTGCCGAAGGAGGATGGATGAGGACCCCGCAGGGGCTGGAACGTGGACTGGCCGCGCCGGAGACGCTCGGCCTGGAGACACGTGTGGCGATCCGCCAGGCGGCGGAACAGTTGCTCGAGGAGATGCCCGAGGGCTCCGGCCGTCTGGTCATCGACCTCACGCACACCAAGCAAGTCGACTCGGCGGGGCTGGGCGCGCTGATGCTGATCCAGCGCCTCGCGGCCGAGCGGCGTCAGCCGGTGGTGCTCCGCAATCCGAGCGAGGAGATCCGCTTCCTCCTCACCATCACGAAGCTCTACGACCTGTTCACCGTCGAATCCAGCTATGACTGAGCGAGCACCCCGCTTTCATGGGGGGCGCTCGCGCTATGGACGGCTCCTCCGGAACCGATTAGTGTATGCCCCTGGCCGTTCTCATTCAGCGGGCGCCCACGGGCACCGCGTCGCGGAGTACGAGGCATGACGCAGGCAAAGCGCCGGCGGCGCGTCCTGATCGTCGAGGATGAGCCCGCGCTCCGATCCAGCTATCAGCGCGCGTTCGAGCCACGCTACGAGCTGATCTTCGCCTCGACCGGCGCCGAGGCGCTCGAGCAGCTCGAGCAGCATCGGCCCGACGTCGCGGTGCTCGACATGCGGCTTCCCGACACCGACGGGGTCGAGCTGCTGCGGCGCATCCGGCTGAGCCAGCCCGACCTGCCGGTGATCATCACCACCGCCTACATGAGCATCGAGCCCCAGCTCAAGGTCCTCAATCTCCCCCACTCCGGCTACATCGTCAAACCGTTCCGTCTCGACGAGCTCGGCGCACGCATCGATGCCGTTTCGTGACGGGGAGCCCCTCCTCGCCGCCCGCGGTGTCCGCCATTCGTTCAGCCGGGTCCGAGTTCTCCACGACATCAATCTGACCCTCGCCCCCGGCGAGGTGCTGGTCGTCGCCGGCCCCAACGGCGCGGGCAAGAGCACGCTCCTGCGAGTGCTCGCCGGGCTCTTGCGGCCTCGCGCGGGCGAGGTGCGGGTGCTGGGCCGCCCGCTGGCGGGGGATGCCGCCGAGACCCGCCGCGCCATCGGCCTCCTGTCCCACCAGACTCTGCTGTACGACGATCTCACCCTGCTCGAGAACCTGGCCTTCACCGCGCGTCTCTATGGACTGCCCCGACCCACCGAGACGGCGCGCGACGCGCTCGACACCGCAGGCCTCGGCACCCGCGCCGAGGACTCGCCGCGCCGGCTGAGCCGGGGATTGCTGCAGCGGGCCGCGATCGCCCGCGCCCTGCTCCACGGCCCGCGGGTCCTGCTGCTGGACGAGCCGTTCACCGGGCTGGACGCCGCGTCGGCCGACCGGCTGCGCGCGACGCTGGCCGCGCGTCGCGACCAGGGTCTCGGCCTGGTGATCGTGACCCACCACCTCGCCGAGGTGTGGGACCTGGCGACGCGGGTGGCGGTGCTGGTGGATGGCCGATGGGTGTGCGACGAGCCCCGTGCGGGGCCGCTCGGCGCCTTTCTGCCCCGCTATCGGGAGTGGATCGGTGCCTGACGCGCTGCGCCTGGCGCTGGTGATCGCGGCCAAGGACATCCGCGCCGAGCTGCGGAGCCGCACCGCGCTGCTGTCGGCGATCGTGTTCGCGGCGCTGGTGCTGGTGGTGTTCAACTTCGCGCGGGACCCCACGGTGCTGGCGGCGACCGACCTGGCGCCCAGCGTCCTGTGGGTCACCTTCGCGCTGGCGGCGATGGTGGCGCTCAACCGCGCGTTCACCATCGAGCGTGAGCACGGCGCGCTGGACGGCCTGTTGCTGGCTCCGGTCCCGCGAGGCTCGCTGTTCCTCGGCAAGCTCCTCGCCAACCTGGCGTTCGTCGGCACGGTCGAGGCGGTGACGCTGCCGCTGTTCGTGCTGTTCTTCAACGTGGACCTGGCCGCCGCGCTGCCGGGCATCATCGGGGTGACGGCACTCGCCACGATCGGCTTCGTCTCGGTGGGCACGATCTTCAGCGCGATGGCCGTGCGCACCCGGTTCGCCGAGCTGATGCTGCCGGTGCTGCTGCTGCCGTTCATGGTGCCGCCGCTCATCGGCGCGGTGCAGGTGACCTCACGCCTGCTCGGCGGGCGTCCGTTGAGCGAGATGCTGGGATGGCTTAGACTCCTGGCCGTGTACGACGTGGTGTTCGTCACCCTGTGCACCATGGCCTTCGCGGCGGTGGTGGACGAATGACCGGGGCCGACCAGGCGCGGGCGCTCACCCGGCGCGGCGTGCGCCTCAGCGTGGCGGCGCTGGTCGGGCTGGCGGGCGTGTACGTGCTGGCGCTGGGCTATACCCCGATCGAGGCGCGGCAGGGTGTGGCGCAGAAGATCTTCTACCTGCACGTCCCGGCGGCGTGGAGCGCGCTGCTCGCGTTCTCCCTGGTCGGGATCACGAGCGCGCTCTACCTCTGGCTGCTGGATCCGCGGCTCGACCGGTTCGCCGCCGCCTCCGCCGAGGTCGGCGTGGCGTTCAGCGCGGTCATGCTCACGACCGGCCCCATCTGGGCCAAGCCGATCTGGGGCACCTGGTGGACCTGGGACGCCCGGCTCACCCTGACGCTGTTCCTCTTCTTCCTCTTTATCGGCTACCTGGCGCTCCGGGCCTCAGTCCACGATCCGGCCGAGCGGGCCCGGTTCAGCGCCGTGGTCGGCATCCTGGGCATGCTGCTGGTGCCGTTCATTCACCTCAGCGTCTATCTGTTCCGGACCCTGCACCCGCAGCCCGTCGTGCTCAAACCGAGCGCGCCGTCGCTCCCGCCCCAGATGCTCCGGACCCTGCTCATCTCCACCCTGGTGTTCACGCTGCTCTACGTCGGACTGGTGACCCTGCGCTACGGGCTGAGCCTGGCCGAGGAAGCGCGGGACGAGGCCGCCGATGCTGCCCGTTGAGCCCCCACAGAATAGCGGATACATGATCGCGGCCTACATCGTGGCGCCGGTGATTCTGGTGGGGTATCTGGTGTCGCTGGTGGGGCGGGTGAGGAGGGCGATGGGAGGACGGTAGGACGGTAGGACGGTAGGATGGTCGGACGGTCGGACGGTTGGAGGAGGGTGGCGGCATCGGGCGATGCTGTCATCCCGAGCTTTAGCGAGGGATCTCCTTACCCGGGGTTCGATCCCCGTGGAGCAGATCCCTCGCTACGCTCGGGATGACGGACGTCGACGACCGGTCGTGCCGCTGACACTTCTCCGACCGTCCGACCGTCCGACCGTCTGCCCGTCTGCCCGTCCGACCGACCCTACCGTCGCTCCCTCGGCGGCAACAACACATGCTCCCATAGCAGCGCCGCCACGATCGCGCCGAGGATCGGTCCCACCCAGTAGACGCTATGCGCCACCCACTGGCCCGCCACCAGCGCGGGCCCGAAGGCGCGAGCCGGATTCATGGCCGCGCCGGTGAGCGGGCCGCCGACGATGATGTCGAACCACAGCACCAGCCCGACTCCGAAGCCGCCCACCTTGGGCGCTTCGGCGTTGACGCAGGTGCCGAACACCGCGGACACCAGGAAGAACGTGAGGATCGCCTCGAGCGCGATGGCCTGGGTGATCTGGATATTGCTGGCGATGGCCGGTGTGCCGAGCGCGATCGGGCGGGTGACGCCGATGGGAAAGATGGCCTTGATGGCCAAGGCCCCGATGACCGCGCCGATCAGCTGGGCGACGATGTAGGCCGCGGCAGTCTGCCCCGTCGTCCGGCGCGCCACCAGCAGGCCGATGGTCACCGCGGGATTGAGGTGACCGCCCGAGATGGCCATCGTGGCCGTGATCATGACAGCCAGCACGATCGCGTGGGCGGTCGCGATGCCGTACACGCCGTAGTTGGCATCGGGGTAGTACTTGGCGGCGACGGAGCCCACACCGATGAACACGAGGGCGAAGGTACCCAGCGCCTCAGCGAGCGAGCGGCGAAGCAGCGAAGACATCAGCCATCCTTTGGAGGTGTGTCGGGGAAGGGACGGGCGCGAATCTAGGCGTCCGCCCGCCGAAACACCAGCGCGGCGTTGATGCCGCCGAAGCCGAAGGAATTGCTGAGCAGAATGTCGGGCGCGAGGTCCCGGCCCTCGCCGACCACGAGTGGCAGATCGCAGGCCGGGTCCGGGGTCTCCAGGTTGACGGTGGGCGGCAGCCAGCGGCGCCTGGCCGCGAGCGCGCAGATGGCGGCCTCGATGGCCCCGCTCGCGCCGAGTGCGTGGCCATAGTAACCCTTGGTCCCGCTCAGCGGCACCCGGTAGGCCGAGTCGCCGAACACCTGCTTGATGGACGAGGTCTCGGTCGGGTCGTTGAGCGGCGTGGACGACCCGTGGGCGTTGATGTAGCCCACCTCGCCGGGAGCGACCCGGGCTTCCGCCAGGGCGTTCCGGATGGCGCGAGCCGCCTGGGTCCCGTCGGGCCGCGGCGCGGTCATGTGGTGGGCGTCGTTGGTGAGGCCGTAGCCGCAGATCTCGGCGTACACCGGCGCCCCGCGGGCCAGCGCCCGGCCCCGCTCCTCCAGCACCAGCACGGCCGCCCCCTCCGCCATGACGAAGCCGTCGCGTCCGGCGTCGAACGGGCGGCTCGCGTGGGCGGGATCGTCGTTGCGGGTGGACATCGCGCGGATGATCGCGAACGCACCGAAGCAGAGCGGGGCGAGCGGGGCCTCGGCCCCGCCGGCGAGCATGACGTCGGCGTCGCCCCGGACGATGGCGCGAAACCCGTCGCCGATCGCGATCGCGCCCGAGGCGCAGCTCATCCCGTTGGTCGAGTTGGGGCCGGTGCAGCCGAACTCGATCGCGATGTTGCAGCTGGCCGCGCCGGCGAACACCGTGAGCGCGAGCGCCGGGTCTACCGCCCGCGGCCCTTCCGTCAGGAACGCGTGGTAGTTCTTCTCGCCGTTGGCCACGCCGCCAAGCGCCGTCCCCATCATGGCCCCGACCCGGTCGGGGTCCTCGCGCCCGAGATCGAGCTCCGCGTCGGCCAGCGCCATGCGGGTGGCGGCGATGGTGAATTGCGAATAGCGGTCGAGCCGGCGCGCGCGCCGCTCCTCGATGTGGTCGCTCGGCGCGAAGTCGGGCACCTCGCCGGCGATGCGCGACTTGAACATCGTCGGGTCGAACCGGGTGATGCAGCGGACCGCCGAGGTCCGCCGGCGGAGGCCGTCCCACAGGCCATCCACGCCCAGGCCGATGGGCGTGATCGCCCCGATACCCGTCACCACCACCCGCCGAGGCTCACTCATGTTGCCCTCTCGACCGCCCGGCGGATGCCAGCCAGCGTCCGCGATGCGATGCCATGGATGAAGACCGGTCCGATCACCCAGGAGGCGGCCGCGCCTCCGATGAGCGGCCAGCGCGGCCCGGTCCAGTCGTGTACGATGGTCACGTCGGTCTGGTCGCCCACCGACGCTATCTGCCACACTACGTCCATTCCCGTGGTGATCCCTCGCACGTGACGGTAATGCACCGCCGGCGCCGCCCGATCCACCCACATCTCCGAAACCCACCAGGTCGGATAGTTGAACGGGCCGAACGGCCGCCACGCCGCCATCTCCACCAGGCCCCCCTCGCCTTCGGGCTTGAGCCGCCGCACCCAGCGGTAGTGGGGCAGCAGCGCCGGCCAACGCTCGACGTCCACCGCCACGTCGAGCACCCGGGCCGCCGGCGCCCGGATGCGGGTCTGGTCCACCGTCCGCATCAGGCCTCCCCCGTACGCCAGGTCGCCACCAGCCGGTAGCCCGGCCGACGCTCGACCGTTGCGGCGACCCCCGCGATCTCGAGCAGGCGGCGCAGCTCGCCCGGGGTGTAGCCGCGGCGAATCGAGGTCATGCCGTCCGCCACGGTGACGGGATCGAACCGGAGCGCGCGCGCGCCGACCCAGAAGGCGAGCGGCCCGAGCCGGCCCCGCCGGAGGTCGGCGACGACTACGGCGCGGCGGGCCACGCGGTCGCACTCCCGGAACAGCCGCACCGCGGACTCGTCCGACAGGTGGTGCACCACCTGGCTCACCAGCACGATGTCCACCGACTTGTCGCGCAGCGGGGTCGCGCCGGCGCAGGCCACGGCGCAGGGCACCCCGCTGGCCGCGGCCAGGCGAGCCGCCACCGGGCTCCGCTCGAAGCCGAAGGGTGCGAGCCGCACACCGCGCCGCGCCGCCCAACGGACCGCGGCACGCGGCAGGTCGCCCAGGCCGGTGCCCAGGTCCGCCAGCGTCACGCTGCTGCCGGGCGGCAGGCCGGCCAACACCCGCCCGAGGCCGCGCCGCATCGCGGCGATACCGCCGAACCAGCGGTTGGCCCGCGCGATGTCCTGGAGGGACGCGGCGACGGTCGCCGGATCGGCGGCCGGATCGTCGAGCAGCTCCGCACCCAGCGGGCTCAGCACCAGGGGCTCGGGCGCGCTCATCCGAGGGCGGCGTAGCCGCCGCGATAGTAAAGGAGAGGGCGTCCCTCGTGGGTCTCGCCACCCACCACCCGGCCGATCACGATGGTGTGGTCGCCCCCGGGATGGGTGGCGAACCGCTCGCACTCGATGTGGGCCAGCGCTCCGTCGAGCCGGATCCGGTCCTCCGGGCCGAAGTGGTAGCCGACGCCCTCGAACCGGTCCTCGTGCCGGTCGGCGAAGCGGCGCGCGAGCTCCTCCTGCGAGCTCTCGAGCACGTTCACCACGAACTCGGGGGCCGCGAGAATCAGGTCGTGCAACTCGGCGGCGTGGTCCACGCATACCGAGACCAGCGGAGGCTCGAGCGACACCGAGGCGAGACTGCTCGCGGTCATGCCGGCGGGCCGGCCGGTATCGTCCCGCACGGTCAGCACGGTGACCCCGGTCGCGAATCGCCCGAGCAACTGACGAAACCGGGCCGAATCGACCGCGGCCTGGCTCAGACGAGCATCCTCGCCAGGAACACCGGGTTGAGTACCCGGCCGGCGGGCACGAAGTCGCCGGTGACGCCCACCAGCGTGTCGGCCATGCCGGGCCGCCGGCCCAGCCGCTCGACGGCGCGATCGAACAGCGCGGGGAACAGCATGCCGTACCCGATGAGCCGCTCGACGGCCCACTTGCCGGCGAAGGCCCGGCGGCGGGCGCGGCGATAGCCCGCCAGCCGGGCCGCCGTGACCGGTCCGCGGTCCGCGAGCGCCGGGCCGGCCGCGTCGGCGAGGAGACTGGCTCCGAGCAGCGCACTGTAGATCCCTTCGCCGGTGAATGGATCGAAGAAGTCGGCCGCGTCGCCGACCAGGGCAGCCCCGTCGGCCACCACCCGACCGGACCAGGCCGCGAACGGGCCCGTGGTCAACACCTTCCGAACCAGGCGGCCGGAGCCCACCCGGCCCGCCACGCCGGGGAACCCATCGAGGGTCTCGAGAAAGAACGTTTCAAGCCGTCCCCGTGCGTCAGCGCCCCGCGCCGCCGGCACCACCACGGAGACGTTGGTGCGGTCGCGGCCGATGTGGTTGAGCCCGACGTAGCCGCGCGTCCCCACGTGGAGCTCGGCCGACCCCGCCATGTCCGCCACGCCGGCCACATGAGCGACGAACGCGAGACGGCGGAGCCGTCCATGCCGGCGCCGCCCGATCCGCCGCGCGACGACCGAGCGCAGTCCGTCGGCCCCGACGGTGAGCCGGGCCCGGATGGCGTGTCGCCGTCCGTCACCATCCCGAGCCACGACGCCGGCCACCGCGCCGTCGTCATACAGCAGCTCCTCGACCACCACGCGCTCCCACAGCTCGGCGCCGGCGGCCCGCGCGGCGTTCACCAGCGCGTGGTCCAGGATGCGCCGGGCGACCGCGAGGCCGGTGGGCCGGAACGGCGCCCCGGCCAGCGCGAACCGGCCGTGGAGCCGGCTGCCGCGAGGCGCGATGACCGCGGTGCCCTCGAGCGGCGCGCCGGCCGCGTCGAGCGCCGGCATGACGCCGAGGCCGTCGAGCAGCCGCACGGTCTCGGGGCTCATGTACTCGGAGCAGGCCTTGTCGCGGGGGAAGACGGCGCGGTCGAGCA
>Ga0310810_10004040_pt1 | contig 16142 bp, 14 predicted proteins | sample NCmetagenome_FD_207641 | JGI IMG/M metagenome (GOLD analysis project Ga0310810, IMG submission 207641) | Soil microbial communities from experimental microcosm in Duke University, North Carolina, United States - NC | ecosystem: Engineered > Artificial ecosystem > Soil microcosm > Unclassified ... | reverse complement strand
GTCGAATTACAGAACATCAAGGCGATCGTCGAGAATCCGCAGGAAGAGCCCGACGAAATTCTCCAGCAATATGGATTCAGTCTGGAGAAGTTTCAGGGCTATCAGCGGCGCATTCTCGATCCCGTCAAGCCCTCCGACCTCGGCTATACCTACGGCAATCGTCTGCGCGGATACTTCCACCGTCCTGACGGATCGCTGGTCGATTCTCTGGAAATCGCCGGACAGCGTCTCAAAGAGAAGGCTGAATCGCGGCATGCGTACATCGCCCTGTGGGACAACACACGCGACCTGCCGGAAGGCACCGATACTCCCTGCTTCGTGTCCGCGTTTTTCAGGAAGTTCGAAGGCAAGCTGACGCTGACGGCGACCTTCCGCTCCCACAACGCGATGGAGGCGTGGCCCGAGAACGTCTACGGACTGATCGCCATTCAGCGCTTTGTCGCCGACAAGGCCGGCATGGAACCGGGGCCCCTGACCGTGTTCAGCCACTCCATCAGCATCGACGTTTCTTCGCTCGAAAAAGCCCGCAAGATCGCCACCAGCAAGGAGTCGGACGAGGTGCACGATCCTTCGACCGGCAAGCTGGGGCCGCGCATGGACCCGAACGGTGCTTTCACGACCACCTTCGATACAGCTACCTGGGAGTTGGTCGTCGAGCATTCCTTCGACGGGATGAAACTCAACGAGTATCGCGGCAAGAGCGCGGAGGAGATCGAGCGGCAGTTGGGCCGGGACGTGGCGCTGTCGGAAATTTCGCACGCGCTCTATCTTGGCCGCGAGATCGCCCGCAAGGAGTTTGAGATGAAGGCTGCTCGTGCCCGGGCGAAGTCGGAATGATTGTTTTTTTCGATATTGGCTCGACGCTCATCGATGGTCCGCCGTTTGGCCCGGCGCGGCGGCTTTCAGATATGCTCGGAGTCGGTGGGGAGGCCGTGCCTGAACTGGAGCGTATCCTATTCCGCTCGCCTGCGAGTGATCCGGAGGAGCTGGCCAACACCATCGTCCATCGCTTACGCGTCGATTTCGACAGGGCGAAAGCAGCGTGCACCGCTCTCTGGAACGCCCAGCTTGAGGAAGCCTACGTTCTGCCCGGCGCGCGCGAGGCGATCGAAAAGCTCAAGGCGGCCGGGATTCCGCGGGCCTATCTCTCCAATATCTGGCCGCCGTTTTACGAACACTTTCAGCAGGAGTTCGCGGAAGAGGCGGGCAATCAGCCCCAGTTTCTTTCCTTTAAAACCGGGCTGATGAAACCGGATCCGGCGTTCTTCCAGCTGGCTTTGCGCGCGCTAGAAACCCGTGCCGAAGACGCCGTCATGGTGGGCGATACTTACAAGAACGATATCCGGCCGGCCATCGAACTGGGGATGCGTACGGTGTGGGTTCTGCATCGTCCCGAAAAAGAGAAAGCCGATTTGATCGCGGTGATGAACGGCGATGCGCCGCCGCCCGATCTTACCCTCAAATCGATTGGGGAATTCGAAGTATGCAAATTGTGAAGCACGATCTATTAACTGAAGCCGACTTGCTGGAGCGCCTCAAACGCACCCGCCTACGCGGGTTCGATCGCCCCGAGGTATATCGCGACGCGACGCTCGAAGTCATCGAAGCCGATCCGGAGGGGCTCACGCCGGCGCAGCGCTACGTCCTGCAAGAAGGCGTCCAGGCGATCCTGGATGTGGCGGACGCATTCGCTCCCCTGGGTATCGATATTTTCGGCTTAAGAGGTGCCTTGCTGTTCTGGCCGGAGGGAAGCGATCCTGATCAGGACGCGCCGATTCCGTTTCTTCCGCCGGTGATCGAGGAATCGGTGGAGCGCGACGGCAACAAGGTTCTATTGATCAATGACGGCATCCATCGCGTGTATGCCGCCCGCAAACGGGGACGGAAGATCAATGTGGTGTTGGTCCGCAACGTCCCGCCGCAGTATCCGTACTACGCCTATGCGCTGCCGGACGGTTGGACCCAGGTGGAAGAGCTCAAGGAACTACAGGAAGGCTACCAGAAGAAGGAATATCGCAATCCGGAAAACTACAAGGCGCTTTTCCGCGACTTCAACGAGATCTTTGAAGGCGTACAGAAGCAGCGCCCGCGTACCAATCCGGCGAATCTGAAGGCGTGAAGCCTATTGTTGCTTGCCGCCATCTTCGGCGGAACCGCTGAAAACTCTCCGGCCGCCTGGCAGGGTAACGTTGCGGGCGTTGCCGACGTAGGCTCCTTCGGCGTTCACTGGATCCTTGGCGCGAATGCCCTCGACGGTGACGGTATCACCCTCTTTCAGGGCGTCCTTGGTCCATCCATTCCTTCTCAGCGAGTTCGGCGGACCACCTTCAAACTGCCATTTGGTCATCTTGCCGCTGGCATCCTTCACGTTCAGATAGACCCATATGTGAGGATTCATCCAGTCGAGCTTGGTGACGGTACCGGTCACAGTGACTGTCTTGGTGGAATCAAATTCAGCCGCAATCGAATGGTGCGCCAGCATGGGAACAGCCGCGGCAATCACGAGGCCCGCCGCAATCAGAACGCTTGCATGAGCTTTCATTGAGATAAACCCCTCCTGAAGACTTCCGAACTAGAGTACTCTTAGTAACTTCCCGGTGTCAACGGGTTCATTTCTCAACCGCTTTGGGGGGAAAGGCCTTGGCCAGATACTCGACGATCCGGGCTCTTTCCTGTTGCGTGATGTCCGGCTCCTCCTGGAGCATCTCCAACACTTTATCCTGCCACTCGGCCTTGCTTGCGCGTTTCGCGACTACGCGCTCCAGCGTATGACAGACCGTGCAAACGGCCTCAACCAATTCTTTCCCGGGCCCCTCGGGAAGAGCCGGAGCCGATTGACCCCAGGCGGTGACTGCGAATGCTGCCGTTAGCGCGGCTGTCAAAAAGACCAGCGCTGGCGATTTCAAGCCCACAGTTTCGTGATCAGATTCCCGCCCGTGACCGTGGGACGTTCGGCGCGACCGTTGTGCATGTAGGTGGTCTTGAGATGATCGAGACCGAGCAGATAGAGGATGGAGGCGTGAATATCCCAGATGTGATGCGGTTCGTCCGCGGCGCGCAGGCCGATGTCGTCGGTGGAACCGATGGTCTGGCCGCCCTTGACGCCGCCGCCCGCCATCCACATGGTGAAGCCCCAGGGATTGTGATCGCGGCCGTATTTTTCGGGGGTCTGCCCGGCCGAGACTTGAGCGAACGGGGTGCGCCCGAATTCACCGCCCCAGACGACCAGCGTGTCCTTCAGCATGCCGCGAGCTTTTAAGTCGGCGAGCAGGCCGGCTACCGGCTTATCGGAAGCCTTGCACCACTTGGTGTGATTGTTATTGACGTCCTGATGAGCATCCCAGCCGGAACCCGAACCGCTGTAAACTTCGACGAAGCGCACACCACGCTCGACCAGGCGGCGAGCCATCAGGCAGTTGGCGCCGTACACGGCGGTCTCTTTTTCGTCCATGCCGTAAAGCTTCTTGGTGGCCTCGCTCTCTGAGCTCAGGTCGACGGCTTCGGGCGCCGAGGATTGCATCTGGTAGGCCAGTTCATACGAACGCGTGCGCGCGTCGAGCTCGGTATCGTCCTGCTTATCGCGCCCGTACCTCTCGTTCAGCTTCTGCAGCAGATCGATCTTGCTGCGCTGCTGCTCGTCGGTAGTTCCGGCGGGCGGCTTCAAGTTGAGGATGGGGGTATCGCCCTGGCGGAACAGCGAGCCTTGATAGGTCGCCGGCAGGAAGCCCGAGCCGTAGTTCTGCACCGAGCCCAGGATCTCTTTATCGTCCTGCATGACCACGAAGGTCGGCAGATTTCTCTGCGCGGTGCCCAAGCCATAGGTCAGCCAGGCTCCCAGTGAGGGGCGCCCCGCGAGAATCGATCCGGTGTTCATCTGGCACACGCCGCCGACGTGATTGACGGCGTCGGACTGGCAGGATCGGATGACCGCGAGATCGTCCACGTGCTCCGCGATGTGCGGGAGCCAGTCGGAGACCCACAGGCCGCTCTGCCCATATTGCTTGAATGGCCGCCGCGAGGGGAACAGCCCATCACTCGGTTTCGCGCCCTGCGCCGTGAGCAGTGTCTCGGGATGAAAGGACGCCGGTACGGGCTGCAGCGCGAACTTCTCCAGGAGCGGTTTGGGATCAAACAGGTCCACCTGGCTGGGCCCGCCTTCCATGAAGCAGAAGATCACGTTCTTGGCGCGCGGGGTGATGTGGGGCTTCTTGGGAGCCAGAGGATCGACCCCCGCCGCGTAACCGTCCTCGGCCAGCATCGCGGCCAGCGCGATCCCGGCCAGTCCGCTGCCGGCCTGCGTGAAGAACTCGCGCCGGCTGGAGACGTTCCAGTGGTGTCTGAGCTTACCGAGCATAGGATCGGCCATGGCGTCGTCTCCTTCTTAGTTGATATACAGGAACTCGTTCGAATCGAGCAGCATTTGCGACAGGTCGACCAGAGCGGCGGCGCGCGCCGGATCCGCGCCCGCAGGCATGTTCGCCGGCATCGGCGGTTTCGCTTTCGCGTCCGCCATGCGGCTGGTCATAATCGGGATCTGCCGCGCCAGAAAATCCGCCGCCAGTTTTTGCTCATCGGCGGAAGGCGCGCGTCCATAGGTGAGCTTGAAGGCCCGGTCGATCTGAGCATCGGGAGTGAGTCCGCTGTCGTTCAGTATGCGTCCCGCCAGTGCTTGCGCCCACTGCAGGATCAGATCATTATTCAGCAAATCGAGCGATTGCGATGGCGTGACCGTGTTCTTGCGGAAGTCGCAGCTCTCGAATGTATTGGCTGAATCGAACTCCTGCAGCATCGGATAGCGCAGATTGCGGCGCACGAAGATGTACACGCTGCGCCGGTTGTTCTCGGCCGGGTCCTTCTCGCTCCTCCAGCCGCCCGCGGCCGCACTGGCCGATAAAGAGGACAACGTTCCGGCGGGAACCGGCGGGAAAACGCCCGGTCCACCCATTTTTGAATTCAGCAGGCCGCTGGTGAACAGCATGGAATCGCGAACGGCTTCGGCTTCCATGCGGCGGCGCGACCAGCGCCATAGCAGTTTGTTGTCAGGATCTTGCTCGGCAGCCTTAGCCTGCAGATCGGAGGACTGTTGATAGGTGTTTGAGAGCAGGATCTGGCGCTGGAGTTTCTTGACGCTCCACCCGTCCTCGACGAACGTCGCACTCAGGTAGTCCAGCAGTTCTGGATGTGTCGGTCGCGAACCCATGCGCCCGAAATCGCCAGGAGTAGCCACGATGCCCTTACCGAAATTGTAGTGCCAGATACGATTCACTATCACGCGCGCCACCAGCGGATTCTTGGGATCGGTGAGCCAGGCGGCCAGCGCCGTGCGGCGGCCGGTGGAGTTGGGAAGCGGGGTAATCTTGGCATCGGCCGGATCAAGGATCGAAAGAAACCCGGGCTGGACTTCGTCGCCCTTCATGTCGAAGTTTCCACCCCGTAATACATGGGTCGGCGGCGCCGTGGGCCCGATATCGATCATGAACTGGCCTTCCAGCAACTTGGGAGGACGGAGGGAGTCGAATGTCGCGAGCTGCTTTTTCAGATCGGCGTAGCGTGTGGCCGCGTCACCCTTCAGGGTGCGAAGTGTCCGAGCGTCTGGCTCGTCGTCGATCGTCACACGCGGCGCGGCGGTGTGATAAATCATGGCCTGGAAGGGATCGCGTTTGGAAGCATCCATCCGGATGGCTTCTTTCACCTGCTCTTCGAAGGTATTGGCGCCGCTCTCGATCTTCGCTGCCCGCACCGGCTCCAGGAGCTTGTTCATCTCGGCGCGGATGTCTTTGGTCTTTTCCTCCCACAGTGCCTTCTGCTCGTCATACTGCTTGCGCTGAGCGGGATCTCTTAGAGGAAGCGGGCCGTCCCCGAAACTGGTGTTGGCAAAAAACGCCTGCAGGCGGTAGTAGTCCTTCTGTAAGATCGGATCGAACTTGTGATTGTGGCAGCGCGCACAGCCGAAGGTCAGGCCTAGGAATGCCTCGCCGGTGGCGGTGGTGATGTCGTCCAGCGTCTCCTGACGGCGGGTGAACATCGCCGCTGCGTTGGTTTCATCGATCCAGTGGCGATTGAAGCCCATCGCGACCAGCGCATCGGGATCGCCGGGGTACAATTCATCGCCCGCGATCTGCTCCTTAATGAAGCGATCATAGGGTTTGTCGCTGTTGAAGGCATCGATCACGTAGTCGCGATAGCGCCAGATGTTGGGACGGGTTTCATCCGCTTTGAAGCCATTGCTGTCGGCGTAGCGCGCGACGTCCAGCCAGTGGCGCGCCCAGCGCTCGCCATATGCGGGCGAGGCGAGCAGACGGTCCACCACTTTCTCCCAGGCGTTGGGAGACTTGTCGCTCAAGAACTGTTGGATCTCGTCCTGCGTCGGCGGTAGCCCGGTCATATCGATGGTCGCGCGCCGCAGCAGCGTGAGCCGGTCGGCGGGCGGGTTGGGCTGGATGCCGGCCTCCTCGATCTTCGCCAGCACGAACGAATCGATCGGCGTCTTAACCCACTGCCGGTTCTTGACCGCGGGAACCGGTGACTTCTTCACCGCTTGAAACGCCCAGAAGCTGCGCTGAGCGGGAGTAAAGGCATCGGATTCAGCAGTGTAGACGATTCCTGCCGTGAGGGCTAACCCAACGAGCGCGGCCATTAAGGGGCGCGTTGCGTGGCGCATGAGGCCTCCTGATTTACCGGCCAGAATTATATCATTTCGGTGCGTGCAAGTATATGAGGGGTCGGGTACTTGCCCGAATAAGGACCGGATTCTTCGTAATCTCTTAGGACGCCGTCAAAACAGCGTTGGCGGCCCCACCCGCCGGAATCGATTCCACCAGAGGAAACCAAAGTTCGAACCAGAAGGTTGACCCCTGGCCGGGACGGCTCGTCAGGCTCAGATCGCCCCCCATCAGCTCCACCAATTCCTTACTGATAGCGAGTCCCAACCCGGTGCCGCCGAAACGGCGGGTGATGGAGGCGTCGGCCTGTGTGAACTTCTGGAAAAGTTGTTGCTGCACGTCTTCTGCGATGCCGATGCCGGTATCTTCCACTTCAAACCGCATGCGGGCTTTCCCGTCCTCGAGCTGGGAGCAATGGACCCCCAGGGTGACTTTGCCCTCCGAGGTAAATTTGACCGCGTTTCCAGCCAGGTTGAGGAGCACCTGGCGGAGGCGGCCTTCATCGCCCACCAAGGTGCGGGGATTGAGCGGAGACCACCGCAGCGCCAACTCGATGGCTTTCTCCGCGGCCTGCGGCTTTAGCAGATCGATTACGCTGGTCGTCACCGTTGCGAGGTCAAACGGCCTCGTCTCAATGCTGATCCGGCCGGCCTCGATCTTGGAGAAATCCAGAACGTCGTTGAGCACGCGCAATAAAGATTCGGCCGAACTATGGGCGGTGTCTGCGAACTCCTTCTGCTCATCGTCCATATCACTGTCCCGGAGCAGGCTGAGCATTCCCAGGACTCCGTTCATGGGCGTGCGGATCTCGTGGCTCATGTTGGCCAAAAACTCCGACTTGGCCCGATTGGCCGCATCGGCCGCGTGCAGGGCCTTGGCCAGGTCTCGAGTTCGCTCCTCGGCCAAGGCGGAGGCGCGCTTTCCGGTGGATTGGAGATTCACAACCAAACCCGCCAGAAGTAACGACAGTAGCGCGGTGCATCCGGCCGCCCAGGCGGAGGGGGTCTTGCTCATGTACGGGAACTTTGGCGTCCGGTTCCAAGCCAGCGTCCAGGCGGATCCCGCCAACTCCAGTTTGGTGGTGCGTTCGAAGGGTTGGTTGATCTGACCACGGTCGGATGCGAATATCGGGTGATCCGGCGACGCTCCCGCATCGTAAGCTTGCAAGGAAATCACATCCCCCAGGCTGGCCAAGGCGGCCCGGAAGAATGTCTCCGTCGTGAAAGCTACCGCGGTCCACCCCATAAACGCCCCGCGATGCTGTGCGGCCGATTCATCCTCACGGTACACCGGTACGAACAGCGTCAGGCCGTTTTCAGGGGTCGGACCACGAGACGGGCTGCGGTACATGAGGACACTGGTCATGGTCGCCAAGCCGGTGTCGCGCGCACGCTCCGCGGCGGCTTTCCGGTCAGCATCTCCGGCGACGTCGGCCCCGAGAACGATGTCGGCGGCATGGGGCGGCTCGACAAAGGTCGTGATAAAGTATTCGGCCCCGCCTACATGATCCCGCCTCCCGGGCAGACCGCGCAGCGTAAAACCGGGCGATCCCTCGCGCTGCTGCGTCGCAACAAAGCCGTCCAGTTGCGCCGGAGCCACCGGTCGGATGAACTCGATCGCGAATGTGCCAGGGTAGCGATCCAAGAACCCGAAACGGTCTATGTAACTGTGCCAAGCCTGGGGAGTGGGATGATCCGAAGCGGCCAGGAAACCGCTCGCGCTGCGGAGGGCATTCTCGTAGGTTGTCAGGCGGCTGCGCAACTGGGCTTCTACGGCGGTCATCACTCGGTCGAAGCGATCGTTGTCGTACCTGAGGCGATCCCGATCCAGCGACGCATATAACCACCCGCTCAAGGCCCATCCGGCCAGCAGAACGCCTCCAGGCACCACCAGGCTTCCATACATCCGGAAGGCTCCCACCGCAAGACCGGTGAGCGATACGGCCGCGAGAAAAAGGTTCAGGTTCTGGAGGTTCTCGTGAATTGTGCCTCCAGCAAACGCTCCCACGCCGATGTGTGACGCCCAGACCGCTGCGGCCGCGATCACCAGCGCGCTTACGCGGGCCGCCAGAGATCCCGCCCAAGCCGCCGAAAGCAGGATCAGTGCGAGCACCAGGAAAAGCGAATAGGAGGGCTCGGGGCGGTAAAAGACGAAGTAACATCCCGCTGCCACGGCGGCTGCCAGCAACATCGTCTTGGCGATCACCTTCGGCTCGCAGGTAGGAGTCAAGCCGGCGGCACACTTTCCGATCCCCAGCAGGACCGGCGCCAGGATGAGCACGCCGAGCGCATCCGAGATCCACCATTGCAGGGAAAGATTTTGCCATTGGTTGGCCGGCACGGTGTGGCTCAGAATCAGGATCGCCGAGCCTGCGGCCGCCGACACCAGCGGCGAGAGCAACGCCGTGCCGGTAATCGCCGCGACTTCACCGAAAAGCCCCAGGGCTTTTCTCTTGGAGATCGTATTGAACAGCCAGACACCGATCAAGGGCAGCCAACAATTCGCAAAGGCCGTCCCGAAAGCTGCCGCCCAGGTGGGCGTATGCCCGTGGATGCTGGTCAAATACGCGGCGAATAGCACGGGCCAGAAGCGGGGTCCGAACACTAGCAGCGCCACCAGGTCCACTCCGGCGGACGGCCACACGGGCGTTAGGGTGGAACCGAAAAGCAAGAGCCAGCCCAACTGCGCCAAAGCGAGATGTACGAAGAAGAGAGGAATGGCGACGGTAGCGTAGGGCAGGTTTCGAAGTGCCGACTCGCTAAAGACGCCACCTTCTTCCTGCCAGAGTAGCCCGCGAAGCAACGTGCTTCGTGGCGGACCCGTGTGTGTTTCACCCGGCGACTTAGCCATAAGGCTCCCTCACGGTTCACTTGGGTCGAAGATCTGAGCAGGACGAACGTGACCGTCTTACTCCTCTTTCGGCTGTTCCGCGCGCGGGGATAGTTGGATTATCTGCTTACGTACTGTTTCTCTCCGGTACTAACTCTAGGGCATTCACCCTAAGCTACTGGGGGCGGAGGTTGCGGCGGCCGATTCGGACTGGGCGGCGCAGGCGGATGTCCCGCGCGGATCACGCTCATCGCCGCGCCGATCATGCTGGCGACGTCAGTCAAGTTGGCCGGAACGATCAGCGTGTTTCCCTGTTTGGCCAAGTTCCCGAACTGGTTGATGTACTGCTCGGCGACCCGGAGCTGCACGGCTTCGAAGCCGCCCGGAGCCAGGATGGCCTCGGCCACCTGGCGGATGCCTGACCCGGTCGCGTTGGCAACGGTCATGATCGCCGACCCCTGTCCTTCGGCCTCATTGATCTGCTGTTGCTTGCGAGCCTCGGACGCCTTGATCACCTGCTGCTTTTCGCCCTCCGCTTTGTTGATGGCGGCGTCGCGGACGCCTTCAGACGTCAGCACGATGGCGCGCTTTTCGCGTTCGGCGCGCATTTGCTTTTCCATGGCGGCCAGAATGTCCTGGGGCGGCGTGATGTTCTTGATCTCGTAGCGCAGGACTTTGACGCCCCAGGCTTCGGAAGCCTTGTCGACTTCGTTGACAACCTGAGTGTTGATGGTGGCGCGCTCCTCGAAGGTCTTATCCAGATCGATCTTGCCGATTTCGCTGCGCAAGGTGGTCTGGCACAGCTGAACAATGGCGAAACGGTAATCCGTGATGCCATAGGACGCACGTTCCGGATTCAGCACCTTCAAATACAGGACTCCATCGACGCCCACCTGCACGTTGTCGCGGGTGATGCAGACCTGCTCGGGGATATCGTAAGTCTGCTCCTTGAGCGAATGCCGGTAGCGGATCACGTCGACGAACGGGGTCAAAATGTGAAACCCCGCTCCCAGCGTCCCGTTATAGGTCCCCAGGCGCTCCACGACGAAGGCATTCTGCTGCGGAACCACCACGGCGGTCTTCACCAGGATGATGATGACCAGAAACGCCAAGACCGCTACGACCAGAATCAGAGGATCCATCCGAGTCTCCCTTTATTGGCTCCGAATGTACAACGTCAAGCCTTCCACTCGCTCGACCGTGGGGCGTCCGGAGCGCTGGATCGCCTGTGCGCCCGCATTACACGCCGTCCAGGAAGCTCCGCGCAGTTCCACTTTGCCGATCGCTCCGGGCGCAATGTCCTCGAGCGCGAGCGCGGTTTCGCCGACCAGCGAGTCCACCTTGGGGCCGGATTTCTCGTTGAGCTTGAATTTGTCCATCAGCGGCTTGCGGAAAAACATGAGCGAGACCGCGGAGAAGATGGAGAACAGCAGCCACGGAGCCCAGCCCGGAAGATCGGGAGCAATCCAGAACACCAACCCGGTCAGCAGGCCGGAGATGCCCAGGAACATGAAGAAGAAGGTGCCCGGCGTGATCATTTCACACGCCAGCAGCACCAGCCCGACGATCATCCACATCCACCAGATCAGCATTTGTTTGGGGTTTTGCCTGACGGAGCTATTGTGTCATAACGTGTGTCACAACGCCGGCCCGCCCGCCGCGCCCGCCCTACTTATGAAAATGCAAGCGGCGCTTCAGGTCAGGAGCAAACTCGGTCCATATGCTCTTGGCGATGGGATCGAGGACCAGGCCAAAGGTTGCTCGTCGATAGTAGTTGGGCTGGTAGGGGTTCTTGCGCCAGGGATGCCACGCATCCGCGATGGCCGCGGTGCCGACGATTCCCGCAAAGCGGCCATACGCGAATTCCGTGCCGGTCGGCGTCGGGACCACGAATGCGTGGCGGAGCGCGTACCGTAGGCGGGGTCCCACTCCTTGCTGTCCGCTCGCTATATATCGAGATTCTTCCTGCCGCCAGCTCGCCACGCCGAATTCGATACTGTTCTTGAGTGTGTTCCGAACGAGTGATATCTCGAACCTGTTCACCATTGGTTCATAGTACCGTTCGGTCTTCCAGATGAACTGATGGGCGTAATGCCTGAACATGGTGTTGCCAAAAGCGGAGGCGATGGGCTGGAGCCCCAGGGTTTCGTGAATATACAGAAGGGTCCTCTCCCTTTGGGAGATGAAAACTTCTTGCGGACCCTTGGTTTCGCGCAGAAGGGCCCGTTTCAGGTTCGCGTTCATACGATCCTGGTTGTTGTCCTGGAACGTCACCTTGTGGAAAAAGAACTCGTCAAGATGCGGGAAAAGTTTCTGCGGGCCGTTCCCATCCAGGTGCATGTCGGCTTTTAAGGAGCCATCCGGCATTTTGAGAAACACAACATGGGTGGAAGGGTTTTCTTCCTCGCGATACGCGATGGTCGAACCCGGATGAGAATGCGCGAGCCGGCTCCAGAAGTGGTCTCTCTTAAACTGGGGGTCCGACCCCAGGTATTTCAGTAGAAATTCCGCGCCGGATATGATGGGGACGTATTTTCTTGTGGGCGTACCGAGAACGACGCGGTCGGCCAGGTTCTCATGGGACAGCTTTTCTTTGAGGTTGTCCAAAAGCGAATAGTGGAATGGCTTGGTTTGGCCGTGCGCGCAAGCAGCGAGCAGCATTACGACCGCGATGAGTTTCAAATCGATCCCCCCTCATACCGCTACCGATGCTCTGCTTGGCGCATTTTGGTCGGTATGGAGGGCGAAGTCGCTCTTCCCACTTCATTACGGTCGCCTGCCTTATACACCCACGGAGGCGGCCCGATCTTTCTTGGCGCAAGTCCGGCTGACAGTATAGCTTTTTTACGAAAAGGATGGGTTGACGGCCGGCGAACGTAGAATCCAGTTGACGGTTTACTTGTGTGGGCGAGTTTGTTCTAGAATGGCTGCCAGGAAGGAACGAACCATGAAAGCCTTCTGTATTTCCGCTTGGATAGCGCTTGCGCTGATCCCGGCTTCCATGCCACTTTCAGCGCATCATTCATGGCCGGTGAACCAGCAACGGCTCGTTACGGTGAAGGGTACGGTGGTCGATTTCCAGTGGGGCAACCCGCACCCGATGATCACTCTCGAAGTTCAGACCACCGACGGCAATACGGAGAAATGGCAGGTCGGCGGCCCGGCCCTCAACCGGATGACGGCTAACGGCTGGACCAAGACCACCGTCAAGCCCGGCGACGTGATCACAGGCATCGGCTATCAGTACACCGATGGCCAGAAGATCATCCGGCTTGAGCGCGTCATCCTTCCCAACGGTAAGGAACTCCTCGTCTACGGCCGCTAGACTTAGCTCGGTCGCATATCCGCTACGGGTCCAAAAAAACAGAGCCGTGCTCTTCGTTTACTTTTGGCGTTGGTAGTTGTACTCTCCCGACACATGCCCTTCCAGAACGCTGGTGGCGATTCCACGCTCATTGCGAACGAATCGGTACGTCAGTCCGGTGCCGGCGAAGCTTGTTTCCGACTGCGGAACGATTGGCAGTTTCGGCCCTCCGTCCACGGAGACGAACAGCGAGCCGTCCGCAAACGTGACCTCAACCGTCCGGGGGCCTTGGATATAGGGTCCCTTGTACACGCCCACATAATTCGCTAGGGTTTCCGCTGCGACCTTCACCCTGGCTTTCTGATCATCCGAGAGCTTGCCCACCCAGTGACCTTGTCTAGTGTCGGCATTCTCATTGCAGACCGTCTCAAACAACTCCGTGTCGGCAGCCAAAGCCGCTCGAACGGGAACCGTCCATGCTTTGGAGTAAGCTCCCGGATCTTCGAAAGTCACCGTGATTTCCAGGTGGCCAAAGTCGGGACGCCGATAGCGTTCCGTCATCCGTAACGCTTCGGTATGCGGATAGCCGTCCAGGAGCCAGGTGCGGTCGTTGTATCCCAAACTCTCCACCACCAGCGTCTCTCCGTCCCAGTGACCTACGGCGTATCCCATCCAACTCGGGTTGGGATTGGCTTCCAAAGAGCGGCCGTCCATGAAAATCTGCCGGAAGGTGAGATCTTCGCTCAGGATGACCATCATCGTGCGAGTCTGGAGAAACTTCTTCAAGCCTCCCGCGCCGGTGCTGTATCCGGGACCTTCGGGCAAACATTTGTAACGCGGGTTGTCTTTGCCGAGGTCTTCGGAGCGCTGCCGAACCAACGCTTGCGCCCAGGGTTGCATGTCGGAAGGTTTAAGGTCACCTGCATTGCGGGCCCCAATATTGCCGACCGCCGTCTCCAGGGGCATGGACCACAGGCCTGAGAAGTCTGGGTGTCCTTCGGCGGTGCGCGGCGCGGGTGCCGACAGGATAGGTTTGCCGTCGGGCGTGCGTGGGATTCCGGGCGTGGGATAGTGGAGCCACTGCGCGAACAGCGGGACTCCTGACAGGAGAAGGATTGCCAGGCGCGGGCGAATCATGGAGGCAGTATATCCGAGGAATGATATCCGCGCAGGAACGTGGGGCTGCAGCCGGCTTCTGCCCGGCCCTCAATTGATCACAGGCATCGGCTATCAGTACTCCGATGGCCAGAAGATCATCAGGAGGATCACTTAGCCAGCGGCGCCCGAAAACCCCTCACCACGGCATCTGCCGATTCGTGTACTTCCGCCCGATCTCTGCCGTTTGCTGATTCGCGGGCCCCACCATCACGCCTTCCTTGATCATGTCGATTACGTTGTTGGGGTTCATCGTATTCAGGAAGAACACCTTGTTCGCCTTGCACGCCGCGAAGACTTTGGCTCGCGCCGCCACCATCGCCGGATTGGCTTCGGCGCGCGGTCCGCGCACGCCCAGTGACAAAGCCATGTCTCCCGGGCCCCACTCGGCAAACCCGATGCCCGGAACCTTCAGTGTCTCTTCGGCATTGGCCAGCGCGTATTTGTCCTCCAACTTAACGCCCAGCAGCAGTTCGCCGTTGGGATTGAGCGGCCAAGCATCGGCTTTGTCCAAATACTCGTCCTGCGATATGCCCCAGACCTGGGCCGCTGTTGCCGCCCCGTGAATGCCACGCCGGCCTTCGCTGATTCCCTTATCCACTCCCTGTTTGTGAATCGGCAGTCGCACGGCTTCGACAAACGCCCGCGCCGCTCCGGGAGTATCGGCGTGGGTCAGCATGATCCCATGCACACCAGTGGCCAGCACCTGCGCGAACATCCATGCGTTTGCATGCACCGCCGCCTCGTCCATCCCATTCACCGGAACATTTACAATCACCGCCGGCGTCCTGTGCCCGCTCTTCGTCGGACCACCCGCCGCCAGCCCGCGCATATACTCCGCAAGCCCTTGGATGTCGTAGGGCGCGGCTTCCATGTCATAGCTGATATAGTCCGCGTATGTCTGGGCGTCTTTCTTCCCTTGCTCGAACGTACCGGTGGTGCCGGAATGTGAGCCCGTGTAGTAAACCGGCTGGCCCTGTTCCAACAGTTCGATCGCACGGTTGATCCGTTTCGGTTTCGGCGCCTGGGTCTGGCCGACAAGGACGGCCGCGCCGGCCGCCAGGGATAGGCAAACGCCTGCGCAACATAGCATGGTCTTGAAATTCATGAGCTTGATCTCCTTCCGGGCGGCAACCAGTATAGCGATTTCAAATGAAACGCGCCGTGGAGGAGGGAGTTGCAAACCGCCCCGCTCCCGCCGCCGGGACAGGATTCAGCAAGGGCCGATTTTTGAGCCCTGGGGCAGAGACAGCAGTTTGCCCGATTCTACTGCCAACGAAGGCTCAAATCCCGTATCGCACAAACCGGAGACTTGGAGATCCTTTTGCGGAGTGAAATCCGCTTCGGTGCCCGAGTGACGGCGTATCAGGGTCAACGAGCCCACGGATTCTAGGTGAACCTGGTGCATTCTAAGAACTCCACGCTGACTTGTAAAACGCCCAACCATCGACCTAGCCGGTGTGTTTCGCTTCCTCGGATCAGTACCGATAAACGCGCCAGCGTATCCTGGAAGCGTTTTCCCGTGGTGCAGACTGCGGGAATGGCTACAAAAAAACGTAAACTCACTCCCAGATCTCGAACAGTCGAAATCCGCCGTTCTCAATAGCCTGACCTCGCGCAGCTCTCGACGTTCTTACGATCTCGCGATCCGTGAATTTATCGACTGGTACTGCTCCGAACCACGACTTGCGTTCAACAAGACCGTGGTGACACGCTACCGGATCAGTCTTGAACAGGCCCAATATGCGTCATTCAACATCAACCTTCGTCTCGCTGCCATTCGGCGGCTGGCGTACGAAGCTGCCGACTGCGGGCTTCTGAGCTCCGACCTTGCGGCCGGAATCCGGCGGGTGAAGGGCGTAAAGAAGCATGGCATGCGCATCGGGAATTGGTTGACTGCTGACCAGGGGAAGCGACTCCTCGCTGCCTTCGGCGGAGAGGGCCTGCGTTCCAAACGCGACTACGCCATGATCGCCGTTCTCCTCGGCTGTGGCCTCCGACGAGCCGAGGTAGCTGGGCTCGCTGTCGAACATATTCAGCAACGGGAAGAGCATTGGGTAATTGCGGACCTCGTCGGCAAAGGTGGACATATGCGAACCGTTTCGGTCCCGACCTGGGTCAAGCTTGCGGTCGACAATTGGTTGACTGCCGCCGGCATTTCGACCGGCCTGGTCTTTCGGGCGATCAACAAA
>Ga0310810_10004039_pt1 | contig 16145 bp, 13 predicted proteins | sample NCmetagenome_FD_207641 | JGI IMG/M metagenome (GOLD analysis project Ga0310810, IMG submission 207641) | Soil microbial communities from experimental microcosm in Duke University, North Carolina, United States - NC | ecosystem: Engineered > Artificial ecosystem > Soil microcosm > Unclassified ... | reverse complement strand
AGGTGACATTGCCGACCAATTTTAAGGTCGCCAGGTTCGACAACGACATGCACACCTCCATCTTGCGGCAGCTCGAGAAAGACATCGATGCCGTTCGCTTCGATGCGCCGGAGGGAAAAATCGAATTGCCGGTGAAACTGCGCGTGCACGATTCGATCTTCGTGCCGCTGGCAAAGTGGTCGATGCTGCTTGCCGGCAACTATCGCTGCATCACCAAGGACGGCATGAGGACCGCGCAGGAGGCGGTGCATTCGAACATCGAAGAAGCTCGTTCGGTCTACAACTTCGTCTTCGATCTGTGCGTGAAGCTCGGCGCTGCGCCGAGCGACCTCGTGCCGTTCGAGAAATATGCGGCTGCCGCGCAAAGCCTCACCCGTCCGGCCTCGGCCGCGCGAGCCCTGCAAAATGGCGCGCCGAACATCGAACGCGCCGACAAGCTTGTGCAGCTGATCGCCAAGCAGAAGGGGCTCAGCCACCCTGTGATCGACGGCATCGTGGCGCTGGTCGACTCACGGCTCGAAGCCAATCGAAAGAAGGCGGCAGCGGCCTGAGCGGGCTCGCGTCGGGATATTGAATGCGTGCCCGGCGGGTGTGGACAACCACACCCGCCGGCACTTTGAGACTTGCCGCCTGGCGGGCAATTGGCGAAGTGCTTTGTGACATTCACGCAACAGCCGACATCTTTTTGTAGACAGACGGGCAAAACGCCTAAAAAGGCAGCACTTGCCCCCGTTTTCGCCTTGCCCCGCGCTCGGCTCAAAGGTCTAAATTTCAGATAACGCACGCCTAATGCGTCCACGTCGTTCGCAGCTGGGGCTCGCGGCTCACGCGTGAGGGGGTGCGAAGGGGACCGGCGCGGGCGCGCCGATCGAATTATAAGGGGCAGACTCAATGAAAAAAGTTGTGTTGGTTGCCGCGGCATTCGCAGTTTTTGCTGCGCCCGCCTTGGCCGCGGATATGCCGGCGAAGGCGCCGAAAGTGGCTCCGGCCGCCGCGCCCAGCCCGTGGGACATCGCCTTCGGCGCTGCGGTGATGAACGACTACAATTTCCGCGGCATTTCGCAGTCCGATCGCGGCCCTGCCGGGTTCGCCTATTTCGAGCCGAGATATAACATCACGCCAGACGTGCAGCTCTATGGCGGTATCGCCGCCACGAGCGTGAAGCTTGCGACGGATCCGACCGCCGAGATCGATTTGTATGGCGGTATCCGCCCGACCTTCGGTCCTTTGCAGTTCGATTTCGGCGGCATCTACTACTGGTATCCGCGCGAAACGCAGTTCTGCGGCAATCCGACCGGTGCGCCTAATCCTCCGTTTACCGGCCCTTGCGGCGGCAATCCCGCATTCCCGAACGGCAACACGACACTTGCCGATACCGACTTCTGGGAAGTGTACGGCAAGGTGTTGTGGACCGTGAATCCGATCGTCACCCTCGGCGCCAACATCTATTATTCGCCGAGCTGGCTGAACACCGGTGCCTCGGGAACCTATGCCTCCGGTACGGCGAAGTTTACTACACCGGAGAATATGCTGCCGCACGGCATCATCGCGTATCTGTCAGGTGAGGCTGGCTACTACTGGTTCGGCACCACCGACTTCGTTCCCGGCGTCTTTGTCAATAACGCCGGGACGGGCGGCTGGGACCTTCCGGACTACGCCTACTGGAACGTCGGCATCGGCTTCAACTGGAAGGTCTTTACCCTCGACCTTCGCTATCACGACACCAATCTGACGAAGGAGGAGTGTAATGCTCTGACCGCCGATCCTGGAGCCGTCGTGAATACAGGAGTTGTCATCAACAACTTCACAACGTTTTCTTCTTCCAAGTGGTGCGGCGCAGCGTTCGTCGCCAAGCTGTCGGCCGACCTGACGCTCGGCAGCCTGAAGTAAACCTAGTGTCTACCCTCATAAGGCGGCGGCCCTTTATGGCCGCCGCCTTTTTTTGCGAAAACTGTTGCCCCGATCAGGACGCTGGCGAGAGCGCAGTCTCCCGCACGACGTGGCGATCTTCCGCCCCAGTAAATGCGAGCCGGCGCCGGTGGAATGCCGCGAGCGTTGCGCGGTGACCGATCGAAACGACGGTCGCTTGCGGAAGTCTCTGGTCGAGCAGCCGATAGAGGGCCGCTTCACTTGGTTCGTCCAGCGAAGCTGTCGCTTCATCGAGAAACAGGAAATCAGGACGGTAAAGAAGTGCGCGCGCAATGCCGAGTCGTTGCTGCTCGCCCAGTGACAGCATTCGATTCCAGTGCGCTTCCTCTTCAATGCGCGGCACGAGGGCAGGCAGGCCGACGGCGCTGATGAGCTCCGCGATCGTCGCCGCGTCGAATTGTCCGGGTTCGGCCGGATACGCCACCGCCGCAGCGAGAGGCGCGATCGGAAAGTACGGCCGTTGGGGGAGGATCATCATTCGTGCATTCTTCGGAATTGTGATGGTGCCTTCTCCGAACGGCCAGACCCCGGCCAGTGCGCGGAACAGGGTCGATTTGCCTGCGCCCGACGGGCCGCTGATCAGCACGCGCTCGCCGAACTTGATCGTAACGTCGGTTGCATTGATCAGCGGCTCGCTATTAGGGAGCCTGACCGACAGGTCCTTGAAGCTGACGGCGTTCGAATCCGCCGACGCGACCGCGATGACCGGAGGTTTCACGGCAGCTTCGCGAGCGGTAGCGATGGAACGGTCGAAGCCCGACAGTCGGTCGACCACCGCGCGCCATTCCGCGAGTTGCCGGTAGACGTTGACGAAAACAGACAGTGCGCCTTGAACCTGGCCGAATGCGTTTGCTGTCTGCATAAGTCCGCCAAGCTGAATCGCCCCGGCGAAATAGGCGGGGCTGACCATGATGTAGGGAAAAACAACGGCGGCCTGTGAGTACCCTGCTGTCAGAAAAGTAAGCTTTTTCTGGCGCGACATGATCGCCATCCAGTTAGACACGACATTCCCAAAACGCATGAGGAGGCGATCACGCTCGGCCGGCTCGCCACTGAGCAGGGCGATCTGCTCCGAGTTTTCCCGCACACGCACCAGATTGAAGCGGAAGTCGGCTTCGTAACGTTGCTGCTGGAAATTCAGCGCGATCAGGGCGCGGCCGACGAGGTGTGTGAACGCTGTTCCGAGGACTGCGTATATCAATGCCGCCCACAGCAGGTATCCCGGGATATCGAATGAAATCCCAAACACATGCAGCGGCGCGGTGGCCGACAAGTTCCAGAGAATGACCGCGAAGGAAGCAAGCGTGACGGTGGCATTCAACAAACTCAATCCGATCGGAAGTATGCCGATCCCGGTCGCGCCCGCGTCGATGAATTGCTTGACATCTTCAGCGATGCGCTGATCGGGGTTATCAGCCGCGTCGCCAAGCAATTGCATCCTGTAGTGATTGGATCCGGCGAGCCATTTGTCGAGATAGGTCCGCGTCAGCCAGCGGCGCCAGCGGATCTGAAGCCATTGATTGAGATAGAGCTGATAGACGGCCAGAAAAATATATGCGGTGGCGAGGACACAGAAATATGCGAGCTGATAGACGAACGCGTCCCAGTTCTTATCCTGCAGGGCATTGTAGAAAGTGTTGTTCCACGAATTGAGCAGCACGTTGATGCCGACGATCGACAGCTCGATGGCAATCACCGCCGCCAGCAGAATGCGGCCGGGCCATTTGTCCTCGGAGCGGAAGTACGGGCTAGCAATTCGCCAGATCGTAGCCAGCGTCGCGAAGTGACGTTTCACGAATGCTCTCCTGTCTCGATAGCTGCCGGCATTACTGCAATTGCCGAATCAAATCGCGCAGCGATTCCTTTTTCTCTTCGGAAAGTTACGACGCCAACTTAGACGAAAGATTACCAGGCCGCGCCTTGCGTGAAAGTTCCAAAGTCGTTCAACAAAGTGCGCGGGCCGATAAAAAGCGCGTGTCTAAATTCTCTTTATTCTTGCGTGCGATTGTGACCGCACATTAGCATGGCTTTTGGGGGAGACAGCGTCCTGTCGAGCGCGATGAAGCGTTCGGCCCGCACGCGGTCTCCTTTTTCGTTTTCATAATCGCACAAACAATGTGCGAGGGAGGATCAAGATGACCACGTCCCTTTGGAGGCCGAGCCGGAGAACCGTCATCAAGACGGGTGCGGCCATCGGCGCGACGGCAATTTTCTCGCCGCCTGTCCTGACATTCGCTCAAGGTGAGACACCTATCAAAATTGGCATGCACGATCCGCTCACCGGTACTTATGCGGCGGAAGGTGAAAGTGAAGTGCGTGGCGCGAACATGGCGCTCGCCGAGGTCAACGCCAAAGGCGGCATTCTCGGGCGCAAGGTGGAGCTGGTTGTCGAAGATGACGCCGCCAATGCCGGACTTGCGGCACAAAAAGCGCACAAGCTGATCGAGCAGGACAAGGTCAACCTGCTGATGGGTGCCGTGTCGTCGGCAACCGCATTGTCAGTGAACCAGGTCGCCCACGAAAAGGGCATGCTCTACATGGTTACTGGTGGCCACACTGATCCGGTGACCGGCCAGCAGTGCCACTGGACCACGTTCCGCATTTGCACGACGACCTACATGCTGGCGGCCGGGCTTGCTGGGACGCTATACAAGAAGTTTGGCGGCAAGTGGTATTTCATTACGCCGGACTATGCCTTCGGCCACACGCTCCAGGAATCCTACGCCAAGCTGCTCCAGGGCATGGGTGGCCAGGTTCTCGGCAATTCGCTTGCCCCCCTCGGCACGACCGACTTCTCGTCCTATCTAATCAAGGCCCAGCAATCGAAACCCGACGTGTTGATCGTCCTTGCCGACGGTCAGGACCTGGTGAACTGCATGAAGCAGGCGGCGCAATTCGGCCTGATGAAGAAGTTTCCGATCGGCGGCGGGCTCAGCGAGCTTGAAGTGCTGCGTGCCCTGCCGAAGGAAGCCAAGCAGGGCTGGTGGACGCTCGAATGGTACTGGGACCAGCCGAATACGCCGCACGTCAAGGAATGGGTCGCGGCCTATCAAAAGGCGCATCCGGACGGCACTTATCCGAGCGCGCGCACGTGGTTCGGCTATGCCGGCCTGCACTCGCTCGCGCTGGGCGCGGCCAAGGCGAAGTCAATCGAGTCAGTGAAGATCGCAAAGGCCCTGGAAGGGCTCGAGCTGCCGCCAGAGATCAAGCTGCAGCCGAACAAGGTCTACTTCCGGCCCGGCGATCACCAGCTCATGGCCAGCGAGTTTCCCGGTGAAATTCTTCCCGACGGAAGGTATCCAAGCATGTTCAAGGTCGCGGACATCGTGGCCGGCGACAAGGTTGCGCTGTCGGTGAAAGATACCGGATGCAAGCTCGACTATCAGTCGTGATGCGATAAAAAAATCTGGATGCATCGGCTGACGCCGCGCCGCCTCGCCAAGGGGCGGCGCGGCGCAGCTTAGAGCCAAGCAACACGGAGACGACAAGGCCGCCAATGGAGCTTCTGCTTTTTAATGCCTTCAACGGGCTGATCCAGGGCGTGTTCTACGCGCTCATGGCGCTTGGCCTGGCGCTGATCCTGAGCCTGAACTCCGTGATCAACATGGCCCATGGCGGGTTTCTCGTCATTGGCGCCTATCTGGCTTACACGCTGTCGCCGTATCTCGGTTTCTGGGGTGCGTTAATTGCGGGCCCGGTTCTCGCAGCCGGCATCGGTCTTGTGGTCGAACGCGTTTTGATCCGGCCGATCTACAAGCGGTCCGATCCGATCTACAGCCTGCTGCTCACGTTCGGCCTTGCGCTGATCATTGAAGACCTGACGCGCACAATCTGGGGCGCGCAGGGCTTGCCGCTCGAGGTGCCGGACATCATCAATGCGCCGGTCAGCGAGCAATATTTCTTCATCACGGGTTATCGACTGTTCGTGGTAGCCATCACGGCAGCGGCTGCCATCGGCCTTTATCTTTTGCTGCGTTACACGCTGCTCGGCATCCGCATTCGCGCGGGAACGCGCGACCTCGAGACCACGTCGGCGCTCGGCGTGAACATCTACAAGCTGCGTGCGTTGAATTTCGGATTTGGCTGTCTGTTCGCGGGTCTAGCCGGGGTCCTGGCCGCGGGCGTGCTCGGCCTGACGCCGCCGATGGGCAACAGCCTGATCATGCCAAGCTTCGTCGCCATCATCATTGGTGGTGTCGGCAGCCTATTCGGCGCGGTCTGCGGCGGCCTGATTATCGGCTTGGCGGCCGGAATCGTTACCACTTACTACCCCGCCGCGAGCGAGGCGGTGATCTACCTGATGATGCTCATCGTGCTCGTGGTTCAGCCGCGCGGGCTGTTCGGCGAAGAAGGTCTGTTCGAATGAAACGCCCCGCCTTGATTGCAATCATGTGGGCCGCGCTGGTCGCGCTACCGTGGTGGCTGCCGATGATCGGTGGCTACACAGCGCTGGGCTCGAAGGTCCTCATCTACGCAATTGCGACCATGGGCCTCAATATCGTGCTCGGTTTCACCGGGGGTCTGTCGTTCGGGCAGGCTGCGTATTTCGGCCTGGGTGCGTATGGCGCCGGCATGACACTGAAATATCTGGCGCCCAGTACGCCACTCGCCATCCTTGTCGGCACGGTTGTCGGCGGCCTTGCGGCGACCTTGCTCGGGCCGTTAGTGATGCGCCGCCGCGGCATCTATTTCGCGATGATTACGATCGCCATTGGTCAGTTGTTCTATTTCGTCATCGTGCGATGGAACGAGGTGACCGGCGGCGAAGATGGCCTGGCCGGGTTCAGCCGCCAGGACATCCATTTTGGTCCGTGGGTCTATGAGCTGACGGAGACACACTTCTATTACCTTGTGCTGCTGGGGTTTACGGTCGCCGTGGCAATCATGTGGGCGATTCTGCAATCGCCGCTCGGGCATACCTTTGTTGCAATCCGCGAGAACCGGCGGCGGGTCGAATTTCTCGGCATAAAGGTCGAGCGCTACGTCTGGGCCGCATTCGCCATCGCCGGGACGATTACGGCCTTTGCCGGCACGCTGAATGCCCTGCTGTTCAACTTCACATCGCCGCAGGACCTGCATTGGATCCTGTCCGGCAACTTCGTGGTCATGATCGTGCTCGGCGGCATGCGCAGCTTCTTCGGGCCATTGATCGGAGTCCTCATTTTCGTCGTGGCGCAGGATTATCTTTCGAGCATCACCGGCAATTGGATGTCATTCATCGGGATGATCTTCGTCCTCATTGTGTTGCTGTTCCCGAAAGGCGTTCTTGGAATCATCAATCGACGCGTGGAAGCGACAGCATGAACGTGGCAGTCGCACACAGCGAAATGCAGACTGTGGTCCGCGGGAAGGGAGGTCCGTTCCTCCGGCTAGACAATGTGTCGCGTCACTTCGGCACGCTGAAAGCGGTCGACGCGGTCTCGTTCGACATGGCAGCGGGCGAGTTGCGGGCGGTGATCGGTCCGAACGGTGCAGGCAAGACGACATTCTTCAATCTGATCAGCGGGCTTTTACCGCCGACGTCAGGCGAGGTCGTCTTTGAAGGTGAAACGATAACCCAACAGACGATCGTAAAGCGCGTTGCCAAGGGTATCGTGCGCACGTTTCAGATCACGGAGATTCTACCCGACCTCACCGTCTATGAGAACATTCGCGTCGGCGTGGAGACCGCTGCGCGGGTCAACGCCAAACCATGGATCAGCCGTGAAGAACGTGTTGTCATCAGACGGCGGGTGGAAGAACTTATCGATACGGTTGATTTAAATGGCAAGGTCAACCGCGTGGTCGGCGAAATGGCGCACGGCGACCAGCGCGTGGTCGAAGTCGCGGTTGCGCTTGCGGTCAAGCCGCGCCTGCTGCTGCTCGACGAGCCGACCGCCGGCATGGGCGATCACGAGACGGATCACATGGTCGGGTTGATCCGCAAGCTGCACACCGAGCAGGGTATGAGCATCCTTTTCATCGAGCACGACATGGACATCGTGTTTGGCATCGCGCAGCGCATCACAGTGCTCGACCAGGGCCGTGTGCTGGCCGAAGGAACTCCGGACGCAATTTCCATCGACGCAAAAGTGCGTGCGGCCTATCTAGGAACAATCGAATGACCGCCGTTCTGAGCGCGCAGGGGCTGCATACGTTTTACGGCAAGAGCCATATCCTGCACGGCATCTCGCTTGAGGTGAATGAAGGTGAGATCGTCGCTGTCCTCGGCCGCAACGGTGCCGGCAAGACGACGACGGTCCGCAGCCTCGTCGGCCTGACGCCTCCGCGGCAAGGCAAGATCGAAATCTTCGGAAAAGAGACTACGCATTGGCCGGCGCACCGTATCGCCGGGCTCGGCGTCGGTTACGTTCCGGAAGGCCGTAAGATCTTCGGTCCCCTTACAGTGCTGGAAAATCTCAAGGTGCCGCAGGCGCGGCCGGGACCATGGGACCTTGAGCGGATCTGGAAATTGTTTCCGCGCCTCGCCGAGCGCAAGTCTCAGCTCGGCCGTCAGCTATCGGGCGGCGAGCAGGAGATGCTCTCGATCGCGCGGCCGCTCCTGCTCAACCCGCGCATCATGCTCCTCGACGAACCAAGCCAGGGCCTGGCGCCGCTGATCGTGCGCGAGGTGATGAAGGTCGTGCATCGGATGCGGGAGGAGGGGCTCTCAGTGCTGCTTATCGAGCAGAATGCGCCGTTGTGTTTGTCAATCGCGGACCGCGCCTACATTCTTGATGACGGCAAGGTTGTTTATGCCGGCAAGGCAGCCGAACTGGCGAAAGACACCGAGTTGGTCAACAAGCTTGCCGGCGCCGGAAGGTCCGCGGCCTAGTTGCATTGGCGCGGTGACCGATCGCGCCGGTTCCAACCCATAACTTTGGACTAAACGGTGGTTTTAGCGCTTTGTTCCCGTTCATGAAAATCGACGCGATGGGGACTCATAGCGCGCCGCCGATCACCGAATTCTTCGCTGTTTCAACGCGCAAGGGACGCGAGATACGACTTGTCGCGGCGCGAAAATAGATACAGACTATTTACTAGGGCAGCGGTGTTAGTCACTGCGATATAAGAACAAAAACAGCCTGAAACATCAAAAACGCTTGAATCACGGGGGAGTCACGATGACCAAAGACAATCAGCGTTCAACTGCGACCCGCCGCAAGTTCCTCGGCGGAGCCGCGATGGCCACGGCCGCTGCGGTAACGGCGCCATCCGTTGTCAAGGCACAGGGCCCAGTCAGCATGCGCTGGCAAAGCACATGGCCATCGAAGGACATCTTCCACGAATACGCCCTCGATTTCGGCAAGCGGGTCAACGATATGACCGGCGGCGATCTCAAGATCGAAGTGTTGCCGGCGGGTGCGGTCGTTCCGGCGTTCCAGCTGCTCGACGCCGTTTCCAAGGGCGTGCTCGATGGCGGCCACGGCGTGCTGGTCTACCACTACGGCAAACAGCAGGCGCTCGCGCTCTGGGGTTCGGGCCCGGGCTACGCGATGGACGCCAACATGCTGCTCGCCTGGCACAAATATGGCGGCGGCAAGGAATTGCTCAACGAGATCTTCACCTCGATCGGCGCCAACGTCGTTTCATTCCCGTATGGTCCGATGCCGACGCAGCCGCTTGGCTGGTACAAGAAGCCGATCACCAAGGTCGATGACTTCAAGGGCCTCAAGTTCCGCACCGTCGGTATCTCGATTGACGTGTTCACCGGCATGGGTGCCGCGGTCAACGCGCTACCCGGCGGTGAAATCGTCGCGGCGATGGATCGCGGCCTGATCGAAGCGGCCGAGTTCAACAACGCCACCTCCGATCGCGTTCTCGGCTTCGCGGACGTTTCCAAGGTCTACATGCTGCAGAGCTATCACCAGAACGCAGAGCAGTTTGAAATTTCGTTCAACAAGACGAAATTCGATGCGCTGCCGGCCAAGCTCAAGGCTCAGATCGAAACGGCCGTTGAGGCTGCCTCACAAGATATGCAGTGGAAGGCGATCGACCGGTATTCCAAGGACTATATCGAGTTGCAGACGAAGGATCACGTCAAGGTCTACAAGACGCCTGACGCGATCCTGAAACGCCAGCTCGAGATCTTCGACGAAGTCGCCAAGAAGAAGGCGGGCGAGAACCCGATCTTCAAGAAGATCATGGAGTCCCAGATTGCATTCGCCAAACGCGCGGTGCAGTGGGAGCAGGACACGGTCGTCAGCCGCAAGATGGCGTTCGATCACTACTTCGGACCAAACGCGAAAAAGCCCATCTAACGTGCGACACTGAACAGACAGAGCACCATTCCGGAACTAACGGAATGGTGCTTTGTCATTCCCAACAAGAACGACAGAAAAAAATGAACGTTCAAAGCGTCCTTCACGCTATCGACGGTCTCAGCACCTTAGTCGGCAAGGCCTTTTCATGGTTCATCATGATTTTGATGACCGTGGTCTGCGTCGAGGTCTACAAGCGCTATGCCCTCAACGCACCGACGGCCTGGATTTTCGACCTGGACAATATGCTCTACGGCACGTTGTTCATGTTATGCGGCGCCTACACCCTTGCGCAAAATGCGCATGTACGCGGTGACTTTCTTTACAGTTCGATGCGGCCGCGCATGCAGGCGGGTCTCGATATAGTCCTCTATATCGTGTTCTTCCTGCCAGGAATTGCGGCGCTGATTTATTCGGGTTGGGTTTTCGCCGGCGAGTCCTGGGTAATCAACGAGCATTCGACGGTGACCGCGGAAGGGCCACCGGTCTGGCAGTTCAAGTTCATGATTCCACTGGCGGGGGTGCTCGTCATGATTCAGGGGCTTGCGGAAATCGTGCGCTGCGCGGTCTGCCTGAAGACAGGTGAATGGCCGAGCCGGCTCAAGGACGTCGCCGAGATCGACGTCATCGAAGAGCAGCTGGCGCACAGCGAATATGTTGACGAGGAGTCGCGCAAGCTCGCGATCGAGAAGGCTAAGACGATCGACGAGGTTGCGCGCCAGCGCGGCATGGGCGGGGACCTGCAGACATGATGAGCGACCCCGCACTCGGCCTCTTGATGCTCTGCCTCATCGTGGTTGTGATCATGATGGGGTTCCCGACAGCCTTTACGCTCATGGGCCTCGGCATGTTCTTCGGTTACATCGCGTTTTACGTGCCGCACCAGCTCTTCACCGAAAACAAGGTCTTCGACCTGATGGTCCAGCGCACCTACGGCGCCATGACCAACGACGTGCTGGTGTCCATCCCGTTATTTGTCTTGATGGGTTATGTGATGGAGCGCGGCGCGCTGGTCGACAAGATGTTCTACTCGATCCAGCTTGCATTCAGGCGCGTGCCCGCCTCACTGGCGGTTGCCACCCTCATCGTCTGCACATTCTGGGGAATTGCTTCGGGTCTGGTCGGCGCGGTCGTCGTGCTGATGGGCGTCATCGCTTTCAATCCGATGTTGCGCGCCGGGTACGATGTGAAACTTGCATCCGGCGTCATTACGGCCGGCGGCACACTCGGCATTCTGATTCCGCCCTCGGTGATGATCATCGTCTATGCGGCCGTTGCCGGGCAATCGGTCGTTAAACTCTACGCCGCCGCGATGTTTCCGGGCTTTTTCCTGTCATTCCTCTACCTGGTCTACATCATTGCCTGGGCGATGATTAACCCGAAGATCGCCCCGCCGCTGCCGCCCGAGTTGACGAAAGTGCCGGTGCCGGACTGGCTGCGGAAATTCGAGGTCGCATATTCGCGCAACGTCTTCGTCGGCCTCATTTCGGCGCTGATTTCTCCCGCCCGCGCCACGGCAATCGAAACGGAAAACGGCCGTGTCAGTTATCTCCTGCTTGTGAAGAACTTCGCCTATTCGCTGGTGCCTTTCGCCATCGTTGCCGGAACTCTTTGGCTGACCTGGTGGTACGTTGTCGTTCACCAGCAGGTCGTTGCGCAGGCCGCGGTTGAAGGCGTGCAGCAGCTGGGTTCGGCGGTCGCGGAAAAACAAGCAACGGCTGCCGAAGCCGGCCCGCCGGAAGGCTTCTACATGTGGTTCGGCATCATCGCGGTGATCTGCCTGCTGTGGCAGATCAAGTATTATCGCAAGCTTGATGCCGACCGGCTCGAGATCATCAAGCTTCTGTCGACATCGATCATGCCGCTTGGAATTCTGACGGTCGTCGTCCTTGCCGTCATCCTGTTTGGCATCACGACTGCGACGGAATCCGCAGGCGTTGGTGCAGCGGGCGCCTTCCTGCTGGCGCTGCAAGCCAAGACCCTCGACTGGAAACGGACGAAAGAGGCGGTGTTCCTGACCGCGAAAACGACGGCAATGGTGTGCTGGCTGTTTGTCGGCTCGGCATTGTTCTCCGGCGTTTTCGCCATCCTCGGCGGTCAGGCCCTGGTTGAGGAGTGGGTGCTCTCACTCAACATGACGCCGATCCAGTTCATGATCCTGTCGCAGGCGATCATTTTTATTCTTGGCTGGCCGCTGGAATGGACCGAGATCATCGTCATCTTCGTTCCGATCTTCCTGCCGCTGCTCAAGCACTTCAACATCGATCCTGTCCTGTGGGGCGTGCTGGTGTTCGTGAATCTGCAGGCAGCCTTCCTGTCTCCGCCGGTGGCGATGTCAGCGTTTTACCTCAAAGGCGTCGCACCGAAGCACGTCACGCTCAACCAGATCTTTAACGGCATGATGCCCTATATGTTGATCGTGATCCTGTGCATGATAGTCATGTACTTCTGGCCGGGGATGACGCTCTGGCTTCCGAACTATCTCTACGGCAACTAAGGCGGAGCTTGCCGAATTGTCTGAAGAAAGTCTGACAGCGGTGTCCGCGACCAAAGCGGCTGCGGAAATCGCACGTGGTGCGATATCGTCCGAAGACTATACACGCGCCTGCCTTGACCGAATCGCAGCGGTCGAGCCGAAGGTGCAGGCCTTCGCTCACCTCGACGCGGAATACGCACTGAAGCAAGCGCGCGAGCGCGACGAATGGCGCAAGAGCGGACGGCCGATCGGCCCGCTGCACGGCGTACCCGTCGGGATAAAGGACATCATCGACACGTCCGACTATCCGACGGAATGCGGCTCGCCGGTTCTTTCCGGCCGCCGGCCTCGCGAGGATGCAACCGTCGTGTCGCGCCTGCGGGCCGCCGGCGCGGTCATCATCGGCAAGACGGTGACGACCGAGTTTGCCTATTTCCATCCCGGCAAGACTCGCAATCCGCATAACCCCGAGCGCACGCCGGGCGGCTCGTCATCGGGATCGGCCGCCGCGGTCGCGGCGCAGATGGTTCCGCTCGCCTTGGGCAGCCAGACCAACGGGTCGATCATCCGGCCGGGAGCGTTTTGCGGCGTCTTTGCGATGAAGCCGACGCATGGCCTGGTGCCGCGCACCGGTGTCCTCCCGCTCTCGCGCACGCTCGACCACGTCGGCCCCTTTGCGCGTTCGATCGAAGACCTTGCACTGGTTCTCGACGTGATCGCGGGGCACGATGACGAAGATCCCGATACCCGCCCCATCGCAGCTCGTAACTTCAGGCAGACTGCCACCGAAGATTTTCCACTACCGCCACGCTTTGCATTTGTGCCGACACCGGTCTGGAACAAGGCCGATGCGCAGACGCACGAAGCGTTTGAGGGGCTCGCGGAGGAACTGGGCGAAGGCTGCTTCAAGTTCGATTTGCCGGATCGCTATGAGGCCGCGTGGGATGCCCAGCGTGTGATCATGGCGACCGAAATGGCGCACAATCTCGGCGCCCTGGTCGACAAAGGCGGTGAGCTGATCAGCAAGCAAATGCGTGACCTGGTCGAGGAGGGCCGCAAGACGACCGCCGTCCGGTATCTCGCCGCCGTCGCCGCAGCGGAGCCTTTGCGGCAAGGCCTAAACCAGTTATTTCAGCAGGAATGCACCGCGATCATCACGCCGGCGGCGCCCGGTGTCGCTCCAAAAGGTACAGCGACCGGCAATCCGGCGTTCTGCACGCTCTGGACTTACGTGGGTCTGCCGGCAGTCACCATTCCGCTGATGACGGGCGAGGGTGGGATGCCGCTTGGCGTCCAACTGGTCGGGCCATCGGGCGACGATGCCCGGCTGCTGCGGACGGCGCGAGCGCTCGTCGAGGAACTTTCCAAAAACTGATGGCCCGTCGCGTTTCAGTGCGCGGTGCTCTGGCCGCGGTTTGTCTGCTGCTGATCTGTGGCGCTGGTGCTGCGGAGCCGTTTCCATTCGGCCAGGAGCTTCTGCTCGATGCAGCACCGATGCGGCCGGGCAAGCGCATGCCGATCCTGACCGTCGAGGCAACTGGCGACGCGCGGATCGATCTGTGGTGCCGGACGGTTCCGGCCCGCGTGGAAATTGCCGAAATGGCGATCAAAATCGAGGCAGCCCCCTTGCCCGAAGAGTTGCCGGCCATGCAGGGCGCCGGGCAATGCACGCCCGAGCGCATAAAGGCCGACGAGGAGACGCTTGCCTCGATCGTTCAGATGACGGAGTGGCGCCGAGAAGGCGATGTGATCCTGCTGATCGGCAACGATGAAATTCCGCCCGGCGACCAACTAGATCGCGGATGCCCTTGGGTCGAAGAATTCTCGACCCAGCACGAACTTCCGATTGCCCATCCGTCAGGGCCCGGCCTAGGATATTCGCCGGAATGGGACCTGGATATAAAATCCCCGCCGAGTTGGCTCTGAGCGCTTCTAGAGCGCCGAAGCGGCTTTCGCGGTATTGAGCGGACGAGCGGACGGAGCCGCGTGCGCGTCAACGGGCTGGGGCTTCACGAAAATCGCGATGACGTCTGGACGCGCATCGTGTATCCGGCGCTCGAGCTCAGCGGCTAATTTTTCAATATCGGGCGCCTTGAGATCGTCGCGAAACTCCAGCCGAAGCGCGATCACAACTTGCTCCGGTGCAAGATGCACCGTGAAAATGATCTGCACGCGCTCGATGCCGTCAAGTTTTTGAACAATCGCGAGGATCGCGTCGCGCGTCTCACGACTTGCAGGCTCGCCGAGCAATAGGCCTTTGCTTTCCCGTGCAAGCACCAATGCCGTGCCCGCAAGCAGGACGCTGATGCCGATGGAAGCGAGCCCATCGAGGATTGGCATTCCTAACTGATCGGCTGCAAATGTTCCGAGGAATGCAATGAGAAGGCCGAGCAGTGCCGCGCTGTCCTCGAACAAAACAATGAAGGTCGGCGGATCCTTGCTATGCCGCATGGCCTCGTAATATCCGAGGTCACCTTTGGATTTGGAGAATTCACGCAAAGCGACCAGCCATGAAATACCTTCAAATATGGCGGCGCAGGCAAGCACGATGTAACTGACGTGCGCGTCGACGATCGCCTGCGGATCGCGGATGTGCTGGATGCCTTCGTAAAGTGTCACGCCGGCTCCGATCGTGAACATCAGAAGCGCGACGATAAAGCTCCAGAAATAGATCTCCCGGCCATAGCCGAGGGGGTGGCTGGCGTCGGGCGGCCGTTCTGCCCGCTTGAGGCCGTACAACAAAAGGACCTGGTTGCTGGTGTCGACGAGTGAGTGAATGGCCTCGCTCAACATGGCCGAAGAGCCGGTCCACCCAGCAGCAATGAATTTGGTGATTGCTACCAGCGTGTTGCCGGCGAACGCGGCAATCACGACTGGTTTCGAATTGCCTGCGGCCATGGGCCATCAACGCATGACGACGCGCGGGAGTTCATCGCATGCAAAAAGGCCGCCCTTCGGCGGCCTTTCGTGTCGAGTGAGGCTGGATCAGAAGCCCATGCCGCCGCCCATGCCGCCGCCCGGGGGCATTGCCGGCGCCGGCTCTTTCGGCAGCTCGGCGACCATCGCTTCCGTGGTGACGAGCAGGCCGGCGACCGAGCCGGCGTCCTGCAAGGCGGTGCGCACGACCTTGGCGGGATCGACGATACCCGCATCGATCATGTCGACATATTTTTCTTCCTGAGCGTCGAAGCCGTAGGTCTCGGACTTGTGCTCCATAATATTGCCAACCACGATCGAGCCTTCCACGCCGGAATTCTCCGCGATCTGGCGGATCGGCGATTCCAGGGCCTTCAACACAATGTTGATGCCGGCCTGGACATCCGGGTTTTCGTCGTGGATGCGCCCGAGCGCCTTCTTGGCACGCAGCAACGCGACGCCGCCGCCAGGCACGATGCCTTCCTCGACCGCGGCGCGGGTGGCGTTGAGCGCGTCCTCGACGCGGTCCTTCTTTTCCTTCACTTCGACCTCGGTCGCGCCGCCGACCTTGATCACCGCGACGC
>Ga0310810_10004037_pt1 | contig 16149 bp, 17 predicted proteins | sample NCmetagenome_FD_207641 | JGI IMG/M metagenome (GOLD analysis project Ga0310810, IMG submission 207641) | Soil microbial communities from experimental microcosm in Duke University, North Carolina, United States - NC | ecosystem: Engineered > Artificial ecosystem > Soil microcosm > Unclassified ... | reverse complement strand
CCCCACGCAAAGCCGACAAGGCTTTTGCGCGGCGGCTCATCATGGATTGCCGGGTCAAGCCCGGCAATGACCTGCGGAGAGGAAATTGCCCGACGGGCCGGGCGAAGTTTTGCTTACCGGTGCCCGCGCAGCAGGGTCATGAAGCGGACCTGCTCCGAGGCGTCCTTGAAGGCGCCGGTGAAATGCGTCGTCACCGTCAGCGCGCCGGGCTTGGCGACGCCGCGGATCGACATGCACATGTGCTCGGCCTCGAGCATCACCGCGACGCCGCGCGCCTTCAGCACCTCCTCGATCGCGGTGGCGATCTGCGAGGTCATGTGCTCCTGCGTCTGCAATCGCATCGCATAGACGTCGACGAGGCGCGCGAGCTTGGACAGGCCGACGACGCGGTCGGTCGGGATATAGGCCACATGCGCCTTGCCGAAGAACGGCATCATGTGGTGCTCGCAGTGCGAATTGAAGCCGATGTCCTTGACCAGCACGAAGTCGTCATAGCCGGCCGTCTCGCCGAAGGTACGGTCGAGCACTTCGGCCGGGCATTCCCGGTAGCCCTGAAAGATCTCGCCATAGGCGTCGACGACGCGCTTGGGCGTATCGAGCACGCCTTCGCGGGCCGGATCGTCGCCGGCATAGGCGATGAGCGTGCGCACGGCGGCCTCCGCCTCCTCGCGCGAGGGGCGCGGGCCGGCGGGCTGCGGCGCAGCCCGAACGTGGTCGGACAGGCCCTGCTTCGGCCACGGCTTAACGATTGAATTCTTCGCGTCCATTACGACCGTTTCTCCGTTCGACCGGCCCATGCCTTGAAGGCTAGGCCGGGAGTGTCACCGGGGTGGCCGCGTCAGCGAACCGCGCCGGACTGTCCAAGTCCATTGCAGGGTGCCGGGACGCCGCATTCCCGAACGGCATGGCTCATGCCGGGCACGAGGAACCCCTTCTCGCACCATCGGGTCGCCCCCTATATATAGCTTTGCCGCGCCGAGGCAATCCGCGCGGCAGTCACGGAAATGCGATGCTAAACGACGTCTATAACGCCCGAATTCTCGACCTGGCAGGCAATATCCCCCGTCTCGGACGCCTTCCCGCCCCGGACGCGACCGCCACGGCCCATTCCAAGCTGTGCGGCTCCACCGTCACGGTCGACCTCAAGGTCGACCACGGCGAGATCAGCGATTTCGCCCATGACGTGAAAGCCTGCGCACTCGGCCAGGCCTCCTCCTCGATCATGGCGCGGCATGTCATCGGCGCGAAGCCGGCCGAAATGCGCGAACTGCGCGACACGGTGCGGAAGATGCTGAAGGAGAACGGCCCGCCCCCGACCGGCCGCTGGGCCGATGTCGCCGTGCTCGAGCCGGTACGCGACTACAAGGCGCGGCACGCCTCGACCCTGCTCACGTTCGACGCGGTCGTCTCGGCGCTCGACCAGATCGACGCCAAAAAGAAACAGGCGGCCGGTTAGGCCGCCTGCCCCCGATTCTCGAACAGGTCCGGCTCTACTTCGCCGAGGCCATTGCACCCGGGCCTGCCTTCGGCGGCCCGAGATCGGCACGCTTGGGCTCAGCCGAGCGCACCGCGCAACTCGCGGCCAGCCGCGGCAGCGCGGTGGAGACGCCGGTGTTTCCGAGGCGGATGCTGGTGAACAGGCCCGCGGTCTTCGTCTCGACATACATAGAATGGTCGCCCTTGGCGCCGAACCCGTCGATGAGATCGGCCGGGATCGTGCCGGTGGCGTAGGTGACGAGATCGTCCTCGTCATGCCGGTTCGAGGCCATGACGTTGAGCTTCGCCTCGAGACCAGCGGCGCGCACCGTCACGCTGCGCACGGCGCGCGGCAGCGGCGTGTCGTCACCCTGGTGGCGGTGCTCGATGTAGACCGCGCTGTAGCCGCCCTCGGCGCTGCACGAGAGATGCAGATCGAAGCTGCCGATCTCCTCGCCCTGCACGGTCAGCGGATGACGTCGCGCGAGCGCGGCCGTGCCGGACTGGTCGACGACGCCCCATGTCCGTTCGCTGATCTCCGAGAACGGCGCCGGCGCGTTCATGAGCTTCACCTGCTGCGCCTGCGCCGTGGCCGGCTGCGCCGTCGCGACCGTCGCCTTTGCCGCCGCCGGGGCCGTCTCGACGCCCATGCGATCGATTTCGGCGCGGGTCATCGTGTGCATCGGCTCCCAGGGCGGAATGCGAAGCGCCAGGTCGAGCATGTCCATCGAGCCGCCCATTTCGGCGGTGTAGATTGCGAGTTTGCCGATGTCGCGCTGGACCAGCACGAGGTCCTCGGCCGAATAGGTGGCCGCGGTCGGGTCTTCACGGCGGTCGCCGAGCCAGATCTGGTGCACCATGACGCGCGCCTCGGACGGCACGGAGCGATGAATGCCGGCCAGCAGCACGAAGGAGCACATCGACTCGCAATCGGCATGCGGATCGTAAATGCCGCGCGGCGCCTCGCCCGGGACGGCCTTCAAATCCGTGACGTGGCCGATGGTGGTGTCGAGACCGAGCTTGCGGATGTCGCGGCCGAGCGAGATGGCGCCATGCACGGAACCGCCTTCAGACTCCAAGACGACCAGCGCGCCTTTGAGAGTCAAATTTTTTGCAAAGTTCCGGAACTCGGACGGGGTGTCCGCCGTTATTGCGCCGGATGCGACGATGTACGTCCTGCACATCGTGCCGCACACCTGCGCCGGCCCCTGCTGCCGCAGGGCGAAATGCATTGGACCGTTTCCGCCCGACGCGCCGCTTGCCGCCGGGAAAACGAGTATTGCTGCTGCGCCGAGGAGCGCGGCGGCAACCGTGAGGGAACGAAGCATCTTTCCCCTTTCATCGCTGTGCGCGCCGCAAGCTTTCGCCTGACGACGCATTTGCGCGCGTGGCTCTGAAGCCTTACCGCAGCGCACAGGCCCCCCGGTCTGTCATGTCAAAATTAAATCGGCGGACGACGGGGGGTCTAGAGAAAAATAGTGGCCATCCAAAGACGAAATGCGAACACCTGGACGGTTCCATTGCATTGGAACTTCGGCAGCAAAGTATTGTACGCTTTCCCTTCTTCGTCATCTTGCAGAGCGGCGCGGAACTTGACTGAAGCGCAACTGGAACTTCCGTGAGCATCGCGCGTGTGTCATTCGCGCAACGGCTGGCGCGCCTGCCGCGAATCGCGGGACGCGGGCTCGTCACGCTCTATCGGTACACGCTCTCGCCCCTGATCGGCCCGCGCTGTCGGCACATGCCGAGCTGCTCCGATTATGCCGAGCAGGCGATCGGCCGCTTCGGGCTGTGGGCTGGGTCATGGATGGCGCTGGCGCGTCTCCTGCGCTGCCATCCGTGGGGCACGCACGGGCTCGACTTCGTACCGCAGCATCTCCCGCAATCGGCGCACTGGTACGCGCCCTGGCGCTATGGCCGCTGGCGCGGCACGCAAGAAGCGCCGTGAACCGGCCGGCCAGAAACCGGGTGGCGCACCTTCAGCCCCTGACCCCAACTGACCCTGTCATGACAGCGAGAGCAGGCGATGCCGGGCGGCACTGATCCCGTTCCGATGCACCGGCAGGACTGGGCGCTGCTCGTCCTGCTCTCAGTGCTGTGGGGCGGTTCGTTCTTCTTCAACGGCGTGGCGCTGCGCGAATTGCCGCCGCTGACCGTCGCCTTCGTCCGCGTCGCCGGCGGCGCGCTGTGCCTTCTTGCCGTCATCGGCCCGCTCGGCGGCAAGCTGCCCAGCCGCGTCGCCGACTGGCTGCCCTTCGCGGTGATGGGCCTCGTCAACAACGTCATCCCGTTCTCGCTATTTCTCGTCGCGCAGACGATCGTCTCGAGCGGGCTCGCCGCCGTGCTCAACGCGACGACACCGTTGTTCGCGGTGCTGGTGATGGCGGCGGCCGGCGAGGAACGGCTGACCGGACGCCGCATCGCCGGCGTGCTGATCGGCTTAGGCGGCGTCGCGCTCTTGCGCGCGCCGGGCCTCTCGCTCTCCGCGCAAATGACCGGCATTGCGCTGTGTCTTCTTGCGGCGCTGAGCTACGGCTTTGCCGGCTATTGGGGCCGCAGCGCCTTGAACGGCGTGGCGCCGCTCACTTCGGCCGCCGGACAACTGATCAGCTCGACGCCGATGATGGCGGTGCTCGCGGCGCTCGCCGAGCACCCCTGGACGCTGCACCTGCCCGGCCCGGCGACCTGGGCGGCGCTCTTGGGTCTCGCGACACTGTCGACCGCGCTCGGCTACATCCTGTTCTTCCGCATCCTCAACCGCTCCGGCGCGGTCAACGTTGTGCTGGTCACGCTGCTGATCCCGGTGACGACGATCCTGCTCGGCCATTTCGTGCTCGGCGAGGCGCTGACCCTGCGCGAGATCGCCGGGGCGCTGGTGATCGCCGCGTCGCTGCTCGTCATAGACGGCCGGGTGCTGGGCTGGATCCGGCCGGCGGGCCGGACGAAAAAGGCCTGAGCGCGCAGCCTGTTCCCGCCTGTTGCAAAGGGCGAACGGCTTGGATATCTCCTGCGCCAGAACGCTTACCTGCATTCGTAGGCAGCGAGTGAGCAACAGGAGACCCGAATGGTCACGCTGACCTTCCCCGACGGCGCGCGCCGCGAATTCCCCCAAGGCACCACCGGCCTCGACATCGCCAAGGGCATCTCGCCCTCGCTGGCCAAGCGCACCGTCGCCATGGCGCTGGACGGCGTCGTCGCCGATCTCACCGATCCGATCGAGCGCGACGCGAAGATCGAATTCGTCAACCGCGAGGACCCGCGCGCGCTGGAATTGATCCGGCACGACGCCGCGCACGTGCTCGCCGAAGCGGTGCAGGCCCTGTGGCCGGGCACGCAGGTGACCATCGGCCCGGTGATCGAGAACGGCTTCTATTACGACTTCTACCGCAACCAGCCGTTCACGCCGGAAGACCTGCCCGTCATCGAGAAGAAGATGAAGGAGATCATCGCGCGCGACAAACCCTTCACCAAGGAAGTGTGGTCGCGCGAGAAGACGAAAGAGACCTTCCGCGGCATGGGCGAGCAGTTCAAGGTCGAGCTGGTCGACGCCATTCCGGAAGACCAGACCATCAAGATCTACAAGCAGGGCGACTGGTTCGACCTGTGCCGCGGTCCGCACATGACCTCGACCGGCAAGATCGGCAACGCCTTCAAATTGATGAAAGTCGCGGGCGCCTACTGGCGCGGCGACTCGAACAATCCGATGCTCACCCGCATCTACGGCACGGCCTTCGCCAAGCAAGAGGAGCTCGACCTTTATCTGAAGCAGATGGAGGAAGCCGAGAAGCGCGATCATCGCAAGCTCGGCCGCGAGATGGACCTCTTCCATTTCCAGGAGGAAGGCCCCGGCACCGTTTTCTGGCACGCCAATGGCTGGACCATGTTTCAGGAGATCGTCGCCTATATGCGGCGGCGGCTGCGCGGCGACTATCAGGAAGTGAACGCGCCGCAGATGCTCGACAAGTCGCTGTGGGAGACGTCCGGACACTGGGGCTGGTTCCGCGAGAACATGTTCCAGGCGACCTCGGCGGGCGAGCACACCGACGACGAGCGCGTCTTCGCGATCAAGCCGATGAACTGCCCGGGCCATATCCAGATCTTCAAGCACGGCCTGCGCAGCTACCGCGAATTGCCCCTGCGCCTCGCCGAGTTCGGCATCGTGCACCGCTACGAGCCATCGGGTGCGCTGCACGGCCTCCTGCGCGTGCGCGCCTTCACGCAGGACGACGCGCACGTCTTCTGCACCGAGGAGCAGATGGCCGAGGAGTGCCTGAAGATCAACGAATTGATCCTGACGACGTATCAGGACTTCGGCTTCACCGGTGACCTGACCGTCAAGCTCTCGACGCGACCCGAGCAGCGCGTCGGCACGGACGCGGCGTGGGACCACGCCGAAGGCATCATGATGGATGTCCTGAAGCGCATCGAGGCGCAGAGCCACAACCAGAAGATCAAGACCGCGATCAATCCTGGCGAAGGCGCGTTCTACGGGCCGAAATTCGAATACGTGCTGCGCGACGCGATCGGCCGCGACTGGCAGTGCGGCACGACGCAGGTCGACTTCAATTTGCCGGAGCGGTTCGACGCCTTCTACATCGCCGCCGACGGCTCGAAGAAGACGCCGGTGATGATCCACCGCGCCATATGCGGCTCGATGGAGCGCTTTTTGGGCGTCGTGCTCGAACACTATGCCGGCCACCTGCCGCTGTGGCTTTCGCCGAAGCAGGCGATCGTCGCGACCATCACGTCGGATGGCGACGCCTATGCCGCCGAGGTCGTGGCGGCGGCACGCCGCAAGGGGCTTCGTGTCGACGGCGACCTGCGCAACGAGAAGATCAACTACAAGGTGCGCGAGCACTCGCTCGCCAAGATCCCGGTCATGCTGGTGGTCGGCAAGAAGGAAGCCGAGACGCGCCAGGTGTCGATCCGCCGCCTCGGCTCGGACAAGAGCGAGGTCATGCCGCTCGACGCGGCGCTCGCCATGCTTGCCGACGAAGCGCTGCCGCCGGATTTGAAGCGGGCGCGGTAATAGAGCGTCACCGCTGCCCTGCAATATACGCCGCGAGATCGGCCGCCTCGGCGCGCGACATGTTCATGTCGGGCATGCGCGGGTGCGGCACCATAAGATAGAGCGCCAATTGCGCCGCGTCGAAGCCGGGCTTGCGGGCGATCTCCGAGAAGGGCGGCGCCTGCGTCGAGGCGCTCGCCTGGCCCGGCGCGACGACGTGGCAGGCAGCGCACCAGCGCTTCGCCATGGTCTCGCCGCGCTCGGCATCGGCTGCGCCGGCCGCCGTGGCGGCGAACGTGGCGCCTGCGGCGATCACGATGAAAAGGAGAACGGCGCGGGTGCGGGTCATGGGGCGCGTCCGGACGGGTGGCTGCGGTTCGCTCTTGTGCCCTGCTCCTGTCGCCGTTGCCGTGATTTACATCAAGAGAGCCGTCAGTGTCCGGCCGCGGTGCGCGGCACCAGCCGCACGGCCGAGCGGCCCGGCTCCTGCTCCAGCGTCGACAGGAATCGTTCGGCCCAGCGCGCCAGGTCGTTCTGCGCCAGCGCCCGGAAATTGTGGCTGTGGCGCTCGCGCCGTTCCTCGAGCGGCATCGCCAGCGCGCGGTTGATTGCCGCGCCGACGCCTTCCGGATCGTATGGATTGACGAGCAGCGCCGCCGTGCATTCGTGCGCCGCGCCGGCAAAGCGCGACAGGACGAGAACGCCGGGATCGTCCGGGTTCTGCGCTGCGACATATTCCTTGGCGACGAGGTTCATGCCGTCGCGCAGCGGCGTCACCAGCGCGGCGCGCGCGCCACGGTAGAGCCCGGCGAGCGCGGTGCGGCTGTGCGCCTTGTTGATGTAGCGCAGCGGCGTCCACGATGCCTCGCCGAAGGTGCCGTTGATGCGTCCGACCGTCTCGCCGACGACGCGGCCGATGTCGGCGTATTCGGCGATCCCGGTGCGGCTGCGCGGCGTGATCTGGAGGTAGGTGACCTTGCCGCGCCAGTCGGGGAAATTCGTCAGGAAGCGTTCGAAGGCGTTGAGGCGCTCCGGAATGCCCTTCGAATAATCGAGCCGGTCGACGCCGATGAGCATGGCGCGTCCCGACAGGCTTTCAAGCACTTCGCGCACAAATGCCGTGTCGATGGCGCGCCGCGCCAGCCGCGCGAACGGCTCGGTCTCGACGCCGACGGGATAGACGCCGACGCGCACGCTGCGGCCGTCGAAATCGAAGACGCCCTCCGCCGTGCTGCGCACGCGGCATTCCTTTTCGAGATAGCGGCAGATGTTGCTGGCGTCGGTCTCGGTCTGGAGGCCGATCAGATCGTAGGCGCCCAGCGAGGGCATCAGCCGCTCATGGTTCGGCAGCGCCGTGAGGATCTCCGGCGGCGGACATGGAATGTGGAGGAAGAAACCGATCTTGTTCTTGTGGCCGCGCTCGCGCAGCGCCTTGGCAAGCGGGATCAGATGATAGTCGTGCACCCACACGACGTCGTCGGGACGCAGGAATGTCTCCAGATTGCGCGCGAAATACTCGTTGACGCGAAAATAGCCGCCGAGATCGCGGCGGGAGAATTCGGCGAGGTCGAGCCGATAATGCAGGATCGGCCACAAAACCCGGTTGGCGAAGCCGTTGTAGAACTCCTCGTGGTCGTCGCGGAGCATGTCGACGGTCACGTAGGAGACGTTGTCTTGCACCGTCGTCCTGGCCGGCCCCGGCGCCTCGTCCGAGATCTTGCCGCTCCAGCCGAACCAGATACCGCCGCGGCGCTTGAGCGCAGGGCGGATCGCGACCTCGAGGCCGCCGGCGCGCGCGCCGCCATCCGGGATTCCGACGCGGTTGGATACGACGACCAATCTCGGCAAATTACCGATCCTCCCCCAGCGGCCGCCCCTGGCGCGTCGATACCAAACGCCGCGCGCCGAGCGCGTGCGGCAAATCGACTCGATGGAACAACGCGCGAAAGGCGTTCCAGTTCAGGAGCGTTGCGCTGACAGTGGTATGTCGTCACCGTCGAATGGTGCGTTCATATGAGCAACCAGAATGGACGGCGACGTCGGCTTCCAAATTACGAAGTGCTCGCCAAGCCCGCCGCTTTTTACTTAAAAACCGGCTGGGTTTTGCACTCCCACATTTTACCGCCACTTTATCGGTGATGGATTGAATCGACCTCGGGCAACAACACTGCGTCCGAGGGCACCGTGCGAAGACAGAATGTCTGCCGACCGCTTTCGGTTTTCCTGCTTGGGCTGGTTTTTCTTTCCGCTTCGCTGACGCCGTCGCGCGCCGATCCGCAGGACCGGCGCCTCGCCTCGCTCGATGTTCAATTGATCGAAGCCGGCATCTTCGGCGCGGCCTCCACCTACGACCCGTGGACGACGAACGAGCCGGAAGGGATCGAGACCGCATCCGGCGAGCTTTACGATCCAGAAGCCTGGGCGGCGGCGATCCAGATCGGCCTTCGTGGCGCCTTCGGCGGCATCCATTATGGACGCAATTATCGCGCCGCGTTCGCCCTGGTCGAATGCGGCGACAGGCGCGCGATCATCAAGGTCAACGACGTCGGCCCGCTCATGCCGGGGCGCATCATCGACCTCAATACGCGAACGATGCGGTACTTCGATCCGAGCATGGCGCGCGGGCTCGTGCAAAACGTGACCGTCACGCCGCTGCCGGGCGATGGCTGGGTCGCCGGTCCGCTCGAGGACGAGGAGAACGCGACGGTCGCCTTGTCGGCGCGGAGCCGCTGATCAGCCGCCCGTCAGTGCGGCGAGTGCACGGCGCACGTCGGCCGGCGCGTCGAAGACCAGGGGCACGCCGTCGAAGCTGCGGCTCACGGAATAGTTCGCGCCACCGAGCGCCGGCATGACGGCGAAGACCGACTCATCGGTGACGTCGTCGCCGATGAAGACCGGCCGGCGGCCGGCGAAAGGCGCTTTCGTCATCAAGGCGCGCACGGCTTCGCCCTTGCTGATGCCGGGTCGCTTGACCTCGATCATCGCCTTGCCGGGCAGCATTTCGAGCGCCTCGTCGGGATAGATCGCCAGGCCCTTCTCCACATGCGAGACGAGGTGCCGCTCGTGCTCGGGCGCTTTGCGGAAATGCAGCGCGACCGAATAGCCCTTGTCCTCGTAGGAGAGCCGCGGGTCGGGGCCGACCGCAGCGATGAGATAGTCGCGCAGGCTTTGCGGCAGATCGGCGATGCGCCGCGCGGCCTCACCCATATGCAGGCGCGTCTCGGCGCCATGGCCGCCGACCGCCGGAAGCTTCAAGGGCTCGAACAACGTGTCGAGATCGCGGATCGGCCGGCCGCTGACCAGCGCCAGCGCGCCATCGGCCAGTTCGAGCAGGCGCGACAGCGCCCGGCGCAGGCTATGCGGCACATCGACTTCGAAGGGCGAAGGGCCGAGATCGATGAGCGTGCCGTCGACGTCGAACAGAAAGGCCGTCTCGGCGGGATCGAGGCCGGCAAAGGAGGCGGCTGCGTCTTCGCTCACCGCGCCTGCACCTCGACGTCGCCGTCGACGCCGGCGACGACCTTGAACTCGCGTTCGAACACCTTGCCCTCGTTGCGGGCGATGGCGCGGTATTCGCCTTCGGCGAGGATAACGCGCGGGAAGGCGCCGATCGATTCCTTGATCGTGTCGCCGCCGGGCGTGAGCACCGACCAGGCCGTGTTGGCGAGCGCCTCGCCGCCCTTCTCCGCGACGAGCTTGAGCGTGATCGCCGCGGCGCGGTGATTGACGGTCACGTCGGTCAGCTTGGCGGCCTGAACGCGGATGTCGGAGCGCACCACCGAATTGGCGTCGCCGTAATTCGACACGATGTAATAGGTGCCTTCCGGCACGACGAGCACCGCGCCCGTGAGCACGTGCTCGGCGATCGGCCGGCGGTCGCCCGGCTCGAACTGGCTGCCCTTGTAGACCTCGAATGAGATCTGGCCCGGCGGGATGCGCGCATTGCCGACGCGGCCCTCGATGCGCAGGCCGCCGGCCGGCAGGTCGAACATCTCGTGCACGGTCGGGCCGCGCAAGGCGACGGGCTTGACCGCAGTCGCGAGGCCGAAGTCGACATGGACGATGTAATTGCCCGCCGGCAGCACGATGGTCGGCGACGGCCCCTTGTCCTCGCGCATCAGCTTGAAGGCGCCGGTGGCGTCGGGCTTGGCGGCGTAGACGCGCCAGTCGAGGCCGCCGGAGATTGGCGCGGCGTCCTTGCCGAAACGGGCGCCGAGCGAAAGCGCCACCTGGCCGGCCGGCACCATCGGCATGGCGCCCGGCGCGCCGGGCATGATGAGGGATTCGCCGGGCGCGGTGAGCGCGGTGCCGGGGCCGAACACATTTGCGTTGGGCGAGATCATCCCGGCGGCAGGGGCGCCCGAGAGAAGGCCGCCGCCATTGCCCTGCGCCTGCGCGAGTGCGGGCGCGGCAACAAAACAGGCCAGGATGAGCGCAAGGACCGGCCAGTGCCGGCCGATCACGGCGGCGGTGACGGGCGAGAAGCGCATGACCCTGCCCTTTTCGGGCCAAATCGCGGCGATTTCAAGCCGCCCAGGTTTGTCACCACCGGGCCGGGCATGCTACGGCGCAAACCCCGCCGACGAGGACTCGCATGCCCGACGCCCTGGAGCTTCTGAAGACGCGCCGCTCGGTCAAGCCGATCGAGATGACCGGCCCGGGTCCCGATGCGCGCGAACTCGAGACGCTGCTGACGATCGCCTCGCGCGTACCCGACCACGGCAAGCTCGCGCCATGGCGCTTCATCGTGTTCGAGGGCGAAGCGCGCAAAGCCGCCGGCGAGGCGATCGCGGGCCGCTTTGCCGAGACGAACGCGCAAGCGACCGCCGACCAGCTCGAATTCGAACGCAACCGTCTGGTGCGCGCGCCATTGGTCATTGCCGTCGTCAGCCGCGCCGCGCCGCACGTGAAGATTCCCGAGTGGGAGCAGCAGCTTTCCGCCGGAGCCGCCTCCATGGCGCTGGTGCTTGCCGCCAATGCGCTCGGTTTCGTCGCGAGCTGGATCACCGAGTGGTACGCCTATGACCGCGCCGTGCTCGATGCGCTCGGCCTCGGCGCGCATGAGCGCATGGCCGGTTTCGTGCACATCGGCCGGCCGCGAAAGCCGCCGGAAGAGCGCGACCGGCCCAAGCTCGCCGACATCGTCAGCCGCTTTCCCGCCACACGCTAGCCCGAGGACCTGGATGTTTTACGCCGTCGATGAACGCGACCGCAGCGTCCTGCCGCACGATCCGTTCAAGGCGATCGTTGCGCCGCGGCCGATCGGCTGGATTTCCTCGATCAGCGCCAAAGGCGAGATCAACCTCGCGCCCTACTCCTTCTTCAATGGCGTCAACAGCCGGCCGCCGCTCGTCATGTTCGCCAGCGAGGGCCGCAAGGACTCGGTGAGCAACATCGAGGAGACCGGCGAGTTCGTCTGCAACCTCGCCACCTGGGATCTGCGCGAGGCGATGAACGAAACCTCGGCACCGATGCCGCACGGGCAAAATGAGTTCGTGCGCGCGGGCCTGAAGGCGGCGCCGAGCGTACTGGTCAAGCCGCCGCGCGTGGCCGAAGCGCCCTGCGCGCTCGAATGCAAGCTCCTGCGCATCGTCCAGCTCGAGACGCACAAGAACCAGCCGACCGATTGCCGTGTCGTCTTCGGCGAGGTCATCGGCGTTTATATCGACGAGCGCTTCGTCAAGAACGGGATGCTCGATACCGCGGCCATGAAGCCGGTTGCGCGCTGTGGCTACGCCGATCAATACGCCGTCGTCGAAAGTCTGTTTTCCATGACGCGGCCTGAAACCTGAAGCAGCCGGCCACCGTTTACGAATTAACAGACGTCCCCGCACTGTCCCGTCATTCTTACGTCACATCGCTGCGCCAACGATTTTCACCATGTTGCAGCGTGAGACTTGTGCAGGGCCCGCCCCGGACCGATCATGACAACCTCCAGGGGAGTTTCCTGACGTGGTGTTCGAAGGATTGTTCGCACGCGCCCGTCACAGTGACGACACCGTCGCGGCCGAGCCAGAGACGGCGGAGACCTTGACGCGCCCGACGATCGGACTGGCGCTGGGCGGCGGCGCGGCGCGGGGCTTTGCCCATATCGGCGTCATGCACGCGCTGTCCAAGGCTGGCATCGTGCCCGACGTCATCGTCGGCACCTCGATCGGCGCCGTGGTCGGCGGCTGCTTCGCCGCGAAGCAGCTCGACACGCTCGAAGTCTGGGCGCGCAGCCTCAACGTCCGCAGCGTGATGAAGTACCTCGACATCAATCTGTCGGGCTCCGGGCTGATCAGCGGCAATCATCTTGCCAAAAACCTCGAAGCGGGATTGCACGACACGCGCATCGACGAATTGCCGACGCGCTTCGCCGCCATCGCCACCGAGTTCAACACCGGACACGAGATCTGGCTGACGCGCGGCCGCCTCGTCGAAGCGCTGCGCGCGTCTTATGCACTGCCAGGCATCTTCCCGCCGGTGCGCATTGGCGGCCGCTGGCTGGTCGACGGTGCGCTGGTCAATCCGGTGCCGGTGTCGGCCGCGCGCGCGCTCGGCGCGCGGCTCGTCATCGCGGTCAATCTCAATTCCGACCTGTTCGGCCGCGGCACGATCATCGCCAGCCACGGCTCCGATGACGACGATCTCGCTGAAGCCGCCGCGGCCGCGATACCCCGTGCCGCCGGGCTGCGAAACCTGTTCCGCCGCGAGCCGTCCTTGCAGCGCAAGGTCTTCGGCCGCCGCGGCCGGCCCGGCATTCCCACCGTGATGGTGGAGGCGTTCAACGTCATGCAGGACCGCATCACGCGCGCGCGGCTCGCCGGCGATCCGCCCGATGTGCTGATCAGCCCGCGCCTCGGCACCATCGGCTGGTTCGACTTCCAACGCGCGGCCGACGCCATCGCCATCGGACAGGATGCAACGGAAAAGGCGATCGAGGGCGTGAACGAGGCGATCGCCGCGCTGTCGGCGCCGAGCTTCAATGCCCACGGCGCGGCGAAGTAATCCCGCTCGCGGCTTCAGGCCGTGCGGATGTAGTCGCGCATCGCTTCCGCGTCGCGCTCGATCTCATCGACGCGTTGCTTGACCACGTCGCCGATCGAAATCAGCCCGATCAGCGCATTGTCGCGCAGCACCGGCAGATGGCGGAACCTGCGCGCCGTCATGCGCTCCATGATCTCCGCGCAGGTGTCGTGCTCCGTGCACGTAACGACCTCACGCGTCATGACCTGCGCGACCGGACGGGTCAGCGCCTCGGCGCCCGCATCGGCCATCGCGCGCACGATGTCGCGCTCGGACAGGATGCCGGCGAGCCGCCCCCCTGCCCCGCGAATGACCACCGCGCCTATGCGATGCTTCGATAGCAGCTTTGCCGCCGCCGCGAGGCTGGCCGTGGGCTCGATACCGATGACGCCATCGCCCGCTTTGCCGCCCTTGGCAGCCAGAATGTCGGAAACTTTCATGGCAGCCTCCCTGTGCACGCGCGGGAGCCGGAATTCGCGAACCGAATCCGGCTCGGGCGCCATTCTTCCGGTCGGTCGCGGAAGGCACCCCCGCGACTCCGGGTCACCCCCAACGATCCTGCCGCGACGGCGGTTCCGTCAAATCAATCCTGCGCTGCAACGCGGTAGCGATTAAGAGTCGATTGTGCCGGACGCGTCATATTGCTGAAAATCCGGCTTCGGATCGAACAGCGAAAACAACAGCAGGCCGGCGAGAAACCCGCCGATATGCGCCTGCCACGCGACCGACTCGCCGCCCGTGAGCGAGGAAAAGCCGCCGGCGCCGACCACAATGTTGATGCCGAACCACACGGCGAGAAAGAGCAGCACCCGCGAGTCGCGCAGCACGCCCGCCAGCGGCAACGCCGGCACGCGATAGGCTGCATCGTCGCCGCCGCGAAAGATGCCGAGCGGACCATGGCGCTGGAACGCAAAGCGGATCGCCGCCGCCATCGTCCCGGAGATCGATGCCGAAGCGCCGATCATCGGGTATTGCTCGCCCGCATGCGTCAGGAGATGCAGCGCAGCGCCGCCGGCTGCCGTGACGAGGAAGAAAGCAAGAAAGCGCAGCGTGCCGAAGCGGCGCGCGACCGCGCTGCCGAACGCCAGAAACCAGATCGCGTTGACGCCGAAATGCATCCAGTTGGCGTGCAGGAAGGCGTAGGTGACGAAGGTCCAGATCTCCGCGCCAAACCCGCCCGGCCAGCCGCCCGCCATCACGGTGGAGTCGTAGCGCGCCGGGATGAAGGCGAATTGCAGCAGGACCTCGATGTCCTGGTTCTCAGTCAACACGTAAACGCGCAGCGCGTGAATGATGGCGAACAGCGCCAGCAGCGCGGCGACGACGGTCGGGACGTTGAAGAGCGGCTCGCGTTTCACGGGGAGGACGGGTCCGGTGGGCGCCGCCGCCTTACGCCCTTGCCGGCGCAAGGGCAAGCCGCGCGCGCCCGCCTCGCTCCAACGCAAAAAAAGAAAAGGAGGGCTCTCGCCCTCCTCTCGAGCCGAACTTCGGGCAAAGCGGGGGTCATCCGCATCGCCGTAACCGTGACGGCTCTCAACAGTTTGCGACGTGCGGTCCTGGAGCCGACGTCGTTGCGTCTCACCTGAGCAAATAGACGCGGCCGCGCGGCGGTTCAACAGGATCGCGCTTTTAACACTAATCCGCGCGCGTTCGCCGCCGGCCACCGCGGCGGCACGCGGTTCGCTCCCTCACCTGCGTCACGGCGCGACGGCGGCGTGTCTGTCCCGAACGGAGACAGACCGCCGGGACAGGCGTCCCGCGACGAAACAGGTGAGGCGACGCAGATGAAACACGCATCCTCGGCTCTGGTGCTCGATTACTGGAATGACCGTCGCAGGCATCGTCCGGCCCCCGAGCGCGGCGACATCGACCCGGCGGAAATCCGGCAGGCGCTGGGCGACACCTTCATGCTGGCCGCGGACTTCGTCGACGAACTGCGTTTCCGCCTCGCCGGCACACGCGTTTGCGCGCTGTTCGGCCGCGAGATCAAGGGCGAGGCGTTCACCGCCCTGTTCAAGGATGACAGCCGGCGGCAGATCGACGAACTGATCGCCGTGGTCACCAACGAGGCGGTCGGGGCCATTGCGGGCCTCCTCGGCACGACGGCCGACGGCGCCGAGACGGACGTCGAAATGCTTCTCCTGCCCTTGGCCCATGCCGGGCATGCCCGCATCCGCGCCATCGGTGTAATGGCACCGCTGAGCCCGCCATACTGGCTGGGCGAGAAACCGATCGTCGAGCTGTCGCTTCGGACCCTGCGCCATCTGGGTGACGACAGCGGCGACGCCCCGCGGATCGTCGCCGGAATGGGTGGCCGCGTCAGGCACGGCTTCGTGGTCTATCGCGGCGGCCGCGAGGCCACCCCGAGCAGCGAAACCACCGGCTGATCAACCGCGCGTTAACAATAGCAACATACGGTGGGCGTCTGTCGGAGAACGTGCAGAAAATGCCCGCTGCAACGGCGCTGAGTAAGCCCCGCATTCTGCCGCTGGCCCAGGAACGCCGGCGGCATCAGCGCGTCAAGGTCAACCTGCTCGGCCGCTACATGCTGGCCGACCGGCGTGAATTCCCGTGTCAGGTGGTCGACATGTCGCCCGGCGGCATGGCGCTGGTCGCCCCGGTCACCGGCCATCCCGGCGAGCGGGTGATCGCCTATG
>Ga0310810_10004036_pt1 | contig 16151 bp, 13 predicted proteins | sample NCmetagenome_FD_207641 | JGI IMG/M metagenome (GOLD analysis project Ga0310810, IMG submission 207641) | Soil microbial communities from experimental microcosm in Duke University, North Carolina, United States - NC | ecosystem: Engineered > Artificial ecosystem > Soil microcosm > Unclassified ... | reverse complement strand
CCGTTCACGAGTTGCAACGCCTGAGTGAAGAACTCGATCTCGCGAATGCCGCCGTAACCGAGCTTCAGATTGCGCTCCTTTTCGGAAGGACTGAGCAGCTCGTTTTCAATGCGCAGCTTCAAATGACGCAGCTCGTCGACCGTCGTGTAGTCTAAATAACGTCGATAGATGAACGGCTCGACTTCCTTCAAGAATTCGTTGCCGAGAGCGAGATCGCCCGCCGCCGGACGCGCCTTGATCAGCGCCGCCCGCTCCCAACACTGGCCCCACGACTCGTAATAAAGCATCGAAGAATCGACGGATTGAACCAGCGGTCCGCTGTTGCCCATGGGTCGAAGGCGCAGATCAATGCGAAAGACGAATCCCTCTTCGCCAACGTGACCCATCGCATGAATGATTTTTTTCCCCACCGCGCTGAAGAATTCCCGCGGCGAGGTCTTGCCTTTCGGCCCGCCCGAGCTTTCGCCTTCATCACTCTCGAAGAGAAAGATAACGTCGATATCCGAGCTGAAATTCAATTCGCCGCCGCCCAACTTGCCCATGCCGAGGATCACGAAGCGGTTGGCACGTTCAAAATCCGGCAGGCTCAACCTGCCGTAGTCTCGTTCCACTTCTGCGCGCGCGAAGCGGTACGCTGCGTCCACTGCGGCGTCGGCGAGCGCGCTCAGCTCGCGCACGGTCTCTTCCATACTGACCGCCGCCATGAGATCGCGCGCGCCGATGCGCAGGTATTCCTCGTGTTTGTAGCGCCGCAGAGCGGCGCAAACTTCTTCGAACGACGCCGAGGGGTCGATCTTCGCGGCGATATCGCGGGCATGTTGATCGACGGATTTTTCTTGGACAGCGATCTGACGGAGAAAAAACTCCGCCCAGTGCTCTTCCTGACGAATCAACACATCGCCGAGAAAACTGCTGGAGCCAAGGAGTTGGAACAGCGCTGGTAACTCACGGGTGGAAATCTTGGCAAGCCCGTTTGCTGAAGCGCCATCGCCAAGCCGCTCGAGTTGGCGCGCGGCCAACTCCGGTGACGGACTCGCTTCAATTAGGGCGGCAAACTTCTTCGGCGCCGATGCTTTTCTAGCTGATCGACCCATGAACTGAACCCGATGGCCGGCACATGCGCCGGCCCATTCGTCCACAATATCACTCAATCATGGATTGCCCCAGCACACGATCCGCTTGGGCGCGATGGCAATCATCGGCAGCCGGTCTATATTCATAGCGCGGTACTGGCGGTATTTGCGCCGGAGCAAGCGCACCGCCCGACGGTGTTTCTCGCCGCGCGAGAGAATGCGCGCCTTGGCAAAGACCAAGATATAAGCGAGCTTGCGCCAATCTTCGCCGTAGCGGTCGATGACGAGCGCGACCTGGGAATTTTCACTGATGTTGCGCAAACGCTTCAACCGAGTGGTTCGCTTGGGCTTCTCGTCGATGGGCGAATAAAAGTTTCGCCCGTCGAAGACAAAGCATATGGGAACTACGTGCGGCTGGCCAGCGCGATCAGCGGTGGCAAGGTGGGCGGTGCGGGCCCTGCGGAGCAGGCGTGCAGCGTTTCTATTTAGTGGCACCATCCAAAATTAGCAAACCGAGCATAGAGGATGGAAGATCGAAGATGGAAACGCGATTCTCTATCCTCGATCCGCCACCCTCGGCCTTCTTCTAGATTTTGAACTCGCCCACCACATTCGGTGCGAAGATTTCGTCGACCGTCATCGACCGCGCCAGCAAGCCTTGCTCGCTCATGTAGCGGAGTAAATGCTCGAGCAGCGCACGGTTCGCTTCGACACCGTAGGGCCACCAATCGGGACCGAAGATTTCGCGCAGTTGCTCGCGCTCGTAAGGCAGCCACGGCAAGGTGCAGGCCATGGTGTTGGAGATGTGCATGTTTTTGATCGCGAGGTCCTTGGCTTCGCAGAAGGCTTTGTACAGGCTGCGCGCGATCCAGGGGTTTTTCTCATATACTTCGCGCTTGATCACAAGCACGTGCATGATCGGAAAAATTTTCGTACGCTTGTAGTAATCGACCTCAACGTCTTTGTAGTTCGGGAACAGGCGCTTCACCTTCGGCGAGCCTTTGACAAATGACGAAGGCGCGCGCGCCGAGATCAAAGCGTCGATCTCCCCGCTTTCCAGCATGCCGTTGAGCGTCTTGTCGTCGGCGATGGGATCGAGCTTGATCTCCGGCGGCAAAGTCAATTTCACCCGCTCTTTTCTGCCCGGATCCTCTTGCCCGCCGGTGAACCAGTGCATGTCCGAAGTCTTGACGCCGAAGTCGTCACGCAAAAAACCTCGGATCCAGACCGCGGCGGTGATCGAGTATTCCGGCGCGCCGACCTTCTTGCCCTTGAAATCCGCGGCGGTCTTGATGCCCGAGTCCGTGTTGATGAAAACGCACGAATGGCGGAAATAGCGCGACGGAAAGATCGGAATCGCGACGAAGGGCGAATTGCCGCGGCTAACCATCGTAACGTGGTTCGAGAGCGACATTTCGGATACGTCGAATTCATGATGGTGGCCCATGCGCCAGAAAATTTCCTCGGCCTCGAGCGGAATATAATTGATGCGAATTCCCTCCGCCTGAACATCCCCGGTACGCAGCGCAACCGTGCGGTCGTAGTTGCCGCAGCCGACGGTTAGAAATAACTTGTCCATGCTTCCTCCGTTGTTTTAGAGTCGAGGATGGAAGATAGAGGATCGAGGATCGAAACGCCATCTTCGATCCTCGATCCTCGGTATTAATGACTTTCCCAACGCGAGTAGCGTTGGGCAATGGCGATCAGGATCACCGAGATCAGCGAAATCACCAGTCCGATGGCAGCGACGCGGCCGCGCATGCCGTCGAGATAGAGAAAATAAAGCAGCGGACCGAGCGGTTCGGAACCGGGACTGTAAAGAAACAAGGTGGCGCTGAACTCGCGCAGAAAAATCGTCACTAGAATAATCCAGCCCGCCATCACGCCGGGGCGCATCATCGGCATCAGCACGCGGCGAAAAGTCGCGAGGAAACCCGCGCCGCAGACCACCGACGCTTCTTCCAGCTCCTTGTGAACCTGAATGATCGTGCTCGTCACCGCGCGCAGGCCATAGGGCAGAAAGCGCGTGATGTAGGCGATGAGAATGATCCAGATCGTGGCATAGATCGGAATCGGAAAATCGACATAGGCCCAGAGCAGCCCTAGCGCCATTGCCGTGCCGGGAAACGCCCACGGAATAAAAACCAATCCTTCGATCACGCCGCGCGCGGCGATCTTGGTGCGCACGGTGATATACGATGCGAGCGACGCGAGAATCATGCACGCGGTCGCGCCGACCAGCGCGAGAAAGAGACTGTTGACGAATGCTTTGTGCACCCGCGGCGTCGCCCAGACATAACGGAAATGATCCAGGGTCAAGCGCTGCCAGGTCTGCCAGGTCGGCACGTGGTAATAAGGCAGCAGCGACACCAGCAGCAAAACCAAAAGCGGCAGAACAACGAGTAGAATCAACAACAGCAGCGCCACTCCCGAAGCCGTGTAGCGCCACGGGCCGAGATCGATCTGATGCGGCCTAAATCCCTTGCCCGTCACCGTGGAAAAACTTTCTACCTGGGAAGTGAAGTGGCGATAAAGATAAACGAAAACCAAAGCAACGGCGAGAATACCGACGCCGTAGGCCGCGGCCAGATTGTGGTTGGTCGGAAACGAGCCCAGCGCTTCGCGCCAGATCTTAGTCGTGAAAACTTCGATGCGCGCGGGCAGAGCGATGATCGCGGGAGTGTCGAAGCTCTCCACCGCGCGAACGAAGTTCAAAGTGCCGGCGGCAAGGATTGCAGGACGAATCAAAGGGAACGTGACCCGGCACATTACACCGAATTCATTTGACCCCAACGTTTTCGCCGATTCTTCCAGCGACGGATCCATGCTTTTCAAGGCCGCGGCCACGATGAGAAACGCGAGCGGTGTAAGAATCAGCGACTCGACAAAAATCAGGCCTGGCATGGAATAGATGTTGAACGGCCCTTTCTCCATGCCGAAAAACTTGACGAACAGACCATTGATCAGACCGTTGCTCGGATTGAGCAGCATCACCCAGGAAATCGACACCAGGATCGGCGGCAGAATATTCGGGATGATCGCGGTCAATTCGAACAGCCGGCGAAACGGCGCGTTGGTGCGGATCGTGATCCAGGCGAGCGCGAGCGCGAACACGATCGACAATCCCGAGGCGCCCAGACCGAAGATGAACGAGTTCAAAAGCAGCGGGTAGGCTTCAGGATCGCTGTACGCCCTGACGTAATTCTGCAGCGTGAAATGACCCGGCACGCCGAGCGGCGCGTCGGTCAGGCTGCCGTAGAAAAGAAAAAACGTCGGATAGAGACTCAGGAAGGCAATGATGCCGCCTACGACAAGAAAAACCCAACTCACCGGCTGGCTCAGAAAAACACCCAGCCGGGAACGACTCCAAGCCGTCGTCAACGGCGGTTCGGCCGCCAGCGCTCGTTCATCCGCGGACACAAAGGAACCAAAACTCAGTGCAGGAAGATCTGCTGGTACTCTTTCTTTTTCTCGGCGAATTTCTTCGAGTCGAGATCATACATTTCGACGAACTGGATTTTATCAGCGTCCGGCAACGGCGGATAAATGCCCTTGCGATTGACGAACTCGCCAAGCTTGGCGAGGGCGGTCATGTTTTCCGCGCCGAGAAAATAATCGATGAACGCCTTGGCGGCGTTGCCGTGGGGCGCCTTGTTGTCCAAGCCGAGGTAGTGGCCGTCGCCCATGAATTTTCCCAGCCTGACGTAATCGAGCGGCGCTCCCTTTTGTGCGTAGGTTAGAACATATTTCACGTACGTGATCGCGATCGGCGTTTCACCGGTCACCACGCGCTCCGAGGCGGGTAGCAAAGATTCCACCAGGATCGGTTTCTGCGCAGCGAGATCGCGAATAAACCTCTCCGCCTTCTCCTTGCCCATGAGTTTGTCCAGGCTCGCCACCCACTGCGTGGTCGTCGTGTGCTGGGTCGGATCCGGCATGACGAGTTTGCCGCGATACTGCGGCTTGACCAGATCTTCGAGCGACTTTGGAGCATCGGCAGGCTTGATCACGTCCTTGTTATAGACCACGCCGATGACCACGTTACGATAACGCGGCCCCAGGTTGGGATCGATCGATTCCTTGGTAAATTCCTTCGCAGCAGGCGAGTCATACTTGGCGAAGAGACCCTCTTTGACCATGATCTGCATCGGATTGTCGTTGGTCAAAATGACGTCGAAGAGAGGTTTTCCCGCGCGATACTCGCTCAGCCCCCGGTCCATGACTTTGGTCGCCGAAGCGCGCCAGTATTCCACGTCGATGCCGGTTTTTTTCTTGAACCCGGCGAACGCCGAGTCCGCGGTGTCCGACTCCAACGAACCGTAGACCACGACCTTGCCTTCCTTTTTACCGGCGGCGATCAGGTTTGCGCTCTGGCTGTAAAGCGGCGCCGCGCTCAGAAAGACCGCGGCCACAACCACGAGTGCGAGCGATGATCTCTTGAACATGAAAAGCCCTCCGAATTTTTGCTTGCAGAGCGGAACTCACCCAAAAGCGCAGCGATATTTTCAGATTTCAATTATCGAGTCAAGCACGGTTGACAGTCGCAACCGCTGACCATATAAAAACTTTTGACTGCAAAACAAGGGAGATTCAAGGACTGATGGAAAAAGCTGATTTGCTCGTGAAAAACGGCGAAGTCTGGACACCGGGCGGCTTCGTGGCTGCGGATATCGCGGTGAAAGACGGCAAAGTGGCGGCGCTCGGCAAACCGCCGATCTTGCCGGAAAGCGCCGACGCGGTGATCGATGCCAAAGGGATGAAAGTGATTCCCGGTTTGATCGACACCCACACGCATCACCGCGATCCCGGATTCATCTACAAGGAAGATATCACCACTGCGACCATGGCCGCCGCCGCCGGCGGCGTGACCTTGTCGATCGGCATGCCCAACGTTAACCCGCCGACCACTAACGTCGAACGCTACCGCGCGCTGATCGAGCATCACAGCAAAAACGCCATCGTTGATTTCAATCACAACCCGTCCGGCACCGTGCCCGAAGAGATCCCGGCTCTGGCCAAAGAAGGCCCGCTCGCGTTCAAGATCTTCATGGTCAAGGACACCGGCCGCGACTACCCGCACATGCCCGGCATCGGTCTCAACAACAACGGCGAACTGTTCAAGTGTTTCGAGACCGTGGGTCAGACCGGTCTTCCTCTGATGGTCCACCCGCACGATCAGGATTTGATGGACGAGATCGAAGGTCGCTACTGGAAGCGCGAGGATCGGAGCCCGCAGGCTTACGCCAAAGCGTATCGCGACTACGACGGCATCATCTGGGACACGGCGATGAACACCCTGTTCCGCATGCAAAAAGCACTCGGCGCGCAGCTGCATATTTTGCACATGAGCACTCCCGAAGGGCTGGCCATGCTGCGCCGCGCCAAGGACGAAGGGCGGCCGTGCAGTTGCGAAGTCAATCCCTGGGCGATGTTTCTAGGCACCTGGGAAAACGTCGAGAAGCTCGGTCCTTATTGTCTAGGCTTCTGGGTGCCGCCGGCGCACGTGGACGCGCTCTGGGAAGGCATCAATGACGGCACGGTGGATATCATCGGCACCGACCACGCGCCGCACACCAAAGAAGAAAAAGACCGCGGCTGGCATGATATGTGGAGTTGCCCCGGCGGCGAGCCGCAGATTCAGGACTACCTCCGGCTTTTTCTTACCGCGGTCAACGAAGGCAAGCTGTCCCTCGACACGCTGGTGAGAATTGCTTCTTATAACGCCGCAAAACTTTTTAACGTCTATCCCCAAAAAGGTGTGCTCCTCCCCGGTTCCGATGCCGACATGGTGATTGTCGACATGAGCAAGGAAGAAGTGATCACCAACGAAACCACTTACACCAAAGTCGGCTGGACGCCGTACCACGGACGCAAAGTGAAAGGCATCCCGACTCGCACGATTCTCCGCGGCAAGACCGTCATGCAGGACGGCAAAATCGTCGGCAAACCGGGCGACGGGCAGGTTGTGAAGCCACTGCGGTGAGAAAGTTCGGTTTGTTCTGCGGTGGAAAGATAGGATAACGTCGTCGCTAAACACTTAGGGGAGGTTACATCATGACTCACATCGTGCGGTTCATCCCTGTCAGTTTCTGACCGTACTAACTCTCGTAGCTGCAACTGCACTTGCACAGGTCGATCCGGCAAAGGTGCTCGTCGGAAGATGGGAAGGTCAGATCGAAATGTCCGGCAATAGTGGACGCGTGCTGACAATTAATTCCGTGAAGGCCAAAGGCGAGGGAGCATGGGTGGCTCGAGGCCGGTACGAAATTGCCGGGCAGGAAAGCGATAGCAAGACCGGTGGCCGGGAGATGAGCGTATTCTCCAAAGACACGAAATTCACATTGAGTTTATTGTCGGCACCTCCAAGAATCCTGTAAAACTCAAGCTGGTCGGTGAGAACAAACTTGAAGGCACGACCAATGTCGTGGCGGGCGGCCGCGGACTCGACCGACGAATTCAGTTCGAAAAAGTAGCCACCAAGGCGGAATAAACTAATTCGTGGAGGTGGCCTAGGCGCTCCGCAGTCCTCTTGCGGAGTCCCATGCGGCCAGCTACGAAGATACCGCATGGGCTTGTTCTTCCACATCGATCTTGTTCACGATCAAACCCGAAGGCAGCTTGGGATAAAAGTAAGTCGATTTCTGCGGCATTTTCTCGCCGGTCGAGACGATCGCGAGGATTTCCTCGGCTTTGGTGGCAGTGAGAATAAATGCCGCCTGAAAATCTTCCTTTTCCAAGCGCTGCAGCGCCGTCTCTTCATCCTGGGTGTAGTGAATGCTCGAACCGTCCGCTTGCTGTTCCGGTGTCATGCCGAAGATATGTTCCAAAATCAGCAGGTGTAATGTGCTCACGTCGAGCTCGCGCAGCGGCGCGCTCAGATCCTTGGCCAGGCGCTGCATGATCCGTTTGTTTTTCAGACGCAGAATCAGATAGCGCGGATCGCGCTTGAAACTGGCGCCGATGACCCGGTGTTTTTTCGCCGCGGTCTTGAGCGCCTTGAGAAACGAAGCTTTGCCTTCCGGCGTCTTCGGATGCTGCTCGACGTAAAAATAAGTCTGCAGCGCTTCCTCCAGCTCCATGAATGGCTTGTGCGTATAGCCGCGCGCCAGCCGGTGAGTCGGCAGGATCACTACGTTTTCATCGTGCACGTTGGCAAAATAAGTCAAAATGTAATTGAACGCTTCGTCCCCTTTCCACTCGCCGCGCGCGCTGCGCATCTTGTCGCGATATTTCAAACTCGCTTCATAGCGATGGTGACCATCGGCGATCAATAACGACTGGTCCGCCATTTCCTGCTGGAGTTTTTGCACGAGCGCGGGATCGTTCAGGCGCCATAAACGCAATTCCTCGCCCTGCTCGGTCTCGACTTCAATAACCGGCGCCACGCCTTCGATGGCCACCGTGAACATGGAATTGATCGCCGGCCTGGGCTGCGCGTAAAGCGTGAAAATCGGGCTTAACTGCGCGTGGCACGCGAGCATCAACTGAAGCCGATCTTCCTTCGGCGCATCGTGGGTCTTTTCATGCGGCCGGATCGCGCCGGTAGAAAAATCCTGGAGCTCGGTCAGGGCGAAAAATCCCTGCCGGAGTTTTTGCTCGCCGCCTTTCAGGCGGAAACGATGGCTCAAAAAATAAATCGCGGGCGTCTCGTCGCGCGAGAAAATCTCCTGCGCCTGCCATTCGTTCCAGGTTTGCGCCACCGACTGGTAGGAATCCGGCTCCTGGCTCAAATCGAGACGGACAAAATTATACGGCGATTTCTTGTAGAGCTTTTCCTGCTCCTCCTTCGAGATCACGTCGTAGGGAGGAGCGATGACCTTGGCGAGATCGCGAACTTTTTTTGGATTATAAAAAACCCCGCGAAACGGCTCGATGCGTGGCATGATCAGGTAGCGTGAAGCCGCTTAGGATTCGCGCGCCACACCCTGATTCATGGCGCCGATGCCTTCGATCTCCGACTTCAAAACATCGCCCGGCTTGAGTTTCTCCTGAAACTCCGGCGAGTCGGGATTGCCCGTTGTCAAAAGATCGCCCGGCATCAACGTCGTAACCTCCGAGAGAAAGCTGATCTGAGTGGCTATATCGTTAATCATCGCATCGGTCTTGGCCGACTGCTTGAGTTCGCCGTTGATCCAGAGCTTCATCCACAAATTGTGCGGGTCGGCGATCTCGTCCTTCGTGGTGATCCACGGCCCGATCGGCGCGAAAGTCTCAAAACCCTTGCGCACGCTGCGGGTGCCGGACATGTTTTTGCTCAGGCCGTAGCCGCGCGCGGTCACGTCAAGCATGATCGTGTAGCCGAACACCACGTCGAACGCGCGCTCTTTGCTGACGTGGCGCGCCTTTTTGCCGATCACCACGCAGAGCTCCAGCTCGGGAAAGATCGAGTCGGCATTCTTGGGAATGATAATGTTGTCCTCCGGGCCGGCGATCGCCGACGGCGGCTTGAGGAAAATGTTTTCGAGCAGCTCTTCGGGAGAAGTTTTGGCTGCGTTGCCGCGCCCGCGCGCATCCCCGAGCCCTGCGGTGCCGCGCTGATAATTGCCCGCCGCCGCCCAGATTTTCGGGGGATTTTCCACCGGGGCTTTGAGGAGCTTGGAATCGAGTTTCATTCCGCTCCCGTCGAGGGCCGCCAATTTCGCTTTCACGCCATCATAGGCGTTGATGAGATCGATCATCGTCGATCCCTTGGGCAAGACATCGCCGATGGGAATAAGCTTGTCGCCCCGCACCACCGCCAGCTCGTTCGGTTTGATCGCCGCTAACTTCATGCATCGCTCCTTTCGATTCAACTTTTCAATAGCTGGAAGCGCCGATTTTGACAAGCCATTCCGCGCCGCTCGCGGGAGTTTTTCTCAATTGAATGCCCTCCACCCCTGTGGCATAAAAAATCGTGGTGCAATCCTGGCTGCAAGTTTCCATTCGCGCCGGCGTGCGCGATCTCGACGCGCTTTCGGACTTCGTCATCGAGCGGGGCTCACCCGGTGTGGTCATCAAACGCGGAGGGATCGATGCCTTTTTTCCCAGCTCGCGCCGAAACGCCGCCCTGCGTCGCGACTTGCGCCGCTTCGTGGCCGACCGTTTACGAGCCGCGCCGCGCGTCGAGTGGAAACGAGTCCGACCGGAAAACTGGCAGCACTCCTGGAAACGCTTCATCAAACCCAGCCGTGTGGGCAAGAGTTTTTGGGTCACGCCGCCCTGGCTGACGCCGCCGCGCTTTCGCCGCCGCCGCGTGATTACGATCGAGCCGGGCATGGCGTTCGGTACCGGCACCCACGGCACCACGCGCGCCTGTATGGAATTTCTCGAAGTCGTGCGCGACCGAGTGGGCGCCAATAAATTTCAGGTCCTGGATGTGGGCACCGGCTCCGGCATTCTTGCCATCACTGCAGCACTCCTGGGCGCCACAAAAGTTTGCGCCATCGACAACGATCCGGTGGCGCTGGAAGTCGCTGCGGAAAACCTCCGCGCCAACGGAGTCGCGGAAAAAATTCTCTTGAGCGATAAACACCTAAGTGCCATCCAACAGCGGTTTACGGTGGTGGTCGCCAATCTCACTGCCGAGACGATTGACGACCTCGCCGCTGGTTTGCAAAAACGCCTGGCTTCCAACGGCTATTTGATTCTGTCCGGTCTCTTGCACCGCCAGGCACCGGCCATCGCGCGCCGCATTGCGGGCAACTTCCGCGTCCTCGAACGCCGGCGCAAGCGCGAATGGACGAGCCTCCTGCTGCGCCGAAAGAACTGACACTCATGGCACGCTTTTTTTTACCCAGGGAGAAATTTCGCGGTGATCGCGCAGTGATCGACGGTCAGGAGCTGGCGCATCTGGGGCGCGTGTTGCGACTTCACAGCGGCGACGCGGTCACCCTGTTTGACGATTCGGGAAAGGAGCATGAGGCGGTGATCGATTCTTTGACCGAATCGCGCGGCGAGCTCAGGATTCTTCGCTCCTATGAAACCGGCCGCGATCCGGCGCTGCCGATCACCCTGGCTGTGGGTCTCACCAAGGGAGAAAAACTCGACTTCGTGGTCGAGAAGGCCACCGAGCTCGGCGTCGGTGCGGTCGTTCCGTTCAGCTCCGCCTACTCAGTGCCGAAACTGAACAGCGAAAAGATCAGCAAACGCACTGAGCGCTGGCGCAAGATCGCCGTCAGCGCGGCCAAGCAGTGCGGCCGCGCGCGCGTTCCGGAGATTCTGCCGGTTTGCGATTTTCGGGAGTTGATCGATCAACCCTGGGCGGACACTTTGAAGATCATCTTTTGGGAAAAAGAGACAGACCAATCATTGCAGCAAATTTTTGTAACCCACCACGAACCAAAAGCGTTGCTGCTCGCCGTGGGGCCGGAAGGCGGCTTTGCGGCGGACGAGACCGAAGCTGCTGCATCGAAGGATTTTCTAACCGCGCAAATCGGCCGCCGCATTCTCCGCGCCGAAACCGCGGCGCTCGCGGCGCTTGCGCTGGCGCAGCAGCTATGGGGCGATCTTAAATAGAATCGCCTTGCTTCCGCAGCGACCATTTTCTAGCATAATGAACTCTGACCCGAATTTGGAAATTATGAACTGTCAAAACTGCGATGCGCCGGTCTCGGCCGCGGACGAACGCTGCTCCCAGTGCGGCGCCAAACTGCTCCACAGACGCGTGCTCTTTGGCGCGCCTAAACCGGCTGACTTTACCCTGACCGCCGATGAACCGGAGAACGATCTCGAAGAGCTCTCACCGGAGGAAGCTTCCGCGCTGGTTTTTCCACCACAGGTCGAACATGCGGCCACGCCGCCGACCGCGGCACCCGCCCCCACCCCAACGGGCCCACTCTATGGCGGATTCTGGCGCCGCCTCGGGGCCTTCGTCATCGACGCCGCGCTGATTTTTTTGCTCTCCGTCGTGATGGCAGTCATGGCCTACGTAGGCTACAAAGTGGGCCTGGCCGCGCACAACCGCGGTGTGTCGATAGGCAATGCCGGCCCGCTTATGCTATTGCTCACCCTGGCCGGGGCATTTCTCACCACGGCTTATTTTGTCGTGTTTCACGGCATGGACGGGCAGACCGTCGGCAAACGCGTCTTTCGCATTCGCGTTATCGGCGGCGACGGCCAGCGCATCAGCTACCGGCGCGCTCTCTTACGCTGGATTGGCACCGTCGGATTGGGCGTGGCAAGCATCGGCCTTGGCATTCTCTGGATCATCTGGAGCCGCGAAAAGCGCGCCTGGCACGATTTCCTCGCGCGCACCTGGGTCGTCCGGGAGTAGAAGTTATGGCGCTTAAGATCGGGGTCGTGATGGACCCCGTCGACAAGATCAACATCGACAAGGACACGACGTTCGTCCTGATGCTCGAAGCGCAGCAGCGCGGCCATGAACTCTACTTCATGGAATTGGACGATCTGTTCGTGCGCGGCGGCATGCCATGGAGCCGCTACTGCCGACTCGAGCTCGCGCGCGCCACGCCGCACTACCGCTTGGGACCCGAGAAAACCGGCGCGCTGGAAGCGTTCGACAGTGTGTGGATGCGCAAAGACCCGCCCTTCGACATGAAGTTTTTCTTCGCGACCCACCTGCTGAGTCTCATCGATCCGAGCAAGTGCTTCGTAATGAATGATCCGAAAGGACTGCGCGAAGCCAACGAAAAGCTCTACGCGTTGCGCTTTCCGGAGCAGATTCCACAAACTTTGGTGTCGAGCGACATGGCGCGCCTCAAAGCATTCATGAACGAGCTCGACGGCGAAATGATCGTGAAACCGCTCGACGGCTGCGGCGGAAGCGGGGTTTTTTACCTAAACGCCCAGGACCGAAACACCAACTCGATTCTGGAAGCAGCCACCGACAACGGACGGCGGCTCATCATGGGCCAGCGTTATCTGCCGGAAATCCGTCAGGGCGACAAGCGTATTATCGTTCTCAACGGCGAACCGCTCGGCGCGGTGCTGCGCGTGCCGCTGGAATCCGAGACGCGCGGCAACATTCACGTCGGCGGGCAGGTGGTCAAAACCGACGTCACGAGCCGCGACCGGGAGATCTGCGCGGCGTTGGCGCCGCTGCTTCGGGCCGATGGGTTATACTTTGTCGGCCTGGATGTGATCGGCAGTTTTTTGACCGAGGTTAATGTCACCAGCCCGACGGGCATCCAGGAAATCAACCTGCTTGACGACGTCCGTCTGGAAAATGCGGTGGTCGACTTCGTCGAAGAGCGAGTCAGCAATCTGCGCGGCGCGACAGCCTTGACTCACTGAAAGTTTTACGCGATATTCCTTCTTCCACTTATCCCACCCATCTGGCCAGGTAGCTCAGTCGGTAGAGCAGAGGACTGAAAATCCTCGTGTCGGCAGTTCGATTCTGTCCCTGGCCACATTTTCCTCTCTGAAAAATTCAGCCAGTTACCCCTCTGCGCTTTCGATTAGAAATCCTTTGTGCGGTGTCGCTCTTTCCGTTTCGCTGCTGACTCGTTGAGGCTCAAACTGAGTTCCGAAAGCGAAGCAGACGCCCCCCGGTCCTCTCAAATTAGGTCTTCGCAAGAATGAACTGATCTTTTCAATTTCGGAATTTTACTCCGGTCTAACCCGTGGCGGGATTTATCAGCTGACGAAATGCATTCAAAAATAATTTTGACCTGCCACTCGCGATTTTGCAGATTAAAAACACACCGGCCGGAATTTTCTTGCGTATAGTGAGAATAGCGCCTTCTTCTCTAGCCTTGTTTGATCTCGCCCACGTATAGACTGACCCTCTCTAAATCGCGCCATTCGCTTTTACTTTTTGTTAATGGTAGAGAAATAGGATTTTCCAAAATGGAGGACGAGTGAATAGGAAAGAGATCGAGCACCGTATCTGGGGGAAGTCTATTGCCTCTGCGAGGGTGAATGGGATTATTTCGGAGCAGGAAGCGCAGTATTTGCTGGATCAGTATCTAGATGAATTTAGGGAAAAGAACGGATGGGACGGGAAGACGTATATAGCTCCCCGGATTTTTTGAATACACAAAAAGCGGCACAACAACCAACCTATTCCCGCCGAACGGCCCGCGCATCCTTGTCGTCGCGCATGGCGACAAAGCTGGAGTGCCTTAGATGACCGTCCGGCGTCCACTCGTTGAACTCGATGTGCGCAACGAGCTGCGGTTTTAGCCAACGGCATTCCTTCATCTCTTCGGCGGTGAGCGCCCACATGGTTCGGCGCTTTTCCGGTAGGTTGGCGAAGGGACACCCCTTGGTCTCCAGTCCAGCAAACGCTGCGGCACAAACCCGTGCCGCACCTTGGCGACGAAGTGAAGCTTCTTGCCGTCGTAGTAACCGACGATTTGCGCATAGAACGGATGGCCCGGTGTGCAGCCACCGATTACGAACTCCTGCGAGCTGAGGATTTTGTACTTGAGCTTGCGCCGCTGCGTTTGCCAGGCTCGTAGAGGAACCCTTGCGTTTCGCAACGATGCCCATGCCCAGCCCCTTAGCGGCGCGAATCAGCTCGCTAGGGTTCGCTTCAAACGGCGTGGATCGGAGTACGGGGTATTGGGTTTTGGCCAACACGTGTCCAACAACGCCTGCCGTTTTTCCAGCGGGTGGCGGAGCAAACTTGGCCCCGATGCACCAGCACGTCAAAAGCGTAGAACTGAAGGTGGGTGTGTTGGATCGATGATGGTGCTGGAGTGCGTTGAACGAGATGCGCCCGCTCTCATTCACCGCCACCACCTCCCCGTCAATCATCGTGTCGGGTGCCAGCGGCTCGAACGCCCGTGCGATTTCAGGGAAGCGCGACGTGAATAGGTTGCCCCGCCTCGACCAGAGCACAACCGCCTTCCCCTGCTTAGCTGCAAGGCAGCGGTAACCGTCGAGCTTGGCTTCATAGGTCCAGGCGTCGCCAGCCGGAAGCTCGCGCACCAGTTGGGCGTACATCGGCTCGACGAACGACACGCGGGCATGGGCCGCTCTGGAAACTTCCTTCGTTAGCATAGTAAACAATTAAACTTAACGGGCGGGACCCAGTTAGGCAATTCACTCCACTCAGTAGAACCGCGACGTTTTGCCTTTTCCTACCCTGGCGCGTAGATGATCCCGGGCGAGCTGATAATCTCTTCGGCACGATCTTCCAATATTCTTTCGGCGGAAATGAGCTTCGGTTTTTAGCCTTCACTGGGAAAAATAATCCCAAAACTCATACCGTTTACCATTTTTGGTTGTAGACAGATCGCCGGCCACAAAAGTAAAATCAGCGGCCATGTACGAAATCGATCAGAACTATCTTGAAACCCTTTCTCCAACCGAATGATCCAAGATCGAGATGCTGTATAAGCTTATCGTAGACGCGCACAGCGTGGTTGACGAAGCCGATCGAACGAATCTCATGAATGAAATAAGGATGCTTGCCGGATTAGCATTAAAAGAGCCTCTCCTGGCACTCTAGCGGGTCGGTTTCGGCCAGGGCGCGGCGGCGATTCGCTAAATTTGCGATTGAGCGGCGCCGAAGCAAATCCAAAGAAGAACCGATGGTAGTTGTTCCCTGCATACAGAGGTAGCACTGGCTCGGGTTAATATTGTGCGCCGGAAGCATCCAGAAGTCGGCAAGCTGATCGCTCGGACGGTGCGCCTCTCCAGGCAGCAGTAATCTCTCATCGCGTCGGCACGTTGGGCACGCGAGTATTACGCTATGGACAGGGGAACGTGGACGTTGATATGCCAGGGGTGTGGCCACAGATTAACGTTGTGGTCAAGTCCCCAGAGAGCGTCGTCAAAGCCGCACAACAGATTCTTTGTCCCAATTGCGAGAAAGCGCCTTCCGCTCGGCTGGGCCAAGACAACTGGCATCTCATTGTAGATTTTCAGCGATGCGGTTTCTCGAAGTTCGCAGTGCCGGGCTCGAGCGGGGAACCAACACAGCGCCAGAAATAACAAAGGCCCTCGCGAACGAGAGCCTTTTGACAAAGTCTTACCAGAAAGCTTAACCCCGAAACTTCCTACGCACGATCGGCAGGCCGACAAGGCCAGCAGCGAAGAGCAGGAGTGAAGATGGTTCGGGAACTGCAGCGACCGGAGAGACCGTGAAAAAATTATTTCCAGTGGAGGGACCCACTTTGTAAAAATAGGCGT
>Ga0310810_10004035_pt1 | contig 16154 bp, 15 predicted proteins | sample NCmetagenome_FD_207641 | JGI IMG/M metagenome (GOLD analysis project Ga0310810, IMG submission 207641) | Soil microbial communities from experimental microcosm in Duke University, North Carolina, United States - NC | ecosystem: Engineered > Artificial ecosystem > Soil microcosm > Unclassified ... | reverse complement strand
GCACCCAGTTTGTCGACGGCATGCAACTCACGAGCCAGTGCACTCGCCAGATCGAACCGGAACCCGTCGACGTGCATCTCCTTCACCCAGTAGCGCAGGCTGTCCATGATGAGCTGAAGCACGCGCGGGCTGCGCATGTTCAGCGTATTGCCGCAGCCCGTGAAGTCCTGGTAGAAGCGCGGTTCGTTCGGCAGGAGCCGGTAGTACGACGTGTTATCGATGCCGCGCAGCGAGAGCGTCGGCCCGAAGTGATTGCCTTCCGCGGTGTGGTTGTAGACGACGTCGAGGATCACTTCGAGATTGGCGGCGTGGAGCGCGCGCACCATCATCTTGAATTCGCGCACCGCATCCTGCGGCGACGTCGACGATGCGTAGCGCACGTCGGGCGCGAAGTACGACAGCGTGTTATAGCCCCAGTAGTTGTTCAAGTCGCGCCGCACCAGGTGCCAGTCGTCGACGTGATGGTGCACGGGCATCAGCTCCACCGCGGTGACGCCCAGCGACGTGAGATGGCGAATGGCCGGCTCGGACGCCAGGCCGAGGTACGTGCCGCGCAGCGATTCCGAGATATACGGGTTCAGCTTCGTGAACCCTTTGACGTGCATCTCGTAGATGAGCGTCTCGTGCCACGGCGTGCGCAGCGGCCGGTCGTCCCCCCAGGTAAACGCGTTGTCGATCACCGCCGCAAGCGGTGCATACGGTGCGCTGTCGCGATCGTCGAACGTCGTGTCGTCCGACCCGAACGTGAAACCGAACAGCGATTCGTGCCAGCGCACCGTGCGACCCACGACCTTCGCGTATGGATCCATGATGAGCTTGTGCGGGTTGAACCGGTGGCCCAGCTGCGGCGCGAAGGGTCCGTGGACGCGATAGCCGTAGAGCTGACCGGGGCGCACATCCGGAAGGTAGCCGTGCCAGACCATGTCGGTGTGCTCTGGCAGCGGAATCGTGACCGATTCGAGTTCCGCATCCACCGAATCGAACAGGCAGAGCTCGACGCGGGTGCCGTGTTCCGAGAAAATCGCGAAGTTGACGCCGACACCGTCCCAGGTAGCGCCCAGCGGGTACGGAGTCCCCGGCCAGACGCGCATGTTCGTCGTAGACACAGAAGGATTTAGGTACCACGTTCGCGGGAGCGGTTGCAATCAAACTCAGCTGAGCGCGGGGACCCCGACGATTAAAAAATGACAATCCCCGAATCGGACGCCCGGACGCTCGCCGCCTTGCGCAAGTGGAGCGTCCTGCTCGACAGCGCCTTCCGTGTGCCGGGCACGCAGATGACGTTCGGCCTCGATCCCATCCTTGGGCTCATTCCCGGGCTCGGCGATCTCACGACGCCGTTCTTTGCCGGCCTGCTCCTTCTTCATGCGGTGCGGATGAAGATCCCCCGCGTCATCCAGCTGCGCATGGTGATGAATGCCGCGCTTGATCTGGCAATCGGAGTGGTCCCGGTCGTCGGCGACCTGTTCGATTTCGGGTGGAAGGCGAACGTGAAGAACCTCGCCTTGCTCGAGCGCTACGCCCATCCCGGATCGAGGGCGAGCGCTGGCGACTGGTGGTTCGTTTCGATTGTGCTCGGGCTGCTGGCGGCGGTCACGGTGGGTCCGATCCTGTTCGTGGCCTGGGTGCTATCCCACGTCTCGCTGTATTGAATCCCTGCCGTTGATGCGGCTCACTCTCCGAGCAGTTCTCCGAACGGCTGCAAGTCCTCGACGTGATCGCAGATCGCCTTGAGCATCATCAGCATCGGTACGGCGAGGACGGTGCCCCAGAGTCCCCAGATCCAGCTCCAGAACATCAGCCCCACGAAGATCGCGACGGGGTTCATTTGCGCGGCGCGCCCGATGAGCATCGGCGTCAAGAGAAACCCCTCGAGGCTGGTGATCGCGAACGCCGATGCGCACACCATGGCGGTTCGCCACACGTCGTCGAACTGCAGGAACGCGACGACGCCGAGGCCGGCGGTGACGATGACCGGTCCGAGATACGGAATCGAGTTGAAAATGCCGGCGAGCAGCCCCCACAGGAGGAAGTGGTCGAGACCGAACCACCACAGCGTGGCGCCGGTCACGACGGCGACGATGAGGCTGGTCATCACCTGAACCCGCATGAACGTGGCGATCTGCAGGTTGATCTCATCGAGAATCTGGACGGTGATTTTCTTCTGCGACAGCGTTGGTCCAGCGATCTTCACGAACTTGCGTTTGTACAGATCGCCCGTGACCAGGAAGAAGTAGACGAGGAACAGGACCAGGAGCAGCTGCGCCGCGAAGTTGAACAGGCCGATGCCGCCCAACCAGACGTAATCGGACGCGCGAAAGGCCGGCTCCACCACTTCCACCTTCTGAACTCCCTTTGCCGCCGGGGCCGGCGGCGTCGCGCCCGGTGTGGTCGCGGCTTCCTGGGCGGCGCGATCGATCTCGGTGGCCGCCTGCTGCACTTTCGCGAGGGCGCCGCCGTCGGTCGTGCGCTGGTGCGTGCGAATGCGATCGCGAATACGCTGTGCCGCTTGCGGAACGCTGTTCACCACCGACATCGCTTCATCACTGAGCGTGTAGATCCCGGTTCCGATGGCGCCGATGAGCAACGCCACCGCGACGCCGGCGCCGAGCGCGCGCGGAATCCGGACCCGGTGGAGCACGAAGACGATCGGTTCGAGCGCGTAACTGATCAGGGTGCCGAGCACGATCGGAATGAGCACCGACTGGGCAGACTGCAGGAGGTACACGGCCGCGACGACGGCGATGACTGTCAGGGCGACGCTGCGGACGTCGATTGGCGTCTGGATGACGAGTGGCTCCGGGCCGGCGGCTTCTTCCGTGTCGTGGGCGTCCATGGAGTTTGCTGCGCGATTGTACCGCACTACGATCTGCGGAATGGACGTCGCTGACTTCGAGTTCGAGCTTCCTGACGAGCTGATCGCCCAGGAGGCTGCGCCGCGGGGCGCGTCGCGGCTGCTCGTCCTCGATCGCGAGACCGGCGCGACGCGCCACACGCAGATCGCCGATCTGCCGACGATCCTTCGTCACGGGGATCTGCTCGTCGTCAATAACACGCGCGTGTTCGCGGCGCGCCTGCTCGGCCGCCGCGTGCCGAGCGGAGGCGCCGTGGAGTGTTTGCTGCTGGAGGCTCCGGGCCCCGACACGGGCGGCGCCCCCGACGGGTCGCAACCCCGCCGCCAGCCGCCAGCCGCCGGTCGCGATACGCGCGTGGCTCGAGCCCTCATGCATCCCGGACAGAAGCTGAAGGCTGGCGCGGTGGTGCGGTTCGAAGGTGACTCCGGCGTGCTGATGGCAGAAGTGGTCGACCGGCACTTTTACGGCCGTCGCACGATCCGGCTGTGGGCGGAAGCAGGAGGCGACGTCGATCGGTTGATCGACGCGCTCGGGCACACTCCTCTTCCACCGTACATCAAACGCGGCGACACCGCGGCTGATCGCGAACGCTACCAGACCGTGTATGCACGAGTACGCGGATCCGTCGCCGCACCCACCGCAGGGCTGCACTTCGATGATGCGCTGATCGCGGCGCTGTCGGAGCGCGGCATCGAACGCGCGGAGATCACGCTGCACGTCGGCTACGGCACCTTCAAGCCGGTGCGCGCCGGCCGGGTCGAGGACCACGTTGTGGATCCGGAGCAGTACGAGATTTCAGAGGACGCGGCGGCCGCGATCGCGGCGGCACGGCGTGACCGTCGCCGCGTGATCGCGGTCGGCACGACCACGACGAGAGCGCTCGAGGATGCGGCGAGGCGCGGCCATGGTCGCGTCCTCGCGGGCGCCGCGACCGCATCGCTGTTCATCTATCCCGGCCACGACTTCCGCGTCGTCGACGGGCTGCTGACCAATTTCCACTTGCCGGGCTCGTCGCTGCTGATGCTGGTGGCGGCGTTTGCGGGGCGCGAGCGGGTGCTCACCGCGTACCGCGCGGCCGTCGCCGAGCGATACCGGTTCTACAGCTATGGCGACGCGATGCTGATCGTTTAAGAGGGTTCTACGGGGTTCTGCAGGGTTCTACCGGGTTCACCTTGTAGAACCGAACCTTGTAGCACCTTGTAGAACCCTGCAGAACCTAGTAGAACCTTTCCGTGAAGTTTTCCTACGAAGATTTCGACCTTTCAGGCATACGCACGTACCCGCTCGGCTCCCGGGCGAGCAAGGCGAACGCGGCGGATTTCGCGAAGCCGTTCCGCGGCGTCTCGTTGAAGCCGCTGGTGGATGCGTTACCCGACATCCTCGCTGCGGGAGACTTCAAGGCGGTCGTCGCCGCCATCCGAACGGCGCGATCGAGCGATCGCGGCGTCGTCTGGGGACTCGGCGCCCACGTGATCAAGACGGGGCTCGGGCCCGTGATCGTGGATCTCATGGAGCGCGGTTTCGTGTCCGCGCTGGCAACCAATGGCGCAGGCGTCATTCATGATTTCGAGGTCGCGGTCTCCGGCGCGACTTCGGAGGACGTGGACGAAGCGCTCGGACCGGGCCGGTTCGGCATGGCGGAGGAGACAGGCACCCTGTTGAATGCGGCGATCAACGACGGCGTGACCGCCGGGCTCGGCCTCGGCCAGGCGGTCGGAAAACGCCTGCGCGAGATGAAGCCGCCGCACGAATCGCTCAGTGTCCTCGCGGCCGCCGACCGGCTCGAGATCCCGGTGACGGTGCACGTCGCGATCGGCACCGACATCATTCATATGCATCCGGCCGCGTCCGGCGCCGCGCTCGGCGAGGGAAGCCTGCGCGACTTCCGGTATTTCGTGTCGAACATCGCGCGGCTGGCCGGTGGCGTATTTCTCAATTGCGGCTCCGCGGTCGTGCTGCCGGAAGTGTTTCTCAAGGCCGTTGCGCTCGCGCGCAATCGCGGCGCGTCGCTCGACGGGCTCACGACGGTGAATCTCGATTTCACGCGTCACTATCGACCGCAGACGAACGTGGTCTCACGCCCTGTCGCCGGCATCGGCAAAGGGTACGCGTTGGTGGGACATCACGAGATCATGATTCCCCTTCTTGCTGCGGCGCTGGCTGACTAGGCTGGGCCGCGCGTCGCGTCTGCTATAATCAACGGTTCCTGCCGGTGTAGCTCAGTTGGTTAGAGCACGCGGCTCATATCCGCGTTGTCCGGGGTTCAAGTCCCTGCACCGGCACCATTTTTCTTCGCCGAAATGCTGAATGCTGAATGCTGAATGCTGAATGCTGAATGATGAATGATGAATTTGATCATTCAGCATTGAACATTCATCATTGATATGCCGCTCATCGATCGCTTGCGGCGCACCATTCAACGCCACGCGCTCGTGGCGCCGGGCGGACGCGTGCTCGTCGCGCTGTCCGGCGGTCCCGATTCCGTCGCGCTTCTTCACCTGCTGCTCGCGCTGCAGTCGGCGGGTGATCTGCGCGTTGCCGGGGTTGCGCATTTCAATCATCAGCTGCGCGGCGACGATGCCGATCGCGACGAGTACTTCTGCCGCGAGCTCGCGGCATCCCTGGCGGTACCGATTGAGGTCGGGGCGGGGAACGTGCGCCAGGCCGCCCGGGCCACGGGGCGTTCGATTGAAGATGCCGCGCGAACGTTGCGCTACGCCTTCCTGGAGGCGGCGGCCGACCGGCTGAATGCCGACGTGATCGCGGTCGGGCACAGCCTCGATGACCAGGCCGAGACCTTCCTGCTGCGCCTCATCCGCGGCGCGGGACCGCGCGGCCTCGGATCGATCTACCCGCGCGCTGGTCGCGTGATCCGTCCGCTGATCGAGATCCCGCGCGCCCACCTTCGTCGGTACGCGGAGGACCATCGGCTGCGGTGGCGCGAGGACGCGACGAATCGCGATCTTTCCATTCCCCGCAATCGCGTTCGCCACGAGCTGCTGCCGTATCTCGAGCGCGAGTTCTCCCCCGGCATTGCCGAGGTGCTCGCCCGCGACGCCGCCATCGCCCGAGAGGACGAAGATCGCCTCCAGCGCGAAGCAATCGATTTTGCGAGTTCGATCGTCTTAACAACTACAGGCGGGACGATCGAGGTGGCGGCGGACGCGCTGTGCGCGCTGCATCCGGCGCTGCAGGCGCGGGTCGCGCGTCACGCGCTGTCGATGGGGGCCGGATCGGGGCCAGCAGACCCCTTTATCGGATTCGATCAGGTTCAGCGCCTTCTGAACCTGGCAAAGGACGAGCGGGAGCGGGATTCGGTCAGTTTCCCCGGCCGCCAGGTGGAGCGCCGTGGCAACCGCATCATCATCGGACCCGCGTTGAGCCGGCGATTAGGGCAACCGAACTCTTTCCGAGTTCCGCTGTCTATTCCAGGTGAGGTCCTGCTCGACCGCGAAGGCTGGGCGGTATCGGCGGAACGTGCCGAAACCGCCGGCTCGGCGGCGGCGCCGGGGAGCGGCCGCTCCGCCGCCGTCGCGGTGGCGGCGGACCCGTTGTCGCTGCCGCTCTCGGTGCGATCGCGGCGGCCGGGAGACAGGTTCCGGCCGTTGGGACAGGCCGGGCGCAAGAAGCTGCAAGATTTCCTCGTGGATCGCAAGATTCCGCGGGAAATCAGGGATTCTCTGCCGCTGGTGGTCGACGGAGATGACAGAATTGTGTGGGTCGTGGGGCAGTCGGTCGCAGAGGATTTTCGCGTCACGGAGCCTTCACGAGGCGTGTTACTCTTGAAAGCAAGGCGGTTAGGAGGCCTAGGTTGAACTCGACCCTCAAGAGCTTGCTGTTCTGGATGGTCCTCGTCGTCGTCGGGGTACTGATCTGGAACTTCTCGAACGCGTTTGCCGGCAAGTCCGAGAACCAGCTGCCGTTTTCGGAGTTCCTCGCGCAGATGGAAGGCGGCCAGATTGACTCGGTCGTCATGGTCGGCCACGAGATTACGGGCACGCTCAGAAGCGGAACCGAGAAGTTCCGCACCTATGCGCCGGATTACGAAGGCCTCGCGAACAAGCTCCACGAAAAAGGCATCAAGATTCAGGCGAAGCCCGAAACGACCAGCCCGTGGGCGACGCTGCTCTATTCGTGGGCGCCCATCCTGTTGATGATCGGGTTCTGGATCTTCATCATGCGGCAGATGCAGAGCGGAGGGAACAAGGCCCTTTCGTTCGGCAAGAGCCGCGCGAAGCTGTCGTCGAGCTCGCAGAAGAAGGTCACGTTCAAGGACGTGTCCGGCGTCGACGAAGCGAAGGAAGAGCTCCAGGAGATCATCGAGTTCCTCAAAGAGCCCCAGAAATTCCAGAAGCTCGGCGGCCGCATTCCCAAGGGCGTGCTGTTGATGGGCCCTCCGGGAACGGGTAAGACCCTGCTGGCGCGCGCGGTCGCGGGCGAGGCGAACGTCCCGTTCTTCTCGATCAGCGGTTCCGACTTCGTCGAGATGTTCGTCGGCGTCGGCGCCTCGCGCGTCCGCGATCTGTTCGAGCAAGGCAAGAAAAACGCGCCGTGTATCGTCTTCATCGACGAGATTGACGCGGTCGGCCGTCACCGCGGCGCCGGCCTTGGCGGCGGTCACGACGAGCGTGAACAGACGCTGAACCAGTTGCTCGTCGAGATGGACGGCTTCGAATCGAACGAAGGCGTCATCCTTGTCGCGGCGACGAACCGACCCGACGTGCTCGATCCCGCGCTGCTTCGCCCGGGCCGCTTCGATCGCCGGATCGTCGTCAATCGGCCCGATGTGAAAGGCCGCGAAGGCATCCTGGCGGTCCACACGAAGAAGATTCCGCTCGCCGACGACGTGAATATCCACGTGCTGGCCCGCGGCTCGTCCGGCTTCTCCGGCGCGGACCTCGCGAACCTCGTGAACGAAGCGGCGCTCAATGCCGCGCGTTACAACCAGAAAGTCGTTCGCATGCTCGACTTCGAGTTCGCGAAGGACAAGGTGATGATGGGCTCGGAGCGGCGGTCCATGATCATCAACGACGAAGAGAAGAAGGTGACGGCGATCCACGAGGCCGGCCATGCGCTGCTCGCGATGGTGCTGCCGCATGCCGATCCGGTGCACAAGGTGACGATCATTCCGCGCGGCATGGCGCTCGGTGTCACGATGCAGCTGCCGGTCGAAGACAAGCACAACTACACGCGCGAGTATCTCAACGATCAGATTGCGATTCTCCTGGGCGGCCGCCTCGCCGAGGAGATCACGATGAACGGGATGACCACCGGCGCCGGCAACGACCTCGAGCGGTCGACCGAGTTGGCGCGCAAGATGGTGTGCGAGTGGGGCATGAGCGACGCGATGGGCCCGCTCACGTTCGGCAAGAAGGAGGAGCAGATCTTCCTTGGCCGCGAGATCGCGCAGCACCAGGACTACAGCGAGGACACGGCGATCCGGATCGACCACGAGATCAAGCGTTTCGTGACGAGCAACTACGAACGCGCCCACGCGGTTCTCGAGCAGCACAAGGCCGCCTTGCTGCGGATTGCCGAGGAACTTCTGGCGCGCGAGGTGCTCGACTCGGAGCAGGTGCGGCGCATCCTCGCCGGCGAGGCGCTCGAGGAGCACAAGCCGGCCGGCGTGGCCGCCGCCACCGACGACGGCTCGAAGAAGCCGGCGAAGGAGCGTCCGTCGATCGTTCCGCCGCTACCGCCTTTGAATAAGCCCCTTCCCCAGGAATGATCGGGGCGTCTCAGGGTAGAAGGTAGAAGGTAAAACTACTCTTTACCTTCTACCTTTTTCCTTAACCGTGACACCCCGAAGGCCCTACACCCTGCCCCTTCCAGGTCGCCCGCCGTTGCAGCTCGGCGCCCGTACCCTCGTCATGGGAGTGCTCAACATCACGCCGGACTCGTTCTCGGACGGCGGTCTGCGCTTCGATCCCGCGCGGGCGATCGAGGACGGGCTTCGCATGCTCGAGCAAGGGGCTGACATCGTCGACGTCGGGGGGGAATCCACGCGCCCTGGAGCCGAGCCGTTGGCCGCTGACGAGGAAATGCGCCGGGTGCTGCCGGTCGTCGAGCACCTCGCGGAGCGTGGCGCCGTCGTTTCCATTGATACTTACAAATCTGTTGTCGCGGAAGAGGCACTCGCGCGCGGTGCCGCGATCGTCAACGACGTCCACGGGCTGCGGGCGGATGCCCGGCTCGCGTCTGTGGTCGCCGCAGGCGGCGCAGCCGTCGTGCTGATGCACAATCGTGGCACGCCACGGGACATGTATCGCGAAGCCGTGTATGAGGACGCGCCACGCGACGTCCGCCACGAGCTCGCGGCGGCGCTCGAGGCGGCGGTCGCGGCAGGCATCGCGTGGACCTCTATCGTCATCGATCCGGGCATCGGTTTCGCCAAACGTGCGCCGCACTCGTACGCGGTGCTGGCTCGACTGGATGAGTTGCGCCCGCTCGATCGCCCGATTCTTTCCGGTCCTTCCCGCAAATCTTTTCTCAACGCGGCGCTCGGCGAGCGCGGGTGTGACGAACGCGAGTGGGGGACCGCAGCGGCGGTCGCGGCGAGCGTACTTTTCGGCGCGCACATCGTGCGGGTCCATGATGTGGCCCATATGGTTGACGTCGCGCGCGTCGCCGATCGGATTGCTGCGTCTTACAGCTGACCTGCCGCGGCTGGCAGCCATGTTGCTGTATCGAGCGGTCGACATTGCGTGCGCGCATCATGCGCGACGCACAAGGAGGTCTACCGATGGGTCACATGGATCACGATCGCCCGGATGACTCGAATGCCCCCCGCCACAAGCCGGGGTCGGTGCGTGAAGAAACATCGGCGTTCGGGCAGCGTGTGAAAGGCGAGGCCGAGAACATTGCCGGCGAAGTGACTGGCAACGACAGCCTCGAAGACAAGGGCGAGCGTGAAAACGCCGCCGGGCGCGACCGCCAGAGAAAGAACGACGCGGTCTAGCGCTTCTCCGGGCGGGGCGGCCGATGCCGTCCCGCCATCTTTCCTAAGCGGTTTTCCTTCCTCCTCCCGTCGACCCCGTTCAGATAAGCTATCTCTGCATGATGGAACTGATCGGCAGTGTCCTCCGCCGAGCCCCGTTCGGCTGGTGGGATTTGCTCGACATTGCGATCGTGTCGGTTTTGCTTTATGAGTTCCTGAAGCTGATCAGGGGGACGCGCGCCGTCCAGATGGGCGTGGGCACGCTGATTATCGTCGGTCTGTTCTACGTTTCCCGGCTGGCGCCGCTGCAAACGGTCAACTGGCTCATCCGCAACATCCTGCTCTACGTGGCGTTTGCCGCGATCGTGATTTTTCAGTCGGACATCCGACGTGCCCTCGCGCACTTCGGACAGGCGCCGTTTTTCCGCTACTTCAACCGCCAAGAGGCGGCGCAAGAGACAATCGAAGAGATTGTCGTCGCCGCGACGATGTTGTCGACACAGCGGGTCGGCGCGATCATCGCGATCGAGCGCGACATCGGCTTGCGGAACTACATCGAGAGCGGCATTCCGCTGGACGCGATCCTCACCTACGACCTGCTCGTGACGATTTTCCATCCAGGTTCGGCGCTGCACGATGGCGCGGTGATTCTCCAGGAGGACCGCGTCGCCGCGGCCGCCTGTTTTCTGCCGTTGACGGTCAACCCGCGCGTGAGCCGCGAGCTCGGAACGCGGCATCGCGCGGCCATCGGCCTGACCGAAGAAGGGGACGCGGTGGCCGTCGTCGTGTCCGAGGAAACGGGGCAGATCTCGCTGGCGATTGACGGCCGGATCCAGCGCGGGCTCAGCCCCGACGACTTGCGGGAACGCATGCGATCGCTCGTCACGCTGCGCCGTTCGAGCCGCCGCGACAGCGGCGCGCGCGCTTACGATGTATAGCCCTTTTCGGCATATCGGGTTGAAAGTCGTCGCGGTCGCGCTGGCCGCGCTGCTGTGGTTGATCGTCGCCGGCGATCACCTCGTCGAGCGCAGCATGCGGGTGCCGCTCGAGTTCCGCAACATCCCGAACGAGCTGGAAATCGTCGGCGATCCTCCGACCACGGTCGACGTGCGGCTGCGCGGGTCATCGGCGCAGCTCGCCCGGCTCGAGCCGACCGAAGTGGTCGCGGTCCTGGATCTCACGGGCGCGCGGCCGGGTTCGCGCATGTTCCACCTGCGGAACGACGAAGTGCGTGCGCCGTACGGCGTCGATGTCTCGCAGGTTGTGCCGGGCACGCTCGCGCTCGATCTCGAAAAGTCCGGCCGGCGCACGGTCCGCGTCGAACCGGTGCTCGACGGTGAACCCGCGCCCGGGTTCGTCGTCGGCAAGGTGACTAGTGATCCGCCGGCGGTGGAGGTCGCCGGGCCCGAAAGCCGGTTGAAACAGTTGACGGGCGCGACGACCGAGCCGGTGACCGTCGATGGCAAGCGCGAGAAGTTCAGCGATCAGGTGACGGTCGGCGTCACCGATTCCGCGGTGCGGCTGGTGCAGGCGCAGAACGCGCGGGTGACCGTGGAGATTCTGCCAGCGCCGGTCGAACATGAGCTCGCGGGCGTTCCCGTGCGGATGCGCAATCTTGGCCAGGGGCTGAGCGCGTCGGTGCAGCCGACGCTCACGCGCGTGACCGTGCGCGGGCGCCGCGAGGCGATCAACGATCTGCGCGCGGGCTCGATCGAGGCATTCGTCGACCTTGCCGGCCTCGCGCCCGGCCGGTACAATCTCCGGGTTCAGGTCGACCCGTCGCAGACATTCGGCGTCAGCTCGATCGATCCCGCCGTCGTCGACGTCATCATCAAATGATCGGGGTTCGCGGCTCGCGGTTCGAGTTTGCTAGGGATTAAGTCTTCATAAATGTCGAACCGCCTGTTCGGTACGGATGGCGTTCGTGGCAGAGCGGGCGAATATCCTCTTGATCACGAGACCGTGGCCCGGCTCGGCGCGGCACTGGTACGCGCGATGGGCACGGCAGCGCATGGCCGAACGCTTAAATTCGTCGCGGGACGGGACACGCGCGAGTCCGGCGAGTGGATCGAGCGCGAGCTGGCCCGCGGGGTGCACTCGGCCGGCGCCCAGATCACCAGCGTCGGCGTCATTCCGACGCCCGCCGTCGCGTACATTACTCGCGCGATGGGATTCGACGCGGGCCTGGTCATTTCCGCGTCGCACAATCCTTTCGAGGACAACGGGATCAAGGTGTTCTCCGGCAAAGGGGAGAAGTTCACCGAGACGCTCGAGCGTGAAGTCGAGGCGATCGTCCAGGATCGCAGCTGGTCGGTCGGCGGTTCGGCGGATGCACCGGTCGACAGGACCGACGTCATCGACGCCTACATCGCGCATGCGCGCTTGGCGCTGCCTGAGCCGCAGCGGCTCGGACGGCTGAAAATCGTCGTCGACACGGCCAACGGGGCGACGACCACCGTCGCGCCGCGGCTGTTCCGCGAGCTTGGCTTCGAGGTGCAGCTGCTGAGCGCGTCCCCGGACGGGCGCAACATCAACCTCGGATGCGGATCGACCCACCCGGAGCCACTCGCCCGGACGGTCCGCGACTGCGGGTGTGCCGTGGGCGTGGCCTTCGACGGCGACGGCGATCGCGCGATCTTCATCGACGCCAACGGCAGCATGGTCGACGGGGATGCCGTGTTGCTGATGTGCGCCAGCCATTGGAAGGCCGGCGGCCGTCTAAAAGGGAACGCGATTGTCGCCACCGTGATGAGCAATATCGGATTGGAGCTTGCCCTGCGCGAGCGCGGAATCGATCTTGTGCGTTGTGCGGTGGGAGACAAATACGTGATGGAGGAGATGATCAAGCGCGATCTCTCCATCGGCGGCGAGCAGTCGGGCCACATCATCTTTTCGGATTACCTGTTCACCGGGGACGGCCTGGTGACGGCCCTCAGCGTGTTGCGCGTGATGGCGGAAAGCGGCCGCGACCTGGCCGCCCTGGCGTCCCAGCTGGTCACGTATCCGCAGGTGCTGGTCAACGTGCGCGTCCGCGAGAGGCAGGATCTGAAGGGGGTGCCGGCGGTCGCGGCGGCGATGCAGAAAGTCGAGCAGCGGCTCCACGGCGAGGGGCGCTTGCTGGTGCGCTATTCGGGGACGGAGCCGCTCCTGCGGGTGATGATCGAAGGGAAGGATCAGCAGCAGATCCAGGCCTGGGCGGCGGAAATCGCCGGCACGGTCAAGGAACATCTCGGATAACGCATGCGCTTAGCCGTCAACATCGATCACATCGCGACGCTGCGCGAGGCGCGCAAGGCGCGCGAGCCTGAGCCCGTTGCCGCCGCGCTCATCGCCGAAATGGCCGGCGCGCAGGGCATCACCGTGCACCTGCGCAGCGATCGCCGTCACATCAAGGAGCGCGATCTCCAGCTGTTACGGCAGGCGGTGGCCACGAAGTTGAATGTCGAGATGGCGGTGACCGCGGACATGGCCCGCGTCGCGCTGGAGCTGCACCCTGACCAGGTGACGCTCGTGCCCGAGCGGCCGCAGGAACTCACCACCGAAGGCGGGCTCGACGTCGTGCTCCACGCCGCGGCGGTAGAGGACTTCGTGCAGCAGATGCACCAGGGCGGGATTCGCGTCAGTATCTTTCTGGATCCGGACGGCGACCAGGTCGGCAAGGCGAACGCGGTGGGCGCCGATGCGGTCGAGATTAATACCGGCCGTTACGCGGAAGCGTCGGTGGAATCGACCGCCGGCGAGCTTGCGCGGATCGTCGAGGCGGCGCGGCTTGGGGCGCGGCTCGACCTCGAGGTGCTCGCGGGTCACGGCCTCAACTACACGAACGTGATCGCGATTGCCGGCATCCCGGAGATCGTCGAGTTGAACATCGGCCACAGCATCGTGGCGCGGGCGGCGCTCGTCGGGATGGAACGTGCGGTTCGCGACATGGTCACGCTGCTGTGAGACTCCTTCTGGCGGTCATCTCCGCCCTGCTGCTCGGTGCGCCGGCGTTCGCCGGGACCCAGCGCGTCACGATCCGAACCGACGACGGTGCATCGCTCGCGGGCACGTGGTACGAGGCTTCCGGCCGTCAGGCGCCTGCCGTGATTCTCGTGCACATGCTCCATCGAAGCCGGCACGACTGGGACGCGGTCGCGACGAGGCTCGCGTCGGAGGGCATCGCCGCGCTGGCCATCGATCTGCGCGGCCACGGTGAGTCGTCCGCCGGGATCGAGGGAGGCGAGACGCCCGACTATTCCACATTCGTGCGCGACGTTGCGGCGGCGCGGCGCTACCTCGCGTCGCGGAGCGACGTGCAGCAAACGCGGGTGGGGATCGCCGGGGCATCCATCGGCGCGAACCTCGCGGTACTGGAAGCCGCGGGGGATCCGTCGATCGTGAGTCTGGCGCTGCTGTCGCCCTCGCTCGATTACCGCGGCCTCAAAATCGAGGCGGCGATGAAAAAGTACGGTGGCAAGCCGGCGCTGCTGGTCGCGAGCGACGAGGATCCCTACGCACGTCGATCGGCCAAGGACCTGCAAAAGGCGGGCACCGGCACGCGCGAAGTGCTCGTGCTCAACCACGCCGGGCACGGAACCGTGATGCTCTCGCGCGATGCCGACCTGGCGCGCGTCCTGGTGGACTGGTTTCACCGAACGCTATAATCAAGGTTCTACGCAGAACCTCGTAGAACCTTTTTTAATGCGCAAAGACGCCATTCTGTTCGGTGTAGCCGGCGTGTTTTTCGGCGTGCTCGTTGGGTGGATCATCGGCGCCCAGCAGGCGACGGGAACCAACCCGGCGGTAGCGACGCCCTCCGCCCCGGCCCAGACCGCTTCCGGCTCGGGCCAGCAGAGCCCGCCCGCGTTCGATGAATCGCGTGCGTCGCAGTTGAAGGCGGCCGCGGATCGGAATCCGTCGGACGCCGAGATCCGCGTGCAGCTCGGCAACCTGTACTTCGATGCGGAGCGCTACGAGGAGGCTGCGCGCTGGTACGAAGCGGCCTTGAAGGTCGATCCGAAGAATGTGAACGCGAGCACGGATCTGGGGATTGCCTACTACTACTCGAACCAGCCCGACCGCGCGCTGACGCAGTTCGACAAGTCGCTCGAGCTCGATCCGAAGCATTCGAAAACTCTTCTGAACATCGGCATCGTCCGCGCCTTCGGTAAGCAGGATCTCGACGGTGCCGAGAAGGCCTGGCAGCGCGTGATCGAGGTGGCGCCCGACAGCGCCGAAGCGGCGGTGGCGAAGAAGGGGCTCGACGGTCTGCGCGCAGCGCACGGTCAGGGGGGCACAACGCCGGTCGGTAAACCTCCCGGCCAATCGGACCAGTGATGGGTCGCTTCATCCTGTGGTCGATCCTGCTCACACTCCTGGTGCGGTCGCTGTTCCGGCTGATGCAGGGCATTCTCGAGGGCGCAGGTTATACCCGCGATCCGGCTCCGAAGAGCGTCGGGCTCGTGCGCGATCCGGTGTGTGGGGTGTTTGTGGTGCCAGGTCAGGCACTCACGAGCGGCGACGGGTCGGCGCGGCGATACTTTTGTTCGGAGAAATGCCGTAGACAGTGGAAAGCGTAATGCCTCCCTCCGAGTCCCAGCTCCGGGCCGACATCGTCGAAGTTGGCCGCCGCCTCTACGCGCGCGGCTACACCGCGTCCAACGACGGCAACGTCAGCGTACGGCTCGAGCACGCGCGTTTGCTCGTCACCCCGGCGAACGTGTCGAAGGGGTTCATGAACGAGCAGATGATGGTGATCACCGATCTCGACGGGCGAAAGCTCGCCGGCGAGCGCAACCCGTCATCGGAGATTCAGATGCACCTCGAGGTCTACCGGCAGCGCCCGGAGGTGCAGGCGGTCGTGCACGCGCACCCGCCGATTGCGACGGCGTTCGCCGTTGCGGGAATTCCGCTCGATCGCGCCGTCCTCGCCGAAGTGGTGACGACGCTGGGCAGCGTTCCGATCGCCGAGTATGCGACCCCGTCGACGAAGGAGCTGCCCCAGGCAGTCCGGAAGTACGTGAAGGCGCACGACGGCATGTTGCTCGCCAACCACGGCGCGCTCACGCTCGGGACGGATCTGTTCTCGGCGTATTACAAAATGGAGACGATTGAGCATTTCGCGAACATCAGCTTCATCGCACGGATGCTCGGTGGCGAGCGGCTGCTGTCACGGGAGGAAGTGCTCCGCCTGCAGGGGCTGCGTGGACGCTACGGCATCGCCGCGCCCGCGCCGATCTGCGCCGATCCCGTAACCGGATCCCAGGCGGAATCGGCGGAGTGCCAGGTCGTCTTTGCACCGCCGTCGCCGTCAGGCGAGCGGCTGGTGTCCGATCGCGCCGCGGTTGTAGGTGCAGACGAGGAAATTCGGCTAACATACC
>Ga0310810_10004034_pt1 | contig 16156 bp, 11 predicted proteins | sample NCmetagenome_FD_207641 | JGI IMG/M metagenome (GOLD analysis project Ga0310810, IMG submission 207641) | Soil microbial communities from experimental microcosm in Duke University, North Carolina, United States - NC | ecosystem: Engineered > Artificial ecosystem > Soil microcosm > Unclassified ... | reverse complement strand
ACCCGCTCCGACCGTCGCGCGGGTTCAGGGCGCGAGACATTGACCGCCCGTCGCGCGCCGCGGATACTGCGCGACCTCGATCCAACGCCGTTCGGCCGTTCCTTCCAGGGAAGACCTCATGCGCCGCCTGCCGCTCGCGCCTTTCTTCCGCACGTCCGCCACCGCGCGCCTCGTCGTGTGGTCCGCGCTGCTCGTCGGCGCCGCCGCGCCCGCGGCCGCGACGCCGCTCGTCGCCGCGACGGTTCGGCCTTCGACCGCGCGCCCGGCGCGCGCCCGCGCCGACGCCGTGGCCGAGCCGCTCGTCGAGCCCATGCGCGAGTTGGGGGTTTTCGGCGGACGCTTCGTCGTCGCGTCGGGGAACGACGCGCGCACGTTCAACCCGATGGTCGCGCTCGAGACGAATTCGATCGACGTGACCGATCGGCTGTTCACCAGTCTCGCCGAGTTCGACAACGCGACGCTGGACTATCGCCCCTCGCTGGCCCGCGCCTGGGAGGTGTCGGCGGACGGCAGGAGCTGTGTGTGGCACCTGAGGCGCGGCGCGCGCTTCTCGGACGGGCGGCCGATCACGTCCGCCGACGTCGCGTTCAGTTTCGCAGTCGCAAGCGATACGACGCTCCATTCGCCGCTGCGCGACGGCCTCGTGTTCGCGGGTCGCGCGATCGAGGTGTCGGCGCCGGACGCGTACACGGTGGTCACGCGTGTCGCCGCGCCGACGGCGCTGCTCGTCGCCGCGGTCGCGTCGGTGCGCGTGCTGCCGCGCCATGTCCTCGAGGCCGCGTGGCGCGGCGGCACGTTCGCGTCCGCGTACGGCGTCGGCACCGCGCCCGACAGCCTGGTCACGAGCGGACCGTGGAAGCTGGAGTCGTTCGCGCCCGGAGAGAAGACCGTGCTCGCGCGCAATCCGCACTGGTTCGGCGTGGACGCGAAAGGGCGCCGCCTGCCCTATCTCGACCGGCTCGTGTTCCTCGTCGTGCGCGACCAGGCCGCGGCCGCGCTGAAATTCCAGGCCAACGACGGCGAGCTGGACGCCGTCGACAACGTCAAGGCCGAGGACTACGCGCTGTACGAACGCGAGCAGGCGCACGGCGACTTCACGCTCTACGACCTCGGGCCGTCGCTCAGCAGCTATTTCTTCTGGTTCAATCTGAACGCGCTGAAGCGCCCGCTCGGCGAGCGCGCCGCGGGAACGCCGGCCGCCGGGGCGGTCGACCATGCGTGGTTCGCGAATCGCGACTTCCGCCGCGCCGTGTCGAAGGCCATCGACCGCGACGCCATGATCCGCAGCGTGTACTTCGGCGCCGGCGTGAAGAGCTGGTCCGTGATCACGCCCGGCAACCGGCGCTTCGCGAGCGCGACGCCGTCGGCCTGGGACTACGACGTGGACGGCGCGCGCCGCCTGCTCGCGGAGCAGGGCTTCGCGGATCGCGACGGCGACGGCGTGCTCGAGGACGCGGCCGGCCACCCGCTGCGCTTCAACCTCATGACGAACGCGAACAGCAACGTGCGCGTCCAGCTCGCGAACTTCGTGCGCGACGACCTCGCCCACGTCGGCATCGCCTGCACCCTGACCCCGATCGACTTCAACAGCATGATCGGCCACCTCCAGAACGACTTCGATTATCAGGCGGCGCTCGGCGGCCTCACCGGGCTGGTTCCGCCCGACCCCGCGGCCGGCGCGGGCTTCTACCGCTCGGACGGCGCGACGCACTTCTGGAACGCGGCCCAGCCCGCGCCGTCGACGCCCGCCGAAGCGCGACTCGACAGCCTGTTCGATGCCCTCGCGTCGTCGCGTTCCGCCGAGCGTCGCCGCGCACTGTCCGCCGCGATGGATCGCCTGATCGACGACGAGTGCTGGGTGATCTGGCTGCCGGTGCCGGTCGTAAAGCTGCCGGTGCGCAACCGCATCGGCAACGTGCAGCCCTCGAGCCTGCGTCATCGGCTGCTGTGGAACAGCGAAACGCTGTTCGTGAGGCCCAAGGCCGCGCGCTGAAGCCCGCGCCCGCGCGCGCGCCGCGCGCCCCCGCCGACGCCCGGAAAAGAGTTCCAACCCGCTGCCTCACTGCGCGCTGGCCGATCCGGCCCGCCGTCCGCTCAAGCGCTTCTCAAGCCCGCGCCGCGAGCCTCGTGTGCGTTCGGCGCGGCGGGGTGAGGGGGCCGCGTCGAACGCCGTTCTCCCCCCTCTTGGGATCCAGGCTCCAACGCGGAGGGTCGCACCGTGCGCAGATCCTGCCGGGCTTTCGCCGTGCTGCTGGTGGCCGGCATCGTCGCGTCGCGAAGCGCGAACGCGGCGAACTGGCTGTGGGACCAGAACGCAAACCGTATCGACGATCGCATCGAGGCGGTCGAGACGCAGGGACTGACGGCGGCGCATCGCAACGGCGATCTCGCGCAGCCACCCCTGCTGTTCGTGTTCGGCAGCGCGCCGTCGCTCGAATACGGCGTGTACGTCGCCTACGACCATCATCCGACGGACGGCGACGTCGCCGCGCTGTCCGCCGGCGGCGCTCGGCTGTTGTGGCGCCCGCGCTACATCGACTACCTGCGCGCGCGCGCCACGTTCGCCGAGATCCAGGCGCTGGCCGCGACGCCGGGCGTGCGCCGCGTCGAGGCGTGGCAAGTCATGGTCGCGTTCAACGACAACGCGACGCGCACGCTGCGCGCGCGCGACGCGGCGGGCGGCGTCGGCGCCGGGATGTTCCCGTCCGCGTGGCGCGACCTCGGGATCACCGGTCGCGGCGTGGTCGTCGGCATCATCGACACCGGCGTGAACGACGCGGCCGCGAACGCGTATCCCGGGCACGAGTCGCTGATCGGCAAGTTCGTCGGCGGGGGTGACTTCTCGAACCCCGTGGCCGAACTCAATACGCCGCCCGATTCCAGCGCGAACCCCATGAACTCCGTCGACCCGCTCGGCGACTACCACGCCACGCACGTCGCCGGCACGGCCATCGGCAGCGGCGGACCGCAGGGCGTGCTCGCGCCGGGCACGCCGTTCGGCGCGTACGCCGGCATGGCGCCGGACGCGCGGCTCGTCGACTGCAAGGCGCTGTCCGACGCCGGCGAAGGCGGCGGCGCGTCCGAAGCGCTGGAATGGTGCATCGCCCATCGCAACACGGTGTGGGGCACGGACGAGACCGGCGCCGTGTATCGCGGCGTCCAGGTCGTGAACATGAGCCTCGGCGGCATGTCGGCCTCGGACGGCACCGATGCCGACGCGGTCGAGGTCAACGCGGCTGTCCGCGCCGGCATCGTCGTGTGCGTCGCGACCGGCAACGACGGCAACACCGCGTACATGCCGAGCCCGGCCGCGGCCGACCTCGACGTTTCGGTGGGCGCGCTGCAGGACGGCAACACGCTGCCCCACGCCGACGACATCGTCGCCGACTACTCGAACGAGGGCCCGCGCACGAGCGACGGCGACGACGACCATCTCGACGAGATGAAGCCCACGGTGTGCGGCTCGGGTTCGGACATCGTGTCGGCGCTCGGCGATCCGACGACGGACGGGCGCCGCTATCACAACATCAACGGCACGAGCATGGCCACGCCGACCGTGGCCGGACTGTGCGCGCTGATCCTGCAGGCCAACCCGTCGCTGACGCCGCTCGAGGTGCGCAACATCCTCGAGCACACGTCCGAGCACCGGCGCGATCACGGCAAGCAGCCCGAGTCCGCCGCGGATCCGTTCGGCATCGATCCCAACTACCACCCGTCATGGGGCTGGGGCGAGCCCGACGCCGTGGCCGCCGTCGAGGAAGCGCTGAACCCGGCGACGACGCAGGTCGTCGCCGAGGGCGCGACGCCCGCGCTGCTCGGCGGACAGCTCGAGATCGCGGTACGTTGGGTCACGCAACGCGAAGTCGGCGTGACGCGCTTCGACGTGTATCGCGCACCGGATCTGGGCGGAACGCCGGGCACGTTCGCGCTCGTCAGCCCCGATGTGGCGCCGCACGGCTCGGTGCAGATCGAGCGCACGCTGAACCGCACGCCGTACGTGTGGACCGACGGCGACGCTTCGCTCGTGCCCGGGCAGCCCTACTGGTACGAAGTGCGCTGGACCGACGGCGTGTCGCGGCAGCACGTCGAGCCGGCCTTCCGCGTGACCACCGACACGCCGCCCGTGCGCGCGCGCGTCCGCTGGGCGATCACCCACAACGCGCTCGACAACGACATCTTCGCGCGCTTTGGCAGCGGCACGGACCCCAACGCCGCCGCGTTCCTGCGTCCGTGCGGCGGGACGCCGGCCGCGGATTCCTCGACGGTCGTGGTGCCGGTGGGCTTCGGCAGCATGACGCGCTGGTTCTTCCATGCCGACCTGACCGACGCCGACATGGCCGGCGGCTTCCTGCCGCCGTCCGCCGCGAACCCGTGGTTCCTGTCGGCGCTGGAGAAGGGCTTCGTCAACACCGAGGGCTTCGTCGACAGCTTCTCCGTGACCGTGTTCGACGGCCCGCTCGCGACCGTGTACCGCGCGCCGAATCCGAGCACTCCCACGGCCGAGGGACAAACCACCACGTTCTGGATTCCCATGGACCCGGCCACGGCGCTGAACCACTCGCCGGTGCTGGATCCGATCGGCCCGCAGAGCGGGTACGAGGGCCTGAACCTGCACTTCACCGTGCACGCGACCGACCCCGACGGCCAGGCGCTGACGTATTCGGCCGCGCCGCTGCCGCTCGGCGCGACGTTCACCGCATCGACGCGCACGTTCGCCTGGCAGCCGGCGTTCGGTCAGGCCGGCACGTACCACGTGACGTTCCACGCCGCGGATTCGCAGCTCGCCGAGGACAGCGAGGACGTCACGCTCACGATCGCCGCGCGCACGCCGGGCAGCAACACCGCCCCGGTGCTCGATCCGCTCGCCGATCACACCACGCACGTGAACTCGACGATGCGCTTCGCGCTGAGCGCGCGCGATCGGGAAGGCGACGCGCTCACGTTCTCGGGCGGCGGCCTGCCGCCGGGGGCGGCGCTGGACGCGGCGAGCGGCGCTCTGGCGTGGACCCCGGGCACGGCGGACGCGGGCAGCTACGCGGTGACGTTCCGCGTCGCGGACACGGGCGGGCTCGCGGATTCGGCGACGATCGTGCTGTCGGCGGCGCCGGGGGTCGCGCCGATCGCGGCCTCGTGCGCGCCCGAGACGACGGCGTACGCCGGGCATGCCGGCCTCAACGCCCAGGGCGTGCAGGACGTTCACGCGCTGCAGCCGTTCGTCGTCGGCCCCGGCGTCAGCGAGATCCGCGGCGCGCTGTCGTGGACCGGCGCGCCGGCCGTCGACCTCGACCTCTACCTGCTCGATCCCCAGGGCAACGAGATCGCGAGCGGCGCCACGGCCACGAACGACCCCGAGCGCGCGACGTACGCGACGCCGTCTCCCGGCACGTACCAGTGGAAGGTCGTGACGTACCAGAACGCGGACACGACGCTGGTGTGGAACATCGCGAGCGTGCAGTGCATGGCGCCGTCACTGGCCGTGCCGCCCGCGATCGCGCGAACGGACTTCGCGCTCGGCCAGAACGAGCCCAACCCGTTCCAGCGGAGTTCGCTGATCCGCTTCACGCTGCCCACGTCGGGGCCGGTCACCCTGAGGATCTACGACGTGACCGGCCGGCGCGTCCGCAGTCTCGTCGACGGATGGCTGATGGCGGGCTCGCATCAGCGCGTCTGGGAGGGCATCGGCGACGATGGAACGCGGGCGCGGGCGGGCGTCTACTTCTATCGCCTGAGCACGCCGCGGGGCGCGCTGTCGCGTCGCATGATCCTGCTGCGCTGAGCGAACCCGGGAACGCCGTCGACCGGAGCCGCTCCCGATTCGGGGGCGGCTCCGGCGCTTCGCGAACGTCACACCCGTGCCGCGATCGCGTCTCCCAGGCGTTCGACGTCGGCCATCTCGTTGTAGACCTGCGCGGAGAGCCGCACCCACATCCGACCGCGCGCGGCGTGGAGCTGGATCTCGATGCGGTCTTCGCGGAGCAGGCGATCGCGCAGGTCGCGCGCCGCGTCGACGTCCGAGCCGGCTCGCGCCGGCAGCGGCAGCGTCGCCATGCACCCGATCATCGACTCCGGCGTGCGCCATTCCACGTCCCAGCGTCGCGCCAGCCAGCGCGCGCCCTCGCAGACCAGCGCATGGTTGTAGGCGCGCACGTCGTCGATGCCGACCTCCTCGAGCAGGTCGAACGCCGCCGGAGCCGCGAGGTGCGCCGTCGCGTCGCGCGTGCCCAGCAGGTCGAACTCCGGGCTCATGCCCTGATCCAGACCCCACGAGATCACCGGCGGATGGAGTCCGCGCTCGCGGCCCGGGGCGGCCCACAGGATGGCCGAGCTGCGCGGCGACCACGCCCACTTGTGGAGGTTGCCCGTGTACCAGTCGACGCCGAGCGCGGGCAGGTCGAGCGGCAGCGCGCCCGGCGCGTGCGCGCCGTCGGCGAGGACGGGCACCCCGCGCCCGCGGCACAGAGCCGCCATCTCGGCGAGCGGCAGGACGAGCGCGGTCTCCGACGTGATGTGATCGAGCACGGCGATGCGCGTGCGCGGCGTCAGCGCGCCCTCCAGCGCGGCGAGCACGTCGCCCGGATCGCGCACCGGGAACGGCAGCTCGACCACCTTGAGGTCGGCGCCGCTCGTGCGCGCGACGTACGCCGCGGTGCGCGCGACGCCGCCGTACGTGAGGTCGGTGACCAGGATCTCGTCGCCGGGGCCGAACGTCAGCGAGCGCAGCACGGCGTTCGCTCCGGACGTCGCGTTGTCGACGAACGCGAGCGACTCGGGCGGAACCGACAGCCGCCGCGCCACCGCGGCCGCGGCCAGGCGCAGGCGCGGCGCCGGCAGTGCGTGCGGGCCGACGCCGATCGCGGTGAGTTCGCGCAGCAGGAAACGCGACGGCTGGCGCTCCATCTCGTCGCGCAGGGCCTGCTGCACGGCGAGCACGCGCCGTGGCGTGACGCCGACGGTGCCGTGATTGAGATAGAGAATGTCCGGATCGAGGGGCCAGTGCGCGAGCGCGGCGCGCCCGAACGGTTTCATCGCGCTCCCGAAACGGCGGCGCTTCCGCGTGAGGCGTCGCTCACGGCAGCGAATCCGCGCGCGCGGCGTCGGCCGCGGCGCGATCCGAGGCCTGCAGCGCCCGGCCGACGACGGACGCGCCGGGAATCGGCTCCTTCGCGAGAATGCTGTCGCGCTGGCGTTCGGTCAGTTGCTTCGAATGGTCGGGCTCGGACTTGGCGCACGACGCGGCGAGGACAGCGAGGATCAGCAAGGGGAACAGGCGGCGCATGTCGTCTCCTTCCGTGGAGTCTCCGGGAGAGCGTCGGCCGTGGAGCCCGTCCGGTGCGGACGGGCCCCACGCCGGCCGACGCGTCGACGCTACATCAGCAGCGCGCCGGTGCGAAGCAGATAGGCGAACTTCTGGCGCTGCTCGGCGTCGAGCAACGCGTGGATGCGACCCAACGCCCGCGCGACGGCCTGGTGCACGGCATCCGCGCTCTGCGTGCGGCGACTCGCCGCTTCGCGCGTCGCGGCTTCGTCGAACGTTTCGCCGGCCATGGCGTCGGCGAACGCGGCCAGACTGCGCCGCTCGTCGACCGCGGCCTGCGCGCGCTCGGTCTTGAGGTCATTGAGGATCGTGGCGAGCGCTTCGACCTGCGGCTCCGCGAGTCCCAGCCGGTAGGCCAGGAAACGCAGCGGCCGTCGCACTCCGAATCCTCCGCCGCCGAATCCTTCCGCGGCGTGCGGAGCCACCGACTCCACCTCCACCACGCGGCTCTGCTCTCCCGTGCTGCAACCACCGTGACGGCCGCGGAAGCCGCGACCCATCCACACCATTCCTGACTGCATGACGTTCTCCTCTCGCCGGAGCGATGCGCGTCCGGCGGGTTCCAGGCGTGGGCCCGATGCCTCACGCCGCCGACGACGCTAGCATCGACGTCAACGCCCCGGCCGCCGCCACGTCCACGGGTTGTCAGGACCGCGTCGCGCGCGGCTCGCCTCGTGCGGGCGGGCCGCGCCCGTGCCCCCGGCGCCCCGCGTTCGTCGCACGGCCGCGCACGGCCCTTGCGTCGTTTCCTCGCTTCGTGAATCCTGATTCACCAGATGACGACCGCTTCAGTTCCATCCCTCGCGACGCGCGGCGCACGCGCCTCGCTGCGCTCCCAGTTCCGCGACACGGCCCGGCTGGCGATTCTCGACGCCGCCGAGGCCACGTTCTCCGAGCACGGCCTGCATGGCGGTCGCATGGAGGGCATCGCGCGCCGCGCGGGCGTCGCCGTCGGCACGCTGTACAACCACTTCGCGGATCGTGACGCGCTGATTCGCGCGCTCATCGAAGAGCGCCGGCGCGAGATGATCGAACGCGTGGACGCCGCGCTGCGCGCGGCTCCGGCCGATTTCGAACGGCGTCTCGACGCGTTCGTGCGCGCCGTGTTCGAGCACTTCGAGCGGCACCGCCGCTTCCTGGCCATCGTCGTCCATGGCGAGCCCGACGGCTCGCCGCCGACCCTGCCGCGCGGCCTCGCCCCGCCCACGCCGACGCTGACCGAACTCGCGCGTCGCGCCGAAAAGCTCATGGTCCAGGGCATCCGCGAGCGGCGCCTGGCGACGGAACGCCCGCAACTCCTGGCCGACTTGCTCGTCGGAATGATACGCGCCGCGCTGGCGCGCGAGATGCTCGGCCCCACGGGCCGCCGCGCGTCCGGCGAACTGCCGAAACGCGTGCAACGGTTCTTCCTTCAAGGAGCGCGACGCGCATGACCCTCTCCCCGTTCCCGTCCCGTCCGCTCCGTGCATTGCTCTGCCTCGCGGCCGGCGCCGCGCTCGTCGCCGGCTGCGGCGCGGACCAGAAGCGTCGCGAGGTGCGCGTTTCCGTCACGCTGGCCACGGTCGCGCGCCAGCCCGTGTCCGACGCGCTCGAAGCGAGCGGCACGGTGGAGCCGCGCCAGACGGTGGACGTGAACCCGCAAGTCGGCGGACTCGTCGAGTCGGTGCGCTTCCGCGAAGGTGACGAAGTGCGCGCCGGCCAGGTGCTGTTCGTGATCGATCGCCGTCCGTACCAGGCGGCGCTGGAGCAGGCCAAAGCGGCGCTGCAGCGCGATCGCGCGCAGGCCGAGACCGCGCGCCTCGACTTCGAGCGCAGCCGGACGTTGAGCGACAAGGGCTACCTCGCGCCGGCCGACTTCGACACGAAGCGCTCGGCGGCCGAGTCGGCCCGCGCCACGGTGCGCGCGGACTCCGCCGAAGTCGCGCGCGCCGCGCTCGATCTCGAGAACTGCACGGTGCGCGCGCCCATCGAGGGGCGCACCGGAAAGCTGATGATCCACGCCGGCAATCTCGTGAAGGCGAACACGACGGACGCGCCGCTCGTCACGATCAACCAGGTGCATCCCATCCTCGTGCGCTTCACGGTCGCCCAGCAGGATCTCGACCGCGTGCTGCGCCGCCGCGGGCAGCGCCTCGACGTGCTGGCCGGCGCGTCGCTCGACTCCGCGGCGAGCCGCGGCCAGCTGTCGTTCATCGACAACGCGGTGGACGCGGCGACGGGCACGCTGCTGCTCAAGGGCGAGTTCCCGAACAAGGATGGCGCTCTGTGGCCGGGCGAGTTCGTGCGCACGCGCCTCGTGCTCGCGACCGATCTGAGCGCCGTCGTCATCCCGTCGCAGGCGGTCACGAACGGACAGTCCGGCGGCTACGTGTTCGTGTTGAACCCCGACACCACCGTCAGCACCCGGCCGGTGCGCATCTCGCGCGTGGCCGGCGAGCTCGCGGTCGTCGAGAGCGGCGTCACGCCGGGCGAGCGCGTCGTCGTGGACGGGCAGTTGCGTCTGTCGTCCGGCGCGCACGTCAGCATCAAGCCTGCGCCCGGCGCCGCGACGAGTGGCGCGCCGGCGAACGCGGCGGCGGGCGGCGGCGGCGCCGCGGCCGCACCGGCGGCGGCGCGACGATGAACCTGTCCGAGCTGTTCATCCGCCGGCCGGTCATGACCACGCTGGTCATGGTCGGCATCCTGCTGTTCGGCCTGCTCGGCTATCGCGCGCTGTCCGTCAGCGACCTGCCGAACGTCGACTATCCGATCATCTCGGTGAGCGCGAACCTGCCGGGCGCGAGCCCCGAGACCATGGCCTCGGCCGTGGCCACGCCGCTCGAAAAGCAGTTCTCGACCATCGCCGGCCTCGCCGCGATGACGTCCTCGAGCGGCCTCGGCAACACGTCGATCACGCTGCAGTTCGCGCTCGAACGCAACATCGACGCGGCCGCGCAGGACGTGCAGGCGGCGATCGCCAAGACGCTGCGCCAGCTGCCGTCGGGGATCATTCCACCGTCCTACCAGAAGGTGAATCCCGCCGATTCGCCCATCCTGTTCCTCGCGCTCACGTCGGATCTGCTGCCGCTTTCCAAGCTCGACGAGTACGCCGAGAGCTTCCTCGCGCAGAACCTCTCGACGGTCAACGGCGTCGCCCAGGTCTCGGTGTTCGGTTCTCAGAAGTACGCGGTGCGCATCCAGCTCGATCCCGACCAGATGAGTTCGCGCGGCGTCGGCATCGACCAGGTCGCGGACGCGATCGGATCGTCGAACGTGAACCTGCCGACCGGCGTGCTGTGGGGCCACGAGAAGGCCGTCACCGTCACCGCGAACGGCCAGCTCACGGACGCCGACGGCTTCCGCTCGCTCGTCATCCTGTCGAAGAACGGCGCGCCGGTGCGCCTCGGCGACCTCGGCAAGGTGTTCGACGACGTGCAGGACAACCGCCAGGCCAGCTGGTACGGCGACAAGCGCGCGATCGTGCTCGCCATCCAGCGTCAGCCCGGCACGAACACCGTGCAGGTCACCGAGGACGTGCAGGCCCTGCTCGCGAAGCTGCGCCCGCAGCTCCCGGCCTCGGTGCACGTCGAGACGCTGTTCGACCGCTCGGTCTCGATCAAACGCTCGGTCAACGACGTGCAGTTCACGCTGCTGCTCACGCTGTGCCTCGTCGTGCTCGTGATCTTCCTGTTTCTGCGCAACTGGCGCGCCACCATGATCCCGAGCCTCGCGCTGCCGCTGTCGGTCGTCGGCACGTTCGCGGTGATGGCCCAGCTCGGCTACAGCATCGACAACCTGTCGCTGATGGCCCTCACGCTGTCCGTCGGATTCGTGGTCGACGACGCCATCGTCATGCTCGAAAACATCGTCCGCCATCGCGAGATGGGCAAGAGCGCGCTGCAGGCGGCGCTCGACGGCTCGCGCGAGATCAGCTTCACGATCCTGTCGATGACGCTGTCGCTGGCCGCGGTGTTCATCCCGGTGCTGTTCATGGGCGGACTGCTCGGCCGGCTGTTCCATGAGTTCGCGGTCACGATCAGCGCCGCGATCCTGGTCTCGGGCTTCGTGTCGCTGACGCTGACGCCCATGCTGTGCAGCCGCTTCCTGCCGCCCGAGCACGACACGAACCAGGGTCGTCTGTCGCGGGCGTTCGAGGGCGCGTTCACGCGCACGCTGCGCTTCTACACGCGCACGCTGGCCTGGACGATGGACCACCGGCGCAGCGCGCTCGCGTTCGGCGCCGCGATTCTCGTCGGGACGGTCGCACTGTTCATGATCGTGCCCAAGGGCTTCATCCCGAGCGAGGACACGGGGCAGATCTCAGGGTCGACGCAGACCATCGAGGGCACGTCGTTCGAGTCGATGGTCGCGCACCAGAAGCAGATCGCGGCGATTCTCCTCAAGGATCCGGCCGTGGCCGGCTTCATGTCGTCGGTGGGTGGCGGCGGCGGCACGGGCGGCACGAACCAGGGTCGTGTGTTCATCCGTTTGAAGCCGCGCAACCAGCGGCCTTCGGCGGACGACATCATCCATCGTCTGCAGCCCAAGCTGGCCGTCGTCCCGGGCATTCGCGTCTTCCTGCAGAACCCGCCGCTCGTGCGCGTCGGCGGCCGTGGGGCGAGCAGCCTGTACCAGTTCACGCTGCAGAGCAACGACGTGGACGCGCTGTACGGCTCCGCGCAGCAACTCGAGACGAAGATGCGCTCCGAACCCGAGCTCGAGGACGTGAGCAGCGATCTGCTCATCAAGAACCCGCAGATCGGGGTCAGCATCGATCGCGATCGCGCCGCCGCGCTCGGCGTGACGCCGGAGCAGATCGAGCAGGCGCTGTACGACGCGTACGGTTCGCGCCAGGTGTCGACGATCTACACGCCGGACAACCAGTACTGGGTCATCATGGAGCTGCTGCCCGAGCGGCAGCGCGACGTGAACGCGCTGCAGCAGCTGTACGTGCGCTCGAGCTCCAGCGGCCTTGTGCCGCTCGGCTCGGTCGCGACGTTCACGTCGGCCGTCGGGCCGCTCACCGTGAATCACTCGGGACAGACGCCGGCGGTGACGATCTCGTTCAATCTCAAGCCGGGCGCGTCGCTCGGCACCGCGGTGGACGCCATCAATCGCCTGGCGCGCGAGACGCTGCCGGCCGGCGTGAGCACCGGATTCGCCGGCACGGCGCAGGCGTTCCAGGACAGCCAGCGCGGCCTGCTCGCGCTGCTCGTCATCGCCGTGCTCGTCATCTACCTCGTGCTCGGCATGCTGTACGAGAGCTTCATCCATCCGCTGACGATTCTCTCGGGGCTGCCGTTCGCCGGGTTCGGCGCGCTGCTCACGCTGTGGTTGTGCCGCGCGGAGCTCAGCGTGTACGCGTTCGTCGGCGTCATCATGCTGATCGGCCTCGTGAAGAAGAACGCGATCATGATGATCGACTTCGCGCTCGACGCCGAGCGCAACGAGGGCCTGTCGTCGCGCGACGCGATCCTCGAGGCGTGCCGCGTGCGCTACCGCCCCATCATGATGACGACGATGGCCGCGCTGATGGGCACCCTGCCCATCGCGCTCGGCGTCGGCGCCGGCTCGGAGTCGCGGCGTCCGCTCGGCCTCGCGGTGGTCGGCGGCCTGGCGTTCTCGCAGATCATCACGCTGTACATCACGCCCGTCGTCTACACGTACCTCGACGCGTTCCAGAAGCGCTTCGGCCGTCGTCGTCTGCGCGGCGCCGGCGCGCGCTCGAGCGGACCCGCCCGCGGCGAGCCCGGGACGCCGCTCCACCCCGGAGCGCGCGAACTGCCGGGCGCGGCGGTCGCGCCGCGCTGAGCGCGTGCGCCGCGAGGAAGCGCGGCGCACCGGCGAGCTCCGCGAGCCTCGGCACGCGCTTCGTCGCGTGCTTGTTTTCGTCGCCCGCGCGGGTGTTGCCCCCCCGCGCGCTTTGCATTTCTCGCACGTCGCGGCCGCTTTCCCGGCGCGGGTCAACCCTCTCGACGCAGCGCACTTGGCACTGCGTGGAACCTCGGCGCGCGCTGCGGGGATAGCCCAATTAGGCCGCAGTCGCCACGGAGCAGGCCATCGGGAGGTGCGTATGAACACTCCTCGTAGGAATCCCCAGACGAGACTCCCCGCATCCTGGAAGAACGGCGCGCGCTGCTTCGCGCTCGTCCTCGCGTTCGCCGCCGCAGGCGCGGCGCCGGCCCGCGCCGCGGAGATCGTGCCGAACGTGGGCATGACGAAGCCGGTCAACGGCGGCGGTGACGCGACCCTGTACGGCGGGCTCGCCGTGCGCGGTTCGCTGGCCCCGATGCTGGACAGCGAAATCGGCGTCGCGTATCGCAGCGAGTCGCGCTTCAACGACCAGTTGCGCGTGCGCATGTGGCCGGTGACCGCGTCGCTGTACCTGCGGCCGGTGCCGGCGCTGTACGCCGGCGCGGGCGTGGGCTGGTACCACACCACGTTCGACTACGCGAGCGGCGTTCCGCTCGCCGACGAGACGCATCAGGACTTCGGTGTCCACGTCGGCGGAGGATTCCAGGTGCCGCTCGGCGCCGGCGCCGCGGTGGATCTGAACGGTCGCTACGTGATGCTGCGCGACCAGGACAGCCACCTGGTGCCCGAGAAGTTCAACCCGGATTTCTGGACGACTTCGATCGGGCTGGCGTTCAAGCTCTGATCGAAGACACGAGCGTGAGGGGCGGCGGCGACCGTCGTCGCCCCTCATCGGGCGGCTTCTGCGAAGCCGTCGTTGCACGGGCCGATGCCGGCCCTCGGCCGCACATCCGAAAAGGAGGTCACTCATGCATGCCCACACACGCCAATGGACGAACGTCGCAAGGACCGCGGCACTCGTGGTCCTGCTGATGGCCGCGCTCTCGGCACGTGCGTCGGCTTACGACTACGCCGGCGCCGGCGGCAGGCTCGGCATGGCGAGCCCGAACGATCTCGACGGCACGCCCTCGCTCGGCGTGCACGCGGAGTTCGAGCAGACGGGATCGCGCGTGCACCTGCAGCCGGATGTCATGTACTGGAAGACGAACGGTGTCCGCGACGTGAACCCGAACTTCGACGTCTACTACCACTTCGATCGCGAGAATCGCGTCTCGCCGTACGTGGGCGGCGGCGTCGGATTGAACTTCGTTCGTCGTGAACGGATCGATCGGGACAACACGGACGTCGGACTGAACCTGGTCAGCGGGATGCGCTTCCCCGGCGAGAACCACCATGTCTTCGTCGAGGGACGCTACACGGCGAGCGACATCTCGCAGATCAGTCTGCTGGGCGGCGTGACGTTCCACGCGCCTTGACGCGTCGACCGTGCTTCGACCGGTCGCGGGCCGAGACAGCGAAAGGAGCTTTGAGTCCCGCGGCCTTTCCAGGGTGATCGGGGGAAGCGGCCGGGTCGGTCCCGGCGCGAACCGGATCGCTCGATAAACGACGGCCCGCCTTGTTTCGCGAGGCGGGCCGCCGGCATTTCATGGGTGCTCGTCGACAAGGGCCGCGCGGAGTCGCGCGCGGCGCCCGCATTCAGCGCGACGCGGGCGTGTCCGCGGCCGGCGCGCGCAGCCGTTCCGCGTACTTCGCCCGCAGCTTCGCGACCTTGGGGGCGATGACCGCACGGCAGTAGGGCTGGTTCGGATTCTGCCGGTAGAACCCCTGGTGATACGTCTCGGCCGGATAGAACGCCTCGAGCGGCGCGATCTGGGTGACGATGGGCGCCGGGAACACGCCTTCCGCGGTCAGCGTCGCGACGACCGCCTCGGCGGTGGCCTTCTGCTCCGGACCATGCGTGAAGATCACGGAGCGATATTGCGTGCCGACGTCGCCGCCCTGACGGTCGAGCGTCGTCGGATCGTGGAACGCGAAGAACAACTCGAGCACGTCGCGGTACGAGATCCGCTCCGGGCGGAACGTCACCTGGATGACCTCGGCGTGGCCGGTCGCGCCGCTGCACACGTCGTCGTACGTCGCGTTCGGCACGTGTCCGCCGGCGTAGCCGGAGACGACGCGCTCGACGCCGTCGAGCGGCTCGAAGACGGCTTCGAGACACCAGAAGCAGCCGCCGCCGAGGGTGGCGGTCTCGGTACGGATGTCGTTCGTCATGGCAGGTCTCCTTGGAAATGTCGTCGAGTGGCGCCCCGAATACGCGGTCGCGCGCGCGCTGTGACGGCGCGCCGCGCTCGGGCGTCGCGTCAGGCGATCCGTAGCGAGACGTCCAACCCGAACGGATCGCGCGTCGTCAGTTCCGTGTCCGAACCCGAGCTTTCGATCCCGGCCGTCGCGAGCCGATCGCGGAGCCGGGCCAGCTCGGCGGCGTCGGGCACCTCGATCGTCAGGCGCCGCAGCCCGGCCGAGCCTTCGGGTGCCGCGGGCGCGCCCACGCCGCTCCAGGTGTTGAGCGCGAGATGATGGTGGTAGCCGCCCGCGGCGAGGAACGTCGCCGAGCGCCCGGCGCGCATGCGCACCTCGAACCCCAGGAGCCCCGCGTAGAACTCCTCGGCGGGTTCGAGAGACGGCACGGTCAGGTGGACGTGTCCGACGTCCGTGCCGCGCTCGAGGCCGTTCCACGGCGCGTCGTCCCGCTCGCCGAGCAGGGCCTGCAGATCGAGTTCCCCCGCGGTCATGAGCGGACCGGAAGCCGCGTCCGGCCACTCCGCGCGCGGCCGATCGCGATAGATCTCGAGGCCGAGCCCGTCGGGATCGGCGAGGTACAGCGCCTCGCTCACCGCGTGATCGGCCGCGCCCTCGAGCGGAGTCCCCATCTCGACGAGGCGCGCCAGCGATCGCGCCAGCGCGGCGCGGCTCGGCACCCGGATCGCGACGTGGTAAAGCCCGACCGTGCGCGGCGCCCGGGGACGATGCGCGCCGCCATGGAGCACG
>Ga0310810_10004033_pt1 | contig 16157 bp, 18 predicted proteins | sample NCmetagenome_FD_207641 | JGI IMG/M metagenome (GOLD analysis project Ga0310810, IMG submission 207641) | Soil microbial communities from experimental microcosm in Duke University, North Carolina, United States - NC | ecosystem: Engineered > Artificial ecosystem > Soil microcosm > Unclassified ... | reverse complement strand
TCCCAGAGAAACCACCACACGTTTGATCTTTGTCCTGGGTTTGCGGTACCGCTCGATGGCCGGGTCAAGGATGAGGTATTCGAGGCCGCGGCACACGAGCTGACCGCCGAGCTGCTCGGATGCGTCAAAAGCCAGTGCCGCAAAATGCACGTCGGCGAGCTCGGAGCCGGAACCGCGGTCGTCAAACGTGACTAAGCGTACCCCGCAGGCCTTGACTGTTTCGGCATGGCAACGCTCCGTATCAAGACGATCGTCGATCCAAGTCGTCACACTATGTTTTCGGATTACGGCCGTCTCCCAGCCCGTCGGCCCCCCGAGCGGGATAAGGTCGAAGGGGCACTGCGCCCGTTGCAGTACTTCGGCAACGCTGGGGTCGTTGTTCGCCAGCACGACATGAGGGATTCCCCGCCTCCTCATAAGTTTCGTGAGATTGAGCACCCGAAACAGATGCCCCATGCCTTTCGCATGGGAGGCTTCTACGCAAATTCCGTACAAAGCTGAATCGCTTCCTCTGTCGAGAAGTGTTCGCACGATGCGTGTTCGGCAACGAAACGCGCCCGTCGAAGATCCTCCTCGGTGTCGATGGTAAGACGGATGTCGGGGCGCCTTTTGCCGCTCGTTACTTCGAGCACGGTCGTTTTGAACTTCCCGGGGTTCTCGAGCATATATTCGTCCACATGCTCCAAATGGTGAGGGGCCTTTCCCTCCAGAAAAGACTGTTCCAAGGCTGAGAATGTGAAGATTTCGGCACCGACCCCAACCGGCAATGACGGGAAGGAATGGCTGAAAGCGTCCCCCGTGGTACAGTGCAACTCAATGAGGTTGTCCAGCTCCTCAATATCTGGGAACGGATTGTCCGCCGTCAGCCGTACAATATGGTCAAACTTATAGTGTTGAGCACATCGATAGAACCGCTTTAATACGTTGGCTTCGCACCCTCGAAAACAGATGACGCCATTGTCTCGGCAAAACGCCTCAACGACATCATCTTTCGGCGCATCGGTCGTGGCGATCACAGTGGTCGCAGAGTGCTTCAGACGCAAGAGCCGAGACAGGATGGATCCGAGCACCGTTGTGCGATCGAGCGGCCGGAGAATTTTGCCCGGCAGCCTCGTGGAGCCCATGCGTGCCTGAATGATGATACCCAGGTTTATTGCAGGTCCTCCCAGCGCAACACCTCATCAGCGGCCATGGCCTTGAGCGCGACCTTCCCAACTACTTGCTCGTAGAATTTGGGGGCTATTCCATACCCGGGCCGCTTGATCGCGAGATGCGTGCGGGTGAGCGTTTCACCCTCACGTACGGGGCGAGCCAGAACGACGCTCTTCCTGTTATTGATGCGTGTCAGCCGTTCGCTTTCCGCCGGCACCTTCACGCCGTTGCCGCGCATCGTTTCAAACAGACGAACGGCATCGACGATAGCCCGCATCTCGACCGGATCAGCAGAAAGCATGTGATCGGGGCCTTCCGCAGATTTATCGTAGGTGAAGTGTTTTTCGAGAACATGGGCGCCCATGGCCGCAGCGCAGATGCAAGCAGTAGCGCTGACGGTATGATCTGAGTATCCGACATCGAGCTCAGGGAACTCCCGCATCAGAGCTTGCATGGCCCGCAAATTGACATTTTCGGGATGAGTCGGATAACTGGTGACGGCATGAAGCAGGATCAACTTGTTGCCGCCTTCCTCCAATATAGTATTGACGGATTCCGTAATCTCTTCCATGGTGCACATGCCGGTCGAGAGAATGATCGGTTTCCCGGTCCTTGCAACATACCGTAAAAATGGAAGGTTGACGGCATCGTCGGAACCGATCTTGTGTGCACCGACCCCTAACTTTTCCAGCATGTCCACATCCGTCTCATGAGAGGGCGTCGAAAACCAGTCCAGCCCCTTGGACTCCGCATAAGCGAAGACATCGTGATGCAACGCTTCGTCAATCTCGTATTTCTTGAACACTTCGTGCTGCGACACCACCCCGGTGTTCTCCATGTCGAACAACGCCCTGCGGCTGGCAACTGTATCTGCCCTGTAGGTCTGTAGTTTCACGGCGTTGACTCCGCACCTGGCAGCCTCATCGATCAGACGTGTAGCCTGCACCAATGTCGTAAAATTCCCCCCAATTTCGGCAATGATGTAGCAATGATTCGCTCGATACTTCTTGAACATATTACTCTCGATACTTGATCACACGTGCTGGGACCCCGCCGACCACTGCATAGGGCGGCACGTCCTTTGTCACGACCGCGTTGGCCCCAATGACGGCTCCAACGCCTATGTGAACATCCATCAGGATTCTGGACCCCACTCCAATCCATACATCATCTTCGATAAGAACCTGACCAATCAGCGCCGGCTGCTCGCGGACAGTCTTGTCACGCTCTATTCCATGACTGTGATCGATGACCTGAACATAGGCACCCATCAAAACGTTGCTTCCGATTCGAATCATGTTTTTCGCGGTAATCATGGCATATCTGCCAATGACAGTATTGTTCCCAATAAACACTTTTGGCGTCGGTTTAGTGAGTTGAAAAAATGCGTGATTCTGAATTGTGCAACCGTCGCCAATTTCCAGAATGGCATCATCCGTCATCCAAAACTCTGTGTTGTACTTTATGACAACATTCTTCCCTACGCAGGTCAGGTAGCGTGTCGCCTTGTAAGCAGACACTATTCTCTGTAAAAGACCGCCACGATTGCGGTAGGACGCCCTATCAATCAATGTCGATTGCCATTCACGGCCAGCTATTTGCCGATGATCTGGATTCGTTGCGTGTAGTTCTTGACCAAGAATGTCCGGCCGTTGATCTCACTGATGTCATCCTTAGTCATGCGCGGCAAGTAACACTTTCGACAGACCGGACTCTGCATAAAGCCACGCGGCTGTTTGTGCATTTCCCGCACTCGGGTCATGGCCTCTCCGTGCCAGACTTCGTAGACACTGTGTTTCTTGACATCGCCGACTAACTCCTGACTATGCTCATCATTCGAGCATTTCATAACGAGCCCATCGGCACCGATCACGAGCCGCTGATATTGTTGCGGGCAGGAGAAATCCTCCAGGTATTCGATTTCATGATCGTGCTCCAGGTAGTCGATAAGCGGATTAAAGGCAATCAGATCAACATAGGCCGCAAACGTATCGTAAAAACGTTGTGGATCTTTCTCGATCGCCGGCCAGATCCCTTGGATCTTGATCACCGGGCGTTTAAGGCCGCGCTCGTCCTTGTAGCGCTTGATTTCCTTGATCCGCTCCAACGTGTCCGTGAACGTAAGCGGCCTGCGCACGGAGTTGTAAACGTCTTCGAGGCCATCAACCGAGATGGTAATCCAATCGATTCCGGCATCGACGACCCGTCGCATGTACTTTCCGGAAAGCTTCCCGCCATGCGTGAGCATCGAAACCTCGTTAATGCCTTTCGTTTTAGCGTATTCGATGCAGTCCACGAACTGGGTGTTTAGCGTCGGTTCGCCCCGAAGACTGAGCCGGATAGCAGGAACATGGCCAGCGATCTGATCGATGATTCGCTTGTACAACTCATAGTCCATCCGCTTGGCATTGACCTGCTCCTTGAACTTTTCGGTGATCGTGTAGCACATGGGGCAGTTGAGATTACAAATCGAGGACAGCTCAATGTCCACGAGCAATGGCCACTCGGAGACGAACTGGCGCTGGGCATAGTCGACCCAGTTGCGCCGGTATTGAAGATACCCTTCGGGCCAAGCCTCGCCGAGATTCTTGTGGAACAGGGCTTCCCGCTCCGGTGTATCCATTGAATAGTTGCCCTTGTTAATAGGGACATAGCGGTCGTTCATGATAGGCTCCTCTGGAAACTGTCGACAATCAGCATAGATAAATCACCGGATCTCTCAACCATGCGTACTGACCATCTCTTTGATGCCATCGTAAAGAGAGTAGTGGGGCGACCAGTCAAGCTTGTTAACGGCCCGAGAAATATCTGCTCTGACATCCTGAATCTCATTCTTTCTTGCCTCCCTCTCCTCGACCACCGCTTTATGGGTGCCCAAGACCGCTTGTACGGTTTCGATCGTCTCTCTGACACTCACCGATAACCCGCTCCCAATGTTGTAAATAGCCATTTCCTTTTCTCGAGGAAGTGCAAGAATCAAGGCGCGCACCAAATCGTCGATATAAATGGAATCCCGCTTAGGCGCCAGGTCCTTGACCTTGATGACGGGAGCGCGTTCAGCCTGTTCAATAATGCTCGGTATGAGAAACTTTAGAGCCTGACCCTTCCCATATACGTTAAACGGACGAACTATCGTGATTCGGCTGTAGAACTCCTCCACAAAAAACTGACAAAGCTGTTCGGCCAAGTATTTTGACTGCGCGTACGGGTTATTGGGTCTGATAGGACTATCTTCACCTATAGGGAGTTTCTCCGGTTGGCCATAGATATAGGCACTGACAAAAGTCAGTGGGACACCACGGGCCCTGCAGAACTCGAGAACATTCGCAGTTCCCAATACGTTTGTGCGGTAAAAGGCCAGGGGGTCCTTCCAGCTATCCGGCACGAACGTTCTGGCGGCCAGATGAAAGACTCTATAAAAGTCGACACCTGCATACGGTTTCAATGTGTCCGGTTCAGCGATGTCACCATCCCTTGACCCAAGGCCTATAACTTCGTCGGACTGTCCGACCAGCGCTTTTGTGAGCGCCCGACCGATGAACCCGCTGGCCCCGGTTACGAGGACCTTAGGCACCAAGAAACCGTGATTTTAGTGTTTCAAACTCATCAATGGCCTGGAGGTAGTCGTCGGGTCTTCCGATGTCGAGCCAGTAACCCGCAAATCGCTCGACCGACGCCGGGCGCCCGGCGTCAATCAAATCGAGCATCAACTGATCGAATCCGTAGGTTGTATCGGCTGGAATAAAATTCAACACCTCTCGGTTGACCATATACACGCCCATGCTGACTTCATAGAAGAGCGATGGTTTTTCCCTGAATCCACTCAGCTTTCCCGCTTGATCGCTTTCCAAGACCCCGTAGTCCACTTTCTGCTCGCGGAGATAGGAAGAGATCGTAAACAGATTTCCGTTGTCAACATGACGGTCAAAGAACTTCTCAAAATCGAGATCGGTGATGACGTCTCCGTTCATCACAAGAAAGTTGTCCGGCAGATCTTCTAGAAGTTTCAAAGGTCCCATGGTGCTCAGTGGTTTGTCTTCCAGCGAGTAATCAATGCTAACTCCCCACTTTTCGCCATTTGAGAAAAACGCCTTGATCAACTCGGCTTGATGATTGACCGCCATGGTAATGTGGCCGAATCCGGCGCGTGCAAGCTGCCTGATGACGATTTCGAGAATCGGATAATCGCCGATCGGCATCAGAGGCTTTGGCAAGACCACGGTGTAGGGCTTCAGCCGAGTGCCTTTGCCGCCCGCTAGAATCACTGCTCGCCTAGACATTGTACAAATCCACTTTGTAGCGAACGAGGTTCCCGGGTTTGCGGAACCATTCAATCGTCCGCTTGAGACCTTCACGTAACGAGAAGCTGGGTTCAAATCCGGTGAGACCTCGAAGTAGTGTGTTGTCGCACCACAAACGCTCGACCTCGCTGCCGGTCGGGCGGATTCTTACGTCATCCGAAACGATTTTCGCGTCCATGCCACAGAGTTCACAAATCATCTTCGCGCACTCTCCGATCGAGACTTCGCTACCGGAGCCGATGTTGACCGTCTTGCCGATTGCGGCATCGCATTCGGCAAGCGCGACTAGGCCGCGGCACGTGTCCTCGACATAGTTGAAATCACGTGTCGGATGGAGGCTCCCGAGTTTGATACTTTTCCGGCCCGCAAGCAATTGGGTGATCACGGTCGGAATCACCGCCCGCGCGGATTGGCGGGGGCCATAGGTATTGAACGGGCGGGCCACCACTACCGGTAGCCCGAAGGCGTGATAAAAACTCATCGCCACCGCGTCGGCGCCGATCTTGGTCGCGCTGTAGGGCGACTGTGGCTGCAGCGGATGCTTTTCATCGATTGGCACATAGCGGGCGCTGCCGTATACTTCACTGGTGGAAACCTGGACAACGCGTTTCACGCCAAGCGCACGCGCAGCCTGAGCGATATGAAGGGCGCCGTTGATGTTGGTCTGCACGTAACTGTCTGGCGCGACGTACGAATACGGTATGGCAATCAAGGCCGCAAGATTGAACACGACCTCGGTGTCCGCGACGATGGAACGGACAAAATTAGCATCTCGTATGTCGCCCGTTACCACCTCGACTTGATCGCGGCAGCCGATCTGTTCCAGCCAGCCCCAGTCGTTGAACGAGTTGTAGAATGCCAGTGCACGGACACGCATTCCACGTGCGACGAGCGTTTCTACGAGGTGGGATCCTATGAAACCATCCGCGCCAGTAACAAGCGTTGGAGAGCGACTAATGTTTCTCAAACAGATTTTTGCCCTGGATGCTAACGAAATCTGTGTACTGTTGCAGGTGTTCCAAAACTGACCGACCGCGCAGGGAGAGCATCCCGCACGAGCGAATGTGCGCCGACCACCGAATCTCTACCGATGGACGAACCCATTAGCACAGTGACTCCAGTGCCAAGCCAAACGTTGTCTCCAATATCAACGGGACAAGATTTAAATTCGGCATCTTTAGTGTTAATTGATACGTCATCTATACCATGCGTCGCATCAGTTATTTGCACGAACGGGGCGAATATGCAGTGATTTCCTATCTTCAGTCCAGAAGTCGCCCCCAATACACTAAAACTATTCACGTAACTATCCTTACCTATTTGAAGGCACCCTGTTGGCCCGGTAGACAATATCGAAAATGATCCGATGACGGACTGGTCGCCGATTTCAATATTTCCGGAGAATTCTGCGCCTCTGCCGATGCGGCACCCTTGCCCGATCCTGATGGATCCGGACAACATCACATCATCTTCAATCGTCGTCAACGGTCCAATTTTCACCCGGCCGGACACTTTCAGGTTTCGCCCGAGTTTGACGCTCTTATGTATGCGGACACCCTCAAGGCGGAGCATGAACCGCCTAAAGGTCTGTATTAACATTTCAGAACCGCTTCCGCGAGGGTATTTTTACTGAATATCGTGCCATGGCAATTGCAGCGCCAGAAGAGAACCTTTACGTTCAAAACCCAGATATTGAACGATGCCGACGGAGTCGACGATCCGAAACGATAAACCCTCGGCAACATCGAGTGTGTCGTGACGGGATCTTGAAATTCCAACGCGTACAGAATACGTGCCGGTGTTCAGTAGTCTGTCAGGTATTTGTACCTCAACCTTGTGCGTTCCTGATTTTCGCGGCTGCAATCTAGACGGCTCTAATTCAGTATCGGACAATGAAATGAGTGTTTCGCCAGAATCCTCAGAGAGAATTTGCAAGCCAAGGGTTGCGCCAGCAACTTCTGCTTTGAGGTGATATTCGATTCTGATCTTAAAAGGTTTCGTTAATTCATATCCATGAGTGAGCTCCCCTGCCTCATTGATGACCGCTAACTCGGTAATTCGAGCGATTCGGCCATCGGCTAGATCATGGGGATACCTCTTGCGCGGCAAAGAGGAGCCTGCAGCCGTACTGAGGTACACCCTCGTTATTTCTGGACTGGGGCCATCACTTTGGATACGACCAGAATCCAGCCAAATTGACCGACCACACAGACTGTTGATTGCCGTCATGTTATGGCTCACGAACAGAATTGTGCGGCCCTGTGTGCTTACGTGTTTCATCTTTCCCAAACACTTCTTCTGAAATTCGTAGTCTCCGACAGCCAGCACCTCGTCCACTACCAGTATTTCCGGCTCTAGATGGGCAGCAACTGCGAATGCAAGGCGCACATACATGCCAGATGAATACCGCTTAACCGGGGTATCGATAAATTGTTCAACCTCGGAAAAAGCGATGATTTCATCGAGTCGTCCTCGAATTTCTGTCTTCGACATACCAAGGATTGCGCCATTGAGGAAAATGTTTTCGCGCCCTGTCAACTCCGGATGAAACCCCGTTCCTACTTCAAGCAAGCTTGAAAGACGGCCACGGATGAGAACTCTACCCGAAGTCGGGGCAGTGACACGGGAGAGCACTTTCAATAATGTAGATTTGCCAGCTCCATTCCGACCAATTATTCCTAGCGTTTCCCCAGGCTGCACGGTAAAACTGATTTTATCAAGTGCCTGAAATCGCTCCCCAGGCTGCCCTTGGCGTGCACCAATGACAGCATTGGGATCAGGGCGTCCCAACTTGCGCGCCCAAAAGCTCTGCAGGTCACGAAAGAGCGTGCCATGATTGATCACACCCAAGCGATATTCCTTTGATAGGCCTTCGACTAAAATAGCTGGACCGATCATTCAGCCGTTCACACCGTATCCATAAACGTTCGCTCGACCCGGGCGAAGAGCAACAATCCGCACACTAACAACAAGACTGTAACCGCGACACTAGAAAGCACATGCACAAATTGAGGCGCCTCACCGCCGAGCAGGGCATTGCGAAAGCCCTCGACAATAGCGGTCATTGGATTAAGCGCGACAACCCATTGCCAACGCTGAGGAACTTGTGAAAGCGGGTACACAACGGGAGTCGCAAACATCCACAACTGCACACCATGGCCGACTACGAAGGCAATATCGCGATACCTTGTTGTGAGCGCAGACACTAAGATGCCTGAGCCGAGCCCGAGTGCCGCCATTTGAAACAACAGCAAAGGCAGTGTTGCAACCGCCCACGTGAATTGCCAGGGCATACCGCTTGCCGAAAACCAAATCAGGACACACAGGAGCACGCAGAACTGGATAGCAAATTGGAGAAGGTTGCTGATAACGACCGATATTGGCACGGTTAACCGAGGAAAGTAGACCTTCCCGAAGATGTTCGCGTTAGAGACAAGTGTATCGGCGGTTTTGACAAGATTTGCCGCGAAGTAACTCCAGCAGACAACCCCGGAGAAATAGAAGAGAAATGCAGGCTTGCCGTCCGTTGGGATCTGGGCAATTCTGCCGAAAACGATGGTAAAGACAATGGTTATGGCAAGCGGCTGCAACGCGAACCAAAGCGGTCCGAGCAGCGTCTGCTTGTACAGAGCTGTCATATCACGCCAGGCGAAGAGCAGAATCAAATCGCGGTATCGCCAGAGATCGAGTAAATCAAGATCGAACCAGCGACGGCGCGGCGTAATGATCGTGGTCCAGCGCGCGGACTCGAGAGGATTCATCTCTTAATGCCTTGACTATCGATCATTCTGTTTTCTCATTCTTCCCAAAATTACAGAAGCTAAGAGCGGCCGATCAAAGGAATTCGCGGAAGATCTCATGCAGCGATTCGCAGACGAAGTCCTGTTCGTCGTCTGCCAATCCCGGATACATCGGCAGTGAGAAAATTTCTTTCGCTACGGCTTCTGTCCACGGCAGATCGCCCTCCTTCCCGCCAAGATAGCTGTACCCCGTCATGGTATGAATCGGCGAAGGATAGCTGATGTTGAGATGGATGCCTCGTTCGACAAGTCGTTGCATGATCGTCTCGCGGGAGGGATGCCTCACGACGTACAAATAATACGCATGGAAGTTTCCCGGACGAACCTTGGGCAATATCAGCGGGGTGTCCTTGAGTTTCTCGTCGTATCGTTGGGCAAGGTCTCGCCGACGCGCGATATAACCATCGAGGCGCGGCAGTTTTCTGAGGAGAATTTCCGCATGCAGTTCATCGAGGCGAGAGTTGTAGCCATGTTCGACGGAATAGTACGTCCCTTCGTTTCCGTACATTCGAAGGCGGCGCAAGCGTTTTGCATACGCTTCATTATCGGTGATAACCATTCCTCCATCCCCATACGTACCCAAGATCTTGGTGGGATAGAACGAAAACGCAGCAAGCTCGGACATAGAGCCTGCTTTGCTGCCATGTTGCATTGCTCCGTGTGATTGAGCGCAATCCTCCAGCACGACAAGACCATGCGTCTTGGCAATTCGATTCGTGCGTTCCATGTCGACACATTGCCCGTAGAGGTGTACTGGGAGAATGCATTTGGTCTGTGGCGTGATGGCGGCTTCGAGTTGACCGACATCCATCAAGTAGGTGTCCGGCTCAATGTCTACAAACTTGGGCGTCGCGCCCGTAGAGACGATCGCCGCCACGGTAGGAATCGCAGTGTTAGATACCGTGATCACCTCGTCGCCAGGGCCGACATCCAGCACCTTCAAGGCGAGGAAAAGTGCATCGGTTCCGCTGTTAACGCCAATGCCATACTTGGCACCGCAGTAAGTGGAGAAGGAACCTTCGAACGCCGTCACGCTTGGGCCCAGGATCAGTCGTCCGGAATCCAAGACTTTTTCAATTCCGGCAAGGATCTCTTTGCGTTCCGTCTCATATTCCGTGCGGTAGTCCCATACCTGAATACGCATGACTTACTGCTCTCCACCCGCTCGTCGTAATTCGGCACGAAGCTCTGCATCATCAATCATTGCAGCGATATATCCAGCCCACTGTCCTTTTCCGACCGGCCTTCTCAGGCTTTCGAGAATCATGTGAATGTCGCCGCGATAGCTAGATCGATCTCGAGGTTCTTCCTGGCTCATCTTGGCCGTTGCTGTTGGCTGGATCATCCTTGACGGACAAACCGACGGCTACGAGAATCCAAAACAAGTTTGCCACGCTGCCGGCAAACATGTAATCGAAAGCATTTCTAACTGCGAATCCAAGTACGGCCAGTGAGATCGCCGGAGCAAGCAGACCAATCCCTTTCGGCAGATAATCAACGCGTCGGTGACCGGCACCTAATTCAGTCACGATACGGATAAACATGAATGCAAACAGGATTAGCGCAGGGACTCCGCTTCCCATCAGCACCATCATAAAAGTGTTGTGTAAGCCAGGCAGGACTTTTTCGACAGGGCCTTTAGTGCTGTCTGCTTCAATCTGAGCCGTATAAACTTTCGAAAACGTGTCATTTCCGAAGCCAGCGCCCACAATCGGGTGGTGAAGCACTTGCTCAATCCCAAGTTGCCAGGTTTTGACACGAGCGGCAAACGTCCAGGGATCAAGGGTGTCCTTCTGATAGCGAGTCGACGACAGGGCAATGACAGTACTCGCGGCCAGGATAGCGCCAACGAAAAACCATACGACCACTTGACGCCGCCGTACCATGTATAAAAAAGCCACTAACTGGCTAAAATGAGCGATCCAGCCGGCACGGGTATATGCTGCAATTTGAGCGAAACCTGCGGCGGTCACGGCAAAAAGACCTAGCGTTCTTGCTGCAGCACCCCGCTGGTTGGCAAGCCAACCGAGAATGACTGGAACGACAAGAACCAGGTAGGTGGTCAGCCAGTTGTAATCTGAAGATGGAGCCACAGCGCGAACTTCACGATCTCGCCATGTTCCACCTCGTGACAGAAAATCATCAAGAGCCAGGATCGATAGGGCGAGGCTGCCTAGCACTACTGCGGCCAAAACTATGCCGGCAGGCTCTCTACCCTTAGAGAAACGTAGTACGAACATCGCCCAATAAAACACCAGAATGTGCCCTACGACCTTTCGCCACTCGGCAAAGCTGTAGATCGGATCAACGGAGAAGGGCACCGTGAACAACACCCACACGACAAACGCGACCAGCACAAGATCAAGCCTCGTCCTCACGAACGGGTTGATTTTTTGTGCCAAACAGAACGCCAATCCCACGGCCAAGAGCAAGAAAAAGGCGTATTCCTGAACATGAGAAAAGCGGGGCAAAAAGCTCAGGAATGTAATTCCCGCCAGGCCGTACAGTTGCGCATTCAAGATAAGTGATTTGAGACGAGACACAGTTTGACGGTCGTTCTGGGTCTCAACAGGCACCTTGCCAACTGCGGTCCCTAATTCAATCCTTGCGATGGACACTCGTTAAACCGTAGAAGGTCTTCGTACGTAACACGTGACTATGATCTCTACTGGCACAACCGGTCGAGACTGTTGTGAAGTTTCACTGATATTAAGCTCGTCTGCTGCATGCTTTCGGTCTCTCCATTATTACGAGCGAAGGCTGTATGTTAGCCGATCGCCACCACGTCGGCCGTATCGATCTCGACCGCCGCCGCCTGTTGAATGATGCGGATGCCGAGAATCAGCCGATGGCGCTTGTCTTTGCGGAGCAGGATGCCGTGAACGCCTTGCAGGGGGCCGCGGATGACTTCCACCTTCATGCCTTCCTGCAGATAGGGGTGGGGGTCGTACGGCAGGACGGTCGCCATCAAGGTCTGGATGGCCGCGATCTCTTCATCGGGAATCGGCTCCGGGCGCAGTCCCCCACCGACGATATCAACGACGCCGACAGTCTTCAGGACCGGCAATTTTTGATCGGCGTTGAAGCGGACGAAACAATACCCGGAGAACAACGGCACCTCGACCTCTTTCTTCCGATCCTTCCATTGGCTGAGACGCTTGACCGTTGGCAGCAGTGGTTCGATCCCTTGCTGCATGAGCTGGTCCCGTACGACCTTTTCATGGCGTGACCGTGTGCGTAACGCATACCAATGAGTATTCATAGCTGTCGGCTCTGTTGACACAGCTTCGCCCTCTCACTTACAGCACACGGAATAATTCCTACTCTTTTTGGGGAGTTCCGACTCCCCGACCTACTGCCGCAGCCCGAGCTTCAGCAATTTCTCGCGCGGGATCCCGCAGTGTATAAGTTCGTCTTCATAGGCGGCCGCATGATCGAAGTCGGCGATCAGCACTCTGTCTAATTGATGCGAAGACGCCTCACCCGGAGCAAAGACCGGGTGCGATAAAAACGTGTCTCGCGATTTTCCGTCGACAAACCCGACGCACTCAATGTTCATCTCGCGCAACGCCAAATAGGCCAACTCGGCTAACTCGCCGGTTCCGCAGATGGCCACGCGTTGGCCCTTCGTCCATTCGAGCGACGACAACATATCTTTCAGCCGCCCGCGCATCTCGCGGTAGTACGAGAGGGAATACTGCATGTATTGATACGTCAGACGGGATTTTTCGGCGAATCCCTGAGGCGTCAATAAATAGCGGATACGGTTCCTGGGAATGGTCGTGATTTTGATGTAGCCCTGCCGCGCCAGCCGCTTCAGGTAGAGATTCGTCAAACCCAGGGCTACCCCCAGTTTGGTTGCCAGCGTGCGCTGCGTCGCTCGGGCGTCGCGGTCTAGCTCGCTTAGCAGTAAAAGGTCGCGTTGTCCTTGTAAATCCATGAAATGTACGAATAAATCGGCGAGGCGTTCACAATATGAACTAACTATGCGGATGAGTCAAGCGGGTTAAAAGATGGCACGGAGGAGTCGGGAATACGTCCGGATCTTGGCCGGATTACAGCGAAGAGATTTGATCAGTTTACTACGGCCGTCGCTCTTGTTGCCTGTCCTAACCTCATGAATGCCCCAATCGGAATAACAATCCGCCAGCATCAGCCGGACGATGGTCTGTTTCATGCGGTTACCGCGATAGAAATCTTCCATGCGGCGAAGGAATTTCTCGCGGCTGCGTATGATGTGAAGACCTCCGGCCCGGTTAAAGCCCTGTCCGTGTACCCTGTAGGCCATTCCTCGTTCCTCGATCATGACAAACTCGCCCTGTTGCTTGAGCCGTGCAATCAAATCAAAATCTTCAAACCCCTGCAACTCGGAGTCGAATCCTCCGCTCCGTTCATAGGCATCCTTCCGGATCATCATGGCCGAAGGAAAGATGAGTGCTTCACCGATCAGCAGCCCCATTGGCGAGGCAAGCGCCGAGGCCCGCTCGCTCGTCCCCGCCCCTTCCTGCACCATCTGCCCATTCTCATTGATGCGATCGAAGTCGCAGTGGACGAGAATCACGCGTGGATTTGCTTCAAGTGCGGCGACCTGGCCCATCAACTTCGAGGAATACCAGAGGTCGTCTTGATCGAGGAAGGCGATGTAGCGTCCGTTTGCCAGCGCCACCCCCGCATTGCGCGCCGCGCTTTGGCCGGCATTCCGCTGACGGATCACGCGGATCTTCGTTCCGTATTCCTGAAGGATCGCCGCTGAGCGATCAGTGGAGCCGTCATCCACGCAGAGCGTTTCAAAATCTTGAAACGTCTGGGCAAACACGGACTCCAGCGATTGACGGAGGAACCGCTCGCCGTTATACACCGGCATCACGACGCTGACTTTTGGCATGCCTCTTTCTGCCGTTTACGGCTGCTTCAAGGGCTTGATGACCTCGAGCACCAGATCCATCTCGATGCAGGCATTCCACAGATAGGTGCGGCAACGCTTTTGAAAATACCGCGGCAGAAATCGGAAGGGTTTTCGCATCTTGTAGAAAATCGACCGAATTTTGATGTTCGTGTCGAGCCCGTAATAATTCGGATAGTCGAAGTATTCAAACGTCGCCTCGGTGATGTACCGCACATGGGTCGGATCGACGAACGCTTCCCGCGAGGCGTAATACGGCGTTCGAATGTACAGCTTCGCGTCGGGTTCGCAGATTCGATAGAGTTCGACCATGAACGCGATGAGATCCGGCATGTGCTCGACGATATTGTGGAGATAGACCGCTGTCACGCTCCCTTGGCGAAACGGAAGTCCCTCGCCAAAGTCGCACACGACGTCGATCCCTGGCATCTTCCGCCGGTCCACGCCGACGGCTCCCGTATGTTTGTTCGCCCCGCACCCGATGTCGAGAATCATACCCACCGTGACCTCGGCAACCAGATCAGTTCATTGTGAGCTTGAGTAACCTTTCGCATGCCGCCCACACTTCGTCCACGGTGATCAGCTTCATGCAGTTCTGTTCGCCGCGGCGGCAGGTTGGATGAAAACAGATGCGACAATCAAGCCCCTTATAGATCATGTGCGCGTTCCCGCCACGAGGGCCCCATTCCGTTGGATTCGAGGGACCGAAGAGCGCCACCACTGGCGTTCCCATCGCGGCGGCAATGTGCATCGCGCCGGTGTCATTGCCAACAAAGAGCGCCGAGCGTTTGAGCAGCGCCGCCAACGTTCTGACGTCCGACCGGCCGGCGATGTTGAGCAGTCGGCTCTTCGCCTGCTTGACCACCGACTCCGTCAAAGACCTTTCCTGCGAGCTGCCGCCAACCAAAACCCGGCAACCGAACTGATCATACAAGCGGTCGGCTAATCGGGCGAAGCGCTCAGCAGGCCAAGCCTTGAACCAGTATCGGGCACCGGGCTGAATCACCACCCATGGACGATCAGTTGAAATGCCAAGCTCTTGCGCGAGTCGCTCCGCTTTTGCGTCGTCTTCCGGCGTCAACCACATGCGAGGAAGTCGGTCTCTGGCCACCAGCCCCAACGGAGCGAGGACGGCAAGATCGCGTTCGATGCGGTGGCCGCCTGCCTCCCCGCTGACCACGGTCGTATAGCATCGTCCCGTCCAACGTTGCTCCCCGTTGAAGCCGATACGAACGGGCGCGCCGCTGGTCCAGCTGAGAAAGGCCGCTCGATCGCCGTCGGTAAGATCCACGACCGTGTCAAACCGGCGGCGCCGAATCTCCCAGACAAAGCGGCTTTGTTGGAAAAACGATCCGCGGTCGAGGGGTATGATTTCGTCCACGTCAGGGTTCGCACGCAAAATCTCTTCCGTGCCGCGATTGACGAGCGCGCTGAGCCGTGCCGCGGGATACGCCGTCTTGAGCGCATGCAATGTCGGCGTGGCGAGCAGGACATCGCCCAGATAGCGCAGCTTGATCGCAAGAATATTGCGAGGGGTCATGGACCGCCTAGCGGAAGCAACGAGGCATAGAGGTCCAAGGTTTGCGCGGCTGCATGCGACCAGGTGTATTCTTTCACCCGCGCAAATCCCTTCGCCGTCAGTGATGCCCGCAACGATTCGCTCTCGAGCACCCGGCTCATGCCGTCCGCCAACTCGCGGGCATTGAGCGGATCCACGAGGATCGCGGCATCTCCGGCAACTTCGCCCAAGGCCGTCGTCTTCGAGGTGATCACCGGAGCCCCGCAGGCCATTGCCTCCAACACCGGCATGCCGAACCCTTCATAGAGGGAAGGGAAGAGGAAGAGCTCCGCATGGGAATACAGCAATCGCAAATCTTCCTGCGAGAGCCGGCCGGGACAGAGCACCTGCTTGATCAAACCGAAGGATGCGGCGGTCCGCTCATAGGAGCCGAAGGCATGCGTGGGGGATCCCACCAAGAGCAGCGTGCGGCCCGTCAACTG
>Ga0310810_10004032_pt1 | contig 16159 bp, 12 predicted proteins | sample NCmetagenome_FD_207641 | JGI IMG/M metagenome (GOLD analysis project Ga0310810, IMG submission 207641) | Soil microbial communities from experimental microcosm in Duke University, North Carolina, United States - NC | ecosystem: Engineered > Artificial ecosystem > Soil microcosm > Unclassified ... | reverse complement strand
GCGGTGGGCGATCCGGTTCGCGACGTCCGCCAGGGGCCTGACGGGGCGCTGTACGTCGTGACGGATGACAAGTCCAACGGCCGCGTGCTGAAGCTCGTGCCAAAACGGCCCCGCAATTAGCGGATCGGGAGCTGGTGCGCCTCGGTCGCAATCGAACGGCGCTCAACTGCACCCACGTGCTCCTCGAAATTCCTTCTCCCGCTAGCGCGTGGCGACCGAGGCGACCGCCGCTGCCACGACCCTCATTGGCAGGCTGTCTCGGGCGGTACCCGCGCTCGCGCGAATATACGCGGTCCCGGCGCTCACGCCCGCCACACGTCCGCCTGACGAGACCATGGCGACGCCTGGATCGCTGCTCGCAAACTCGATTTCCGCAGTGCAGAGTTCGAGCACACCCCTCGCGTTGACCGGGAACGCGAAAACCTCAACGGAGTCGCCGACGACGAGGGTGGAGTCGGCCGCCTGCATGTCGAGACCCGCGGCCTGCACCGGAGTTGACGGACAGGGGCTGTTGACACCCGCTATCGTCGGCGCGTGGCATGCAGCCGCCAGGAGGACGACCGCCGCCGCTCCGACAGGTAAAACGCGTAAAGCATCGCGTGGCGTTAGCATTGTCTTGACTCGGTGAACGCGTTGGCCAGCTGGAAGCGTGGCGCAGCCTCGCGCTCTTCGCAGAGCCAAACTGCAACCGCCCGTGGACGATACCCATACGTCGCGTGACGTAGGCGGATGAGGGATGAGGGGAAGCGGGGGACGAGAAAGCGTGTCATTCCGAGCGCAGCGAGGAATCGCCATCCTCCTGGAAGAGGGGCCTCTCTTTCGGGACGACGGCGATTCCTCGACTCGCTGCCGCTCGCTCGGAATGACACGCCGTTTCGTGTCGCCCGTCGCCCGTCGCCCGTCGCCCGTCGCCCGTCGCCCATCGCCCGTCGCCCGTCCGCCGTCCCCGGCAGTCGCCAGCCGCCGTTCTCCTGGCTCCCCCTTACCGTCCGAGATGCGCCCTCAAAAAGCGCCCCGTGTGCGACGCCTTGCACTTCGCCACGTCCTCAGGCGTACCGGTGACGACCACCTCCCCGCCCGCGTGCCCACCTTCCGGCCCAAGATCGATCACGTGATCCGCCGTCTTGATCACGTCGAGATGATGCTCGATCAGAATCACCGTGTGCCCCGCATCCACGAGCTTGTTGAGCGACCCGAGCAGCCGTTCCACGTCCGCCAGGTGCAAGCCAGTCGTCGGTTCATCGAGGATGTACACCGTGTGCTTGGCTCGCTGCAGTCTGCTCATCTCCGACGCGATCTTGATGCGCTGTGCCTCGCCGCCGCTGAGTGTGGTCGCCGATTGGCCTAACGTCAGGTAACCCAACCCCAGGTCATTCAGCATCTCGATCCGCCTGGCGATTACCGGCTCGGCCGCGAAGAACGTCACGCCCTCCTCGACCGACATGGTCAGCACGTCGTCGATCGTCTTGCCGCGCACCGTGACCTCCAGCGTCTCGGCGTTGAATCGCGCGCCCTTGCACGCACCGCACGTCACCTCGACGTCGGGCATGAAATAGAGCTGCGTCCGGATCACGCCCTCGCCCTGACACTCCTCGCACCGTCCACCCTTCACGTTGAAGCTGAACCGCCCTGCTCTGTAACCTCGCTCGACCGACAGTGGCGCCTCGGTGAAGAGGTCGCGGATGTTGTCGTAGAAGCCGATGTACGTCGCGGGATTGGAGCGACTGTTCCTGCCGATCGGCTGCTGGTCGATGTTCACGACCTTGTGGACGAGCTCCATCCCGTCGACACCGTCGTGATCGCCAGGCAGCGTTCGCGTGTCGATGAGCCGCTTCCACAGCGCCTTGTACAGGATCTCGTTGATCAGCGTGCTCTTGCCGGATCCGGACGCGCCCGTGATCGCCACGAGCCTGCCTAACGGGATGGCGACGTCGATCCCCTTGAGGTTGTTCTCCCGCGCCCCGCGAATCGTCAGCGCCTTCCCGATGCCGTTTCGTCGTGACGCCGGCGTACCGATGAACCGTTTCCCCGACAGGAATTGCCCGGTTGGCGACGCCTTGCACCTGAGCACGTCCTCGAGCGAGCCGCGAACGACCACTTCGCCGCCGTGCACGCCGGGCCCGGGACCCATCTCCACCAGGTAGTCCGCCGCCCGGATGGTGTCCTCGTCGTGCTCGACGACGATCACCGTGTTGCCGATGTCGCGCAGGCTCTCGAGCGTCGCGATCATCTTCACGTTGTCCTTGGGGTGCAACCCGATGCTCGGCTCATCCAGCACGTAGAGCATGCCCATGAGACCCGAGCCGATCTGCGTCGACAGCCGGATTCGCTGGGACTCCCCGCCAGAGAGCGTCCCGGACCGCCGGTTGAGGTTCAGGTAATCGAGACCGATGCCTAACAGCAGCTCGAGCCGCCCGCGGACCTCCTTGAGCACCTGCTGCCCCGCCGCGGCGCCCCGGCCCGTCGGCCTCACGGTCCCGAGGAACGCATGCAGCTCATCGAAGTGCAGCTGGCCGACGTCGTAGAGCGTCTTCCCAGCGACGGTGAACGTGAGCCGAGTAGCGCGGATGCGTGCGCCGTTGCAGTCGGGACACGTGTGCTCGACCATCACCTTGTCGAGCCACTCCTCCATGTTCGAGTTGGCCTCGCCTCGCTGCCGATACCGCCGATAGTGCCGCTCGATGCGCCGAGCGATGCCGTGGAATCCGATGGGCTGCCCTTCCCACTTGCCGCGGTTCGCCTTCGCCTCGGGCGGCGACGTCATCACGACCTTCTCGTCGATCCCGTTCAGGATCTGATCGCGAACCTTCTGTGGCAGATCCTGCCACGGCGTGTCGAGCGAGAAGCCTAACGCCTTGCCGAGGCTGTACATCAGCACGCCGTCCCACGTGTCCGGGTTGTACCGGTAGGCCTCCTTCACGAAGCAGCCCGCGCGAATGCTGCGCGCCGGGTCCGGCAGCAGGAGATCGGGATGCGTGAGCTTGTGGACCCCGAGCCCGCCGCACGTGCGGCACGCGCTCTCGGGGTTGTTGAACATGAAGTAGTCGGGCTGGATGTCGCCGTAGACGAAATGATGCGTCGGGCTCGTGAGCGCCCGGTAGAACCGCTCGCTCTCCGCCTTCGACACGCCTTTCACGACCTGTATCTGCACGAGCCCATCGCCAACGAGCAGCGTGGCGGCAATGCCGGCCTTGATCGCCTTCTCGTGGGCCGGTCCCACCACGAGCCGGTCGACGATCGCGTCCATGTGCCTCACCCTCGCCTCGTCCAGCTCCACCTGCTGGGCGATGTCGACCGTCTTGCCGTCGATGACGAGCTTGCGGCAGCCCTTCTTGCGGACCTCGGTGAAGACGAAGTCGAGGTCCTCGCCGTACACCTTGAACACCGGCGCCCTGAGCTCGACTTCCGCGCCGTTAGGCAGGGAACGTATCGCTTCCAGGATCTGGCTGGCCGAGCGACTCGGTGTAGGCTCGCCGGTTCGGGGGCAGTGCGGCTCGCCGATCGTGGCGAAGAGGAGGTTCAGGTAGCTCGCGATGTCCGTCATCGTGCCGACGGTCGACCGCGGGTTGCTGCCGATCGTCTTCTGCTCGATCGAGATCACGGGCGAGAGGCCGAACACGAAGTCGACGTCCGGCTTCGCCACCTGCGACACGAACCGCTTGGCGAAGCTCGAGAGCGATTCCATGTACCGCCGCTGTCCTTCGGCGTAGATGGTGTCGAACGCGAGGCTCGACTTGCCGGAGCCCGAGAGTCCGGTCACGACGATCAGCTTGTCGCGCGGGATCTCGAGCGAGACGTTCTTGAGGTTGTGCACGCGCGCGCCCTGCACGGCGATCGTCGTGCGTGGGGCGGCCTCGTGGCGCGTGGGCGTGGAGGCGGAGCGCTTCCGCGGGGTTGGGCTCACGAGCCCATCATTAGCGCGCGCGGCCTCGTTGTCCAGCGTGCGGGCGGCCAGGTGCAGCGGGTGGCGCCGCAGGTGCAGCGAGCGCCTTGAGCAGAGGACTTCCGGGGGGGGCGCGCTCATTCCCGTCGGAATAAACCCGCAGAGCGCGAAGTCTCCGTAACGAAGCACTGCCATCAGACTTTCGCTCGAGGAACATCGGATATGCAATCCACGCACGCTATACCATCGCAGATCGCCGCGGGCCTCATGGTCGTGGCGGTCACGCTCGCTGCGGCGCCAGCACTCCCGAACCACCACGACCCGGCTGCCGTCAACGTTAGGCTGTCGGAATGGAAGGTCGAGCTGTCCCGGGGCCCAATCGCCGCGGGAACCGTCACGTTCACCGTTACCAACACGGGCAGCATCCCGCACGCCTTCGAGGTCGAAGGCCAGGGCATCGAGAAGGCGACCGACGTCATCATGCCGGGCTCGTCCGCAACGCTGAAGCTCACGCTCAAGCCTGGGAATTACGACCTGTACTGCCCGGTTGGCGGTGACTCGCACAAGCACCTGGGCATGGAAGCTCACGTGCGAGTTGGTAACGCGTCGAGCGCTGGCGGGTCGAGCCAGGCCGCTCGAACGAGCAGCGAATCACACGAGCACGAGATGGAGAAGCCCGACCCCAAGGGCAAGATGATCCGGGTGACCGGCGGAGGGCCGGTGATCCAGATCCTCCCCGGGCCGTTCCCGTTTCCCGACAGCGCCGCCCCCATTCTCAAGCAATTCGGCGACGAGCGCGAAGGACTCGAGTCACAGGTGAAAGACGGCCCCTACTCGAACAACGTGGCGCCGATCGCGGGCACGTTCAGGTTCGCGGCATGGGACAAGGGCGCGGTCCGTGACTCCGTGAACGGCGTCGCCGAATTCACGACACAGGACGGCGCGCGCTGGAAGCTCGCGCTCGACCGCGTGCAGACCAAGGACGTGCCGCATCACCCCCGCTTCGGCGGCGTGATCCTGGGCCTGTACTACCATGGGAACACCGCCGTCCACACGCCACTCGTGCCCACGATAAACAGCGCCGTGGCGCTGTGGGCAGTAGGGCACCTCTACAAGAACGACGCACTCGTGACCGACAACGCGATGGTGCACGTGATGTTGCTGTCGCGCACTCGTCGCGCGAGCGATTTCGCGCTCGACTGCTGGGACTGCTCCAAGAACAAGATCGAAGAGCTGCAGCTGCAGATCCTCCCGGGGCCTAACGAGCCGAAGCTGGACGCGCCCGGCGGATTCCTGTTCGTCAACTGGGAGAAGTCCAGCTCCCTCGCCCCGGCGAACCGAGGAGAATGACCCATCGACGCACCGGCTCTCCCGCTGACATCGCACCCTGAAAAACAGAAACGCTGTCGTGGCCCCGCCGGGGCCACGACAGCGTTCATGCTCGATCACCCTGCTTCTTCGAGCGGGTGCCCGGTGCCCACCCGAGCGGGCAGGCTAGTTCTTCGTCATCGTTAGGCCGCTCACGGTCGCTTCCGTGTTGTGCCCGAACCGAATGCCGTAGACGCCGTCGGTCGACTTGAGCTTCCCCGGGCCCACGACGTCGGACTTCTTGTACGTCCCGACTACCGTGCCGTTGACCGAGCACGTAACCTCGTCGCCCTTCACGGACACCGCGATCTCCTGGCTCACGGGCTGCCCCTGGCCAGCCGCCTTGTGCACCGCGTCGTTCGCCTCGCCCCGCCCGTTGAGCTGGAACGGCGCCGGCCCGAACCCGCGCACGATGAACTTGCCGTTTCCGTAGGCCGAGCAATACAGGTAGCTCTGGTTGTCGGTGCCCATGTCGTTGCCACCGATCACGATGCCGTACGGGTGGGGGTGATCGTTCAAACCCATGTACTTCGCTTCTTTGAACGTCGCCTTCACGGTGTAGTTGCCTGTCGCCTTGTTGGCGGGGTTCCAGTACGCGACGGCAGGGCCGGTCGTGACGTGGAGGCCAGTTCCTTCCTTCGCGAGCTTCGCGTCCTCGAGCTTACCGCCTCGACCGGCCTCCGAGGCGTCGATCTTCCCCTGCCAGCCCGGAGCCGAGATTCCGCCGCCAACGACGGCCTTGGCAGCGTCCTGTGCGACGGCGGTAGTCGCCGCGAAAACGATCATGATGGCGCCGGCTGTGACGGCCGGGACGAACGTACGACGCATGGTTGTGTCCCTCTGTTGGAGAAATGGGCTACGGATGACTATAGCGCGCGGTATGCCGTCCGCGCGACTGGTAACGTGAGGAGTTGGTGAGGTCATACGACGTCTCGCGGAAGGCCAGCCGCGCTGTCATCCTGAGCGCAGCGAAGGATCGCAATCTTCCGATAGAAGCCCGCTGTCGGGACAATCGCGATCCCTCGCCTGATGCCTCGGATGACCAGCGTTCCGCAATCGACGTATCACCAGAGAGCCTAGCATGAGCACGAAAGCCGAGCTCGAATTCCTCGACAACGTTCAGGACGACGCCGAGCTCATGGCAGAGGAGGCGGAAGACGTCATGGGACTGGACCGACGCGAGTTCGTCTTCCTGTCGCTCATGACCGCCGCGGCGAGCACGTTCGGGTTTGGCGCCCGCGCGCTTGCCCAGGGCACCCCCTCGCAAGCGCCCCAGGCGCCACCTCTCCCACCCCTCGGCAACGGCGAGCCGCTGTCATGGACGTTCCAGCCATATCCCGGCGGAACCGGCGCGCTCATGGAGCAGCTCGTGCGCGAGCACGGAGCGGCGGCGTTCCAGCGCGCGACGTTCACCGTGCCGAAGTGGACCGGCCCGGTGCCTAACGACCCGGAGACGATCGCGTTCCTGCCCGCGCACCGGCTCTCCGCGCTGATCCGGGAACGCCAGCTCACGTCCGGGCAGGTCACGCGCATCTACCTCGACCGCGTGAAGCGGCTCGACCCACAGCTGCTCTGCGCCGTGACGATCATGGAAGACCAGGCGATGGCCGAGGCGGCGAAGGCCGACGCGGAGATCAAGGCCGGCAAGTATCGTGGGCCACTCCACGGCATCCCGTACGGCGTCAAGGACCTCTTCTCCACCAGAGGCGTCCGCACCACCTGGGGCTCGGCCGACTTCGAGAACCGGACCATCGACGAGGACGCCGAGGTGGTCGTTAGGCTGCGGGATGCCGGCGCGGTGCTGATGGCGAAGCTCGCCACCGGCCTCTTCGCCCAGGGGGACCAGTGGTATCGCGGCCGCACGAACAACCCGTGGGACCTGCGCCGTGGGTCGAGCGGCTCGTCGGCGGGACCGTCGTCGGCGACGGCTGCGGGGTGCGTCGCGTTCGGCATCGGGACGGAGACGTCCGGCTCGATCGTGTCGCCGGCGCGCGAGTGCGGGCTCAGCGCGCTCAGGCCGACGTTCGGGCGCGTGAGCCGCTACGGTGGGATGGTGCTGGCATGGTCGCAGGATCGCGTCGGGCCGATCTGCCGGACGATCGAGGACTGCGCTCTCGTCTTCAACGCCATCCATGGCGTGGACCCGAAGGACCCGTCGACGGTGATGACGCCGTTTCGTTTCGATCGCGACATCAGCGGTGCGAAGCTCGCGTCGCTGCGGATCGGGGTGGACGCCAACGCGCCGAAGGAGTTCGTCGACAAGCTGCGCGAGCTCGGGGCCAAGCCGAAGCCGATCGGCCCGCGCCCGCAGTTCCAGGGCGGCGCGTTAGGCATCGAGTCGGCCGCGGCGTTCGACTCGTACGTGCAGGCGAAGGCGAAGGAGCTCGGCATCGACCTGGCGACGATTCCCGAGCCGCAGCCGGGGCGCGGCCCCGGCGCGCCCGGCGCCGGCGCAGCGGGCGGCCCTCCGCCGAATCCGGGGAATCCCACGGGCGTCGCGGCGGTGACGCGGTGGACGAACGGCCGATTCCCGCGCGCCTTCGAGTTCGTGCAGCAGCAGCGGCGTCGCTACATCCTCATCACCCAGATGGCCGAGCTGCTCGAGGACTTCGACATGTACGTGCCAGGCGGCGGCAGCGGTCAGGGTCAGTGGGACATCGGCCTGCACGCGCAGACGGGCCATCCGTGTGCCGTGGTGCCGTACAAGTTCGAGCCGCAGACGTCGCGTCCATTCACGGGCGGCCGACCAGACACTACCGCGTCACCGGTTGCCTATAACCCGCAGCCGATCTGCGCGGTGCTTGCGGGAAACCTCTATAACGACGATCTCATTCTCTCCGTTGCGAACAAATATCAGCTGGCGACGGACTGGCACACGCGCCATCCGAAGCTCTAACCCACGGACACATTGGGAATTTTACGACAGAGGTCACCGAGGTCACGGAGAAGGCCTGCCTAACGACTCTTGGCCTCTCCGTGTCCTCCGTGTCCTCTGTGGTTAAACATACCCAGCTAGTTCGAGTCAGGAGCCGGCCATGAACAAGAGAGAGTTCGTCAGGACGTTGGGTGGCGCATCGCTCGGGCTCGTGTTCAGCCCGTCGGTCCTCGCCCGCTACATGGCCATGCCGCACACCGAGCTCGCCCAGGACGAAGCCTTCTGGGGTACGATCCGCCGCAAGTACAAGCTCACGCCCGAGTACATCAACCTCGAGAACGGCTACTACAGCATGCAGGCAGAGCCCGTGCTCGAGGCCTTCATCGGGCACGTGCGGAGCATCAACGTGCGGGCCTCCCGCTACATGCGCACGCGCCAGCCCGACGACAAGCTGCGCGTCCGCACCCGCCTCGCGAAGCTGGCCGGCGTCAGTCCCGAGGAGCTCATCATCACCCGCAATACCACCGAGTCGCTCGACACGGTGATCAGCGGCTACGACTGGAAGCCGGGCGACGAAGCGGTAATGGCCGCACAGGACTACGGCGCCATGCTCGACATGTTCAAGCTCCAGGCGCGTCGCCACGGCATCGTCAATCGTGTCGTCTCCCTGCCGCTCGACCCACAGTCGGACGACGAGCTCGTCCAGCTCTACGCCAGCGCCATCACGCCGAAGACGCGTCTCGTGATGGTCGGCCACATGGTCAACATCACCGGCCACATCCTGCCGGTGCGCAAGATCTCGGACATGGCCCATGCCCGGGGTGTGGACGTCATGTGCGACGGGGCCCACGCCTTCGGTCAGCTCACGTTCCGCATCCCGGACCTCGGCTGCGACTACTACGGTGCGTCGCTGCACAAGTGGTTGGGAACGCCGTTAGGCGCCGGCATCCTCTACGTGCGACAGGACAAGATCGCGGGTCTCTGGCCAATCTACGCGGACGAGAGCATGGCCGACACCGACATCCGAAAGCTGAATCACACCGGGACGCACCCGGTGCACACGGATCTCGCGATCGACGACGCCATCGACTTCCACGAGACCATTGGGGTCGAGCGGAAGGAGGCGCGTCTCAGGTACCTGCAGCGATACTGGACCACCCGGGTACGTGACGTGCCAAACATCCTCGTCAATACGCCCAGCGATCCCGAGCGGTCGTGCGCGATCGCGAACGTCGGCGTCCGCGGGATGACGCCGGCGGATCTGGCGAAGACGCTGTTCGAGCGCTACAAGATATTCACGGTGGCGATCGACACGGCGAACGTGCATGGCGTCCGGGTCACGCCACAGCTGTTCACCACGCCGAAGGAGCTCGACGTGCTCGTCCGCGCGCTCAAGGAGCTCGCGGCCGCGGCCTAACGCCTGTGCGGTAATCGCCGCCTGGCCGAGGCGCGATTGCCCTGGTTGCGGATTGCGAGGCACGCGCCAGATTCATCCCTCCGCAATCACCGCGACCGGAGGTAGTCCCATGGCTGTCGAGCGAGCTGCATTCCTCACAACGTGGTTCGACGAGATCTGGAACAAGGGCCGGCTCGATGCGATCGAAGAGCTGTTTGCCGAGGACGGCGTGATGCACGGACTCGGAGAAGCCGGTGGCCGAGTGGCCGGACCGGCCGCGTTCAGACCGTTCGTCGAGCGTCTGCGCGGGGCGTTCCCGGACATCGAGGTGAAAGTCGAGCAGGTGATCGACGACGGCGAGATGATCGCCTCCCGGTGGGTGGCGACCATGACGCACAAGGGCGATCACCTTGGCGTGCCGGCGTCGGGCAAACGCGTGAGCGTGACGGGCATGTCGATGGCTCGGCTCCGGGACGGGAAGATGGTCGAGGGATGGAACAACTGGGACATGCTGTCCCTCATGCAGCAGGTCGATGCGATCCAGCCCGCCGCGCAGCTGCTGCCGTAGGAACGAGGACGTGGCGCGCGCGCTCGAGCAACTCACCGGAGGGGCCTAACGCCCGTGCGGATCGCGGTCTCGGGGGCTCACGGAACGGGAAAGTCCACGCTGATCGCGGACCTCGCCCGGAATCTGCCCGGCTACGCCGTCGCGGAAGAGTCGTACTACGCCCTCGTGGCGGAGGGCCACGCGTTCGCGGCGCAGCCATCGCGCGAGGAGCTCGAGCTTCTGCTCGAGCGCTCCTGTACCACGCTGGTAGCGAACGACGCGCCGAACCTCCTGCTCGACCGCTGCCCCGCCGACTACCTCGGCTACCTCGTGGCGGCGCCCGGGCCGCTCTCGGACGTGCTCGCGCGCTGGTTCGAGCGCGCGTCGGCGGCGATGAGCACGCTGGATCTCGTCGTGTTCGTGCCCATCGAGGACCCCGATCGGATCGACCCGTCGGCCATCGAGCACCGCTGGCTCAGACGCCGTGCCGACGATGCGCTTCGCGAGATTGTCGTCGAGGACACGTGGGGGTTCGTGCCAAGCTCCCTCGAAGTGTCTGGACTGCCTGACGAGCGCGTCGCGCGGGTGCTCGCCTGGATCTCGGAAGCCACGCCACCGGTGCCGACGAAGCGGGCAACCAGGCGCTGAGCGCCGTTATCCGGCGGTAACGGCTCGCCATTACACGTAGAGAACGGTGGGGAACGAACGTGGCGACCACGAGGGTCCTCCACGCCCGCACCAATGCGCGCCGATTTGGAGGCCTTCGACGGATCTTCTCTCCTGTCCGGAGGCCATATGCGTATGTCCCCCTGGCGCCGTTCCGCCGGCGCGACCCTGACGCTGCTCGGTGCTGTCCTCGCCGGGTGCTCGCCCGATGAACCGCCAACGGCACCGTCGGTCGTGCCAAACGTCCCGCCGCTCGCACCGCCAGCGAGCCGGACCCGCGTGGAAGGCTACCCGACGCGCGGCGAGCTTCGCGAGGGCTTCGTCCTCGACCGCGCGGGGAAGCCGATGAAAGTCAGGTACGAGGTCCATAATGGCGTCGCTGTCTGGCAGGGCGACATTGAGCTGGGCCGCGCGAGCGAAATCGCCACGAGGCCGGAACAAGCGCGACCCTTCGTGCGTCCGGGAGGCTCGTCTGGTAACACCGCTGCCAAGGGCTCGATCAACGCCCAGGCTACGGTCATCATCGACGGCGACGGTTTCCGCTGGCCGGGCGGCGTGATGCCGTATGTGATCGACGGCGCGGTCCCGAAAACCAACCGCATTACCGACGCCATCACGATGATCGAGTCGACCACCGGCGGCGTCACGATCGTCCCGCGAACCAACCAGGCTGACTACGTGAAATTCATCACGAGCGACGGCTGCTCGTCGCCGATCGGCAAGCAGGGCGGCGAGCAGACGATCAAGCTCGGGGACGATTGCAGCACGGGCAACGCGGCCCACGAGATGATGCACGCGCTCGGCATGTTCCACGAGCAATCGCGGTGTGACCGCGATGACTTCGTCGAGATCCTGTTCGACAATGTCGAGGACGGCAAGGAAAACAACTTCGACAAGGAATGCGACGGCGCGACCGACCTTGGCGACAACTACGACTTCGGGTCGATGATGCACTACCCTCAGCGTGCTGGACCGGTTCGTCATCAACTTCCTCTATGGTCTCAACAACATCCCGCCGGTCCCGCGAATCGGACCGTTGGCGGACTCCTACAATGAAGGCCAGGAAGTACCGTTCGACGCGACCGGCTCGACCGACGCGGACGACAAGGTGCTGACGTACCGCTGGAATTTTGGAGACGAGAGTTGCTTTGCGTTCCCGGAGCCGGCCGACTGCACCCAGCCACAGCCGAAGCACGTGTTCGCGAACGATGGCGTCTACAAGGTCGGCCTGTTCGTGTTCGACGCGTATGAAGAGGAGGCAACGGAGAAGTTCGTTACGATCAAGAACGTGAAGCCGGACATCTCCATTACCGGGCTCACCAGCGGATCGTTCTTCCCGCAGGACGAGGGCGAAGAATTCAGGAAGGGCGGAAGCTTCGAAGACCCGGGGGCCGATTTCTGGTCGGCGACCGTGGACTACGGCGAGGGCGGTGGGACACAGGCGCTCGACCTCATTGCCAAGTCCTTCGTGCTCAGGCACACGTACGCCGACAACGGGTCGTACACGATCGCGGTTGCCGTGAAGGATGACGACGAGACGTCGACCACGAGCGGAACGCTCCAGGTCCGAAACGTCAACCCGAAGGTCGACGCCGGCGCCGACCAGACGTTCACGTCGGGTCAGACGTTCAATCTCGCGGGCAGCTTCAGCGATCCGGGCGTGAACGACGCGCCGTGGAGCTGGAGCGTCGCCTGGGGCTTCGGCAGCCCGACGACGGGATCGACGAACACCCAGGGCGCCATTTCGGCGAGCCGTCGGATGTGTGCCGCCGGCAGCTACAACGTGGTCCTGTCGGTCACTGACAAGGATAACGGCACCGGGACCGACAACGCACAGGTCACGGTCGGCTACGTGGTCGTCGGCCTGGCGATCATGCCTAACGCCAACCCCGGCGCTGTTTCGCTCAAGAAACAGGGTACGCTGCCAGTGGCAGTCCTGAGCTCGGCCACGTTCGACGCGCGCACCGTGGATATCGCGTCCGTCCGGCTCGGCAACGAGATCGGCACCGAGACGGAGGTCGAAAAGCTGAAGGGCAAGTATCAGGTCGGGATCCAGGACGTGAACGGCGACGGCCGGCTGGACATGGTCCTGACGTTCAGCGTCCCGCAGCTCGTCGCCAACGGCGATCTCACGCCGAGCTCGACGTCGCTCGTGATCCGCGGGTTCCAGGGCTCGACGGGCGACTCGTGCATCAACTTCCGCGGCGTCGGCGCCGTGCGAGTGGTGTCGTGATCGCTCGCGGGATCCTGCTGGCCGTGGGTGTCCTGGCTTGCACGCCGCGCGTGTCGAGCCGGGACACCGGTGCCTCGGGTGAGCTTCGACACCTAACGCTCGAGGTCGGGCCGTCGCGGGTCCCGTGCACGGGTGAGGCGCGCACGCGGTGTCTGCGCGTGCGCGTCCTGCCCGACACCGCGTGGCGCCTGTTCTCCGATTCGATCGAGGGCTTCACCTACGAGGAGGGATATCGGTGGCGCCTCGATGTGGAACGACGTCGGGTGCCGAACCCCCCGGCCGACGGTTCCAGCCTCGCGTACCGGCTACTCCGTGTGGTGTCGAAGGAGGGAGCGCGTTAGCGCCAGGGCTCGCCGGGCGATAATTTCGTCTGCCGTTGGCCGCCGTCTTCGCCCACATCGAGCGTCCCGAGTCCGTGAGACCGAATTCGCTTTTCCGCTTCGCCGTCTTCGGCGCCGTCGTCTCGGGCGTCGTCCCTTTCTCATCGCTTCACGCGCAATCGACGAGGAAGTCCGCCACCGCCGCGAAACCGTTCACCGTCGTCGAGGCCAGCATCGGCGACATGCGGCAGGCGCTCGAGCAGGGGCGGACGACGTCGCACGAGATTGTACGACAGTACCTCACGCGGATTGCGCTCTACGAGGACCGGATCAACGCGATCATCACCGTCAACCCCAACGCGCTCGCGATCGCCGACTCGCTCGACCGCGAGCGCGCGCGGGGAAGGATTCACGGACCGCTCCACGGGATTCCGGTCGCGCTCAAGGACAACATCCACACGACCTCGATGCCGACGACCGGTGGCGCGCTCGCGTTCGCCGATCTCGTTCCGCCGTACGAGGCCACGCTGGCGAAGAACCTGGAGGATGCCGGTGCGATCATCATCGCCAAGACCCAGCTCACCGAGCTGGCGAACTGGGTGGCGAGCGGGATGCCCGGCAACTACAACGGCCTCAATGGGTACGGCATGAACCCGTGGGACCCGCGGCGGGATCCGCGGGAGAACAACTTCGATGGGCGCCCGGTGCTCACGACGGGTGGCTCGAGCTCGGGCACCGGCACGAACGTGAGCTTCTGGGTTGGCAACGTGGGAACGGAGACCTCGGGGTCGATCCTGAGCCCGTCGAACCAGAACATGCTCGTGGGCATCAAGCCGACCGTTGGGCGCGTGAGCCGGTATGGTGTCATCCCGATCACGGCGGATCAAGACACCCCCGGCCCTATGACACGCACGGTGTCGGATGCCGCGATCATGCTGGGCGCCATGGAGGGTGCGAGGCCCGACCCTAACGACTCGGCGACGACGAAGTGCCCGCCACCGGCCGGCCGGGATTACACGAAGTTCCTCGACCCCAAGGGCCTCTCCGGTGCGCGCATCGGGATTCCGCGCGCGTTTTTCTACGAGAAGAGCTCGGCCGGTGCCACGCAGCCGCGTGGTGGTCTGAATGACGCGCAGAAGAAGGCGATGGACGAGGCGATCGCGGTGCTCAAGGCGCAGGGGGCGGTGGTCGTGGATCCCGCCGACATCCCGAGCGTTACCGCGACCGACCCAGCGGAGAACATCCTGAACTGGAATCCGTGCAGCGGTCTCGACAACGCCAAGGGCCGGGACGCGGACTGCTCGATCGCGTTCAAGTACGGCATGAAGCGGGACTTCAACGCCTGGCTCAAGTCGTTAGGCGACAGGGCGCCAGTGAAAACGCTCACGGAGCTCCGCGAGTGGAACATCGCCCACCAGCGAGCGGGTGCGATCAAGTATGGCCAGGCGAACCTGGACGTCTCGGATGAGATGAACCTGCAGGCGGACCGCGAGCGCTACGAGGCGGATCGCCGGAAGGACATTCGACTTTCGGCCACGAACGGCATCGACGCGGCGCTCAAAGCGAACAACCTCGATGCGTTGTTCTTCCCCGGCGTGAGCAGCGCGGGCATCGGGGCGCGCCCGGGCTATCCGTCGGTGACGGTGCCGTGGGCCTTTGTCCCCGTGCCTGCCGGTCAGGGGCCTAACGCGTTTCTGGCGGGATTCGAGCCGAAGCCCTCGCCGTTCAACGTGACGTTCACGGGGACGGCGTGCAGCGAGCCGAAGCTGATCGCGCTGGCGTACGCGTTCGAGCAGGCGACGAAGAAGCGGGCGGCGCCCCCGCTGTTTCCGTAGCGGCGCGCGTGGCGCCGGAATGGACGCGGTGCGCTTCGCGGTGTGGCGGGACGGCGGCGGTGCTGGCCGATGAACAGGTCCGCGTGTTCCGGAAACGGGGGCTCTGTGGTATTGGGTTATGCGGCGTTCCTCGCCGCCGAACCAGGTCGGCAGCTTGCCCGGCCGCGTAATGATGGGCGCTACACCAGGATGCGCCGGGCTCCGGGTCCACGCAGCCGATCGCCGAGTTCGGCGGCGTGGACGCGCTGGAGTTGCAGGCGTCGCCGTAGCGACTCGGTTATTGCAGAAGTGGCCGGTTCCCGTTAGGCTGCTCACATTGCCACTCGGTTCGCATGCCCAACTGCTACATGTGCGATGCTCCCGCGACGAGCCGGGAGCATGTGCCACCCTCAAGCTTCCTTCCGGCTGGCTACCGAACTGGCCTTTGGACAGTACCCTCATGCCTTAAATCGCCCACACGCCGTCGTCGGTCTCCTCCAGGCCGATGTGCTGGTCCGTGAGCGCATTCGCCATGTACGGTAGGCGCTGCTGAACGCAGAGCGGGAGGTTGCCGACAGGGTTCCACTTGACGGGCGCTGCGAACGCAACGAGATAGGGCGAGCCTCCCTCGGAGTCACCCGAATGCGTTCGCCCGCGAAGCTCGGCGTCACGCTGCTTGTTGCTTTCTCGTCGCGCGCTGCGTCGCAGGTTGCGATCACGCACGTCAACGTCGTCGATGTCGAAAGTGGGACCGTGCGGGCCGATCGCACGGTGGTCATCGAAGCCGATCGCATTCGCGCGATCACGACGACCCCGCCGGCCGGGGCGCGCACGATCGACGCGCGCGGCGCCTACATGATCCCCGGACTCTGGGACATGCACGTGCATCTCGGCATGGGCGGACGGTCAGCGCTCGCGCTGCTCGTCGCGAACGGCGTCACGGGCGTCCGCGACATGGGCGGGAAGTTCGACCTCGTTCGCTCGTGGCGCGACAGCGTCACCGCCGGAACCCTCGTGGGTCCACACATCGAGATGAGCGGGCCGATCGTCGAGAACG
>Ga0310810_10004031_pt1 | contig 16165 bp, 15 predicted proteins | sample NCmetagenome_FD_207641 | JGI IMG/M metagenome (GOLD analysis project Ga0310810, IMG submission 207641) | Soil microbial communities from experimental microcosm in Duke University, North Carolina, United States - NC | ecosystem: Engineered > Artificial ecosystem > Soil microcosm > Unclassified ... | reverse complement strand
CGAAGCTGATCCGGCATGGTCCCTCGCGTCGCTCGGGATGAGGGGCGGCGCGGCTGCCCTCGAGCCCCGCGTTGGGTTACCTTTGCCCCTGATGCTCCAGGCCCTCCGCTCCCGCCGGTTCGGCTTCCTCGCCCTGGCCGCCTTTCTCCTGGCCCAGCCGGCGGTGGGATGCGCTGCCTTGTGCCTGATCCAACGGCACCACGGCGAGCATGAGATGGGCGGGATGGGTGGGCCCGCGGCAACCGGCGGCACCGCGTGCCATACCGGTGTCGCCGATGCCGACCACCACAGTCCCATCCAGGCCCTCTCGCCCATGGTGCCGGCCCGCGCGACCGTGATCGCCGCGGTCCCCACCGTTTCGGTCGAGCCGCTGGACGTCCGTCCGACCCTCCCGTCACCGGTCTCCCGCACCGTCGAGCCGCCGCCTCCGCGCCTCGTCTGATCCCCTACAGCCCGAGTAGACCTTCGCGCCCGACGGCAGCATCGTCGGCGCTGCGTGCGCCGCACCGTTGCGGTCGCGCACAGGCCTCAGACCAGGGAGCAGACGACATGCGAGCAGTGGCTTGCCTGTGCTTCATCTTCGGCCTTGCCGCCGGCAAGGTTCTCGCGCAGAACCCCTCGGATCAGCCGGTCACGCTCGACGCCCCGGGCGGGGAGGTCCAGCCGCTGACCGGCGAGGACCAGCATCAGCTGTCCATCACCGGATTCGGCGTGGGCGGGTACACCTACGACGGGAAGACGCACGACAACTCGGCCGCCGCGGGCAAGGTCGCGGTGGCGCTGTTCCGGGAGCTGACCGACAACCTCTACGTGTTCGGGCAGCTCACGACCAGCATCCACGACCCGGCCGCGCCCGGCGAGGAGCCGTCCACCGAGATCGAGATCGACAACCTGCTGGTGAGCTTCACGCCGAAGGGCAACTCGAGCCTCAACCTCACCTTCGGCACGCTGGACGCGCCCATCGGATTCGAGCGGGACGACGAAGTGCTGCTGCTCACCCCCTCCACCTCGTTCAACTTCGAGCTGGCCCGGCCGGCCAAGCTCACCGGTCTGTTCGGGACCTACACGCTGAGCCGGAAGGTGGATCTCACGGCGCTGGTGGCCAACGGCTGGGACTCGCCGCTGGACCCCAACCACGGCAAGACCGTCGGCGCCCGGCTTGGAGTCCTGCCCACGGAGCGCGCGAGCGTCGGCGTGAGCGCGCTGTACGGCTCCGAAGGCGATGTCGGCGCGACCAACGACCGCCTGCTGCTGGCCGCCGACTACGCCTTCGAGCCCGGTCAGGACTGGATCGTGGCGGGCGAGGCCAACTACGGCAAGGACATCGACCTGCCTAACGGTGCCGGCACCGCCAGCTGGACCGGCGCGATGCTGCTGGTTCACCACCAGATGGCGCGGCACTGGGGCATCGCCGCGCGGGCCGAGGTGATGGACGACAAGGACGGCGCTCGCACCGGCGTGCCGCAGACGCTCACGTCCTATACCATCGCCCCGATCTACTCGATCGGCGTGGGACGCGAGGGGATCTTCGCCGACATCACCCACACCACCTATCGGATCCCGCGGTTCCAGCTCCGGGGCGAGGTCCGGCTCAACCACTCGGACGTGCCGTTCTTCGAGACGGAGACCGGGGTGAGCCAGTGGGGAGTGCAGTACACCCTGCAGCTGGTGACGACCTTCTAGGAGCGCCGCGCCATGGGTCTCTACAGCCTGCGTCAGGCGGACCGGTCGGTGAAGCTCGGGGCGGTGCTGTTCCTCCTCCTGCTGGGCTACGCCTACCTGTTCGCCTTCCTGATGGTGAAGACCTGGTCGGGGCTCACCCCGACCAGGGTGGCGGCCACCTACGTGCCGGCCCCGGGCATGGACGAGATGCACATGGCCACCGAGTCGCACGCGACCACCAAACCGCTCGACCTCGGGCAGATGCCCGACATGAAGCACACGGTGGACACCAACACGCTGGTCCAGGACAGCCACATCCACATCATGATCTACGCGATCGTGGCCGGCCTGCTGACGCTGATCATCCTCGGGCTCGACTGGCCCGCGTGGTGGCGCGATACCGTGATCGTTACGGCGTTCGCCACCGGCGCGCTCGACTTCGCCGGCCAGTGGCTCATGAACTTCGGGCTGGGCGGGTTCGCCTGGCTCACGCTCGTGTCCGGCTGGGGCATGTCCCTGGTCTATCTCATCGTCCTGTTCTCTACCGTCCGGGCCGTGCTGCCCGGCCGCTCGACTGGAGGCCATTCATGAACATCGTCAGACGTCTCGGTCCGGCCACCGGGCTCGCGCTCGCGGTCGCCGCGCTTGGCGCGGCGGCGCATCCTTCGCCCAAGGTTGTGCTGGTGAAGCACGCGGACTTCATCCGGCAGACCCTAGCGGGCGCCACGCAGTATTTCGTCCGCACGGTGGACATCGGCAAGCAGGACCTGGCCGCCATCCGCCAGAAGAGCGACTTCACGCCGGAAGACCCGGACGTGCAGTTCTACCTGGGCCAGGGCGAGGGCGGCGCGCCGGTCGGCGCGGTGCTGTTCCAGCAGGTGGATTCGCCGCACGGACCGCTCGAGGTCGGGCTCAGCTTCAAGCCCGACGGGGCGCTCGCCCGCGCGATGGTCACGACCGCGACGGTCGAGACCAAGCCCTGGGTGCAGCAGGTGATCGGCACCGGCCTGATGGACCAGTTCACGGGCCTCCGCCAGGGTGACGATCCGCGGAAGGCGCTCGCCGGGGTGGACGGGAAGCTGGGCGGGATGCCGCAGTACATGGCCGAGCTGATCGCGACGGCGGTCGGGCGGGGGATGGTGCTGTACTCGACCTTGTACAAGGGAAGCTCGACGTAGGCGAGGGGGCATCGTCCCGTGGCGGGGGGAGCGGGCGTCGCGGCGGGAGCGGGCCTGCCCCCTTCATCCCGAGCGAAGCGAGGGACCTTGGGCGTGAGTGGCTCGAGCCACGCCAGGCAAGGTCGCTCGCTTCGCTCGGGATGAAGAACCACACCGCTCGATGCCTACCCGGCCGCCGCCCGCTCCGCCCGCGCCCGGGCCAGCTCCTCACCGACCGCCCGGATCAGCATCTCCTCGGGGATCGGCTTCTGCAGGAACGTGTGGCTCACCGCTGCATCGCCGTCGGCGAACGCCGAGTCGCGCGCATAGCCCGACATCCAGATGAGCGGCACCTCGGGATGGTCCAGCGCCAATTGTTCACCCAGCTCCCGTCCCCCCATCACCGGCATGACCACGTCGCTGAGGACGAGCGCGATGGTTGAGCTCGCTTCGTCCAGGCGGGCGAGCGCCTCGCGCCCGTGCCGGGCCTCGACCACCTCATAGCCCTGGTCCCGAAGCGTCCGGGCCACGATGGCGCGCACCGGATCCTCGTCTTCCACCACGAGAATCCGTACCGGGGTCGCCCTGGCGAAGACCGGCGGCCGCTCGGCCGGGCCCCGGCCCTCGGGGGGCGCCGTCATCGGGAACAGCACGGTGAACCGGGTGCCGCGCCCGCGCTCGCTGTCGGCCCAGATCTGCCCGCCGCTCTGCGCCACGATGCCGTGCACGGTGGCGAGGCCCAGCCCCGTGCCCTCGCCGACGTCCTTGGTCGTAAAGAAGGGCTCGAAGATGTGGGGCAGGTCCTCGGCCGGGATGCCGGTCCCGGTGTCGGACACGAGGAGCTGGGCGAAGGTGCCCGGCGCGCCGGGACCCGGCGGGCCGGGCCCAGCCGCCGCCGGTCCGCTCGACGTGCGCAGCTCGAGCCGGCCGCCGTTCGGCATCGCATCCCGGGCATTGAGGCAGAGATTGAGTACGATCTGCTGCAGCTGCGCCCGATCCACCCGAACCCACTTGGCCCCGGGTCCGTGCTGCAGGCTCAGCTCGATCGGGCTTCCGATGAGGCGGCGGAGCAGCTCCTCGGTGTCGGCGACCGCCTGATCGAGATCCAGCACCTCCGGCCGGAGCACCTGTTGCCGGCTGAAGGCCAGCAGCTGCCGGGTGAGGTTGGCCATTCGCTCCACGGCCTTCTGGACTTCCTGAAGGTCTTGGCGTGACTGCGGGCCCAGTCCGGGGTCGCGCGCGGCGTAGGCCACGAAGCCGCCCAGCGCGTGCAGCTGGTTGTTGAAGTCGTGCGCGAGACCGCCCGCCAGCCGGCCGACCGCCTCCATCTTGGCCGCCTGGCGCAGTCGCTCCTCCGACGCCGCGATGGCTGCGCGAGCGTGCACCTCGGCGGACACGTCGCGGAAGTAGCACACCACGCCGAAGCGCCCGTTGGGCAGCGGGATGCGGGTGATGTGCCACTCGTAGTACTCGGCCACGCCACGGTCGAGCCGCTGCTCGCCCCGCTCGGGCGCGTGGTACGGCTCGCCCGTCTCCAGCGTGGACCGGAAGCGCTCGACCAGCTCGTCCGCGTACGCTCGGGGCCACAGAATACGGATGACCTCCGCGAAGTCGCGGCCGATCAGGTCGGGGATGGCCCCGAACACCGGTCTCGCGGCGGGGTTGACGAGCCGGATCCGGAACTCGTCGTCTACCAGATACACGCCAAGCGGCGTTGCGGCGAACAGGGTCTCGAACTGCTGCTCGCGCTCGCGCAGGGCGGCCGAGGCCTCGCGGCGGACGCGAGCGAGCGTCAGGGCCCCGCCGACGCGGGCGGTCAGCTCGCGGGCGGAGAACGGCTTCACCAGATAGTCGTCGGCCCCGGCCTCGAGCCCTTCGACCCGCGCCTCCTCCCCCGCACGGGCCGAGAGCAGGATGATCGGCAGGTCGCGGGTGCGGTCGTCGGCCCGCAGCGCCTGCAGCAGCTCGAAGCCGTCGAGCCCAGGCATCATCACGTCAGTCAGCAGCAGGTCGGGTGGGTGCTCCAGCGCGCGCGTCCGGGCCGCGCGGCCATCCGCCACCGCGTCCACCTCCCAGCGTCCTCCGAGCAGCCGCTTTACGTACTCCCGCATGTCCGCGTTGTCATCCGCGACGAGGATGCGCGCCCGCGTGGCCGCGCCGGCGTCGACCGCCGGGAACGCGATGCTCTCGGCGAGGGCGTCGTCGGGCAACACATCCTCGAGCGCCGGAGCATTGGGGAGCCAGCGCTGCGCCTCTTCGACGAACGGCGCGGCGCCCGGTCCGGCCGCGACCGCGTGCTGCCCCGGGGCCACGATCTGGGCGTCGGGCAGGTGGTCACGGCCCGCCGGCAGGATCACTTCGAACGTCGTGCCCTGTCCCACCTCGCTGGCGAGCGCGATCTGGCCGCCGTGCAGCTTGACCAGCTCGTGCACCAGCGCCAGGCCGATACCGGTGCCCTCGAGTGTACGCGCGCGGGCGTTCTGCACCCGGCGGAAACGCTCGAAGACGTACGGCAGCTCGGCCGCGGGAATGCCGGTCCCCGTGTCGCTCACGGTCAGATGGACCAGGTCGCCCTGGGCCCGGAGCGCGACCCTGATCTCGCCCTCGAGCGTGAACTTGAACGCGTTCGAGACCAGGTTGAGGACGATCTTCTCCCACATGTCGCGGTCGACGTACACCGGGTGAGGCAGCGGCGGGCAATCCACCACGAGACGGAGCCCGGCCCGCTCGACGGCCGAGCGGAACGTACTCGCGAGGTCCGCGGTGAGCGCGGGCAGGTCCACCGGCTCGTAGCGCGCCTCGACGCGGCCGGCTTCGAGCCGGGAGAAGTCGAGCAGGGAATTGACCAGCTTGTGCATGCGGAGCGCGTTGCGGCGTGCGACCAGGGCCTTGCCGCGCGCGTCGACCGACAGGTCGGATCCGTCCACCAGGTCCTGGAGCGGGCCCAGCATGAGCGTGAGCGGAGTGCGGAACTCATGGCTCACGTTGGAAAAGAACGCGGTCTTGGCGCGGTCCAGCTCGGCGAGCGCCTCGGCCCGCCGCCGCTCCACCTCGTAGGCGTGGGCGTTGGCGATGGCGGCGCCGATCTGGCCGGCGATCAGCGTCAGGAATCCCCGGTAGTTCGCGTCCACCAGGCGGTAGGGGTTGAGGCCGGCCACCAGCACCGCGGTGCGGCCGGTTTCGCCCGACCCGGCGATGGGGAGCAGCGCCACATGACGGGGCGGCTCCGACCAGGCGCCCGTCGGCAGACCGGCCTGGAGTGTCTCACCCGACAGCTCGACCAGCTGGCCGGTGGCCAGGGCCTGTTCCAGGGGCCACGGTGCGGGGCCCTGCAGGTCAACGACGGACGGCGCGAGCGCGCTGCCCGCCGCGAGGCCGGTGGTGCCCGCCAGCGCCAGCGTTCGGCGCTCGGCGTCCAGCAGGTAGATGAGCGCGAACGGCAGGTCGCGCGGGTTAGTGGCCAGCGCGACGGCGCTCCGCCCGCACGCCTCGGCTACGGTGCGCGCGTCGGCCGTGCGTGCCGCCAGCTCGCGCAGCAGCGCCAGCTGGCGCTCCCCGATGATGCGCTCGGTGTCGGCGGTGTTGGCGCAGAAGATGCCGCCGGTGCCGCCCTCGTCGTTGGGGACCGGGCTGTAGGAGAAGGTGTAGTAGGTCTCCTCGCGGTAGCCGTGGCGCTCCATGATGAGGAGGAGCGCCTCGTCGTAGGTTCCCTCGTTGCGGGACATGGCGGACGCGGCGCGCGGCTCGACCTGGTCCCAGATCTCGCGCCACACGACAGACGCCGGCTGGCCCAGCGCCCACGGGTGCTTACCGCCCAGGATCGAGCAGTAGGCGTCGTTGTAGAGGTTGATGAGATCCTTGCCCCACCATACGAACATCGGCTGACGCGACGTGAGGATGATGCGGACGGCCGTTACCAGGGCGCGGGGCCACTGCTCGACGGGCCCGAGCGAGGTGCCGGACCAGTCGGTCCGGGCCATGAGGCCGCCGAGCTGGCCACCGCCGGCGAACAGCTCGCGGGCGGTGGCGCCGGCGCCGGCCAGTCGGGATGAGGAGGCGGATTCCGGCGTCCTTCGTTGGGCCATGGTTCCTCGTGCAGGACCGCGGTCAGCCGGCTTCCAGGCCGGTCGCGACGCAACGTATCAAGCGCCGGATACCGTGTCTAGGCGCGGCATCACACTCCGCGTCCGCGCCTACATGCCCCGCGCAGGTCGGCGCGGTGCATGGGTGTAAGGGGTTATAGGATCAAGAGATGACGGCTGGGGTCGGGCCGGGCGGCCGGGCGGGTCAGCCGGCCGGATCCGCCTCCAGGTAGGCGCCCAGGTTGCGTACGATGTCGGTCCAGCCCTGCCGATGGGCGTCCACCCTGGACGCTGGCAGCCGGCGATGAGTCAGCACCAACTCGGTGCCGCCCTCGCGCTCGAGCAGCTCGACCGTGACGACGGTGGGTCGCGTGTCGGTATAGGCGGAGATCCAGGTGAACTCGAGCCGGCGCGGCGGGTCGATCGTCAGGTACTCGCCCCGGTGCTCCACCTCGCCGTCGCCGCGCTGCATGGCGATCCGGAACCGTCCGCCGACGCGCGGATCCACCTCGACCACCGTGGCGGCGACGGTGTCCGGACGCATCCACTGCGCGAGACTCTCGGGGTCGAGCCAGGCCGCGAACACGCGCTCGCGCGGCGCGGGCAGCACCCGTCGCACGACCAGGACCTCGCCGCCGTCGGGCGCGGTCACGCCGGCCGCCGGGCCGGGCTGCGCCGGGGCCGCCGCCCGGCTGGGGCCGGGGCGCCGGCCAGCAAGGCCTCCAGCGCGTCGAGCCGCAGGTCCCAGAACTCGCGGTAGTGCTCCAGCCAGCCCGCCGCCTCGCGGAGGGGCCGCGGGTCGAGCCGCAGCCGATGTTCCCGGCCGGTCACGCGGCGGCGCACCAGGCCGGCCCGCTCGAGCACCTTCACGTGCTTGGAGACGGCGTTGAAGGTCATCGGGAAGCGCTCCGCGAGGTCGCCGACCCGGACCTCACCGCCCGCGAGGGCGGCGACGATGGCGCGGCGGGTCGGATCGGCGATGGCACCGTAGACCCGGTCCAACCGGGTCACGCGGGCACTGGCTTGCATTCAACCGCCTGGTAGAATATCATCCGGCCGTGAGATTGTTCAACCTAACGGTAGAACGTTACTCCGGAGGCACGCTCATGGCAACCGATACCGATCCCGCCACCGGCCTCGCCCGCCACCCGGTGGTCTCCCACGACGCGTGGATGGCCGCGCGGACCGCGCTCCTGGCCAAGGAGAAGGCCTTCAGCCGGCTGCGCGACGAGCTGAGCCGAGAGCGCCGCGCGCTGCCGTGGGAGCGGGTCGAGCAGACCTATACCTTCGACGCCCCCGGCGGGCGCGTCACCCTGGCCGACCTGTTCGACGGGCGGAGCCAGCTCGTGGTCTACCACTTCATGTTCAATCCCGAGGCCGACCAGGGCTGCGCCCACTGCTCGTTCTGGGCCGATAGCTTCGATCCGATCGTGATCCACCTGAACCACCGCGACGTGAGCTTCGCGGCGGTGAGCCGGGCGCCGGTGCCCAAGCTCCAGCGGTTCCGCGAGCGGATGGGCTGGCACTTCCAGTGGGTGTCGTCGGGCGGGAGCGACTTCAACTACGATCTCGGCGTGTCGTTCACGCCCGAGCAGGTCCGCGACGGGACCGCGGTGTACAACTACCGGCGGGTGGACGAGGCGTTCGCCGATCGCGAAGGCGTGAGCGTGTTCTACCGGGATCCCGCGGGCGCCGTCTTCCACACCTACTCCAGCTACGCCCGCGGCATCGACCTGCTGAACACCGCCTACAACTACCTCGATCTGCTGCCCAAGGGGCGGGACGAAGACGGGCTCTCGTTCACGCAGGCCTGGGTGCGACACCACGATCGGTACGAGGATTGAGGGACGCGGCCGGCTCGTGGGCGAATCCCCGCCACGCCGCGCGCCCGAGCCCGATGAACAGCGCCAGCGTGAGGAGCTGCGCCAGCAGGAACGGCGGCTCCTGCTGCTTCGGGGCCAGGACGATGAGCGCGGGCACGCGATGGAACAGCTGGGCGACCAGGACGAACACGTTGAGGTAGAGCGCGGTCACGGCGCCGGCCACGTACACCCGGCGCCAGGTACCCTCGAGCCGCTTGAGGTAGAGGGCGTAGGCCACCGCCGGCAGCAGGACGACCGACACGATCCCGACGCCGTGGGACGGCAGGAACTTCACGAACGGGAAGCCGAAGCCGGTGAGGTTGGTCAGGAACGTGGTCGCCAGGAAGGTGCCGGTCCAGCCGTCGAGCCGCCGGCCGGCGACCAATCCCCCCACGGCGACCAGCCCCGCGATGATGCCCACCAGGCTCAGGGCGACGTGAAGGAACGTGAACGTGGTGAGATCGAAGCGCATCGCACTCTCGGTGTGGGGGACGCGAGTGAAGCTACCGCGCCCTCAAGAATGCGCGAGGGTGCCCGGCGATCCCCGCCATCACTTGGCCGGCGCGCCCGTCGAAACGGGCAGCACCAGCGGCCGCTTCGAGTCGCACACGAAGAACTTCACCAGCCGCGCCGGCGCCGTGTCGGCCCAGGATTTCGACGCGTCCGGCGTGCCGGGAACGGGGCCTCCAGCTGCTGCCGAATGGCCCCCTGACGTAGCTCCCATCTGAATTCCGCGTTATCCTCGCCAGGGTCACCAGTGTCCCTCCGGCCTACTCGGCCCGTCGTCGGGGCCGTTCCCTGCGAGGTCGTCATGCCCGTCCGGTTCGCTCGACTGCTCAGCCATTCGACACTCGTCAGCGCGGCACTCGCCGCGCTTTCCATCCCCGCGCGGTCACAGCAGGCGCCGGATGGCTCGACCTCCCGAAACCCGGACGACTCGCTCGAGCTCTGGCGCCTGCCGGCGCCTGCGCTGGCCGCCCGATGCCGCGGCGCCGTCGCCACTGCCCAGGGTCAGCTCGAGGCGGTGCTGGAGTCGTCCTCGACCGGCGCGGCCTTTCCCGCGCTTCAGCGGGTCGAGCAGGCGAACGCGGGTCTGCAGTCGGCCACGGCTCTGCCCCGTGCGCTCCAGGTGCTTTCGCCCGACGCCGCGACCCGCGATACCGCCGCCGCGTGCGACCGGGTCGTCGCCAACTTCCTCGCCGCCGCGGCCGCCGACGTCCGGCTCTACGCGCTGGCGCAACGGGCCCAGGACGGGCTGCGTGCATTGCCCCGCGACTCGGCTGGTGCCGCCGACCGGCAGCTGGCGGAGCTGTACGTCGAGTCCGGCCGACTGGCGGGCGCCGGGCTGGATTCGGCCGGCCGGGCTCGAAGCGTACGCCTGCTGCAACGCCACGCCGACCTGGAGCGGGACTTCAATATCGCCCTGGCCGCCGATTCGACCCACATCCGGATCCCGCTTCGCGATACCCTCGATCTGGATCCGCAGTCTCGCGCCCAGCTCACCCGCGAAGGCGACAGCGCGGCGGTCAAGGTGGACGAGAGTACGTTCGGGCCATTCATGAAGTCGCAGTCGGATCGCCGGGCGAGGGCCCGGTTCTACGTCGCGTACAACCGGCGCGGCGGCCGGGCGAACGTGGCTCGCCTCGACTCCGCGCTGGCCGTGCGTGATTCCCTGGCGCACATGCTCGGCTTTCCCAATTGGGGTGCGTACCAGGCGAGTACCCGGATGGCCAAGACACCGGAGCGGGTGTTCGCCCTGCTGTCGAGCCTCAAGGCCCCGCTCCGGCGCAAGGGCGCGTCGGAGGTGGCCGAGCTCCGATCGCTCGCGCGACGGGACGGCCTGCGCGGCCGGTTCGAGGCCTGGGACTACGGCTACTATCTCGAGCGCCTGCGGAAGAGCCGGTACGCGCTCGCGGAGGACGAGGTCAAGCAGTACTTCCCAGTGGACTACGTGCTCCCGGCGGTGATGCGCCTGTACGGCGACCTGCTGGGACTGCGGTTCGAGCCGGTGACACCGGCCAACGGGTGGGCGCCGGACATGTCGCGGTACGCCGTCATCGACTCGGCCACGGGGACGGCGCTGGGACGGCTCTACTTCGACCTCTACCCACGGCCCAACAAGTACGGCCACTTCGCCGACTTCACGGCCCTTCCCACCTACCGCCGCCCGGATGGCTCGCGCCAGCTACCCTGGACGGCCATCGTGGGCAACTGGTCGTTGCCGGCGCCGGGCCACCCGTCGCTGCTGACCCATGCCGAAGTCGTCACGCTGTTCCACGAGTTCGGGCACGCCATGGCGGCGGTGCTTGACCGGTCACCCTACCCCACCACGAGCAACTACCGGCTGGACTTCGTGGAGGCTCCCTCCCAGATGCTGGAGAACTGGATGTGGCAGCCGGACATCCTCAAGCGGATCTCCCACCACGTCGTCACGGGCCGCCCACTGCCAGACTCGTTGACCGATCGGATCATCGCGCTCAAGCATCTGGACAACGGGGTCTACTGGGGCCGGCAGGTATTCTTCGCGGCCTACGACATGACCATCCACACCAGGTCCGGGCCGGTCGAGCCCACCGCGACGTACCTTGACATGCTGCCGCAGTTCGTCCCGTTCACCATGCCCGCCGGCACATTTCCGGAGGCGGGCTTCAGCCACATCATGGCAGGCTACGAGGCGGGCGTGTACAGCTATCTCTGGGCCAAGGTCTACGCGCAGGACATGTTCAGCCGGTTCGAGCGGGAAGGGATTCTCGACCCGCGGCCGGGCCGGGCCTACCGCGACGAGATCCTCGCGCCGTCCGGTACCGAAGAGCCGGACACCTTGGTGCGGCGATTCCTCGGCCGGCCGGTGAACGACGCGGCGTTCTACCGGGAGCTCGGTCTGCCGGCGCGCGCGGGGACGCCCTGAGGCCGGTCTACGGCGCGCCGGACCGCCACCGCCGCTGGTCGGGCGCCGAACGCGGGGCAATAGGCCTGCCCCGGATCATCGAGCCGCAGCCTGCCGGTCTCCGCCAGGCGGAGGATCGCGGTCGCGGTGAGCAGCTTCTGGGTGGACTGGAGCAGGAACAGGGGTCGTTGCCGTGACTGGAACGCCGCGCTTGAGATCCGGACGGCAGCCAGTTGCAGCATGCAACCGAAGAGTCGGAGCGGCACGGCGTTAGCCGGGGTTGGGGAGCAGTGAAGGAGGCCTGGCCTGGGTGGGAGGAGCGGGGTTTCCGTTGCCGTCCCGTGATGGTGGACCGGGCCTGCGGTCGGGCCGCCCCCACCGCATGCCTTGGGCAGAAGCCGCCTATTCCGCCCGGCGGGGCCCTCCGCGACTTTTGTTCCGGGCCTGGACGCTTGCCTGCGCCGAGATCCGGCGCCAGCTTCGGACTTCCGGTGACCCCACGCGACGCTCCCGAGCAACCACTCCCTTCGGTGAAAGAGATCTCGAGCCGAGTGCGCCCATCCTTTGTGCTGGGAATCTCCGCGTTCTATCATGACAGCGCCGCCTGCCTGTTGAGCGACGGTGACATCGTCGCTGCCGCGCAGGAGGAGCGCTTCACTCGCAAGAAGGGCGATGCGGATTTCCCCCGCCACGCCGTGGCCTACTGCCTGCGGACTGCCGGGATCACCCCGGCCGACCTGAGGCACGTCGCGTTCTACGACAAGCCGCTGATCAAGTTCGAGCGGATCCTCGAGACCTATCTCGGCACGGCGCCCCGCGGGCTTCGGTCGTTCCAGCTGGCCGGGCCGCTCTGGATCAAGGAAAAGCTGTTCACCGACCGGCAGCTGCGCGACGAGCTCGGGTACACCGGCCAGATCCTCTACGCCGAGCACCACGAGTCGCACGCGGCGAGCGCGTTCTTCCCCTCGCCGTTCGAGGAGGCGGCGTTCCTCACCATGGACGGGGTGGGGGAGTGGGCGACGACCTCGTTCGGCGTGGGACGGGACAACGACATCGAGATCCTCAAAGAGCTGCACTGGCCCAACTCGCTCGGTCTGCTCTACTCCGCCTTCACGTACTACACCGGGTTCAAGGTCAACTCGGGCGAGTACAAGGTGATGGGCCTCGCGCCCTACGGTGAGCCAAAATACGTGGACCTGATCTATCGGGAGCTGATGGACCTCAAGGAGGACGGCTCCTTCACGCTCAACCAGCGCTATTTCAATTACCTGACCGGTCTCACGATGACCAACCGGGCGTTCGACGAGCTGTTCGGCGCCCCGCCCCGGGAGCCAGAGACCAACCTGACCCAGCGCGAGATGGACCTCGCCCGGTCGGTGCAGGTGGTGTGCGAAGAGGTCATGCTTCGGATGGCGCGGACCGTCCACCGGGAGACCGGGCTCGACCGCCTGTGTCTCGCGGGCGGGGTCGCGCTCAACTGCGTGGGGAACGGCCGGCTGCTGCGCGAAGGACCCTTCAGACAGCTGTGGATCCAGCCGGCCGCGGGCGACGCCGGCGGCGCCCTCGGCGTGGCCCAACTTGCCTGGCACCGCCATTGCCGGCAGCCCCGCCGCCTCTCGCCCGGCAAGGATGGCATGAAGGGGGCGTATCTCGGACCGTCCTACACGGACGCCGAAATCGAGGGGTTCCTGCGCTCGGTCGGCGCGCCCTATCGCCGGCTCGAGCGCCAGGACCTGCTGCAGACCGTCGCGCGGATGCTGAGCGACGAGAAGGTGGTCGGCTGGTTCAACGGCCGCATGGAGTTCGGGCCCCGGGCCCTGGGCGCCCGCAGCATCCTGGGTGATCCGCGCAGCCCCAAGATGCAGGCGCAGATGAACATCAAGATCAAGTTCCGGGAGGGCTTCCGTCCCTTCGCGCCGAGCGTGATCCGGGAGCGGGTGGGCGACTACTTCGACCTGGACGCGGACTCGCCCTACATGCTGCTGGTGGCACCGGTCAAGCAGTCGCGCCAGATCCCCATGGATGCCGCGGCCGAGCGCCTGTGGGGCATCGACAAGCTCAACGTGATGCGCTCCGACATCCCCGCGGTGACCCACATCGACTACTCGGCGCGGATCCAGACGGTGAGCCGGGAGACCAACCCCGACTATTACGACCTCATCCGCGAGTTCGAGTGCCTCACCGGGTGCGCGGTGCTGGTCAACACGTCGTTCAACGTGCGGGGCGAGCCGATCGTGTGCTCGCCGGCAGACGCGTACCGCTGCTTCATGCGGACCCACCTGGACCATCTCGTGCTCGGCCCGTTCGTGCTCGACAAGGACGGGCAACCCGAGCTCAAGGAGAGCGGCAATTGGCGGGAAGAGTTCCAGCTCGACTGACGCCGGCCGAGGGCCGTAAGTTCGGCCTGATGGTCGGTGTGGCGTTCCTCGTGCTCGGCGGGCTCATGTGGCGGCGCGGCCACGTGGCGGCCGCGTGCGTGGCCGCCGGGCTGGGCGGTCTCCTGCTTCTGGCCGGACTGATCGTGCCCGCGCGGCTCGGACCCGTGCACCGGGCCTGGATGGCGTTGGCGCTCGTGATCTCCAAGGTCACGACGCCGATCTTCATGGGAGCGATCTGGTTCCTGGTGCTCACGCCGGCGGGGCTGCTCGTCCGGCTGTTCGGTCATCGACCCCTCACCCACGCGCCCGGCGCCACGACGTTCTGGCACAGCCGGGCGGCGGGCGAGGGGCGAAGCGCGATGGATCATCAATTCTGAGGACGGTATGAGTCAACCGGGCCTGACGCGGGAGCTGTGGGGTTTCCTCAAGATGCGGAAGAAGTGGTGGCTGCTTCCCATCATCATGGTGTTGCTGCTCGTGGGTGTGCTGCTCGTGTTTGCCCAGGGGTCAGTGCTGGCACCCTTCATCTACACCATCTTCTGACGCCGGCGCGAGCGCGCGAGGCGCCGGCCGGCGTTACGCGTGCTTGATGAAGCTGCCGTTCTGCAGCTCGGTCACCGCCTGCCGCAGCTCGTCCGACGTGTTCATGACGATGGGGCCATACCATGCCACCGGCTCCTCGATGGGCTTGCCCGACACGAGCAGGAAGCGGATGCCTTCGTCCCCGGCCTGCACCACGATTTCGTCACCCCGGTCGAACAGCACCAGGGAGTGATTGCCCGCGTCGTAGCGCGGCGGCGCGTTCGGATCCGCGCCCGACTCGGTGAGCACGGCCTGCGGGTCCGACGCGTCGCGAAACGTCCCCGACCCGGCGAACACGTAGGCGAAGGCGTTCCGCGTGGTTTCGATCGCGAGCCGCTTCCGCTTGCCCGGCGGCACGCTCACGTCCACATAGCTGGGCTCGGCGGCGACGCCGTCCACCGGACCGCGCCGGCCCCAGAACTCGCCGCAGATGACGCGCGCGCTAGTGCCGTCGTCATCAGTGACCTCGGGGATCGCGGACGACGGGATATCCTGATATCTGGGTGACGTCATCTTGAGCGACGCGGGTAGATTGGCCCACAGCTGGAAGCCGTGCATCCTCCCGTCCGCGTCGCCCTTGGGCATCTCCTGGTGGAGGATGCCGCTGCCGGCGGTCATCCACTGCACGTCGCCGGCGGCCATCCGACCCTGGTTGCCGAGGCTGTCGCCGTGCTCCACCGAGCCGGCGAGGACGTAGGTGATGGTCTCGATGCCGCGATGGGGATGCCAGGGAAACCCGGCGAGGTAGTCGCCGGGGTGCTCGTTGCGGAAATCGTCCAGCAACAGGAAGGGATCGAAGTCCTTGGTCTTGCCGAACCCGAAGGCGCGCTGAAGCTTCACGCCGGCGCCTTCGAGCGTCGGCTGGGTCTGGAGGATCTGCTTGACGGGGCGGAGCGACATCGGCGTCCCTCGGAAGTGAACGTTCAGCTAAAACAACAGCCGAGGCGCCGGTTTGTTCCCGCCGATTACGCCGCCGCCCGCTCGAGCTCGGCGATGTCGAGCTTCTTCATCTGCAGCATGGCCTGCATGACCCGCCCGGCCCTCGCCGGGTCCGGATCGGTCATGAGCGCGCCGAGCACCGTCGGCACGACCTGCCAGGAGAGGCCGTACTTGTCCTTGAGCCAGCCGCACTGCTGCGCCTTGGGGTCGCCACCGGCACTCAGCTTGTCCCAGTAGTAGTCCACCTCCTGCTGGGTCTCGCAGCCGATCTCGAACGAGATGGCTTCGCTGAACTTGAACAGCGGACCGCCGTTGAGCGCGGCGAAGCTCTGACCTTCGAGCTCGAACTGCACCACCATGACCGAGCCGGCGGGCCGGTGGTGGACGTCGCTGCCGGCCTCGCCGTATCGCGAGATCATGCCGATCTTCGAATTCTTGAAGATCCCGGTATAGAACCGGGCTGCCGGCTCGGCTTGATCGTCGAACCACAGGAACGGGGTGATCCTCTGGATGCGCGCCATGATTCTGCCTCCTTTCCCGGCAATCTAGAGCCGGGCGCCCGGGAGCGCGCTGTGACGAAAGACCTATCCCCGCCAGACGCCCGGAACTACTGTCC
>Ga0310810_10004030_pt1 | contig 16170 bp, 14 predicted proteins | sample NCmetagenome_FD_207641 | JGI IMG/M metagenome (GOLD analysis project Ga0310810, IMG submission 207641) | Soil microbial communities from experimental microcosm in Duke University, North Carolina, United States - NC | ecosystem: Engineered > Artificial ecosystem > Soil microcosm > Unclassified ... | reverse complement strand
GAGCGGGAGACCGACTTCTGCCATCACCGTGGCCTCGGTGTGCTCGCCCAACCGCGCGAATCGCTCGCACGACTCCAGGAATTCGCCAACACCGTGCGCATCGTTCACCGCCGCGAGCGCCATCAAGTAGTGCAGGTCGACGAACACCAGCGCATGGTCGTGTTGGTGCCCGCGCGAGCAGTCGGCCAGCTCGCGCCATCGCGACCCGACGTCGACACCCGCCTGCTCGAGGCGCCACAGCAACGACACGGCGTTCGTGACATCGAGATATTCATCGGTGGATACGCGCCGGATCTCGTCGTCGTAGAGATCGAGGACCGTTTCGTACCGCTCGAGGTCGAGGTGATACAGCGCTTCGTGCCAGCGCAGGTGCAGCGTGAAGTTGTTGCAGTGCGACCAATGCGGCGCCACATCCCGGATCCACGTGAGCCCGTCGCCTAACCGGCCCTGCATCTCGGCCACGTGCGCGACGGCGTGCGCGGCCCAGATGTCGCTCGGGTTGATCTCCACCGCGCGCCGGCCGGTGGACTCCGCGTGTGTGTAGTCGCCAGATTCCTCGAGCGCGTAGGCATGGCAGCCCAGCACGTAGCCGTAGCCCGGCATCTGCGGCCCCCACGCCGGCAGCGCTCGCTCGATGGTGACCCGCATGCGCGCGCTCTCGCCCAGATACGACAACACGAACTGCGAGACGCGGAGCGCGAGGATGTCGACGGGCCCCTGGTCCAGCGCCGCGTCCCAATGGTGGATCGCGCCGCGCAGATCGCCGTTCGACCACGCATCGAGCGCGGCCATGTGCGCGCGTTCGCGCGGGGCGAGCGCCGAGATGCGACCCGCTGCCTCGCACGCGTTGTCGAGGGCGCGCGCGGCGAGCGCGAATCCCGCACGTTTGCTGGACAGCAGATGGAGGTAGCCGTCCATGCAGTGCGCGAGCACGCACGATGGATCTTCGCCTAACACAGCGTCGAGCCGCGCGCGCGCGTCGCTTCGCGCGCCGAGGTAGGCGTCGATGGCCGCGTCGAGGCCGCGGACGCTGTCGGGTGTGGCCGCGACAACCGGCTGGCCGCGCGCGTCGGCGAAGTTGGCCTTCAGCACGACACGGCGCTCCGTTGGGCGCTTCTCTGCGTGGCCACGCCCAAGCGGCGCGTCACGCCGGCTCGGTGATCCAGTAGCGGACCACCGGGTCGCCGGTGTTCACCACCTTGTGCGCCCACACGAGTCCGGCCAACCCGCCGCCGGGCGCGCGCACGCGCTCCACGATCTCGCCGAACACGTTGCAAATCTGCGCTACCTCCTGTCCGGCCATGATCTCGTCCCCCACATGCACGCCTAACCGAAGCAGTCCCGAGCGCGACGCGCGCACCACCACGCGGTCGCGGGCCGCGATGCGGGGCCCGTTCGTCGGCCGTCCGCCGTCCAGCATGCCCAGGTGCCGCATGACGTTGTACGCACCCTCCATGTGGGTGCGCACATCCGCTTCGTCCAGCGTTCCGTTCCCGCCGCACTCGGCCAGAATGGACACGACGCCGTTGCGCGACGCCGAGTGGTTGAGCGAACCCGCGAACGGAGGAATCGTGCTGCCATCGGTTGCCAGCGAAATTAAGCGAGGCGTGAACGCCCGCGCCAACGCCTCGCCCTTGTCGTCCAGGTCGCGCCGGCCGGTGAGCGCGTAGCCGGCAAACGGAAACAGCATTTCACCCAGATCGCCGGCATGGAAGTCGATGTGATACTGTGCCGCGCCGATCACCTCGCCAAGCAGCACGTCGGCGAGGATCTCGGAGATCGAGCCGTCGGGCCGGCCCGGAGCAATGCGGTTCAGGTTGAGGCCATCCAGTGGAGAGACGAACCCGGCCCGGTGCTCGAACATCCGCATGTTGGACACCGGGACGGCGATCACCGCGCCGCGCAGCTGCTCCGGCTGGATGCCCTGCACGAGGCGCATGACCGCGTCGATCGGCGCGTATTCCGCGGCGTGGACGCCCGCCGTGAAGCACAGCACGGGCCCGTCCGCCTTGCCGTTGATGAGCACGAGCGGCACCTGGATGGGGCCGGCCGGTGTTTCACCAATGGTGAGCCATCCGCGCACCTTCTCGCCGGGAGCGGCGGCGACGTCGCGGATGCGGAGCGGATCGCGCACCAGCGCCTCAGTCGGCGGCGGCGCCGGCTGCCGCGCCGGTGCCTAACGAATGACACGCCGCGGCCAGGCGGCGGACGCCTTCGTCGATCTCGTCGAGGTTGGCGTGGCTGAACGCGACGCGGATGAACCGGCCGCGCTGGTCGGCGCCGCCGTTAGCGAAGAATTTGCTGCCCGCGATGACGATCACCCCGGCATCGCCCGCGCGGCGCGCGAGCTCGTCGCCATCGACGCCCGGCGGCAGCGACAGCCACAGATAGTAGCCGCCGTTAGGCACCTGGAACGACACCTCGGGGAGGTCGCGCTCCATCGCGCGCACCATGCGGTCGCGGTGCGCGCGGTAGGCCTCCTGCACCCGCGCCGTGTGGGCGTCGAGCCGGCCGGCCGCGCAGAACTCGAGGATCACGCGCTGTGTGAGCGGACACGATCCGGCGTCGGACTTGAGCTGCGCCATGCGCGCCAGGAGATCGGGTGCGCCGGCCGCCCACCCCACGCGCAGTCCCGGCGCGAGCAGCTTGGAGAACGTGCCTAACTGAATGACCGCCGTCCCGTCCGTGTCCAACGACTTGAGCGACGGCACCGACTGCCCCTCGAAGCGCACCTTGCGGTACGGGCTGTCTTCCACCAGCAGCACGCGGTGGCGCAGCGCGAGCTCGATGAGCGCGCGCCGGCGCTCGAGCGGCATCGTCACGCCCGTCGGATTGTGAAAGTCGGGAACGTTGTAAATGAACTTGGGCAGACGGGCGGCCGACGCTGCGCGGTCGAGCACGCGCTCGAGCGCAGTGACATCCATGCCGTCCTTGTCCTGCGGCACTTCGATGAACGTCGCGCCAAAGCTGCGAATGATCGGAATGGCGCTGAAATACGTGGGCGACGTGACGACCACCGCGTCACCTTCATCGAGCATGAGCCGGCACACCAGCTCGAGCGCGTGCTTGGCGCCGTTGGTGACGAGTACGTTCGACGCGGTCACCGCCGAGCCGTCGGCGCGCATGTGACCGGCGATCCATTCGCGCAGCTCGGGCAGGCCGGGTCGCGGCGCGTACTGCAGGGTTTCGGCGCGGAATCGAGAGAGGGCGTCGCCGGCCTCGCTCGTGAGATCGGGCAGCAGGCCAGGGAACGCGTGTCCGGAATCGAATGCGATCTTGTCGTCCGGGTTGGACGCCGGCATGACGGACGACAATTGCGTGGCGCGCCGCGCGAGCGAGGCCGGTGGCATCCCCCGAAGGCTCCGTGATCAGAGAGGGTCTATTTGTACGGACAAAATGTGGCCCTAATATGTATGGACATAAAGGGCAGGGTCAAGAGTCGAGGGAAGCGTCGCCCGACAGGGCGACTGAGGGAAGAGGGAAGAGGGGTTCGGGCGTCCCAGGGGCGGTTAATCAGAACCCCCTACTATAGTATGGCGAGCCCGGCAGTGCCGGGGGCTTCTTCGACAAGGATTCAAAGGATAACGACAAGGATACCAGGGATGGGGTCGGTGGACATCCAACATCAACGGCGCACGCACCTCTCTGATGTCATGCGCGTCGTAAATGCACCCGACATCTCATCGAGGCAGCCCCGTGCTGTGCATCGTTGAGGTTGGATGTGCACCGACCCCATCCCTTGTATCCTCGTCGTTATCCTTTCGAACAGCGTCATTGGACTCACCAAACGACACAGTACTAGCCCCAAGATGTGGGCCGTCAGTGGTTAGGCGAGGTGACGCGAGCGCGACCCTGCAAAAAAAGGACTCCGAGCGCAACAAGATGCACCGGGTGCTCGCTCTGGCCCGCGTAGTTTCCTGTCATGGCAAGCGCTGACTTTGAACCGACAGCCACACTCACCCGCTCCGTCATCGGCGCATACTACGAGGTCTACAACTCACTCGGCTATGGATTTGTCGAGCACGTGTACGCGGCGGCTCTCGAACGGGAACTCGTTAACCGCGGACACCGCGTCGGGCGCGAGGTGTCCGCCTCCATTTCATACAAGGGGCAAGAGATCGCGAGACAGCGACTCGACATGATCGTCGATAACATCCTCGTCGTCGAGCTCAAAGCAGGCGCCGAGCTGCCTCCTGCCTCACTTCGACAAGTGTTCAGCTATTTGAGAGCGACGCAGCTACAAGTGGGCCTGCTCTTTCACTTCGGGCCAAAGCCGGCAGTGAAACGCGCAGAACGGCGGGGCACGATGGTGCGCAAAGTGAGCGTCTTCGACGAAGGATTCAAAGAATAACGCGCATGACATCATCCAGGTGCGTGCGTCGTTGAGGCTGGATGCGAACCGACCCCATCCCTTGTATCCTTGTCGTTATCCTTTCGAGCAACTTCAGAGAAAGCCACCAACCGCGCGTTGCGTTTCCGTGCAGTTGGTCAGTACTCGGTTAGGACAAGTCGATCCTGACCCGCAACGGGTCGCCCTCCACGTCCAACAAGTTGGCCAGGGTGCGCTTGCCGCGTCGCGTGAACTGCAGCGACACCCGCGAGCTGCCGATCTGCATGCCCTCGATCACCAAGCGGCGCAGGAACGGCGGCAACAGCGGCTCCCGGATGTGCAGATCGTGGCCCGGCGCGTCGGGCAGGATTCCCGTCGCCGCCTGCAGCATCATGAAGAACGCGCCCGACGCCCACGCCTGCGGCGAGCAGCTCACCGGATACAGCACGGGGCGGCGCCCCTCGGAGCGCGGCATGCCGCAGAACAACTCGGGCAGGCGCTGATACCGGAGGCCGAGGGCCGCGTCGTACATCGCGCTGAAGACCGGGAGCATCGCCGACTTCTGGCCCGTGAGCGACAAGCCTAACGCAACGATGCCGTTGTCGTGCGGCCACACGGATCCGTCGTGGTAGCTCATCGGGTTGTACACCGGATGCTCGGCGCTCAGGGTGCGCAGGCCCCAGCCCGAGAACATGTCCGGCGCGAGCAGGCGCGCGCCGGTGCGCGCGGCGCGCGTGGCGTCGGGAACGCGGCACCACAGCAGATGCCCTGCGTTCGTGGTCACCGTGGCCACGGGCCGCTTCATGCCGTCCAGCGCCAGCGCGAACGTCCCCAACTCCTCGAGCCAGAACGACTCCATGATCTGCTCGCGCAAGCGCAGCGCTTCGGCGCGCAGTTGCTTCGCGCGCGCGTGCTCGCCGAACGCGTGGTACAACGCCGCCATGCGACGTTTCGCATCGCAGGCGTAGCCTTGCACTTCCACCAGCGCGATGGGCGGCTTCGGCAGCGAGCCATCGGGGAAGGGAATGCCGTCCCACGAATCCTTCCACCCCTGATTCACCAGGCCGTTGGGCGACGTTTTCGCGTACTCGATGAAGCCGTCGCCGTCGATGTCGCCGTAGTGGTCCATCCAGTCGAGCGCGCGTGCAGCGTTAGGCAGCAGCTCGCGCACCAGATCCTGGTCGCCGGTCCATCGCCACGTCTCGTGCAGCAGGATCAGCCACAGCGGCGTCGCGTCGATGGTGCCGTAGTATGGGACGTGCGGGATCTCGCCCGCCCGCGCGAGCTCGCCGCGCCGGAGCTCGTGCATGATCTTGCCCGGCTGCTCCTCCGTCTGCGGGTTCTCGCGTTGCCCCTGCATGCGCGCCAGATAGCGCAGCGTATCGCGGGCGATTACCGGATTCATGCCTAACGTCTGCAGCGACGTGATGATCGAGTCGCGGCCGAACGGCGTCGAATACCACGGGATGCCGGCCGAGATAATCGGCAAATCGTCGACCTGCGTGTACAGCGCGCGCAGATCGATCGTCGCCTGGTCCAACGCCGTGTTGAACTCCGGCACGTTGGTCACGAACCGTGTACACGAGTCGCGCCACCCGTCGTAGAGCGTCTCCATCGCGTCGTGGCGGCGCCGAAACGTGCCGTTCCCGGTGTGCGCCGGACTCGAATAATCGTCTTCCACGTCGGCCGGTGCGTCGGGAATCACGTGCCACTCGAGGTGGTGCGGCTGGTTCGGCTCGAGACGGAACCGCCACCGCGCGCCGTCGGATCCGATGTCGTCGGGCGTCATGTCGAAGCATACGAGGCTCCGAATCGTGCGGCCGTCGCGACCACGATACGACAGCGCGATCGACCGCTCGTTGACTTCCGGTTCCAGGAATGTGCCGCGCTGGGTCCGCTTCCAGCCGCGCACCTCGAAGATGTCCGCGAAGTCGTTCGCCACCGACAGGGCCGCCCAGAAGTCGATGGGCGACGAGAGAAAATTCGTGAACGTCACGCGCTCGGTGAGCTGCTCGTCGAGCAACAGCTCACGACGCACGTGTACTGCGTTAGACACGTTCCAATTGTCGCCCCCGAACGTCTGATCGTCGATCGCCAGGTCGATCTGCGCGCTGAACGTCCGGATCACCTGCGACGAGAGTTGAATCGGTGTGCCGCCGGCCACGTTCAACACGTAGTGGCTCAGCATCCGCGTGTCGTGGTGGAAGAGTCCGAGGCCGCAATGCCCGGGCGGGTCGATGTTGCCTTGCGCGTCGAGCAGCAGGAACAGGAGTTCGTGCTTGAGCACCATGCTGTCGTGCATGGCCGTTCCGTGCCGGCAATCGATGGCCGTGTATCCCACGGCGTCCTGCATCGAGATCGGTTTTGGCTCTGTCCTTCCCTCAACCGTCATGATGAGTCGGTAGGAGACGCGCCGCGCTGGATCGGGTAGCTGGCTTCATGCTGCCGCCCGTCCGTCCCTTTGCCGCTGCCCGAGCGTACAGCCGCTCGTAGTCGCGCACCATGCGATCGCGTCCGAAGCGTTCGACGGCGCGCGCACGGCAGCGCTCGCGGTCGAAATCATCGAGCACGCTGCCGCCCCGCACAATGTCGCGCATCTCGGCGGCATCGTGCACCACGAATCCGGTGATGCCGGCCTCGACGAGCTCCGGCACGCTGCCGCGCGGAAACGCGATCACCGGACACCCACTCAACATCGCCTCGATGAGTGCCAAACCGAAGGGCTCGTCCCACGTGATGGGCGCCAGCAGCGCGCGCGCATCGCGCAAGAGCGGAACCTTCTCCTCCATGCCGATGCTGCCGAGCATCGTCACGTGGCTCGCGGCCAGACGATGCGCCATCTCCCGCGCTCCGAATTCTGCGTCCACCGGATGCACTTCGCCCGCGACATGGATCGGCACACCGGCGGCGGCGGCGACATCGATCGCGACATGCGGTCCCTTCACGGGCGTGAACCGTCCGACGAAGCACACGTAGTCGCTCGGCGACGTCGTCCACTCGTACTTGAGCGGGTCGAGGCCGTGATGGATCACCTCGACGTGCGGAAGCGGAACTTCGCGACGCGCCTGATCGTGGGAGATCGCGACGTACCACGCGTCGGGGAAAAAGCGATAGAAGCTCGACAGGTCCTCTTCGCGCACGTGGTGCAAGGTATACACGAGCGGCGGCCGCTGCGTAGCGCGCCAGCACGCGAGCGCGCTGGCGGAGTTCGCGTGCACGATGTCGAACTCGTGCGCGGCGACCTCGTGCAGAGCCCACGACACGTGATTGATTTCGGGCAGCGGTTGCGGCGGCCACTGCGCGTGCTGATAGAGCGCGCGTCGCTCGACGCACGCGGTGGAATCACCTGTCGTGAAGAGCGTGACCTGGTGCCCGCGCTCCTCGAGACCCTCCGCCAACTCGGCCACAACCAGCTCGGTACCGCCGTATCGTGGGGGTGGGACGGGAATAAACGGCGTGGACAACAAGGCGATGCGCATGCGACGCTACTACCTCTCGGCAACATAGACTCGGCGCTGTTACATAGCGCAGAAGGTGTGCCGAGCCGTTCGTGGCGGGCCCGAGCGTCGCGGGCGGGTGACCGCGTTATTCGCGCACGAGGCTGGTCACGTACGTGAAGCGATCGCCGGGATGGATGGCGCTCGAGAGCTCGATGAGCGTGCCGTCTTCGCGATAGTAGCGCCGCACGGCGCGGAGTGCCGGGCTTCCTGGGTCGGCGCGCAACAGCGTCGCCTGCCGCTTGCCCAATCGAATCGCTTGAATGCTCTGCTCGATGCGTGCGATGCGAATGCCGTACGTCCGCTCGAGCATGGCCGAGATGGGTCCGGAGACGGTCTCGAGGTGTTTGTCGATGTCGGGCAGGCCGGCGTCGACGTACGCCGTCGTCATGCAGATGGGACGCGGATCGTTAGGCACCGTGCGCAGGCTGTTGAGCCTGAGCCAGGCGTGTCCCTCGCGGCACTCGAGCAGCCCCGCCAGTTGGGCATCGCAGATGACGCGCTTCTCGGACAGGATCTGGATGCGTGTCTCGTCGGCGTACTGGAGCAGATCGCCGATCGAGTTGGTCGGCTGGCGATACAGCGCCGGCGGCTGTTGGGCGATCACCTTGGTGCCGGTGCGCCGTTGGCGCGAGATGAGCCCGGCGTCGCGCAACTTGCGCAGCGCCTCGCGCACCGTGGAGCGGCTAATGCCGTACTGCGCGCACAGCTCCATCTCGGTGGGCAGGAGACCGCCCACGGGATAGATGCCGCTCCCGATCTTCTCGATCAGCTCGCCGGCGATCTGCTGATAGCGCGGGGCGTCTGTGACGCTGTCGGCGGCGCGGCTTTGCGGCACGCGGGCGGTCATCGCGAGCCTCTCACGTTAGGCGTCGACACGGAAGCGACGGCGCCAGAGCGATTCGCTCATCACGACGTCGACGGAGGGAGCCTGGCCGCTCTGGCGGCTCGCACCGGTGTTGTGCAGCAGAATCTTGGACAGAAAATCGCGGGCGCGCTCGGTGTGCGGCTCTGTGAAGAACGAGGCCGTGTCGCGGTCCTCGAGAATCCGGCCCTTGTCCATGAACAGCACGCGGTCGGCAACGCGCATCGCGAACGCCATCTCGTGCGTCACAATCAACATCGTCATGCCCTGCTCGGCGAGGCTGCCCATCACGTCCAGCACCTCGCAGATCATCTCGGGATCGAGCGCGGACGTCGGCTCGTCGAACAACATCGCAACCGGGTCCATGGCAAGCGCACGCGCGATCGCGACGCGCTGCTGCTGCCCGCCCGAGAGCGCGGCCGGGAACTTGTGCGCGTGGTCCGCCAGCCCGACGCGCTCGAGCAGCGCCATCGAGCGCTCGGTTGCAGCGGCGGGAGTGCGCTTGCGCACGTAAATCTGCGCGAGATTGATGTTCTCGAGCGCCGTCCGATGCGGGAACAGCTCGAACGTCTGGAAGACCATCCCGATGCGAGCGCGGAGCGCGGACAGGTCCGTGCCCGGCGCGCGAATCGACTTGCCGTCGACGAGGATGTCGCCGCCGTCGATCGTCTCGAGGCTGTTGATGCATCTGATGAGTGTGCTCTTGCCCGATCCGGATGGTCCGCAGAGCACCACGACCGAGCCGGCCGCGATACTAGCCGTGCACCCGTCGAGTACGCGGAAGTCGCCGTACGATTTCGACACATTCCGAATCTCGATCATCGCACTCGGCTCGCGGTCATATGTCCGGACAAGTAGAATGATAACTTCGGCGTCGTCCCGGTGGAGTGTCAAGACGACGGGCCGCCTTACTTGGGAGCGAGCGAATCGACATGGGACCGAGCATGCGTTGGGCACTGGCGGCGATTGCGATGGCGGCGTGCCGCCACACGGCTGCGGCGGCGCAGGCGACGGCGCACGATACGGGCGCGGTGCTGCTCGTTCCGGCCCGCGTGTTCGACGCACCGGCTGGTACCACCCACGATGGGTGGGCCGTGCTCGTGCGCGGCGACCGGATCGCGTCCGTTGGGCCGAGAGCCTCGATCCATGCCCCAGCGAACGCGCGCGTGGTCGACCTGCCCAACGCAACGCTCCTGCCGGGTCTCATCGAGGGACACTCGCACCTGTTCCTGCACCCCTACGCCGAGGCGCCGTGGGCGGATCAGGTGCTCAAGGAGCCGTTGGCCTTGCGAGTCACGCGCGCGACGGTCGCGGCGCGCCGTACGCTCCAGGCGGGATTCACCACCGAGCGGGACCTGGGCACGGAGGGCGCAGGCTACGCCGACGCTGGTCTCGAGCAGGCGATCAACCAAGGGATCATACCGGGTCCACGGCTGCTCGTGGCGACGCGCGCCATCGTTGCAACCGGATCATACGGGCCGAGTGGATTTGATCCGCGGTACGATGTTCCGCAGGGCGCTGAGGAGGCCGACGGGATTGACGGGATTACGCACGCGGTGCGAAGCCAGATCAAGCACGGAGCTGATTGGATCAAGTTGTACGCAGACCACGAGTGGGGCCCGAACGGCGAGACCGAGCCGACGTTCACGCTCGAGGAGCTGAAGACGGCGGTCGAGGTGGCGCGTAGCTCGGGCCGATACGTGGCCGCGCACGCGCGGGGCAACGAAGGCGTGCGCCGCGCCGTGCTTGCAGGCGTGACGACCATCGAGCATGGCGATTCGGTGACGCCCGAGGTGTTCAAGATGATGGCGGACCGCGGCGTGCCGTTGTGTCCAACACTGTCGGGCACGGAGGTCGGCTTCATCCGCAACGGGTGGCGGAAGGGCATCGATCCGATGCCGCCCGAGGTGGCGCTCAAGCACCGGACGTTCAAGGACGCGCTCGCCGCCGGCGTCACCATCTGCAATGGAAGCGACGTGGGTGCCTATCCGCATGGCGACAACGCGCGCGAGATCGAGCTGCTCGTGGAGTATGGAATGACGCCAGTTCAGGCACTGCAGTCGGCGACGGTGGTCGACGCCCGCGTGTTTCATCTCGCCGATCGCGGAAGCATCGTGCCCGGGTTGTTGGCCGACCTCGTCGCCGTGGAGGGCGATCCGACGCACGACATCCACGCGCTGCACCACGTGCGGTTCGTGATGAAGGGCGGGCAGGTCGTTCCGTTAGGCGAGTGACGGGAGCTGAAGCCGACAATCTCGCGGCGGCGGGTCGCGCGCGGGCGTGGTACACCGCCGGGTGCGCCGAAACGAGCCGCGGCGAGTACGCGGCGGCCGCGGGAAGCTTCCAGCGCGCGCTCGAGATCGCGCCCGATTGGTCCGAGGCCCAACACAACCTCGGTCGCGCGCTGTTCGAGTTGGGGCGAGTCGACGAGGCCGTGCAGTGCTTCGAGCGCGCGGCGCGCGGCCCGCATCCCGGCTTGCCGCGCGCGATGGTGGCGTTGGCGATTCCGGGCAGCGCGGCTGCCGATCATCAAGCCGTGCTCGACGCCCGGCGCGCCTGGTCGCGAGAGTTTCTGCCGCCGTTGCGGCCGGGTCCGCGCGCGTCCGCCGATGTGCTGGCGGAGGGACGCCCGATGCGGGTTGGGTACGTGTCGTCGTTCTTCCACCGCGCGAACTGGATGAAGCCCGTGTGGGCGCTCATCAATCATCACGATCGCCGCGTAATCGCGGTGCACCTGTTCGCCGATAGCCCGGGCTGGTCGGGCGGCGATGGCTACCGCGCCGCACAGGGCGACGGCGTGCATGCGATCGCCGGCATGCCTAACGAAGAAGTCGCGGGCCTCATCGAGCGCTGCGGGATCGACGTGCTCGTGGACCTCAACGGCTACAGCAAGCAAACGCGGTTGCCGCTCTTCCAATGGCGGCCGGCGCCGGTGGTGGCGGCGTGGTTCAACATGTACGCGACCACCGGATTGCCGTGCTTCGACTATCTGGTGGGCGACGACGTCGTCGTGGCGCGGGAGGAAGAGCGCTGGTATTCCGAGCGCGTGCTTCGCGTGTCGGGCAGCTATCTCACGTTCGAGGTCGCACACGCGACGCCGGACATCGTGGAGGCGCCGTGCGCATCGGGCCGGCCGGTCGCGTTCGGCTGCCTTGCGTCGCAGTACAAGATCACACCGGATGTCATCGACGCCTGGGGCCGCATCCTGCGCGCGGCGCCTAACAGTACGCTCGTGCTGCGAAATGCCGCGCTCGCATCGGCCGGCACGAGCCGATACATGTACGAGTCGCTCGCATTGTGCGGGATCGCGCGTGACCGCGTGCGCATGTTGGGACAGGCCGATCACGTCGACTTCCTGCGCACCTACAATGAAATCGACGTGGCCCTGGACACGTTTCCCTATGGCGGCGGCACGACGACAATGGAAGCCATCTGGCAGGGCGTACCGGTGGTGACGTTCCACGGCGACCGGTGGGCATCGCGCCAGAGCGCGTCGATTCTCCGTGCGGCCGGGTTAGGCGAGTTCGTCGCCGCCGATCTGGATGGCTACGTCGCGTTGGCCGTCGCGCTCGCGGCGCAGCCCGAGCGAGTGACACGGGCGCGCCGGGAGATGCGCGAGCGCGTCCGCGCGTCGGACGCGTGCAACGGCGAGCGGCTCGCACGAGACATGGAAGCCTTGTATCGCCGTATGTTCGTCGAGGCAGTTGAGGCGCGCTCAGCCCATCACTGACAGGTCGCGCTCACCATCTTGAGACTCGTCACGCGCAGGTCGGCCGCTTCGTCCGCGGTCTCGCTCTTCTCGGCTTTCTCAGCTTTCTCGTCCTCGTGTTCCTTGTATTTCGCGCCTACGACGGTGACCGTATGGCCGACGTGCTTGGATAGATCGACCTTCGTGCTGCGCAGTCCGTATTTTTTCCCGTCTTTCCCCGTGATCGTGTATTCGCCTTTCTCGTCCCCCTTCGACACACATCCCGTGACGGTGTCGGCCGCCGCGATAGCGACATGCCGACCAGCAGCCTGCGCCGTCCCACCAACGGCGACCGACGATACGATAGCGATGCCGGCCCCGGCGATGACGCTACTCGCCTTGCCGATAGATCCACGCATAGCGACCTCCAGTGAACGGAATGTCAAAGTATTCGGGCTCTCAATAGGCTGACGCCCCGGTCGGGTTGTCAACGATCAGTCGTCGAGCCTGGGCATTGTCGACAGCACGGACCGCGCCTGCGGCCGGTCCGGGACCAGGGTGTCCGTTCGGATGCGGCCGTCGCGAAACACGATCGTTCGCTTGGCGAACTGCGCAATGTCGGGCTCGACCAGGACGACCGTCAGTTCCCTGTCGTTCAGATCCTGGAATACCTGCATGATCTCGCCCGATGTGCGACTGTCGAGATCCCGGTCGGCTCGTCGGCCAGGAGGACAGCCGGCTGCTTGACCAGCGCTCGCGCGATCGCTGCGCGCTTTACACCACCTGGATGGAGCCGTCCACGTTAGGCGAGACGCGGTTGATGAGCGGAACCTGGTGGGCGATGGCCTGCACGTCACCAACGGGGACGCGCGTCTGGCCTGCCTTGCCGATGGCCACGACGCAGATCACCGCGGCGATGCCGATCGTGATGCCGAGAATCGGGAGCAGGCTGCGCATCTTGTTGCGAAGCAGGGCCTGCAACGCCGAGCCCAGGAGTGCCGAATGATTCATATCGGGTGTGCGCGCACGCGTGTATGATATGGTCTCGACCCTGTCATCGGCATTACAGGCTCCGCGCTCCGTCGCGGACCCACTCGAAGAAACGGATCATGACATACTTGACCCCAATCCATCGCACGATTGCGTGTCTGGCGGCACTGTGCGTCGTCGTGGGCGTGGCCGGTGGCCAGGTGCGGGCGCCGTCGGCAGCGGCGCCGCATGCCAAAGCGGTTACCATCGTGATCTTCGAGAACCGCGACTACACGGCCATCGTCGGAGCGAAGGACGCGCCCTATCTCAACGCTACCCTGGTACCGCAGGCCGCGGTGATGACCAACAGCCACGCGACGGCACACCCGAGCCAGCCCAACTACGTCGAGCTCTTTTCCGGCAGCGTCCAGACGGTGACAGGCGACGAATGCCCGGTCACCTCGAGCGCGCCCAACATCGCCACGCAGCTGCTGGCTGCGCACCTCACCTTCCGTGGGTTCGCTGAAGCATTGCCTAACGCTGGGTTCTCGGGCTGCAAGGGGAGCAAGGGACTCTACCGGCGGAAGCACAACCCGTGGGCGGATTTCACCAACGTGCCGGCCGCGCTCAACCAACCGTACGCGTGGGCTCCGGCGTCGCTCGCGTTCGTCGTGCCCAACATGTGCAACGACATGCACGACTGCAGCACCGCCGTGGGCGATGCGTGGATGAAGCAGCACCTGCCGGCGATCATGAAATGGAACGCCGCGCACGACGGGCTGCTCATCGTTACGTGGGATGAAGCCGCGCCGGATTCCGAGGGCACGAACCACATCGCGACGCTGCTCGTTGGGCCGATGATCAAGCCGGGCCGCTACGACCAGCACATCGATCACGACGACGTGCTGCGAACCGTCGAGCAGATCTACGGGCTGCCGTGCATCGCGAACGCGTGCGGGAAGGCCGGTATCACGGGCGTCTGGCGCTGACGACGGGCGTCTCGTCGCGCTATCCCGCTGCCGCTTCGCTCAGCTCGTCGCCAGATGCGCCGCCTGTCCCGGCGTGAGCGTCGGGATGCGCATGCCGTCGGCATCCAGGATCGGCACGTGCTCGGTGCCCGCGAGCGTTAGGCCTTGCTGGCCGTTCTTCGTCGCGTGCGCCACGAGGACGCCCATGAGCAGCGGGAGCGCGACAAATAGCAACGGGAACCACGAGAGCTCGCGAACCACGAACCCCTCGCTCGGGTTCGCCGGGTTGATGTACGCGGTTACGTTGTCGCCCACGCGGTAGCGCTGCTGGATGCCGTCCGCCCAACGGTAGCTGCTCGACATTTTGAGAATCGTGCTCCCGGTCGCGATCACGACCCCGTCGCGATACGGGTAGGCGTAGGAGACTACCGGGCGATACACCGTTCCGTTGTCGCCGCTCGAGCTCGCGATGCTGGTGGTCACGATGCGGGCGCGCACCGGCTGCCAGGTGAGGTAGCGTTTGACCTGCGACAGGTACATCATCGCGCCCACCAGGACGAAGATGCCGATGATGGGGAACATCAGCACGCGCGCCTTACGGAGGGCCGCTGCGGCCCGCTGAATCGCCGCACTGTCCGCGGCGCTCGTCGCGTCGGGCAGCGAGTGCCATCCGGTGAAGGCGCGCACCGCGGCCACGCAGTTGCCCTGTTGTTTGAGGTCGCCCGTCGAGACGGCTGTCCACGGTGTGCGCGTCCCGTCCTTCATCACGAACACCGGGCGATAGACCGGCGTTTGTTGGTTCCCGCGGCCGCTGCTCATCATCGATTTCTCGAGCGCGGCGTCCGAGATGTCGGACCAGGCGTATGTATCGGTACCCGGCTGCACAAGACGCCGGTGCTGGATGGTGACCGTGCGCGACGTCTTGTCGAACGTGCAGAGGAGGTCGCCCGCCAGCACCGTCATCGCGAGGCCGGTCAGCCCGAAGGTCCCGCCGACCACGACCGCGACCCACGCGTTGTGCTCGCCCAGGTGGCCGTGGGTGATGTACCAGAGGACGCCGAAGCCTAACGCAGCGAACAGGATGCCCATGCCCCGCAGGCCCCACGGCCCTTGGTGCAGCACCAGGCGGTTCTCATCGTGGACGGTGATCTGCATGGCGCGCTCGGGAGGGTTTTCGTTTCGACGCCCAACACACGGCGACGCAACGGTAGCGCCCGCCCGGCGCGCCCGCCATAGCCGGCTACGCTTCGCGCAGCGCGATCATCGGATCCACGCGTGTCGCCCGGCGCGCCGGAACCAGACACGCCAAGGCCGCGATGCCGCAGAACAGCGCGGCGACGCCGAGGAACGTGATGGGGTCGGTCGCATTCACTTGGAACAGGAACCGCGAGAGGAGCCGCGTCAGGACAAGCGCTGCCGCGGCGCCGATCACGAGGCCAACGGCCACCAGACGCAGGCCTTGGCGCAGCACCATGCCACGAACGCCGCCCGGTTGCGCGCCCAACGCTATGCGAATCCCGATTTCCCGTGTGCGGCGGCTGACCGTGAACGCGATGACCCCGGCGAGGCCCGCCGCTGTGATCACGAGGGCCACCAGGGCGAACGCGCCGACAAGCAACATTGTGATGCGCGGCGTGGCAACGGCATCGCCGCGCAGTTTCGCCAGCGTTTGCACCTCGGTGACCGGCTGCGCCGGATCCATGTCGTGCACAATGGCGCGCAAATCCCGCGCGACGAAGGCCGGGTCTCCACGCGTCCGCACGAGAACGCGCATGTCGCTGGTGGTGCTCAGGTTGAATGGCGCGTACAGCGCGGGCATCTCGGGTTGCGCCGGCCCGTATTGCGACACGTCG
>Ga0310810_10004029_pt1 | contig 16174 bp, 14 predicted proteins | sample NCmetagenome_FD_207641 | JGI IMG/M metagenome (GOLD analysis project Ga0310810, IMG submission 207641) | Soil microbial communities from experimental microcosm in Duke University, North Carolina, United States - NC | ecosystem: Engineered > Artificial ecosystem > Soil microcosm > Unclassified ... | reverse complement strand
TTCTAAGTTCTGCGTTCTAAGTTCTGCGTTCTAAGTTCTGCGTTCTAAGTTCTGCGTTCTAAGTTCTGCGTTCTAAGTTCTGCGTTCTAAGTTCTGCGTTCTACTGTCCTTCTGAGAACGTAGAACTGAACCTAGAACCTAGAACCCAGAACCTAGAACCTCACCGTAGGTATCGCATCGGCATCAACGCCAGCGGTTCGCCGCGCCTGAAACGTGCGGCCGGATCGCGCGCCGTTCGTAACACGTCAAACTCCGCGCTCGACAGATTGGTCTTCAGCCACGTGCCGATGGCCGCCACGTCGCTGTTGCCCGACACTTCATCCGACAGCAGCTCGTAGAAGCTTTTCGGCGCAGGATAGGTGACGAGCTCGACGTCGCTGTCGGCCGGGATCTTCGCGCGCTCCTTGGCCAGCGCCACCGCGCGGTCGAGGCCGCCCAGCGCGTCGACGAGACCAATCGCCTTGGCCTGCTGTCCGGTCCAGACCCGGCCCTGACCGAGATGGTCGATCTCCTCCGGTGTCTTGTGGCGCGAGTCGGCGACTTTCTTCACGAAGTCGTCGTAAAACGCTTTCAACTGCTCGTCGACTTTTTTCAGCTCGTCGGCGTTATAGGGGCGAATCGGCGAGTTCATTTCGGCGTGTTTACCAATGCTCGCGGAATCGAGATTGGCGCCGAGCTTTTCGTAGATGCCGCCGGTGACGAACTTGCCGCCGACGATCCCGATTGATCCGGTCAGCGTCGACGGCTGCGCGACGATCGCCTCGGCGGGCGCGGCAATGTAATAACCGCCGGATGCGCCGAGGTCGGACATCGACGCGATGATCGGCCGATCGGCCTTCTCTTTCTTCGCGAGCATCAATTCGCGCCAGATGGCGTCGGACGCGGCCGCCGATCCACCGGGACTGTCGATGCGCAGGATGATGGCGCGCACCGCGGAGTCCTTGCGCACGCGGCGGATGTACTCGATCAGGGTGTCGGAGCCGATGGTCGCGCCTTCGAGCGGGTCGTAGCCGTTCTTCCCGCTCGCAATCGCCCCGGCGAAATAGATCACGGCGATGCGCGGGCCCTTGTTCAGACCGAGCGAGGAGAGACCAATCTTGGCGTAATCGTCGCCTTCGATGTCGCGCGTCGCGTTCGGGTGAGCCTCGCGTAACTTGCCGATCACCTGATCTTCGTAGGCCAGATCGTCGATGAGGCCGGCGCGCTTCGCCTGATCGGGGAGAAACGGCCCTTCATCCAGCAGCTGGCGCACTTCCGGTTCGGTCTTCCCTCTCGCGCTCGCCACACCGCGCACCAGCTGATCGTAGAGATCGCGATTCATCGCCTGGTCCATCTCGCGGTGCGCCGCCGTGAAGCCTTTCTCGGTGAACGTATTCGAGAACGTCTTGTAGTCGCCGATGTGATGCAGGTCGGGATAGACGCCGAACTTGTCGAGCAGGCCGCGGAGAAACACTTCATAGGTGGCCACGCCCGTCAGATCGAGCGGGCTCGACGGCATCAGGAATACCTTGTCGGCGGCGCTTGCCAGGTAGTAATCGCGGTCGCCACCGTATTCGAGGTAGGCGTAGACCGGCTTCTTCGAGGTGCGGAAGTCGACCAGTGCGTCGCGAAGCTCCTGGAGCTTGCCCCAGTACGGCGTCGAGAAGCCGGTCAGCTTCAAAAGCACCGCGCTGATGCGCGTATCGACCTTGGCTTTTCGCAAATCATCCACGATGCCGCGAACGGTCGGCGTGCGTGCGCCCCGTACGTAGGCCACGACGTCGGTGGGCGCCACCTCCGCGAGGTCGCCGCCCACCGTCAGCCTCAGGACCGCGTTCGAGGGCACTGACGGCTCCCGGCCAACCATTAGATAAATCCCCACCAGCCCGATCAGCGAGATGAAGACTGCAATGCCAAGGAGGGTGAAGACAACTGCAATGCCGCGTCTGGCCATGCTGCCTATTATCGGCCGTTCCGGTGCACGGGGTGCACGGTGCTCTGGGTGCTCGAGGTGCGCCCGGTGCAGGAGGTGCGTGCTCGTACTGGGCTACACCAGGTCCTCGATGGTCAGGGCGCTGCTGATATACTTGACGTTCGTCCTCGTCAGCGATTTCTCACCACTTGCGGAAGTGGCGGAACGGCAGACGCGCTAGCCTCAGGAGCTAGTTGGAGCAATCCAGTGGGGGTTCGAATCCCCCCTTCCGCACCATAGACTCCCTGTAACAATTTCTGGCGCAATTCTCACCGTTGCATCAAAAGTGGCTAACCAATGGCTAACCGCCCCAACCGAAGTCAATACCGGCGAAACAATTAGCGTCGAACGAGGCCACGATTCGAAGGCGATCTGCGAGACCCACTCTTTCTCGATATTCCCGCGACGGCGGGCAAGACGCATATGATTCTCGAGACCGCGGTCGACCGGACGTTCCGCCCGAGCGATTCGGGGAGCAGCGACCGGCGGGATCTCGGCCTCTCAATTCGCGATTGGGTGTGGGAATAGACGTCGGCACTCGAATCGGCACGTATCGCATCACCAGCCTGATCGGCAAAGGCGGCATGGGTGCCGTGTATCGCGCGACGGACGAGCGGCTCAAGCGCGACGTCGCAATCAAGGTGCTCAATGTTGCGGGCACTGATCGCAGTTTCACCGACCGCTTCGAACGCGAGGCGCGCCTGCTGGCGTCGATCAATCATCCACACATTGGCGCCATTTACGGCGTTGAAGACGTCGAAGGCTCGCAGGCGCTCGTCCTCGAACTGATCGAAGGGCAGACGCTCGCGGCGCGCTTGCGGGACGGCGCGTTGGCTCCGCCGATCGCGATCGAGTACGCCCGACAGATTGCCGATGCGCTCGCCGCCGCACACGCGAAGGGCATCATCCATCGCGACCTGAAACCGTCGAACATCATTGTCAACGCGAATGGACACATCAAGGTGCTCGACTTCGGCCTCGCGAAATCGATCACCGCATCGCCCGATGACGGAGTGACGCGCACCGCGACGCTGACCCAAGAGGGCACGGTGATGGGGACCGCTGGCTATATGAGTCCCGAGCAGGCTCGCGGGCTCAAGGTCGATGAGCAAGTCGACATCTGGGCATTTGGCTGCGTGCTGTTCGAGATGCTGTCCGGCCGTCGGCCGTTTCAAGGACAGACGACATCGGACGCGATCGCCGCGATTTTGAAATCTGATCCCGACTGGAAAACCATTCCCGTCGCCACTCCGTCGCATGTCCTCCGCGTGGTGCGGCGATGTCTCGAGAAAGATCCGACGCGCCGCTACCATTCGATCGCGGATGTGAGGCTCGATCTCGAAGAGCAGTCGCCGGAGGCGGCGTCCGCAGTCGCCTCCAGGTGGAACGGGAAATATGTCGTCGCCGCTGCGATCGTGATTGCGATTGCGGCGGGCGTCGCGACCTCTGTGCTGCTGCAGCGTAAACCGAACCCGCTGCTGGTGACGCGGTTTGCGATTGCGACCGTGGGCGACGATTACGTCGACGGAAGCGGAGTGGCCATCAGTCCTGACGGCAATGCCGTCGCGTACGTCAGCCTCGCGAGCGGCAGTCGACGCCTTGCGATTCGACGGCTGGATGAAATTGAGTCGAAGCAGCTGCCCGGCACCGAGGGCGCGGTGCAGCCGTTCTTCTCTCCTGATGGACAGTGGATCGGTTTTTTCGCGGGCGGAAAGCTCAGGAAGATCCCGTTCGCCGGCGGCACGTCGGAGATTGTCACCGATGCCGCGAATTCTCGAGGCGGCACGTGGGGACCCGACGACACAATCATCTTCGCACCACAGCCATCGGGACCGCTGATGCGGGTCGCAGCATCCGGTGGAACCGCGACTCCGATCACCCAGCTTGGTCCGCGTGAAAGCAGTCATCGGTATCCACAGTTCCTGCCCGGCGGCAAAGCCATCATCTACGCGGCGGGACCGCCGGGAACCGTGACCTTATGGAGTGAAGCGTCGATCATTGCGGAATCCCTCGTTGAGCCACGCAAGCGAACCGTGATCTCGCAACGCGGCTCGACGCCGCGGTATCTGTCTTCGGGGCATGTGGCCTACATTCACCAGACGCAGATGTTTGCGGTGCCGATTGACGTCGCCACGATAGAGACCACCGGTCAAGCGATTCAGCTTGACGATCACGTAGCGCAAGTTGGGTCGGGTTTCGCGCAGTTCGACGTCGCACCGGGCGGAATGCTCGCGTCGGTGCCAAGCTCCTATATCCCAAGCGGCGAACTGGCCCTGGTCGATCGCACGGGCGGGGCGACCTCCCTCGGCGTTCGCGTTCCGTTCCAGTCGGAGATGCGCGTCTCTCCGGATGGCAGCAAGGTCGCCTACACCGGTGCCGCGCCGGATGCCGAAGTGTGGATTTACGATTTTCAGCAGCGCACCACCAGGCAATTGACAACCGGCGGCGGAAATGTCTGGCCCGTCTGGTCGCCTGACGGCAAGCGCGTGGCCTACGGGTCATTCCGATACGGCGTGCTCACGCCATTCGTGCGTGACGCCGGTGGCGGACCCGAACGTGAGCTGGCGCGCGAGGGCGGGCCGTTGCAATGGTTGCCCGACGGCAGCGCGCTCGCGATCGGCCTCCTCCTCAGCATAACGAGGCAAGATCAAAATCTGGCGCTGCTCGGGGAGGGCGCAACCGCGGCTCACCCAATGCCCGGCGTGCAGCCGCGCGACGCTTCCGCCAACTTTTCGCCGGACGGGAAGCTCGTGGCGACGATGTCTTCCGAAACCGGCCGCACCGAGGTGGTGGTCTGTTCGTATCCGGGCCCCGGTGAACGCGTCCAGGTGTCGAAGGACGGCGGAGCGGAGCCAGTATTCAGCCGCGATGGCCGCTCGCTGTTCTATCGGCATGGTCTCGAGATGATGATCGTCGACGTGACGCCAGGTGCGGTGCCGAGATTCAGCGCGCCACGCGTGTTGTTCAATGGCACGTCGTTCTCCGGCTTTGCCGCCAATCGAGCGAACTTCGATGTCATGCCCGACGGCCGGCACTTCGTGATGATCAAGCTTGATCAGAGTCGGCCGACGTCGCGGCTCGTGGTGACGCAGAACTGGCAGGATTCGATCCGCGCCAGTTTGACGCTGAAATCTACGAACCCGCCGAACGATCTTGAGATTCGTCAACGAGCCGTTGCGCTTCTTGATTGAAGTCATCTCTAATCTCGATGACGCCAGCAAAACGGCACTCGCCTTGACGTCGCTAAATTGAAGAGCACGGCTATTGTTCGACTTCGCTCGACAGCGTCCGTTCGAGGCGATCGAGTGCGATCACGTGAGATCACTCGATATCTGTGTGGCGCGGTTCTAATCAATTGCGATCACCCTTAAGTCCCGCCTCAGGAGCTCCCACGTTGAACGTCAGAACCTCACCATGCGGATATCGATGCGGCGATTCACCCGAGTTGGAGCAATCCAGTGGGGGTTCGAATCCCCCCTTCCGCACCAGGGTTGACCAGTGCGTTCTCGAAAAAACTAGCGAATCACACCGCGATGGTGGCACTCTACTTCATGCATTAAACCTCGGGCGTTGCATCAGACGCTCCGCGTGACGCCAGCCATGGAGGCGGGCAATGCTGATCACGTCTCGAGCATCGAGGAAATCGCCGCTCTGCTGGAGAACCGATGACATCCAATAAGATGACGATCGCCGTGGAGATTGCCGTTCTACTCGGTATCCTCGTCGCGGTCGAATGGCTGGCGCATGTTCTGACCAACACACAGAATATGTTCGTGCCAGCGGTGCTGACTCTGGGGATCTATGTTGTTTTGCGCATGGCGATTTCCGCGGCGAGGACACGAGGCGCCAGCAAGACCCCCACTTCAAACTGACCCACTATCGTCTGATGACGCAGCCCACGAGCGCATTCTGTAGCTGCGTCGGACGCTGGAGAACCGCCAGTGCGGTCTGTCACTGGACAATCGGGACGTGGACAAGGAGGACGCATGAAGCTGTTGACACTTGCCGGCCTCGTCGTCGCGCTTGCGCTGCCACTGAGAGCGGCCGGACAGCGAGGTCCAGGTGCGGCTGCGGGCTGCGACCCCCTCGGCGACGTTCGGTTCATCTGCAATCAGGTCTCTCCTGAAGATCTCGCCCCTGTGCCCGGAGGTGAGTGGTTGATTTCGTCCGGCATGGCGGCCAACGGTGCGATCCGCCTGATCAACCTTCGAGACCAGACCACCACCGTGCTCTTCCCAACCGCGACCCCCAAGGAGCGATGGAATAAGAAAACGTACGGCGCGTGTCCCGGTCCGATCGATCGGGCGGAACAGGCTGCTTTCCGAGCGCATGGGTTGTACCTGCGCGACGGCGGGAATCACCCCCACACGCTGTTCGTCGTTCATCACGGCAATCGGGAATCCATCGAGGTGTTCGAGCTCGACGCCCGAGCGAAGCCACCGGCGCTGACGTGGATCGGGTGCGCCGTGGCTCCGGATCCGATCGGCCTGAATTCGGTGGTCGGTCTCCCGGACGGTGGATTCATCACCACGAACTTCACCGCTCGCAACATGGACGCCGCCGGACGAGGCCGCATGATGGCCGGTGAAAACAATGGCGAACTGTGGGAGTGGCACTCCGATTCGCATTGGAAAAAGGTCCCCGGCAGCGAAGCCGCCGGCCCCAACGGCCTCGAGATTTCCAAGGACGGCAAGACGCTGTACATCGGCGGGTGGGGCAGCCAGTCGGTGATCAGGCTGTCGCGCGGCCAGACTCCGGCGACACGCGACAGCGTGAACGTCGGATTTCGGGTGGACAACATCCGTTGGGCGCCGGATGGGACGCTGCTCGCCGCGGGCCAGGGCGGTGCCGCGCCTTCGGCAACGTCAAACGTCGCCAAGGTGGATCCCAGGACGCTCAAGTTCGAGGAGCTCGTTCGCTACCCGAACAACCCGTCGTTCGCGTCAGCCACGGTGGCGATTCAGATGGGTGCCGAACTCTGGGTCGGCTCAGTTCGCGGCGACCGGATTGCGATATTCCCCGCGAAGCCGAGCAAATAACAGAGCCACCGGCGGCGTTCGAGCATCACGGCGATTGGTGTCGGCCTGACCGCACTGAGCGCACCGTAACAGCCCAAACAGATCTGGCAGCCATGGTCAAGAAGGTAAGCACAAATGAGTGAATCAGATCTCCAAGCCGAACTCGAGCGGTTGAAAGCTGAGAACGAGCGTCTGAAGGCAGGTCGTGGCCGGACGACGGGATTGAAGGTGAGCGAAAAGGGCGGCGTTTCAGTGTACGGGTTGGGCCGCTTCCCGGTCACGCTTTACAAGGAACAGTGGGCCAAACTGCTCGATATGGCGGAGGAGATTCGCGCCTTCATCAAGGAGAACGACGCGCGCCTCAAGACCAAAGGCGAGTAATGTCTCCGACGGCACCAATAAATTCGTCGACCGGATCATCGGTATCCGCGTAAGGACCACGCTCCGCGGAGTCTTCCGCTCGACCAGGTTCCGCTCACCTGTTCCTCGAGTGTGCGTTGCAGGAGATCGGACAACGATCGCTTGTCCGACGCGGCAAGCTCGGTGCGCCAGGTACCCGACAACAGACGACTGTTGCCGACAGCACGCGCCTGCCAGGACCCAGACCAGCTCGTCGCAGTCTTGACCGCTGACCACGTGCCCTGGGCGGCGACCCGCGATTGATTCAGCAGGGTGAAGGATCCCTGGGCCGTGTTGGGATCGGTGCCGCTTGGCTGCACGGTCCACGTGCCCTGAAAAGTCTGATTCGGTCCCGCCGTCGCGGCCCAACTGCCCCGAACCATCGGCGCACGCGCCGACGCCGACTGCGCGTTGACCGCACCGCCGGCCGAGATACTCAAGGCAAAGGCGCTGGCGATCAGGATCGCTCGCGACTGGCTAACGTTGACGAAAGGAAGATTCACGGTTTCGGAATCAGAGTAAAGTTAAAGGGAGGCGTCCACTGTGAAAGCCCCGCGCGCGCTCATCATAGTTGCAGTCGCGGCCTTCGGGTTCGCGCCGCCGGCATCCGCGCAGCGGTCCACATCGACGCGCGGCGGAAGTGCCAGCCGCCCGAGTGATGCCCGCGCCAGCGGCCAGACGCCGAGTGATGCCCGCGCCGGTCACGAAACGGCGCAAACCGGCGACGCAACCAGGCGCGGACAGCCGTCAGAAGCGGGGCGCCGCGCCGGCGCACGAAGGCCGGTGGCATTCCTGCCATTCGGCTGGTGGCCGTACCTCGACTTCGACGCCGTCGACGATGTAGCCCAGGGCGAGGTGGTCGAATCCACACCCGCGGCACCGCCGCCGGTCCAACCACCCACTCAACCTTCGGTGATTCAACCGGTGCAAACCACTGCCCTTCCGGAGCCCGCCGCGCGAGCAGCCCGTGGAAAATTGCAAATCGAGGTCACGCCCGCCAGCGCACAAGTGATCGTGGACGGGTTCTACGTCGGCACCGTTGACGAGGTCGCACGCCTCGGCTCGGGCCTCGATGTCACCGCGGGATGGCATCGACTCGAATTCCGCGCGCAGGGCTATGCGACGCCGGCGGTCAACATCACCGTCGAGGCGAACCGCACGTTCACCTATCGCGGCGATCTGAAACCATTGAGCCGTTAGACCCTCCAGCGGCGGCTAGTACGGTGTCCGTTCCGTCGCAACATCACTCGCTCGTTCCCAACCTCCTCATCGCCACAATCATTCTCGGCAGCGCGGTCTCGCTGATCAGGCAGCGCGAATACTGGCCGTTCTCACCGTATTCGATGTTCGCCAGGTTGCAGGGCCCGGAAGTCGCGACCTTCGACATCGTAGGCGTGGCCGCTGCCGGAGCGCACGAAGAGATTCCGCTGGCGCCGTCGCGCCGGACGCGGATCCTGGCGGGACGCCGCAACCAGGATGCCCTCGCACTGCTCGTTGACGGCGATCCTCGAGAGCTCTATCGCTACCTGACGGGCGCCGCTCGTCGTTTTGCCGAACAGCAGCCGACTGCCCCAACGCTCCGACGCGTCCGGTTATACAGAAGCCGGTGGGAAGCGCGACCGCAACAATCCCCGCCGGCCACGCGGGTCGTGCGCGAACTGGTCAGCGAGATCGAGTTGCCTGGTGGACGACCGAATGGTCGGTAAGCCGGTCAACGCTTCGCTGCTCCGGCGATGGAACGCATTCTGGTTCCAGCCATCACCGGCGATCGGACTGGCAGTGTGCCGCGTGCTGTTCTTCGCTGCGTTCGCCGTCTATTACCTGAGGCTTGATTACGGCGAACTCGCGGATATCCCCGCGGGCATCTGGCAGCCGATCTGGCCGTTTCGAATGTTGGATCTCAGCGTGCCGGGGGCCGCGACTTTGAGTGCGCTGCGTTGGCTGTGGCAGACGACGATGCTCGCGGCGTGTATTGGACTCTTCACACGGATCAGCGCGACGGTCGCACTTCTCCTCGGCCTGTATCTCATCGGCCTCACCGAAAACGTCGCGAGCATCAATCACAGCGACGCGATCGTCGTCTGGGGACTGATGGTGATGGCGGTCTCGCGCTGTGGCGACGCGCTTTCAGTCGATGCATGGCTGGGACAGGTGCGCCGCAGTCCCGCGTCTGAACAGAATGGCGATTACACGTGGCCGGTGCGTCTCATGTGGCTGGTCTTCGTCGTCATCTACTTCGTGGCCGGCGTGACGAAGCTGATCACATCCGGGCTGGCGTGGGTGACCTCGGACCATCTCGCGAACCTGCTGATGCTTGGTCCGGTGGTTGGATCGCCATTAACGGGTTGGGGACAGGAAATCGGTCGTCATCCGCTGATGTCCTCGGTCCTGGCCGGCCTGACGCTCGTCCTCGAACTGAGCGCGCCGCTCGCGCTGGTCAGCCGGGACGCGAGACGAACGGTGGTGCCGGCAATCTTTCTGATGCAATTCAGCATTCGAGTGCTGCTCGGTCCAGGCTTCACCGAATTCTTCATCTGCGGGCTCTTCTGGATTCCCTGGAACGCCGTTTACTTGCGATTTTCGTCGCCACGCGTGCGCAGCCCAGACCCGGCGGCTGTCCACCTGTAGGGAATTTCGGGGGCATCGAGCGGCAGACGGTAGTGGTCGGGATCTTCGTAGTCGTAGGCCATTGTCGGAAAATTCAAGATCAGCGCATCGGTCGTCCCGATGTTCTGCAGGCCATGCCAGACCCCGGTCGGGATCACGATGAACATCGGCCGCGCATCGCCGGCATAAATCTCGTTCACCATTCCTGAAGTCGGACCGTCGTCGCGGCCATCGAACAGCACGACTTTCAACAGTCCGCCGTTGACGAACAGCCGATCGATGCTTCGCGCATGGCAGCTCCAGGCGCCGATCGCGCCGGGAAACAAGCGCGATTGATAGGTCTGCACGACTGGCAGGCCGGTCGGATCCCATTCGGGCCGGTAGATCTCGGTGATGATGCCGTGGCTGCGCGGCACGTGCAGCACTTCACGAATCGCGACACCGTCGATCGTCTTCTGAAGCTTTTGCCAGCCGCTGGTGATCTGCTGGTCGTCTTTCTTGGCGGAAGCGAACATTTCCCTCTCCTTCGATTGGAGCCCTCAATCAGTGGCGGGGACTGAGCCCCTTGTATGCCCGGTGGCGTTTTCTCTGCTCGTTCTTGGCGCGGAGATACAACCCAGGGACGTGCCGCAGAAACCGGGTGCGAACATGATCGGCCGTGACATCAAACAACGACTTGAGGAGTCCGCGCGCCGAAGCGCTGCGATTGGTCGAGTCGGCCAGCAGGCGGCCAAGCAGCGCCGCCTCGAGTTCGCGGTCAACCGTCATCTTCTCGAACCATGCCGCCTGTTCGTGATGCGGGCGTTCGCGATAGGCGTTCTTTCGCCAGAGCGCCGGGAATTTGATCGCCGTCAGACGCGGTACCGACTCCACTCGATAACCGGCAGCGTGCACGCGTTGCCACAGTTCGGCCTCTGGATCCACAGGCGTTTCGCGAGCGTGGCGCCATCCTCCCACCGCCTCGACGATCTCACGACGATGGACGACGGCGGTCGGCGGGATCCATGTGCCGGCCCTGTAAGGTGACCGCAGCGGCACCACCCGCGTCGTGCGTCCATCGGCTTCGACGAGCGCGGTGAGACCAAACACGAGATCGGCCCCGCCGTCGACCACTGACGCGAGACATTCGAGATGATGCGGCAGCCACAAATCGTCGTGACCGAGATATGCGACCAGCCGTCCACGCGCTTCGCGAAGCCCGGCGTTGTTCGGTCCCGATTGGTGTCCGACGTGCGTCGACAGGTTGATCCACCGCACCCGTCCGTCTTCCACAGCGGACACCACAGCTTCCGAGTCGTCAGTACAGCCATCGCCGACGACCAGCAGCTCGAAATCGGTGAAGGTCTGCCGAAGTACGCTTCCGATCGAAAACGGGAGAACGCTGCTCCAGTTGAAGGTCGGGATGACGACCGTAATGGTAGGAATCTTCATCCAATCGGCTTACGTGTGTTCTGCTCAGCTGCGGACGCGCGATCAATGTACGACGCGTCGGTTGCTTCGTAAAGCTGTGTTTGAGATGGGCCTCCCGCTTGCACGTTGTTCCGAGGGAGGCAATTCATGATCAAGCAGCTCAGCCGGAAAGCACCTCTGGCCTTCGCCGCAGCGCTTCTGCTGGCGGGAGCGGCGGTGGCACCAACGATTGCCCAGCGTTCGAACGACTGGGATTGGGACGGCAATTATCAACGGCTCGCGCGAATCAATCCGGGCACCTTCGTGACGGTTAGAACGACGCAGGCCGTGAACATCGATCGCCGCGATGATCGCGTGTATTCGGGTGTCGTCGACGAAGATGTGTGGGACGACTACGGGCGTCTGTCAGTGCCGGCGATTCCGCGCGGGTCGCGCGTGGATCTCGTCGTGAGAAGCGCGTCGGACGGCGATCTCTTGCTCGATCTCGACTCCATTTACGCCCACGGCCAGCGTTATACGGTGACGGCGGCGCCCGAGCGCATCGAGACCGACAACGCCAGGCCGCGCGATCGCGAAGACACCGCGGCCTACATCGGCGGCGGCGCGCTGCTCGGCACCATCATCGGCGCCATCGCGGGCGGCGGTAAGGGAGCGGCCATCGGCGCGGCAGCCGGCGCGGCAACCGGGTACGGAGTCTCGTACCGCGGGCGATCGATTCGCGTGCCTTCCGGATCGGTGCTGACGTTCCGTATGGAAAACGGGTTGACGATTGGCCGACCGTATCGAGGAACGAGCGGCTTCACGCCGCGGAATCGTTAAGCATCCGGCGCGATGAGGTGACCTCACCTCATCGCGTGTCCCGCATCGCGCGTCACTCCTGGGGTTGTGACTGCTTGATCCAGTCGCAATTCTTCGCCTGAGCAAGCTCCATCATCCGATTGCCGCGCATCATCTGCGGCAGAATGGTGATTAGGTTGTCGGCCATCTTGTTCATGTCCTGCATGTTCTGCTCGGCCTTGGCCTGATCGCGGGTGGCCTGCGCCTTCTGTGCGGCCTGTTGTCCACGTCCGGTAATCATGCCCATGCCGGGCAGGAACGTCGAAGCGATTCCCATGAACAGGTTCGAAGCCATTTGGGTGGCAATTTGGGCGGAGGCTTCTTTCTTGGCCTTATCGAGTTCGTCCACTTTTTCTTGCGCGATGGCGCCGTTTTCGACCGCGACGGCGCGAACCGCCGGCTGCCGCATCTGACTTTCAAGTTCCTCGCGCATCTGGTCGCAGCTCATCCTGTTGTCGCCAGGGCGGTTTGCCTTCATCTGGGCGTCAGCCATTGCCGCCTGCATCTTTTGCAGCTGCTGATCGGTCGACCCCGGCGACCGTTGCGCAAGTGACGGGACTGCCAGGCTCGAGGCCAACAACGACGCGAGCAGAATTTTCACCATACAGATCCCTTCCTTCCGTGGCAGCGGGGCGATTCGTTGCGGAAGTCTAAGTGCTGGCTCATTGACTCATCAAGGAGGATTTCCCAACGGCAGCGTCAGCGACGGCACGATCGTGGCAGCCGTCATTGTGCAGGAGGCGGATTATGAGATCCCAATTGCTGGGTTTGGCTTTCGGCCTCGCCGTGATGTCGGCTGTCGGGCTCAACGCGCAGAGCGAAGTGAAGCGGACGACCAAAGTCGAAGTGAAAGGCGGGAAGGAAATCACCACCAGCGGCTGTGTCGACCGAATGGGCGACGGCCGTTTTACGTTGACTGGCGTCGGCGGCGAAGTGCAATACGTGCTGGTCGGCCACGAGAACATGTCGAAGCACATCGGCCATCGCGTTCAGGTGCGCGGCAAAGCGACCGACCTTGGCGATGCTGAAGTGAAGACGGAAACCAAGACCAGCACGAAGGTGGAAGTGGAAAACGGGCCCGACGAACGCTCGCACCGGACCACCACCACCGAGCAGAAGGGCGACGTGAGCGGGATCCGGTACCTGAGCGTCGACTCAGTCAAATCGCTCGCCGACTCCTGCCAGTAATTCTGAGGTGCACCAGGTGCACCGGGCGCACCTCGTGCACCCTGCGCACCTCGTGCACCCCGGGCACCTTGAGCACCTCGTACACCTTGTGTCGCGTTCTCGTGTATCGTATCGTCCTCGTAACCGCTGCGTTTTCCCGAGGAAATTCGATGACACGACGAAGCACCTTTGCGCTCACCAGTCTGGTTGCCGGGATGGCATTCATCGCGGGTTCCCATGGGCTCGCGCAGAAACCGACTTCGGCCAACTGGCCGCTGCACAACCTCGATCTGGCCGGCAGCCGCTATTCGACGCTCGATCAGATCAATACGTCGAATGTGAAGTCGCTGGTGCCGCGCTGGCTGTTTCAGCATGGCGTCATCGACGGCGTAAGCAACCAGACGACGCCGGTGATTGTCGACGGGACGTCGTATGTCACCGACGCCCGCGGCAGCGTCTATGCCGTGGACGCCGCCGACGGTCATTTGCTCTGGACCTATGACGTCACCAGTCTCATCGGCGGCGGACGCCAGGCAGGCTACGTGTTTCGCAATCGCGGCGTCTGTTACGCGGACGGCGTCGTCTATGTCGGCGCGGGTTCGTTCCTGTTCGCGCTCGACGCCAAGACCGGCAAGCCGCTTCCCGGCTTCGGCAAGAACGGCCAGGCCAGCGTCATCCTCGATGTCGTCAGGGTGCGGAACCCGGAAGTGGCGTCGGCGATCAGCCTTGGCTACTGGTTCACGACCGCGCCTCAGTACTACAACGGCGTCATCTACATCGGCAGTACCCGGAGCGAAAGCCACATCCCCGGCGGGCACGTGCTGGCGGTCGACGCCAAGACCGGAAAGGTGTTGTGGCACTTCAACACCATCCCGCAGGACGAAAAAGATCAGGGCTGGGACGTTGCCGGACCGACCTGGGTCGGCGGCGAACGAAATGGCGGCGGCATCTGGGAAACGCTGTCGATCGATCCCGAACTGGGCATGGTCTATGCGGCGGTCGGCAATCCCTTCGGCGACAGTTCGAAGCGAATCGGCGCCAACCTCTTCACGGACTCGCTCATCGCGCTGACGCTCAAAGAAGGCACGCTGAAGTGGTACTTCCAGCAGACGCACCATGACCTGTGGGATTACGACTCGGGCAATCAGCCGATCCTCTTCGACATGCAGGTCGGTGGGCAGCGTGTCAAGGCGCTCGCCGAGGCGAGCAAGAACGGGTACCTCTACATCCTGAACCGCGAGACCGGCAAGCCGGTCCACGGCGTAAAAGAAACGCCGGTGCCGACCGAGGATCCACGTCCGGGTGAAAAAGCGTATCCGACGCAGCCGATTCCTCAGACCGCCGCCGGCAAACCGATGGCACCGGTTTCTCCCGTTTTTCCTGTCGACATTCCGCCAGACCGCGTGGGCAACCGAAGACTGGTCCCGCAATTCACGCCGCCTGGTCCCGACATGATCTATGCGCCGGGCACCGAAGGGGGTGCGAATTATGGTCCGCTCTCTTACAGTTTGCAGACGGGATTGCTGTATGTGAACGCCGTTGATATGCCGATGAACGGCGGCCGTCCCGCGCGTGGCTATCTCTCCGCTTACGATCCGACTACCGGCGAGCAGGTATGGCAGAAGAGTTTTGACGGCTGGGGCCAGGGCGGTACCGTCGTCACGGCTGGCGGACTCGTCTTTGCCGGCAGCGGGAGCAATACGGCCGGCTACTTCATGGCGTTCAACGCGAAAACTGGTGAGGAACTGTGGAAGTTCAACACTGGTGCCGGTGTCTACAGCTCGCCCTCGACGTACATGGTCAACGGTGAACAGTACGTCACGGTGGCATCAGGCGGCGGCGAACGCGGACGCCGCGGCGGCGATCTGATCCTGGCCTTCGCGCTCCCGAAACAGTGACACGACGAAGGAACGTGTTCCGCGGGTTCTGCGTTTCTGGTCGTATCACAGCGGCCAGTTGCGCGGCACCTTTACGACGTAGGTGCCGGCAACCCGGTCGTGCCACGCCTGACGTTCGGGATCGCGCAGGATCCAGAACATTCCGAGTCCCAGCACGACCATCGAGAAGATCGCCGAGAGACCGCGCACCAGCGCGTCGATGAACCGCAGCGGCTCGCCGTCGACGCGTACGACGCGGAGCTGGCAGATGATGCCTCCAACCGTTGTTCCCTTCCAGGTCCAGAACGCGATGTGGTACGCAAGCAGGAACGTGAAGAAGACGTTCGGCCGTCCGAAGTCGGTGAGGATCTGGTAGGTCAAGAGGACCAGAATGAGATCCAGAACGCCGGCGGCGACGCGATCGCGAAATGATGCGTGAGGCAGAGCGCCGATTACTGACGATGTGGGCGACACAGGCGCCGCAGCCGTTTGTTCGAAGACTGTCGATGTCGTTTCTGAACTCACCATCGCCTCCCGTGCAGGTTGTTGCAGAATCGGACCGGCCGGCGCCGGCTTCGGCTCGCGCGGAGGTGGCAGGGGATTTTCCCGCCGGTACGCCGCGACAAACGCCAACGACGAAGCGCCGAGGCCGAAGACGCCCATCATCGTCCACGTCACAAATCCAAGGATCGGTACCATGTAAGCCAGGGTGATCAGGACGAACCCAATCGCGAACGCGCTCACGGTGTGCCAACGGCCGTCGCGCGACGCCGGCATCACGCTCATGCCAATCCAGCGCGTCCCGGCAGCCTTGCCAATCACCCAGGCGACCAGCAAGGCACAGAGAATCAGCGGCACCACCGCGATGCCGATGATGGAGACCGCCAGCAGCACGCTGATCGGACCGA
>Ga0310810_10004027_pt1 | contig 16177 bp, 15 predicted proteins | sample NCmetagenome_FD_207641 | JGI IMG/M metagenome (GOLD analysis project Ga0310810, IMG submission 207641) | Soil microbial communities from experimental microcosm in Duke University, North Carolina, United States - NC | ecosystem: Engineered > Artificial ecosystem > Soil microcosm > Unclassified ... | reverse complement strand
GGGAGGGGAGTGCGCGGGCTCGAAAACTGTCGGATTAGGTCTCAGGGCCGGGCGGAGCGCGGGAGATCACCGCGGCACGAGCGTGCAGCGGACGATGGCGGTCGTGAACTCGCGCGTGAGGCGATTAGCAACCGCACGGAGGCGGCGGATCGGGACGGCCTCGAACCTGGCGAAGCGGAACGGGCTGCGCGCGACGAGCTCCTCGAACTTCCGGATGGTCATCCGGTTGAGCCCGCTCTCTGTGAAATTTCTGGCCCCATCCTTCTTATACAGCGACCGCCACTTCACGAGCGCGGACTCCGAACACAGCACGTGCGCGTACGGAAACACGGAGAAGAAGTGGCCGCCGAGCGGGTGATACCACGTAGGGCCGAAGGAGGCGAGGACGCAGCCGTCGGGCTTCAGCAAGCCGCGCATCTTCTGAAGGATGTCTGCAGGATCGGAAAAATGTTCGAACGAGTCGACGGACAGTATGACGTCCACTGGCTCGTGCCATTCCCGCCCGAAGACGCACCTGCTTGAAACGCCGCGAGATTCGGCCAGCCTGGCCGACGCATGGATCCACTTGTCGTACAGGTCGAGGCCGATGACCTGTCGTGCGCCGTGCACGGCCGCATCCACGGCCTCGTTCCCCTCGCCGCACCCGAAGTCCAGCACAACTTTTCCACGGACCGCATCCCAGACATCAGGACCGAAGAGGACCTCGAGCTTGCTTTTGCCGGCGTAGGCAGTCGCGACAGCCGGGTACGAACTTACCGTACCCCCACGGCTGGCATAGTTGAGCAGACGGATACCCACAGTGCCGCCGATTACCCCCAACGCGACCTCCAACTGATCACTCCGCCCCACGTCATCAAGGGCTGTGCCGTTCGTGCGACTCTTGCCGGCGCCTCGGCCTCGCACTCGCGCCCCCTCGCGCTTCGGTGGAATACCGAAGACGGTTTGTGGCGATGGCGTTGCAACATTCCACGCCGTGCGCGTGCTGGCTTTCATCGAGGCCCTGGGTGTCACCGGCCCCGCGCGGAACCTGTTTGCCCTTGCGCCTCACGTCGACCTCCACCTCGCCACCTTCCGCCGCCTCTCTCTTGGGTCAGCGCACTGTGAGGGTCTCGCCACGCTCGCCGCCGCAGCCCGCGCACAGGGGGTTCCCGTCCACGTCATCGACGAACGGTCGCGCATGGACTGGCACGTGCTCGACGGGATCACGGATTTGCTGACGTCGCTCCGCCCCGACATCGTCGAGTCCCATCAGCTCAAATCGCACGCGCTGCTTGCGCTCACGCGTCGAAAAGCGCACGTCCCGTGGGCTGCGTGGCACCACGGCTACACGCGTACGGACCTGAAGGTCCTTGCCTACAACCACGTAGACCGTTGGTCGCTGCCGAAAGCTGACCTTGTCGTGACGACGTGCGAGCCGTTTGCGCGCGCGCTGGCCGCCGCCGGCATCTCCGGCGACCGGCTTCGCGTCGTGCACAACGCGGTGGTTCGGCCGCGGGCCATGGCCAGGTCCTGGGCCCGTGCTCAGCTCGGCCTGGCGCGTGAGCGCGTGGTGCTCGCGGCGGGGCGCCTGTCGCGCGAAAAAGGGCAGGACGTGTTGATCGAGGCCTGCGCGGGCGTCACCGGACCCCTGCGCGACGAACTGCTGCTGCTGTTCGCCGGTGACGGCCCGGAGCGCTCCCGCCTCGAGCGACAGGCGAGGCGGCGCGGCGTGCGTGCCCGTTTCGACGGGCACACGCCCGATCTCCGGTCCCACTATGCGGCCGCCGACGTGTTCGTGCTGCCGTCGCGAAGCGAGGGCTCTCCCAACGTCCTGCTGGAAGCGATGGCCGCCGGGAAGCCGATCGTCGCCACGACGGTGGGGGGTGTGCCCGAAATCGTCGATGCGCGGAGCGCGGCGCTGGTGCCGCCCGACGATGCTGGCGCTCTCGCAGCGGCGCTCGTCAAACTGCTGGCGTTCCCCGATCTGGCGTCGCGGCTGGCGGCGGGCGCGAAAGATGCCGCGTCCCGGTTCACCCCGGACCAGCGCGCCGCGCGCGTGGTGTCCATCTACGGCACGCTCGCCGCATCGCCCGCCCGAGGACTCGCGCGATGAACGTCGCGATGGTCTTTCACGCGCCGCCGTTTCCGCCGGACATCGGGCCGTCGCGGCGGCACTATCACGTCCTCACCGAGACCATGAAGCGTCACGAGGTCACCGTGCTCTCGCTCGGCACGAACGCGGACCGACGGCTGCTGCTGGAACACACCGGCCTCGATCCGCGCCGCGTGCATTTCGCACCAGGTGATCGGACGCGGACGCGCAAGGCAATTCGGTCGGCCGCGTACCTCGCCACCGGCCGCAGCGACTTCAGGCGGCTGCGAGTCGCGGCGCTTCAGCGATTGATGGATCGCACGGTCAACGCGGCGTCGTTCGACGTCGCGTATTTCTCGACGGTGATGCTCGGCTGCTATCGCCTGCCGAAGCGCATGCCGCTCATCGGCGATACCCACAACATCGAGCACGACAATCTGGCGCGTGCCGCCCGAGCTGCGCCGGAGCCATGGCGCCGCGCGCACTTCCGTGCCCAGGCGGCGCTCACCCGGCGCGAGGAGCGCGCGCACGTGCAGCGGTTCGACATCGTCTGCGCCACCTCCTGTCGCGATCGTGATGTGCTGCGGCGGTTTGCCCCCGGCGCGGAAGTCGCGGTCGTTCCAAACGGCATCGATCTCGAGAAGTACTCGCCGCGCGACAACGTGCAACGCCAGGAGGGGCTGCTCCTGTTCACCGGCCTCATGAGCTACTACCCGAACGTGCATGCCGTGCTGCGGCTGGTGCGCGGCATTCTGCCGCTCGTCCGCGCGCGCGTGCCGCACGCCAGGGTCGTCGTCGCAGGCGCGGACCCGCCGGCCTCGATCCGCGCGCTCGCTGGAGAACACGTCCAAATCACGGGCCGCGTCGCAGACATCAGGCCCTGCTACGCGGAGGCCCACGCCCTCGTGGTGCCACTCGCGATCGGCGGCGGCACACGAGTGAAGGTGCTCGAGGCGCTCGCCATGGGCGTTCCGGTCGTGTCGACTACGGTCGGGTGCGAAGGGCTCGACGTCACCGATGGCGAGTCCGTGCTGATAGCCGATTCAGACGCGGCGATCGCGAACGCGGTCGTCCGGTTGCTCGAGAGTCCCGCGCTCGCAGCATCGCTTGTGCGCGCTGGAACGGTGGTGGCACACCGCTACGACTGGCGACGGATTGGAGGAGTGCTCGACGACGTGATCCATGCGGCAGCAGCGCAAGGGCAATCCGTGGGGCTCGAGGCCCACGCCGGAACGGGCAGTGCGCATTGATTGCCGGCACTTCACTGGGAGCGTGCCGTGTGCGCCCCACAAGCACGACCGCCGGCCGTGCGAGACCTGTGGCGCGTACGAGCCGACCTCCACGCGAATTCTAATCGTCAAGCTCGCGGCCTCCGGTGACGTGCTGCGGACCACGTGTGTGCTGCCCGCGTTGCGCGCGCAATATCCGCAGGCGCAGATTACGTGGATCACCGAGCGTGTCTCGGCGCCCCTCCTCGAAGCCAACCCCTTCATCGACCGTGTCGTAGCGCGCGACGACGCGCTCGAACGCTTGATGATCGAGCGGTTCGACATCGTTTTCGGACTGGATCCGGACGAGCCTGGTGCGGCCATCGCGTCGATCGCGACAGCGACCGCTCGCGTCGGCTTCGTGCTCGATGCCGCCGGACGCGTGCTTCCGGCCAACGACTCCGCGCGACACTGGTGGGCGATGGGCATCGACGACAACCGGAAGCGCGCCAATCGACGTACATACCCTGAGCTGCTCTACGAGGCGTGCGGGCTGAGCGGCCCCGTCGCGCTCCCACAGTTACTCATTCCGTCCGACGCGCTGTGCAGGATGCGAACGGTGTTCGCGCCGAAGCTCGAGCCGTTCGAGCGCGTCATCGTGCTCAATACCGGTGGCGGCGCGCGATGGGCTCAGAAGAAATGGACGCCCCCGCACTACGCGGAATTCATTAACAGGATCCGTGATGCGCATCGGGACTGGGCCGTGCTCGTCGTGGGCGGCCCCGCCGAGGCGTCGTTCAACGCGTGGCTGCTCGCAACGGCCCGCGGGGAGGGCGTGATTGATGGCGGCAGCGACCGATCGTTGCGGGACTTTGGTGCTGTGCTGTCGCTTGGGGATATCGTCGTGACGTCAGATTCCCTGGCGCTGCATATGGCGACTGCGCTGGGTGTGTCGGCAGTCGTCCTCGTCGGACCAACGTCGCCGTGGGAACTGGAACTCTATGGCCGCGGCGAAGTCGTCCACGCAGGCGTGCCGTGCCTCGCGTGCTACCGCCGGCGCTGTCCGCTGGCGATCACGTGCATGGATCTGCTGAAGCCGGATCAGGTGGTCGAGGCGGTGGAGCGGCAGCTATCAACTGCCAACTTCACAAGTGCCGACTACACAACGTCAACCCCGCACCGACAACTGACCACTGGTAATCGGTAACCGGTGACTGGCAACTGGCCGCTACTCTCGTTTCGAGACTTTGTCGTCGCCGATCCCGAATGTCGTCGTATTGATGAGGGGATCACCCGAATAGGCGCGCGTTCCGCGCAATTCGAACGCGCAAACGTAGCCGTTCTGGTTGAGGTCGAATCCCTGCGACACGAGCTGCAGGTTGTAATCCCTCAGCGAATCGAGATCGTTCAGGTCCGTTCCCAGTGCCTGTTGAAGGTACGCGATCTTTTCGTCATCGGTCGTGAAGCCGGCGGCGTTGAGGCCGTTCAGGACGAGGTCCCACCACGAGCCCGGGCCCGTGCCGTAGACACTCGTCGGTCCGCCGTTCAGCAACTTCGAATCGTTGGGACAATCACCAGGCGCTCCCGACTGCGCCCGCACACCAACCGCGGCAAGTACGACTGCCAAACTCAACGCGCACACGGTGAGACGTCGATTCATTGTTCCTCCCAGCGCGGGATTCTACTCCGCCGGGAGGACGATGCGAGCGCCTGATTTGTGGCCTTCGGGCGCCGACCAGACGCGTCCGCCGTGAGCCCCGATCACCCGCCGCGCGACGGCAAGGCTCAACCCGGACCCGCCGCGCCATTCGTCGAAAACGGGCAGGTCGGCCGGTCTCGCCTGCTCGAGGGCCTCAATCGTCGGGACGTCGCCGATGACGATTTCGTAGCCCTTCGCGTCGTCCGCCTCCGCCGGACGCCCGCGGACGAGCATCCTGTCGCTCAAGACGATTTCGCGTCGAAGCGCAGCCAATACTGACGCCAATGCGGTCTGCAGGCGGGGAGCGTCCGCGCGGAGCGGCGCGGGCCGGTCGTCCACTTCCAAATCCACGTTCACCGTTCGATCGGGCAGATCCGGCAGTTGGTCTACCGCGCCGCGCAGCAGCACCTGCAACTCGGCCGGCTGACGATTGAAGGCCATCGTGCCGGCTTCCAGATTGGAAAGGTCGCTGACCTCAGCGAGCAGCGCCGAGAGCCGCGTGCACGACTTCTCGGCCTCTTCGAGCAGCCGGCGTTGCGGGTCGCTCAGCGGGCCCGCCCGATCCTTCAACAGCATCCGGATGTAGCCCGCCACCACCGTCATCGGCGTCCGGAACTCGTGCACGGTCAGCGAGAGGAGCTTCGGCCAGCGCGGGTCGAGCGCGGAATCGGCCATGGTTGATTCTATATGCTCGAAAAGGGAATCATTTGGCAGGGCCGGGGGTTCTGTCACCATAGAGGCGCGTCATGCTAATCAAGAAAGCTTCCGAAATGCCGTCGTCGGAAATCACGGACGAGCGGTGGTACTTGAAGCGGCGTGACTTCCTGCGCGTCGCCGGCGGATCCGTGCTCGGCGCAGCGGCGGCCGGCATCGTTACCGGGTGCGGCAGCGACACGGCACTCGCATCTGCCGAGCCTGCCGCGCCGCAGGGCTCCACCGCCGGGGTTCCCCTCACGAACATCTCGAAACGCGTCGTGACCACCAGCGAAAAGCTCAACGCGTTCGAGGAGATCACCAACTACAACAATTTCTACGAGTTCGGCACGGGCAAGAGCGATCCGGCGCGGTACGCCGGCCGTATGACGACCCGGCCGTGGACCGTGAAAGTCGACGGCTTATGCAACAAGCCGGCGGAATATCACATCGAAGACCTGCTGAAGTCAAATGAGATCGAAGAGCGGGTCTACCGCTTCCGGTGCGTCGAAGCCTGGTCGATGGTGATTCCGTGGGACGGCATTCCGCTCGCCTCCGTGCTCAAGCGTGCCGAACCGACGTCCAAAGCGACGTTCGTCGAGTTCACGACGCTGGCGCGGGCATCCGAGATGCCGGGGCTCGCCGACGGTGGGCTCAACTGGCCGTACACCGAAGGGCTTCGGATGGATGAAGCCATGCATCCGCTGACGCTGCTCGCGGTCGGGCTGTACGGCAAGACGCTGCTGAACCAGAACGGCGCGCCGCTGCGGCTGGTCGTGCCGTGGAAGTACGGATTCAAGAGCATCAAATCCATCGTGCACATCAAGTTCGTGGACAAGATGCCGCACACCGCATGGAACGACCAGAACTCGCACGAGTACGGCTTCTACTCGAACGTGAACCCGAACGTCGATCACCCGCGCTGGAGTCAGGCGACTGAGCGCCGGATCCCGAGCTATTTCAAGACGACGAAGACGCTCATGTTCAACGGGTACGGCGATCAGGTCGCGTCCATGTATGCCGGCATGGATCTGAAGAAGTGGTATTGACCTGCGCGAGCGACGCGTAGGAAATTATTCATGAAGCGTGTAGCCAAGGCCCTGCTGTTCGCTGCGTCGCTTGTACCGGCCGTGTGGCTGGTGCGCGGCATGCTCACTGGCGACCTTGGCGTCAACCCCGCCGAGACCATCCAACTCCAGACCGGACGCTGGGCGCTGCGGTTCCTGCTGATCACTCTCGCGGTCACACCTATCCGCCGCCTGTTCCACTGGAACGTGGTGATCCAGTACCGGCGCATGCTGGGGCTCTTCGCGTTCTTCTATGCGTCGCTTCACTTTGCGTCGTACATCGTCCTCGATCAGTACTTCGCGTTCGATGCGATGATGACCGACGTGGTCAAGCGTCCGTTCATCACCGTCGGCTTTGCGGCGTTCGTGCTGATGGTGCCGCTCGCCCTCACGTCCACGAAGGGATGGATCCGGCGGCTCGGGCGCCGTTGGCAACTGCTGCACCGGCTGGTCTACGTGTCCGCCATTTGCGCGGTCGTTCATTTCATCTGGAAGGTGAAGCTCGTCATCGGAGATCCGGTGCTTTACGCCGGCATCCTGACGGTGCTGCTTGGATACCGGATCGTGCGTACGATTCGCCTGCGGATGAGCTCGCATCCGTCGACAGCCGCTGCGCCGATTGCCCGCCCCCGCGGCATCTCGTCGTAGTCGTAGTCAAGTCTCCACAATAGGAACATTTCTGCCGTACCGCCGGCCGCCCTCGACCGGACACTACCTTTCCGCTCACGCTCTGCCGGAAGTCCTGCGCTTCGGCTTGGGTAAGGATGTTGCAGCCCCGTCCGCGTGCTCCCTCAGGCACTGACGCTCCCATCCCGGCCCACCTGGACGTGGACAGGCGTGTACAAGCGCCTGCAGTCGCTCTACGAACTTCCGCAGGAACGACAGCGTGCGCCGGCGGTCGAGGGGCTGCGGGGGATTGCGGTCGCACTCGTGTTCGGCGTGCATTTCCACGCGCTCTTCAGCCACTACGTGGCGCCGGGGTCGTTGACCTTTCATCTATCCGCGCTGGCGTGGAACATCGGCCACTCGGGCGTCGACATCTTCTTCGCGTTGAGCGGAGCCCTCATTTACGAAGTGGTCCTCCGCCGCCAGCAGCCATACGGGCAGTTCCTCCGTCGACGCGCACAGCGTATTTACCCGTGCTTTCTCGCCGTTTTTGCGTTGTACCTCGCGCTGCTGTTCGTCGATCCCGCGAGCCACCTGCCGCCCGGACGCATCCGCGCAGGGCTGTTCCTCGTTGCCAACGCGTTGCTCATTCCCGGCATCGTGCCAATCGAGCCGCTCATCTCGGTCGCCTGGTCGCTCAGTTACGAGTTCGCGTTTTACATCCTGCTGCCGCTGCTCGTTTACAAACTCGCGTTCCGGCAGCGGTCGGCGCGCAGCCGCATCCTGTGGATGTGCGTGCCGGCGCTCGTGCTCATCACGGCGGCGCTCATCCACCCGATGGCGCACAAACGCATGCTGATGTTCCTCGCGGGCATGTGGGCCTACGAAGCGCGCAACTCGAACTGGTTCCGATCACGGATGACGCGGCGGGGAGAACTCGGGGTCGCGCTGCTGTTCGTCATCAGCTTTCCCGCGATCGTTGCGTGCTCGGCGACGGGCGGACTGCCGGACATCTGGTCGTGGTCGGCGCTGGGCGTGCTGTTCGTGACCGATTTCTGGGTGGTCCTCTATGTCACGGGGTTCGACGGGCGGCTGAAATCGTTCTGCTCCTTCGCCGGACTGCGCTGGCTGGGCAACATCAGTTACTCGTTCTATCTGCTCCACGGGCTCACCTTGAAGGTTCTCGCGACCGTGCTCGCGGTCGTGGTGCCGTCCACGCCTTACGGCACCGTCCTCTTCTGGGCGATCCTGCCGGTCGGGTTTGGTGCGGCCTTCGTCGCCTCCACGGTCCTGTACGCCACCGTCGAGAAGCCGCTCTCGCTGCAGCGCCGCCCGGCAGCCGCGGTCGTGCGCGGCGCGGTCGTCTAGCGGCTCGGCTCCCCGTCACGGCGGGCCGGGGACCCTGCTGAGCCGGCGCCCTACGCCGCACCCGGCGCCCGTTCACCCCCCGAAACTGCCCGTTCGATGTAAAAGTCTTTTCAATCAGTGACTTGCGAATAATCTTTAGGGTTATGCACAAGCCGATTAAGTACGTCGAGAAGGGGTTCACATTCGCGGCACGTGGCGCGTGGCACGTCTACGACGCGCTGAACAGCATCAAGCCGAACGGCACCTTCATTCCGAAGTGGTCCGATCTGCCGCTGCAGAAGTCATGGCAGAAAGTGAAGCCGCCGCTGGGCTGGCCGCGTGAAACCGATTCGCTGTGTCCGAAGTGCGTTCGGCAGGCGCGCCAGGCGATCGTCGACGGCAAGCAGGACTACAAGATCCTCCTCAACGAAAAGGTCGGCGAAATCAAGGCGACGATCCTCGAGAAGGACGGCAAGATCATGATGGTCAAGGACTGCCCGATCCACGGGCACTTCGAGGACGTCATGGCGATCGATCCGGCGTTCTTCAAGCACCTCGAGGAGTCGTTCCCGGGCAGCGACATCCGCGCGCACAACGACGAAAAGCTTCATAACCACGGCAGCAGCACCATCAAGTACGGCCGCGGCTCGGTCCTCACGATTGACCTGACCAACCGCTGCAACATGATGTGCGACCCGTGCTTCATGGACGCGAACCAGGTCGGCTTCGTCCACGAACTGACGTGGGACGAGATCAAGACCATGCTCGACAACGCGATCACCATCAAGCCGAAGCGGCAGATGTCGGTCCAGTTCTCGGGCGGCGAGCCGACGATGTCGCCGTATTTCCTGGACGCCGTGCGCTACGCCAAGAAGGTCGGCTACAACTCGGTGCAGGCGGCGACCAACGGGATCGAGTTCGCGAAGAGCAAGGAGTTCGCGCGGGCTGCGTTCGACGCGGGTCTGCGCTACGCGTACCTCCAGTTCGACGGCATCGGCAACGCGGCGAACTCGCACCGCCTGGTCGGCAACCTCTTCGACGTGAAGCTGCGCGCGATCGAGAACCTCTGGTCGGCGGGCGTCGACATCGTCCCGGTCGTGACGATCGTCAACGGCATCAACAACGAGCAGGTCGGCCGGATCATCCAGTTCGCGCTCGACAACCCGCGCAAGATCAACTTCCTCTCGTTCCAGCCGGTGTCGTTCACGGGCCGCGACGAGGAGATCACGGACGAGCGCCGGACTGCGCAGCGCTACACACTCTCGCACCTCGCGCACGACGTGAAGAAGCAGACCGGCATCGGCGAACCGGTTCGCGACTGGTTCCCGATTTCGTTCATGGGCACATTCACCGACTGGGCGGACCTCGTGCACGGTCCTTCCGCGGAGTGGGGCAACCTGACGTGCGGCTGCCATCCGAACTGCGGCGTCGGCATGGCCGTCATGATCGACAAGGATACGAAGGAAGCCGTCCCGGTGACCGCGTTCCTCAACGCCGATCAGCTCGCGAAGGACCTGCGCCGCGTGAACGACGCGGCCCGCGGGCAGAAGCTGTCCGTCGTCGGCATGGCGTTGTCGCTGGCGCGCAACTACGATCCGTTCAAGGCGCCGACGCATTTCAAGCTGACGGACCTGATGAAGAAGTTCGACAAGACGTTCGGCGCGACGAAGAAGGCGCACCAGGGCGCGTACGGCCGCGTGGGCGGCGACCGCACCGTGGACGACCAGCAGAAGCGGCGCGCGGATCGGTGGAACTTCCTCTTCATCGCCGGCATGTGGTTCCAGGATCTCTTCAACTACGACTTCCGGCGGACAGAGCGCTGCATCATTCCGTACGCGACACAGGAAGGGGAGATCAGCTTCTGTGCCTACAACACCGGCATCGGCTGGCGCAACATCATCGAGAAGATGCACATGACCGCTACGCTGACGAAGTGGTACGAGGAGCACGGCCGCCATCAGATTTACGCGGGCGGCAAGAAAGTCGAGCTCTCGTCGGCGGAGCACAACCTCGTGCTCGATCCGGAGGCGGTGGCGAAAGGCAAGCAGACCGACCTCGACGAGCTCGGCGTCGCCAAGAACGCGCGTGAAGAGAAGCTTCGCGCGAAGAAGCAGCAGGCCGGCACCCACGCGCCGGAGGACGAGAAGATGGCGCAGCTCTATCGCCAGCACGTCCTCAAGGAGCAGCCGACGATTCAGATCGGCGGCCTCGGCAGCAAGAAGAAGCCCGTCCAGGAAGTGCTGCACAAGGACCAGCAGTAAGAACGACCAACTGCCAACTACCAATTCCCAAATCGGTTCTGGGGTTCGGGCGCGGGGAGAGATCCTCGCGCCCTTTTTTTTGAGGTGACAGGCGACGGCCCCGATGCGAGCGATTGAGCTGGCCTGAGGCCTTGACAATCTACCTATCGCATATGTAGATTGTCATAGCATGCGTGCGGAGCGCGAGGGAAACAAGGCCGACCTGCTGCAGGGGACGCTCGACGTCCTCATCCTCAAAATCGTCGCGCTCGGGCCGATCCACGGCTACGCCATCGCGCAGCGTCTTCAGCAGATGTCCGGTGACGTGCTACAGGTGCAGCAGGGCTCTCTGTACCCCGCACTTCATCGTCTTGAAAAAAGACGCTGGCTGAGGGCGGAGTGGGCGGCATCGGAAACCGGCCGCGAGGCCCGGTTTTATCGGCTCACGCCGTTGGGCGAGCGCCAGCTCGAAGACCAGCGCGCCAGCTGGAATCGGCTGTCCGCGGCCGTGACCGCCATCCTCAACGCGGAGTAAAAAGCGATGTGGTGGAAACCGCGTCCTGATGCGCGCGTCCGCGACGAGCTGCGCTATCACCGCGATCGGCTCATCGACGACTACATGGCGGCGGGGATGGACCGGCCGTCGGCCGAGCGGCGCGCGTTTCTCGAGTTCGGCAACGTGGATGCGCTCGAAGAATTCGTGCACGACGCGCGCGGCCGCTGGTTCGCCGATCTCCTGCAGGACGTGCGGTACGCGGGGCGGACCCTTCGGCGGTCGCCTGGATTTGCCGCGGTCGCCATCCTGTCGCTGGCCCTTGGCATCGGCGCCAACAGCGCGATCTTCACCGTCATCAACGCCGTCATGCTGCGGCCGCTGCCTGTCTCGGATCCGGATCGCCTGGTCCTTTTCGCGCGGATGAAGAACGGGCGCCCCATGTTCGTGCCATACCCGCTGTTCGAACTCTTCCGTGACCGGACGACGTCGGTGTCGGGCGTGACCGCGTTGGAGACGATGGACACGACGGTCGTCGTCGGCGGCGAGGACGAACTCGCCAGCGTCGACATGGTATCGGGCTCGTACTTCGACGTCCTTGGTGTGCATTTCACGGTAGGCCGCCCGCTCTCGCCTGCGGACGACGTGGCCGCGCCCGGCACGCCTGCCGCGGTCATCAGCGATCGATTCTGGAGCCGGCGCTTCGCGCGCAGCCCCGGGGCGCTCGGCGCAACGATGACGCTTCGAGGCAGGACATTCACGATCGTGGGGGTCGCGCCGTCAGGCTTCCGCAGCGTCCGATCGGATCGCACACCCGACGTGATGATTCCGCTGCAGCTGTTGCTGGATGACGAGCAGCGCCAATCGTTCGATCTCAACAACTTTGCCGTGCTCGCACGGCTCGCGCCCGGTGCGACCGTGCGGCAGGCGAACGCGGAGGTGCAGTCGCTGTATGCCGGGTTCGTACAGATGCAGGCCGCCAACGAACGTGCGCGCGACCGCGAATGGATTCTGCAGCAGCGCGCCGCCGCCGTCGCGGCGCCGGACGGCTACAACTCGGTGGGCTATGACTATCGCCGCTCTCTGCTCATCCTCATGGGAAGCGTCGGCCTGGTGCTGCTGCTCGCCTGCGTGAACCTGTCCGGTCTCCTGCTGGCGCGCGCCGCGTCGCGACAGCGTGAAATCGCCATTCGACTGTCGATCGGCGCCGGCCGCGCGCGTCTGTTCAGGCAGTTTCTCGCGGAAAGTCTCGTGCTTGCCGCTCTGGGAGGCCTCCTCGGACTGTGGATCGCGGCTGTCCTTGGCGGACCGCTGTTCGCGCTGATTCTCAATGGGCGCGATGTCGGCATCTCGGTTGGCCCGGACTGGCGCGTTCTGGCGTTCACGGCGGGGATCGCTGGCGCCGCGTGCGTGCTGGCCGGCTTCGCCCCCGCACTTCACGCAGCGCGCGCCGACGTCAGTCCGTCTTTGAAGGAGGTTCGCGCTCGCGGTGTAGGCCGCCTCGGCAAGGTGCTCGTCGCCGCGCAGGTGGCGATCTCCATGGTGTTGCTCGTCGGCGCGGCACTGTTCATTGGTACGCTCGTCGAATTGAACAGCGTGCAGGGGGGCTTCGATCCGCGCGGCGTGCTGATCGTCAACGTCCGGTCGCCTGCAGCGTATCCACCGGATAGAAGTCTGGCCGTCGCTGCGGCGCTTGTCGAACGCCTGCGAGCGATGCCGGGCGTCACCTCGGCGAGCGCCGCGCAGGTGCTGCCGGTTGGCGGCGGTCTCTGGGACCGCACCATTCAAGTCGAGGGGTACCGGTTCCGCGATACAGAGGACGACAGCGCGGGATTCAATGCCGTCGCGCCCGGGTACTTCGAGGCCATCGGTACGCCGTTCGTGTCCGGACGGGATTTCGACGTCCACGACACGGCCGCGTCACCGCCGGTCGCGATCGTCAACGACACGTTCGCCCGCGCCTTCTTCGCCGGCCGCAACGCGATAGGGTGTCATGTCACCAGCGCAGGCGTGAGCTATGAAATCGTCGGCGTGGTGCACGACGCGAAGTACCAGCACCTTCGCGATCCGATCCTGCGGACGATGTACATCCCCTGGGCGCAGCGCGCCGGGAACCAGCCATCGAACTTCGCTTATCTCGTTCGTGTCGCCGGCGGCGACCCCCAGCGGCTGATCCCGGATCTCGATCGGGTCATCCGAGACGCGAACCCTTCACTGCGTCTCCGCCGCGCGCGTCCGTACACGTCGGTAATCGGCGAGTCGATCGGCGCGGAACGCACGATGGCGACGCTCGGCGCCGCATTCGGCGGACTGGCGCTGCTCGTGGCGGCTCTCGGCGTGTTCGGCTCGAGCGCGTTTCAGGTCGCGCGCCGGACCAACGAGATCGCGGTGCGGCTGGCGCTCGGCGCCAGCCGGCGACGCATGATGGCGCAGGTGCTCGGTGACACGGCAATCACCGTGGCCGCGGGCCTCGGGGCGGGAGCGCTGGCGGCGCTGCTCGCGGCGGGCGTCGTACGGAATCTGCTGTTCGGGGTCACGCCGACCGAGCCCGCGGTGTTCGTCATCGCGGCGGCCGCGCTTGCGGGTGTAGCGGTCACTGCCGGGTGGTTGCCCGCTCGCCGCGCGTCCCGCGTCGATCCGATTGTCGCGCTGCGGCACGAGTAGAGCACCGCCATCCGTCCCAAAGAACTTGCGTTCTGCCGCTGCGCGCCGCAATTTAGTTGCGTGAAGCAACGATTCTCCTGGTTCGTGGCGGCCGCGGCGGCGGTGTTCGCGATGCTGTCCTGCGGGAGCCGCTCGCGTCCGATCGGCGGGCCCGTCACGATCGAAAACGAAGGCGCGCGTCTCGCTGGCACGATTTATTTGCCAGACGCAGCGCGGCCTCCGCTCGCCGCGGCGGTGCTCGTGCACGGCTCCGGCCGGACGACGCGCGAGGACATGCGATTCATGCGCGATCAACTGCTCGCGATGGGAATTGCGGTGCTCGCCTACGACAAGCGCGGGGCCGGCGAATCAACGGGCGAGTATGACAACGTCGGCGTGCGGACCAGTCCCGAGCGGATGCCGCTCCTGGGACGGGACGCGCTGGCGGCTCTCCGCGTGCTCGAGCTGCGGCCGGGCTTCGATCGCGACCGGCTCGGATTCGTGGGCCTCAGCCAGGCGGGGTGGATCATTCCGTCGGCGATGGCACGTGCCCGGGAGGGGGAAGTCCGTTGGGCCGTCATCAAGTCGGGCCCCGCCGGCAGCGTGGGGCAGGAGGACGCATACAGCGAAGCCACCGGCGACGGCTTCAGGCCGCACGAGGATCTGACCACCGCGCAAATCGACGCGCGCGTGGACGCGTATGACGGGCCGCCCGGTTTCGACAATCTCCCCGCGTTGCGCACGCTTCACACGCCGATCCTGTGGCTGCTCGGCGCCGCCGACGAGAGCATCCCTGTCCGCCACACGCTTGCGAACCTGCAGGCGCTCGTGCGCGCAGGCGCGCCGATCACGATACGCACATATCCCGCAGCCAACCACGCGCTGTTCGCTCCCTCCGGGCCGGTGCCGTTCTGGGCCGACGTTCGCCAATGGCTGCGCGCGCAGGGGATACCGCGGTCGCGCCGCCCGTGAAATACACGCGTGTACCGCCGGACGCGGCTTCCCCCGAGCGCACGCATGAACGATCTCCATCCCCTAGCGCTCGCAGGCGCACGCGCGCGCGATGCGATAGGATCGAGTCGAGGCGATGATGACCGAAAAAACGTACTGGGAATCCGTAAAGGCCGAAGGCGGTGCTTTGCTTGACAAGCTCACGGCGATCGTCCGCGAGGGAAACGTCCGGCGGGTGCGCGTGCGCCAGGGCGACCGCGTCATCGCCGAGTTTCCGCTGACGGCCGGCGTCGTCGGCGCGCTGCTCGCACCGGCGCTGGCCGGCATCGCCGCGATCGTCGCGCTCGTGAAGGACTGCACCATCGATATCGAGCGCACCGCGCGCTCCACGCCAGAAACGTCGTCAAAAACCCCCGCGGCCTGAGGTCGAGGAGGCCTCGCGCCTCCCGCCTCGCGCCTCGCTAGAGCACGAAGTGCAGCGCGTTCAGCCGATAGAACAGCGTTTCATCAAAGCTCCCCGCTGCGACGCGCGCGACCAGCGGCTCTGTCGTCGAAGCCATAATGCGCCGCCGCGACCGCCGCCCCTCGCGCTCATTGGCCGCGAGTTCGAGCAGGTCTCGCAACTGCAATTGAGACCGGCGTCCGAGCCGCCCGACCTCCTCCAGGAACATCGTCCCCGGTTGCAGCAGCCGCAGAACGGGAACGGCCGATTCGATCGGCCACAGGTCTGCCTCCAATGGCGCAAACAATTCGCGGTCCAGCGTCGCCTCCGATGCGCCGCAGTCGATGACGGTAAACGGGCCCCAGCCCCAGCCGCTTTCGCGATGGATGCGCTCGGCGATGGCTCGAACGTGGCGACCTCCGGTGAAGAGCACGCACGAGGCGGTTTGCGTCGCGCAGGCGATGTCCTTGTCGTCCAGAACTGACGTTGAATGACGGTATCCGCTGTCGCTCCGACCGGCGGCGTGCAGCGGGTGATCCACATACATTGGCGGCCTCCTGACACACCGAACATACGCGGGATGTGCGGCTGCCGCCCTGAGCGCCGGCTGAGGAAGATCTGAGCGCGCGATGAGCCCGCAACTGGTTTCGCTGCAGCGACTTGGTGGACTGCATGTGCCCGAATCCGCCGCGCCGTGGTAACGTCACAGGACGAGAT
>Ga0310810_10004026_pt1 | contig 16177 bp, 11 predicted proteins | sample NCmetagenome_FD_207641 | JGI IMG/M metagenome (GOLD analysis project Ga0310810, IMG submission 207641) | Soil microbial communities from experimental microcosm in Duke University, North Carolina, United States - NC | ecosystem: Engineered > Artificial ecosystem > Soil microcosm > Unclassified ... | reverse complement strand
GGCCTGTCTTCAGAAGCTCCCAGAGCTCCCCCTTCGAGGGGGCATCGATCGACGGAGGCGTCATGTCGAGCAGCCCGGCGAGGAAGCTGCCTATCTTCGCGAGCGACGCGCAGAACTCCGGATATCTCGCCGCGTCCTTTGCCGAGAATGATCGGATCGCTTCAGCGGTCGTCGCCGGATCGTTCGTGAACGCGAGTCCGCGGCCGTCTTCGGCGAGGGCGAGCAGTCGAGGATCAGGGCTGAGGAATCTGACCCCGCGCCGCTCGAGCTGCATGTCACGCACAATCGACGGCCGAATCGGACCGAGCGTGTGGGCGAGCACCGGCGATCGGTAGCCGGGAGCGAAGTCCTCCGTCGTCGCGCAGCCGCCCACGATGGGCCGCCGTTCGAGCACGAGTGGCTTCCTGCCCGCTTTCGCGAGGTAAAACGCGGTCACCAGGCCGTTGTGTCCGCCGCCGATGATCACTGAATCGAGCATAGAAGTCGGAAGTCGGAAGTCAGAAGTCGGAAGTCGGAAGTCGGAAGTCGGAAGTCAGAACGGAATGCTGAATCCAGGAGATCACGAAACAGAATTCAGAATCGCTTGAATGTACGCGCCTAGCATGCGCGCGACACGCTCAATTTCTTCAGACGCGGTTTCCTGAGTCAGATAACCAAGGTCTCCGCATAGGATGCAGTAATAGCGCAGCTCCTCGAGCGACCCTTGAGCGACGTTAAGAATGCGTGCCTTATCGGACTTACCGCGCTTCTTAAATGCCTCCGCGATGTTGGCCGGAACGGAAACGGCCGCCCGCCGCATCTGAGAGGTGAGCCCGAACAGCTCCTCTTTGGGAAGACGCCTGGTTGATTGGTAAACCATCAGCACTAAGGCGTGGCTCTTTTGCCAGAGGTCCAAATCCTTGAAGCCGCGCGCCGGCGCTTTGGCCATGGTCTTCTCCATTCTGACTCCCGACTCCCGACTTCCGACTTCCGACTTCCGATTCCTGCGCGCTACGTCTCGCGCAGAATCCGCAACGCGGCGTTCCGTCCCGGCGCGCCCATGATGCCGCCGCCGGGATGCGTGGCCGAGCCGCAGACGTACAGGTTCTTCACCGGCGTCTTGTACTGCGCCCATCCCGGGGCCGGGCGAAGGAAGAACAACTGCTCCAGCGTCAATTCCCCTTGAAAGATGTTGCCCTCGCTCAAGCCCCACTCACGTTCGAGGTCGAGTGGCGTGACGACCTGCCGGTGCAGGATGATGTCCTTGATATTCGGCGCGTATTCCGCGAGCGTGTTCACCACGGTGTCGCCGAAGGCGTCCTTCTGTTCGTCCCAGGTGCCGTCCTTGAGGTGATACGGCGCGTACTGCACGAAGCAGGAGATTACGTGTTTTCCCGGCGGCGCCACCGAAGGATCGGTCAGGCTCGGAATGACCATGTCGATGTACGGCCGTTGCGAGAAGCGCCCGTACTTGGCTTCGTCGTACGCGCGCTCCATATACTCGACGCTCGGCGAAATCGAGATGGCGCCGCGCAGGTGCGGTCCTTCTCCTGGCAGGCACGTGAAGTTCGGAAGCGCATCGAGCGCCATGTTCACCTTGCCCGACGAGCCGCGGAACTTGTAGCGGCGGACGTCCTCCATGAAGTCCGCCGGCAGGTGTTCTTCGCCAGTCATCTTGACGAACGTCTGTCGCGGGTCGAGGCTCGACGCGATGACGTTCGCGGTGAAATAGTCGCCGTTCTCCAGCACGACGCCGACGGCGGTGCCTTCCTTCACCATGATCTTCGAGACAGCCGTTTCCGTGCGGATTTCGGCTCCGGCCTCCACCGCCGCCGCGGCGATCGCGTTCGAGATTGCCCCGGTGCCGCCGCGCGACAGTCCCCACGACCGGAACGCTCCGTCGATCTCACCCATGTAGTGATGGAGCAGCACGTAGGCGGTGCCCGGCGATCGCACGCCCAGGAACGTCCCGATAATGCCCGACGCCGACATCGTCGCCTTGAGCACGTCGGTCTCGAACCACTGATCGAGGAAATCGACGGCGCTCATGGTCATGAGCTGCACCTGGTTGTACTTGTCCTCGTCCGAGAGCGACTGAAACCGGCGCCCGAGAAACAGCAGGTCCATGAGCCCACGCGGGTCGAGCGACGTCGGATCCGGCGGCGTCATGTTGAGAATCGGCTTTACGAACCGCCCCATCTCCACCATCGCCTTGCCGTACTCCTCGTACGCTTCCGCGTCCACCTTCGAGTGCCGCGCGATTTCCCTGCGCGTCTTCGCGTGATCGTTGACCCGCCACAGGTAGTCGCCGCTCGGCATCGGCGTGAAGGTGCCGTCGAGCGGCAGGATCTCGAGGCCGTGCCGAGGCAGATCCAGGTCGCGGATGATTTCAGGCCGCAGCAGCGAGACGACATACGAACAGACCGAGTATTTGAATCCGGGGAAGATCTCTTCGGTGACGGCGGCGCCGCCGAGGACGTGACGTCGCTCCAGGACGAGCACCTTCCGTTTCGCTCGTGCGAGGTAGGCCGCGGTGACCAGACCGTTATGGCCGCCGCCGATGACGATGGCGTCGTAGTGCATGTGTGTCAATCAAAAATGCCGAAAGACGGCTGCCAAAAAGCGGAATGCCAGAAGGTCGGCAGACCACGGCTGAATTGCTCGTGATGCTAGCGGACCGGCGAGAGGCCGGCGGAGCGGGTCTGGTTGCCCAGCAGCAGCGTGTGCACGAGCAGGTGGGCCGCCGGGCGCATGGTGGCGTCATTATAATGCAGCATGCCGATCGGAACCGCCGTCCACGAACGGACGCTCGCGCTCTGCGAGAGCCTGAATTATCGCGAGTGGTCAGGCTATTACGCGGTCAGCGCGTACGAGAGTCACCACGAGCACGAGTACAACGCGATACGCAACGCCTCGGCGCTCATCGACGTCTCGCCGCTCTTCAAGTATCTCGTCACCGGACCTGACGCATCACGGCTCGTCGATCGGCTGATCACCCGCGACGTCTCGAAGATGGCGGTCGGCCAGGTGTTTTACACCCCATGGTGTGACGAGCACGGGAAGGTCATAGACGATGGGACCGTCTCGAGGCTCGGCGAGCAGACGTTCCGCTGGACCGCGGCGGATCCGAGCCTCCGCTGGTTCCGGCAGAACGCCGCGGGTCTCCGCGTCGACATCGAAGACATTTCCGAACAGGTCGCAGCGCTCGCGCTGCAGGGCCCGACGACGGCGCGGCTGTTGCGGAGTGCGGCACAGGCGGATATCGAGCACCTCAAGTACTTCCGGGTGACGAGCGGGACGATTGCCGGTGTGCCGGTCGACATCTCACGCACCGGCTACACGGGCGATCTTGGCTATGAAGTGTGGATCCCCGCGGAGCGTGCCGTGGACGTGTGGGACGCGCTGATGACGGCCGGCCGGCCGTTCGACATCAAGCCGGCGGGCATGCTGGCGCTCGACGTCGCGCGCATCGAAGCGGGGCTGCTCCTCATCGAGGTGGATTTCTTCAGCAGCCGCAAGGCGATGATTGCGCCGCAGAAGTACTCGCCGTACGAGATGGGGCTCGCCCGCCTCGTCGACCTCGATAAGGGACGGTTCGTGGGGCAGCGCGCGCTCCGCGACGAACACGCGCGCGGCCCGGCCCGACAGATTGTGGGACTCGAAATCGACTGGAACGAAGTCGAGCGCATCTACGAACGCGTCGGTCTTGCGCCCGCCGTGGCAGCGACCGCCTCGCGCGTCGCCGTTCCCGTCTACAGAAACGGCCGGCAGGTCGGGCGAGCGACGTCGACGACGTGGTCGCCGGTGCTGAAGCGCATGATCGCGCTCGCCACCCTCGATCGGCCGCACTTCTCGGAAGGCACCCAGCTTCAGATGGAAGTCACGGTTGAGGCCACGCGCCACAAGGTCGGCGCGAAGGTGGTGAAGACGCCGTTCTTCAATCCACCGCGGAAAACGAAGTTGCCGAATTTCTGAAAGACAACGCTCTCGCCGTCACCCGCGGGAGGTCTCGTGAAAATTGACGATGAATCGGTCGAACGCGTAGAGCAGGTCCTCGCGATTCGAATACGGACCCGGAACGTACGCGCGTGAGCTGATGCCGGCCTGCGACAGCTCGCATACGTGCCAGTCCTGCCGGTTCGTCAGGTCCCAGAACTCCACGCAATCCGACGGGTCGAAATCCGCGCGCGCCAGCTCCGACGGCTGGAAGTGCCACTCGCAGACGTTGATCGTGCGGTCGGCGGCAACGGGCCACAGCGTGTGGACCATCATGTAGTCGGGGTGCAGGCTGAGGAGCATGTTGGGGAAGATCGCGTAGTAGTAAACGCGGCGGCGATCGTCTTCCGAGAGTCCGGGCAGCAGCTCGCGCCGGCAGGTTCCGTCCCACGTGAGCGTCTGCACGCCCGGGCGCAAATCCATCCGGCCCCCCATGTACGTCGGGTGCAGCGGTTCGTTTTCACCGCTCAGATAGTGCGACAGCTTGTTGAGCGCCGGGTGCAGGTTGGGGCAGTGCAGGCACTCGTTGTAGTTCTGGATGATCAATTTCCAGTTCGCCTTCACGTCGTACACGATGCGGCGGCCCAGCCGCAGGTCGGCCATGCGCCAGTCGCGGAACTTGTCGACCAGCGGTCCGAGCTGTTCGCGAAGCGTCCCCTCGCCCGACAGGTTGAGGAACACGTGGCCGTCCCACTCGTCGGCGTGGACGCGCAGCAGCGGGTAGTCCTGCTTCCGGAAGTGCGGCACTTCGTCCATGTGCGGCGCGCCGATCAGCCGTCCTTCGAGGTCGTACGTCCACGAGTGATACGGGCACTGAATGCTGCCGGCGAACTGGCCCGTCGTCTCGGTGCACAACTGCGTGCCGCGATGGCGGCAGACGTTGTGGAAGGCCTGCACGCTCCCATCCGCGCTGCGCGTCACGATGACGTTGAAGCCGTTCAGCTGTCGGAGCACGTATTGCCCCGGCCGCGCGATTTCGGCCGAGCGACCGGCGCAGAACCACATGCGCCCGAACAGACCATCGAGCTCGCGCTCGAAGAGTGCCGCATCGGTGTAGTAGCGCGCCGGCAGCGTCTTCGCGGCTTCCGGCATGACCTCGCGGGCCTTGACGGCAATCGTGCTGTCGTCCATGCGGTCTCATGATACAACCCCGCGCGCGGACGGGACCTCGGTGCGCGACTCGTGATAGAAATGCGCGCATGCTTCGCCGTGGTCGATTCGTGCTGTTCATTCCCTGCGCAATGGCGCTCCTCGCGGCGCGGCCAGCGCAACGTACCCCGACGGAGGTGACGCCGCAGGCGCTCGCGACGATCTGGGATGCCGAGCACGTCTCGCCACCGCTCCCCCCGTTGCTCGACTACTCGGAAGTGCAGCGCCGACTGCAGGCGATCTCTCGAAAGAATCCCGATCTGTTTCACGTCGAGTCCGTCGGCCGGTCAGTCGAGGGACGCGACATCGAGCTGGTCACCATCGGACAGGGGTCCAGGCGCATTCTGCTGTGGTCACAGATGCACGGCGACGAGCCGACGGCAACCGCGGCGCTCTTCGACATCTTCGAGTATCTCGATCGACACCACACCGACGAGAACGTGCGGCGCCTGCTCTCCGAGCTGACGCTCTACGTGATACCGATGTTGAATCCCGACGGGGCGGAGCGGTTCCAGCGCCGCAATGCTCAGGGCATCGACATCAATCGGGACGCGCTTCGGCTCCAGACGCCTGAAGGGCGCGCGCTCAAAGCCGTCCGGGACCGATTCAATCCGTCCGTCGGGTTCAATCTCCACAACGAGAACTGGCGGACCTCCGTCGGCGATCCGCCGAAACCCGCGTCGATCTCGCTGCTGTCGGTCGCCTTCAACAAGGACAAAGACGAGAACGCGGGCCGCCGTCTCACGAGGAAGATCTGCGCCGTCATTCGCGACGCGCTGGAGCCATTTGCGTCCGGTCAGATCGGCCGCTACGACGACGATTTCGAGGTCCGCGCCTTCGGCGACAACCTGACGCTCTGGGGGACGCCGGTCGTGTTGATCGAAACCGGCCCGTACCCCTCGGCGGATCCCGACCCGCCGCTCGTACGGATGAACTTCATCGGGATCCTTTCTGCACTTGATGCGCTCGCAACCGGCCGGGTCGACAAGGCGGATGCATCGCGGTACGAGTCGCTGCCGGTGAACCAGTCCCGGATGCTGACGGCACTCGTTCGGAATGCCACCGTCGTGAACGGCGCCGGCGTTCCGCCGTTTACCGCCGACATCGGCATCAACGTCAACAGGCGCGTGCGCCTGGTGGACGGCAAGCGAACGCTGGTCCCGATTGCGACAATCGACGACCTCGGCGACCTGCGCACGTCTGGAGCCCTCCGGACCATCGATGCGACGGGCCTCATCGTCGCACCGCTCTATGATGCGGCCCTCCGCGAGGGACAGGAGATCACGCTGCCCGATTGGGCATCGGCGATGCGGCCCGCCGGCCCCGTCGTCGCACCCGGCCAGCCAGGCGCGCTCCTGCTGCTCCGACAAATCGATGGTGGGCGATATCGGGTGCAGATGGTCTTGACGTTCGAGGAGAGATGACCGTGCAAAAAGTTTTCGTGTTTCTTGCACTGCTCACCCCGGCGGTGCTCGCGGCGCAAGCGCAACAGCCCGCGCGTGACCAGGGCGTGACGGTGCTTCGGCCCGCGCGCGTGTTTGACGGTGACGTTGTTCACGAGGGGTGGGCCGTCCGGGTACGCGGCGATCGCATCGAAGCCGCCGGTCCTGCTGCGTCGATGGACTCGACAGGGGCTGCCGTCGTGAACATGCCTGGCACGACGCTGACCCCCGGCCTTGTCGAGGCGCACTCGCACGTGCTGCTGCACCCCTACAACGAAACCTCGTGGAACGATCAGGTGCTTCACGAAGGCATCGGCCTGCGGGTCGCACGTGCGACCAATCATCTGCGCGACACGCTCATGGCGGGGTTCACGCTGATTCGCGATCTGGGAACGGAAGGCGCCGGTTACGCGGACGTCGAGTTGAAACAGGCGGTAGAGCAGGGCATCATCCCCGGCCCGAGAATGCTCGTGTCGACGCGCGCGATCGTCGCGACCGGCAGCTACGGCCCGAAGGGATTCGCTCCCGAGTGGCGTGTGCCGCTCGGCGGCGAAGAAGCCGACGGCGATTCCGTGATCCGCGTTGTCCGCGATCAGATCGGGCATGGGGCCGACTGGGTGAAGGTCTACGCCGACTATCGCTGGGGTGCGCACGGCGAAGCCGAACCGACCTTCTCCGAGCAGGAGATGCGCACCATGGTCGAAACCGCGCGCAGTAGCGGACGGCCGATGACCGTGCATTCGACCACCGCCGAAGGTATGCGACGCGCCATCATGGCCGGCGTCGAGACCATCGAGCACGGCGACAGCGGCACTCCGGAGGTCTTCAGGCTGATGAAGGAGCACAACGTGGCGCTCTGCCCGACGCTCGCGGCCGGCGACGCCATCGCGCAGTACGGCGGGTGGAAGAAGGGATCCTCGCCCGAGCCCGCATCGATCACGCGCAAGCGCGAGAGCTTCAAGGCCGCGCTGGCAGCCGGCGTCACGATCATCAGCGGGAGCGACGTCGGGGTCTTCACCCACGGCGATAACGCGCGCGAGCTCGATCTGATGGTGGAGTACGGGATGGCGCCAATCGACGCGCTCCGCAGCGCGACGTCAATCGCCACGCGCGTTCTCCACATGGACAACCGGATCGGCTCGATCAAACCGGGCATGCTGGCCGATCTGGCGGCGTTCGACGGTGATCCCACGCGCGACATCTCCGCCCTGCACCACGTCAGGTTCGTCATGAAGGGCGGGAAGATCTATCGACCTTACTGAGTGCGGGATGGATGGCTCGGCGCGAAAAAAAACTGTGGACGAGGACGCGCCTCGCGATTGGCGGGGCGCCCCGTTCGCGGCCACCCGCAAGCGCGCTCTAGTCCCCCTACATGGCCACCAGAGTTCCAAGCGCTCCTGCGGCGAGAGATTACGTTATGTTTTTCGACGATAGACGACGCGGCCGTCGATGACGGTGACTTCGACCGTCGCCCTGGCAATCGACTCCGCGGGCATCTTGAAGATGTCGTCTGACAGGATGACGAGATCCGCGAGCATGCCGTGTTCGAGCGTTCCCTTGCGGTGTTCATCGAACGATGCCCATGCCGCGCCAGAGGTCCACGCGTTGATAGCGGCCGCGAGGGTGATCTCCTCTGCCGGCACCGTGTGGCGCGAGATGAGTGCGGCTATGCTGGCGAGCGGATCCGGGAGGCCTTCAGGCGCGTTCGTTCCGAACGCCAGGTGCGCCCCGGCCGCCTGAAGCGAGCGAGCCGGTCGATGCAGCACGTCGAGCGACGGCGCATCGGCACGCGCATCGTCACTGACATTGAGCCGTTCCGACGGAAACAGGACGGCGAGCCATCGCCCGCGCTTGAACGCGCGAAGATCCGCGGCCTGCACGTCGCGGACGCCCTCCAGCCGATCGCGGCGATCAGCGCTGCGACCGGTGTTGACCCGTTCAGCGGACTCGAGCGCCTCGAGGGCGTTGTGCACCGATTCGGCGTCCCCGGCTTCAATCGCGACCTGCCATTTCTGGCGGTCGATCTCTGCGACGGTCCGCTGCAAATCGGCGACCGATGCGGCACCGCGGACGTAGGCCACGCCGGCCTTGATTGACGGGTCGTCGGGAAAGTGCGTTGCGAGGCTCTCGAGTCTGGCGCTCGCGTCCTCTCCGGAAGAGACCGTAATGCCGAGATATATGCGCACGTCTTCGTGCGCGCGCGTGTCCGTGCGCAGGTCCTTGTAGAAGTCGAGGTCGGGCATCTGCTCGACGAAATCATGGACGCTGGTGATGCCGTGGCGCGGCGCCTCATCGAGCGCCGCGGCGAGCGCTTCCGCGCGATCATCGCGCGATGGCGCTGGAATGGCGTTGCGCACCAGGGCCACCGCGGCGCCCCGCAGCACGCCCGTCGGATCGCCGCGGCGGTCGCGGGCGATGTCGCTCGCTTCGATTCGGCTCTTGCGTGTGATGTTCGCGGCGCGCAGCGCGGCGGAGTTGACCCAGGCGACCGTCCTGTCCTGCGACAGGACCACCACCGGACGATCGGCGACGACCGCGTCGAGTTGTGCCTTCGTGGCATCCGCAAAGGAATCCTGCGTCCAGCCGTGTCCCGTGATCCAGGGCGCTTCGGGGTGTGCATCGGCCCAGCCGGCGATCCGCTGCTGCACGTCCTCGACGGTCGCGGCGCCCGTGAGGTTGACCTGCTGCTGCAATAACCCCGCGGCAATCAGCGACGCGTGCGCGTCATTGAAGCCCGGCAGCACCGCGCCGCCGTTCGCGTCGATGACCTCTGTCTGCGGGCGGCGATACCGCAGTACGTCGCGGTCGCTCCCGACGCGCAGGATCGTGTTGCCGCGTACGGCAATCGCCTGCGCCATCGTGCCGTGTGCGTCGGCGGTGTAGACGTGCGCGTTGTGGATGATGAGATCGACGGGGCCCGAATTGTCGTCGCGCTGGGCGCCGACGATGAGCCCGGCGATCAGGGTCGCGGACACGATCGCGACGACAACGTATGTGGTAAGGCGCGCGGCCATGCCCCCTCCCCGGAGAAGGCATTCTACCCCGTTTAGAATCGGACAGGCGCGGCCGATTCAGGGCGCCGTTGGAGGGCACAGTGCGCATCGGGATACTCGGCTCGGGTGCGGTAGGCGGCTATTACGGCGCGCGGCTCGCGCGCGCGGGGCACGACGTCGTGTTCATCGCGCGAGGTGCGCATCTCGAAGCGATCCGGGCGCGCGGGCTGGAAATCCGCAGCCCGCTCGGCGATTTCGTGGCGAACGCCGCAGCGGAAGAACACACCGATCGAGTCGGCCCGGTCGACCTCGTCATCGTTGCCGTCAAGGCGTACGACAACACATCGGCTTTACCGATGATCCGTCCGCTCCTCGGGACGGACACGGCTGTGCTTACGCTGCAGAACGGCGTCGACAGCGCGTCGGATGTCGCGGCGGTGGCCACCGAAGCCCGGACGCTCGGCGGCACCACGTACATCGCGACTGCGCTCGAGGCGCCTGGCCTCATCGTGCAGACCGGCACCCATCGTCGCGTGGTGTTCGGGGAGGTCTTCGGCGAGCTGCCGCGACTGTCGGACCGCGTCCGGCGCATTCAGTCGGCGATGCTCGATGCGGACATCCAGGCCGAAGCTGTCGCCGATGCGCGGGTTCCGATCTGGGAGAAGTTCATCCTCCTCGCGTCGGTTGCCGGTTTCTGCGGCGCTTCACGCCTGCCGATCGGGCCGCTCTGGGCCGACCCGGTGACGCGCGCGTGTTTCATCGACGCCTGCCGCGAGGTCGAGCGCGTCGCGCGCGCAGAAGGGGTGCCCGTAGCCGCTGACGTCATCGAGCGTATTCCTGCGTACGTGGACAGCATCCCGGGAACGATGCGCGCGTCGCTGTTGATCGATTTGTCGCAAGGCAAACGCATCGAGGTGGAAGCGCTGCAGGGAGCGGTGGTGCGCCGCGGCCAACGCGCCGGGGTCCCGACGCCAATTATGTCGACGCTCTATGCCGTGCTGAAGCCGCACGCAGCCGGCGGCGGGGTACTCATGCCGTCGTGAAGAGGACAGCCGCGGAACGGTGAGTATCCCTTCCGCTCGCCATCATTCATGAAACGACAGGGCTTTGCGCACCTTCCGCCAGGCGCCGTCGGCCTGCGGTTCGAACACATGGCAGTGCGTCATGTCGCCGCCGTAGACGTGCAGCGTGACCGACGGTGAATCATCGAGATTCCCGAGCGTGTGGTACTCGAACGGAGGAATGAGGCAGCCGGCAGCGCCCCGCCCGGCCTTGACGCAATTCTGCCGCTCGAACCGGAAACCCTTTTCATCTTCCGACAGCAGATCGTACTGCGCGACCTCCATCGTCCCGTCCATCACGCATTCCACGCACCAGATACCGGCATGATCGTGGAGCGCTGTTTTCTGACCCGGTCCCCACGTCATCACGACCATCGAATAGCGGCCCTGCGGGTCCCTATACAGAAGACGACGCGCGTAGGTATCCGTGCGCGGCTGGCGCATGCCCGCCGGGACGTCGAGCGTGCCGCTGCGGAGACCGTCCTGCAGCGTGTGCTTGACCGCCTCGGTCAGCCGGGTGAGCGGCTGCAGCGTGACCGCTTCGTCCAGCCGCTGGCGAACGTCGTCGTTCAGAAGTGCCGAATCGCTCACGTGGCCTCCAGCGTGCGAAACGCGGACATGCCGCCCTCGATGTTGACAATCGCAGCCACACCCTCGCGTTCGAGGATGCTTGCCGCCAGACTGGAACGATAGCCAGCCTCGCACATCGTCGCGATAGCCCCGCCCCGCGGCACGTCGTCAATCCGCGAGCGCAATTCGCCGAGCGGGATGTTGATTGCACCCTCGATGTGCCCGGCCAGAAATTCTTTCGGCGTGCGGACGTCGACGAGCGTCAGAGGCTCGTGCGACTCACGCGCGATCTTCAAATCGGATGGCGACCTCACGCTCAGCGTAGCCACCGGGAGTGCGGCGTCCTTCCAGGCATCGAAGCCGCCGGCGACGTGGCCTTCGATGCGATCCAGACCGACACGGAGCAACTGCATTGCCGCTTCTTGCGCCTCGGACGGCGCTGCAGCGAGCAGAATCATCGGCTCGTCGGGTTGGAGAACCCACCCGGCCCAGTACCCCACCTTGCTTCCGTAGCCGAGGTTCAGCGCACCGTAAGGATGCTCGGCGGCGAACGCGTCGGGCGCCCGTAGATCGATGATCAGCACCCCGTCGGCCGCCAGCGCGGCTGCGGCAGCGGGCTTGATCGCGGGGACGGGGCGAGGCCCCTTGGCCAGGCCCAGCACAGGAGCCCCTTCCTGATTCACGCGCTTCATGCGGGCGAAGTACGGGGGCGTATCCGGCAGATCGCCGAGCACGGCGCTCACGAACGCGTTTTCGCTCGAGAACTGGAGCATCGGATTCTGCCGTCGCTCGATGCCGATCGTGGACGACGGCTCCTGTCCGATACCGGCGCCGCACAGCGATCCGGACCCATGGCCCGGGTGCACTTCGATATCGTCGTCCAGCGTCGAGAGGCGCTGTACCGATGCATACAGGTCGTGGGCGAGGCGCTTCGTTTGTTCGGTCCCGAGCAGATCGGGGCGGCCGACTGCGCCCACGAACAGGAAATCGCCGGTGAAGAGCCGCGACGGCTTGCCGGGAGTGACTGCGAGGATCGAAATATGTTCGGGGGTGTGACCCGGCGTGTGCAGAAACGTCAGCCTGACGTCTCCGATCACGAGCTCTTCGCCGTCTCTGACCTCGTGGTTGTCGTAGTGCAACGCGGATCCCGGACCGCAGATGACACGGACGCCGGCCGACGCGAGTTCATGCGCGCCAGAGACGAAATCGGCGTGGACGTGGGTCTCGATCGCGGCCACGAGCGTCACGCCATGCTGTCGTGCGGCTTCGAGATACACGGCCGCGTCGCGTCGCGGATCGATGACGATCCCTTCGCGCGTGCGGTCGCACGCGATCAGGAACGACGCTTGTGCGAGGCCTTCATCGTAGAAGCGTAGAAACATGGCAGCACACTTTCGGACGACGGGGGACGGACGACGGACAACGGTTCTCAGGTTAGCCGATACGCCGAAGCAACTGGACGAAGCGGACGATCGAACCACAGCGGGCGCCGCAGCCCGCCCGGACCGGGCGCGGGCCGCGTGTTCCGCATCCATTCTTTATACGCCTCATGCGCCAGGTCGGTGTCGACCTCGATGTCGCCGTATTGGTCTCCGGGCGCGGCTTTCTCGAGCCTGACGCGCTGGTGCCAGCAGTGCATTCCGCTGACGGGATCCGGCTGGACCGGGAACGTGATGTTCTGATGCACGCCGACTTCGTTCCACCAGATCCGCTGGCTGTCCGGATCGCTGCTTTCGAACGGCTGCGCGCCGTGAACCTGCTGCATCCGATACCGCCCGGAGCCGGACCTGGCGATCGTGACCAGCGCGGTCGCCGTGCGCGCGCCGCCAAGCTCCTCCTTGAGACGCCATCGGCCGAGGTGATGCGACATGCCAAGGACGCCCGGCCGGATGCCTTCGGTCACCCATGCGCGCGTCACGAAGTAGCCGATCCGCGTGCGGACTCGCACCAGATCGCCTGTCTTGATGTCGTACGTGCGCGCGTCCGCGGTGGCAATCCAGAGCGGGTTCGTGTGTGAAATCTCGTACAGCCATTTAACAGCCGACCGCGTGTGCACGAGGGTCGGCAGGCGGAAGTTGGGGAGCAGATCGAACTCGCCGGCGGAGCGGTCGAGGTCGCGCCAGTAGACCTGGCTCGGCACATACCGCGGGACCGCGTGTTCCGCCCAGTTCCAGGCGGCGAGGGTCGGAGAGTAGAACTCCAATCGGCGCGAGGGCGTGTTGAAGCCGGCGCGCGCGACGCCGCCCACGACGACGCCGGCAATTATCCCGTCGCGAAGAACGGTCCCGCTGTCCTCCGAGGTCGTCGTCCCGGCCAGTTCGTCTTGCGTGAGCGGCCGTTCGTTGGCGCGGCTGTAAGCGTGGTCTGAGACTTTGAACACACCATACTTGCGCATGTACTGCAGCGGCGTGAGCTGCTCGCGGGCGGCGGCTTCGGGCAGTCCGGGCACGGAATGCTCGAACATCCAGCCGTAGTACTCGTCCATCGTGATGGGTTGTCCCGGACGATACGGGCTCTCGAAATAACGGCGGATCCCGAGGGACCCGTCCGGATCGATTTTCCAGCTCAGTGCGACCCAGAACTCGGATTCCTCCCAGACCTCTCCCGGGTTGCTCTCGTACGTCGCATCCGTCCGCTCGCCGCGCTTCTCCCGAGCGACCCGCACAACGGGCTGCCGGAACCCGAGCCACTGGCCGGCGTGCGTTTCCTGGCTCATGGTGTCGTGGCGCTCCGTCCCGAGGCCCATCGGGAGGATGTAATCGGCAAACCACGCCGTCTCGCTCCATGTCGGCGAGAGCGAGACGTGCAGCCCGACTTTCTCCCGATCCTGCAGCATCTCCATCCACGAGAAGCCGTCGGGATTCGTCCAGAGCGGGTTGTACACGCGTGTGAAGTAGACGTCGATCTTTCCGCGGCCTTCTTTCAGGAAGTGCGGCAGCAGATAACTGAGCTCGTGGAAGGCGAGCGGGAATTCGCGCGGGAACAGCAGCTCGTTCCAGTATTCCGGCGCCGGCGGCGGATTCGGGTGCTTCGGGACGAACTTGTTGGTGACGTGCAGGTTTACGCCGCCGACCGATCCGACGCTTCCCGTGAGGACGACAAGAAGATACAGGCAGCGGGTGATCTGCCACCCCCAGAGATTCCCCGCGGCAGCCGAGCGCCAGCTGTGGGTCGCGAACGCGCTTCCGGCAGCGGCGATCGCTTTTGCGGCCTGGACGATGCGTTCGGCGGCCACGCCTGTTTCAGCCGCAGCGAACTCCGGCGTGAACTCCGCATAGAGTGCCTTCAGAGCCGCGACGAAGCTTTCGAAGGTCGGCGGGAGTTCCGGCCGCTCCGCGGCAAGATAGTCCCGCCAGTTGACCCAGTTCCGCACGAACTCGCGATCGTAGAGATCCTCGTCCAGCAGATATTTCGCGATCGCCAGCAGCAGCGCCGCTTCGGTGCCCGGATACGCGGGCAGCCACAGATCCGCCTTTGCCGAAGAATTCGACAGCCGCGGGTCGATGGTGATGAGCGTGCCTCCCTTGGACTTCGACTCGATGATGCGCTGCGCGTGCGGGTTGAAATAGTGTCCCGTCTCCAGGTGAGAGGAGAGCAGCAGGATCGTCTTCGCGTTTGCGTAATCGGGCGAGGGCCGATCAGCGCCGGTCCACAGAAAATGCCCGAGGCGCGCAGAAGACGAGCAGACGTTCGTGTGGCTGTTGTGCCCGTCGACGCCCCATGCCTGCAGGACGCGATTGGCGTAGCCGTCCTCACCCGGACGGCCGACGTGATACATCAGCTCGTGGCGGCGTCCTTCGACGATGGCTTTTCGAATTCGCCCGCCGATCTCCTCGAGCGCTTCGTCCCACGTCACCCGCTGCCACTCGCCCGCCCCGCGCTCGCCGGTGCGTTTCAACGGATAGAGGATGCGATCCGGGTCCTCGAGTTGATTCGGCGTTACGACACCCTTTGCGCATGTACGGCCGCGGCTGCCAGGGTGAACGGGGTTGCCTTCGACCTTGCGGACCTTCAGCGTCTCCTTGTCGACGTACGCGAGCACGCCGCACGCCGACTCGCAGTTGAAGCAGATGCTGGGAATGATCCAGTAGTGGCGGCGGTCCTTGCGGGGCCAGCTCGTGGACTCGTAGTCCACGTAGTCGTCCCACTCCGACGGATCAGGATGACTCTTGAACATGCGTCAGCTCAGCGGAACGCTCTGGCCCGCCTCGACCCAGATGTATTCCCACGCGGCGCTTCCTGCAAGCGCGAGCACCGACGCGATTTCGAGGCCGAGGGGCAGCGAAGTGGTTGCGAGCACCAGCAGCAGCGGCACCACGCCGCCAGCCGTGATCGCGACGCCCCAGAAGAGACGCGCGTAGGGCCCGCGTCGAATCGTTTCGAGCGCAAGCTCGTGGTGGCGGGTCGGACTCGGCGCGAACACGTTGTCGAACAGCAGGATCATCAGGTGCGCGGCGACCGAGCCGCCAAGGACCCACGTCAGTGCATCGACGCTCCCGGCGTCCTGCGGCGGCACGAACAGCGCGGCAATCAGCAGCGACGCGGCCCCCGCGCCGCCGGATTGCGCGACGAGATGGATGGCCGCGTGCGGCCCCTGCCACAGATCGCGTCCGAGACCCTGAGCGAACAGGAATCCGGTATACGACGTCGCGAGAATCGCGACGATGCCGACCGGCCACGCCAGCAGCGTCAAGCCAGCGGGCACGCGCAGCCAGCCAAAGACCAACCACAGCGCGCTGAGCGCGCCGTGCGCGGTGAGAAACCACGCCCCCCACACCATCCAGGAGCGCCAGTTCGACCGGGTGAGGATGTAATAGAAGCGCTCGGGCCGCTCGAGATCGACGACGAGGACCACCGCGGTAATCGCGATCGTCACGATTGAAATTGCTGGCGCAACGAGCGTGACGAGCGGGCCGCGGGAACCGATGAGCCACAGCAGCGCGGCGACGAGCATGGCACCCGTCGACACCGCCTTGAGAAACAAGTA
>Ga0310810_10004025_pt1 | contig 16187 bp, 17 predicted proteins | sample NCmetagenome_FD_207641 | JGI IMG/M metagenome (GOLD analysis project Ga0310810, IMG submission 207641) | Soil microbial communities from experimental microcosm in Duke University, North Carolina, United States - NC | ecosystem: Engineered > Artificial ecosystem > Soil microcosm > Unclassified ... | reverse complement strand
CGGGTTGGCCGCGTCCGGCGGGATTGGTAGGATCGATACGAACGGCGGGCTGCCGGTCGAGGGCTGTTGTGCAGAAACTGCTTCATTTCGTCCAGAGCCACGGCTACTTCGACGCCACCGTGCTCTGGCGGCAGTTCTACGACGAGGCCGTCCCGTTCAACTATTTCCGCTGGTACCTCGTTCTTCTCTACGTCGCGGGCTGCGCAGCATTCTTCCTTGCGACACGCAAGGAACGCGGGGTCTCGCTTTCTGCCTTCGGTTCGTTCCTGCTGCCAGCAGACGTGCGCCGAGCGAAATCCTTCCGCATCGATTTGTGGTGGGCGCTCGTCACACTGTTCAAGATTCCGGGCATCATCACGGGCGCAGCGGTTACGCTTCTGTCCTTTGCTGCCATATCCTCCGCGATTGCAGCGCTTCACATTGGTCTGCTCGGTCCGGTCATTGCCAATCTCCCCGGGGCACTGCGCGTCACGATCATCTTCCTTGTCGCGCTCCTGTCGGCGGAGTTCGGGCACTACTGGGCGCATCGCCTTTCGCACCGGTCGCTGTTCCTGTGGCAATTCCACAAGGTTCATCACTATTCCGAGCAGATCAACGTTCTGACCGACGCGCGGACCCATCCGATCGACAAGCTTCTGCCGCTGATCTTCACCTCAGTCTGCATGGCGATCGGCGTCAGCCTGGTGGCGCCGCCGATCGGCAACAGCTTCGATGCCTACGCGACCTTCGCGAAGAACTATTGGTGGCTCTGGCCCATCAGCACCTTTCCGTTCACCGTCGGATACTTCTCGCACACGCCGCAGGTGCCGATCTCGCTCGGCTGGGGCGACTACGTCTTCCTGACACCCGCGTTGCACGTCGTGCACCATGCGCGAGACCGCAGACTGCACGACGGAAACTACGGCGGAAGCCTCTCGGTCTGGGACTGGGTTTTCGGTACCGCGCGGCGCCACGATCTCCGCGAACCATTGCCGCTGGGGATCGAGGAGTTTGGCGACGACCACTACCGCCACATTGGCCAACTCTTCTATGAACCCTTTGTGGACGCGACGCGCGTGGCGCGCGATCGACTCGCCCGCCTTGCCGCGCGCTGGCGCACCGCTTGAGCGTTTCTGCGAACCATCTGTGATTCGATCGTCGACACGGACCCTCTCGACGATGGAGTCGCGTTTTAACGCGAAATCCGTGAATATGTGTCGTCAGCGGTTGGGAGTGGGGGCATGCGCAACAATCGGCTGGGTGGAGTTATTGCGTCCGTCGCGCTGCTGAGCGCGTCGACGGCGGCGCTGGCGGCGAACCAGACGCCGACCATCACGCTTCCCGTCACGAACTATCCGCTTCCCTATGGCCTTAATCTGGCCACCGGCAATTTCGGCGCGACACCGATGCCAACGCTCCAATCGTTCGTGAGCGGTGAGCAGAACGGCCAGTGGGTGATGATCGGCGGCCGCACCAACGGACTGCACGGGTTTTCGACCAACGGCCTGACCAATTTTCCGGTCGCCTTTCAGAGCCGCGATGTATGGGTCGTCGATCCCGTGACCAAGCAGAGCTGGTCGCGCTCGCTTGAGGGTTCGGGCCTGCCGACCTCCGTTGTCGATCTGCTTACTGCGGCCAACTACGAAGAGACCGAAGCGGGCGGCAAGCTTTACATGATCGGCGGCTACGGCTTCGACCGCACGCAGAACAAGTTCAAGACCTATGACACGCTGACCTCGGTCGATCTCAACGGCCTGATCGCGTGGGTGAAAGGCGATCCGACAGCGCCGCCGCTCACATCAATCTTCCGCACCATCCATGACCCGGCGCTGCAGGTCACCGGCGGCGAGATGACTATGCTGAACGGCAAGGCGATGCTGGTGTTCGGCCAGAATTTCGATGGCGACTACACGCCCGGGACCAACGGCAACTACACCAGCCAGGTCCGCAGCTTCGTCATCACCGACACCGCGACGTCGCTGGCGATTGGCTCCGTCACGTCGTCGCCCAATCCCGGCGATCCCAGCCAGTACCGCCGACGCGATTTCCTCATGGTCGACGTGATGCACCAGGACCCGGTGACGCGCGCCCTGACGCCCGAGCTGGTGCAGTTTGCGGGTGTGTTCACCTCAACCAATGGCGGCTGGACCGTGCCAGTGGAGGTCGGGCCTGACGGCGTGCCGCATGAGGCCGATCCAGCGGCGCCCGCCACCTTCAAGCAGGGCCTAAACGTCTATTCCGCGGCACGCTTCGAGAGCTTTTCGAGCGTCACGGGCGCGAACTACGACACATTGTTCGGCGGAATCTCTGCAGGGTATTTCGATCCGGGGTCCAACACCTTCACGCCCGATCCGGGCCTGCCGTTCTCGAACGCGATCACGACGATCGTGATCGACAGGAATGGCAATTACACCCAGGACTTCATGTCCACGGCGTTTCCGACGATCTTGTCGCAGACCAACGGTCAGCCGTTGCTGTTCGGCGCCGACGCACATTTCTTCCTCGCGGACGGGGTACCGACCATCACCGGCGGCGAGGTGATCAATCTCGATGCGGTGATGGCGGCCGCGACCAGCGACACGGTCACGCTGGGCTATATCTTTGGCGGTATCTCCGCAGACAAGCCGAACGGCGGCCACACCGCGGCCTCGAACCTGGTGTTCAACGTGACGATGACCCTGCCCTCATTGATCGACCTCAACGCGGCGGGCACGACCACCGCGGCCGCGGGCACGATGGCGCGCCGCGTGGTGGTCGAGAACGCCGGCGCGCAATACAGCATCCCAACGGGCGTCGTGGTCACCGCCTTCGGCGGCACCGCAGTCACGACGGGTCAGTTGATCGTCAACGGCACGCTGGCGACACGGGCGCTGAGCATCGCGGCTGGAGGACTTGTGCGCGGCACCGGCACAGTCGATGCGCCCACGACCGTAGGCGGCACGCTGCGCCCCGGCAATTCGCCTGGCACGCTGACCTTTACGCAATCGGTGGTTCAGAGCTCCACGGGTACGCTGATGCTCGACATTGACGGTACCGGGACAGGCAACTTCTCGCGCGTCGTAGTGACCGGCGTCGGCACCTATACGGCGGGTGGCAACGTCGCGCCTGTGCTGCGGGGCATCACGGGCAGCGCCAACAACACCTTTACGCCGGTGCTCGGCCAACGTTTCACGGTGGTGACGGCGGCCGGGGGCATCAGCGGCAGTTTTGCGAATCTGGTGCAGCCGAGCGCAGGCCTCGCGGCCGGCACCCGGTTCGATGTATCCTATGCCGCGAACGGCATCGACCTGTTCGTGACGCCAGGCTCCTTCGCCAATCTCGCGCCGCTGGGCGGCATCGTGACACCCAACCGGACCGCGCTGGGCGGTGCGCTCGATGTCCTGCGCGGCCCGGCGGGTCCAGCGCTGAACGGCGACACGGCTGTCGTGATCAACGCACTCTACGGCCTCCCCGTGGGCGGCATGAGCGCGGCGCTCGACCAGATGGCAGGCACGGTGCATGGCGACGCCATGACCGCGGCACTGTCGGCCAACCGCATGTTCGCGTTCTCCGACGGCAATTGGGACGGCGGCCCGACAATGACAGCCTCGCTGCTGAGCGCCGGCCTGAACTTCGCGGCGATCAATGTACTGGCGGCGCCGCAGCCCGCCTTGCTCTCCAACTCGCCGTTCTGGGCCCGCGCAGCGGGGCAGTGGATCGATGCTGCAAGTGACGGCTTCGCGCCCGGCTACACGGCCAATGCCGGCGGAGCGATCGCGGGGTTCGATCTCGTCCGCGATGCCGATGCGCGTTTCGGCCTGGCGGGCGCGTATACCGTGTCCGACGTCACCAACAAGGTCGGCGCGACGGCCAACGTCCAGGGCGGCCGTGTATTCGCCTATGGCAGCAAGATCGTCGGCCCGTGGCGGTTCGACCATGAAGTCTCGCTGGGCTTCGACGGTTACCATACGCGCCGTGTCATGGCGATCGGCGGCCTGACCCGCGTCGCGACCGGCAAAGCGGACGGCTTCAACGTCTCTGTCGACCTCGCGGCGCGATATGATCTCGGCTTTGCTGTGCCGTTCGGCGAATTCCGCTACGACCGCATCCACCGCGACGGCTTCACGGAGAGCGGTGCCGGAGTGATCGCACTGGCCGTCACGGGCGAAGACCTCGACGCGCCGCGGCTGCTCGCCGGCGCGGATTTCGACCTGATGCGCACCTTCTGGCAACCCGACCCCGACTGCCTGGTCAACTTGCGTCTGGCCTGGGCGCATGATTTCGACGGCACGCTCGGCGTAACCGACGCGGCGCTGACCGGCGCACCCGCGGCACACTTCACGGTATTCTCCAGCAAGCCCGGCAGCGATGCGGGGCTGCTCGATCTGCGCGCCTCGACCGGCATCGGCGACGGGTTCAGGTTCTTCGGCGCCTACAACCTTGAGGCCCGGGAACGGGAGATCACGCAAGGCGTCTCCCTGGGTGTGCAGGCGACTTGGTAAGAGCGAACAGCCCGCGCCTTTAACAACCACACGCGGGCGTGTTAGCCTGCTTCATGGCTGGAGGCGATGCCTTCGACGAATTCAACGCGTATTCGGCTCTCCAGGGATGGTCGAGCCGCATTGAGCCCGGCCTTTCCTTCCAGTCGCCCGAATTGCGCGAGGCATTGGTTGTCTGGCGCGCAGCCGCTGCAGGCCGCCCGCTTCCCTTGCGCGCCGATGTGACGCCTCGCGCCATGATCCAGTTCCTACCGATAGTCGCGATCGTCGATGTCATTCATGAAGGCGACCGCGTCCGATTTCGCAGGCGCGTCACCGGCACAGAACTCGCACACACCTTTGGCATCGACAGCCCGGGCACATTCCTGGACGAAACGATGACGGAGCCCACGCTGACGCGATGGGAGAAGACACTCAACGCCGTGCTGCGCCACAAAGGGCCCGTGCGCTTCTCGGGGATCGTGGAATTCGGCAAGAAAAGCTACCTGCAGGTCGAGAGCCTGCTTGCACCGCTGGGCGCCGATCCCGGCGCGCCGGAGGCCATTCTCCTCGTCGTGAAGGTCGAACCGACGAAGGCGCCCGCGGCTTAAGCCCCGTAGCGTAATTTTCCTAAGTATCGCTGCCGCCGCCGTTTGGCGTTGATTCCAATCAACCTCGCGTCGCACCTGCAGCGACAGGATTGTGCCACTGCCGTGAGACACCATGCGGATACTGGCTAAAGGACCAGAGAGGCCATCCTATGCAGGGCGATCCCTTGTTCCGTGCGCTGATCAATGCGTCCGCCGATGGAATCGTCGTGACCGACCGGGCCGGGATGATTCACGTCTTCAGCGACGCCGCGGCACGCCTGTTCGGATACGAGCGGGATGAAGTCCTCGGCAAGAACGTCAACCTGCTGATGCCCGAGCCTTATCGCAGGGAGCACGACGGATATCTGACGCGTTACGCGGCAACCGGCGAGAAGCGCATCATCGGGATCGGCCGGCAGGTCGTCGGACAGCGGAAGGACGGGTCCACATTTCCGATGTATCTGTCGGTCGGCGAAGGCCAGGCCGATGGAGACGGCTTTTTCGTCGGCATCATTCACAACCTGACCGATCGCTACAGCGCCGCTGAGAACCTCCGCAAGCGCGAGTCCGAATTGCTCTCGATCCTGGGCGCGCGGTCAGATGCGCAGTTCACGTTCGATGCCAACTACCGGATTCAGTCGTTCAGCCCTGCAGCGACGCAAACCTTCGGCTATGACGAACACGAAGTCGTTGGGATGGACGTTAAGACGCTGACTACCGCATCGACGGAGCCGGGAAACCACTTCCTCACCGACACCGCGGGGTCATCAGATGCCTTGGCCTATCGTGTGCTCATCGGACGGCGTCGAGATGGGACGGCCTTTCCCATGGAGGTCACCATCGGCGAATACCCTGGGCATTCGACGCGACTGTTCGTTGGTCATGTCCGCGACTTGACCAAGCGCCGCGGTACCGATCAGCGCCTGAGCGAAATGCAGCAGGATCTCCTTCATGCCACGCGCCTATCGGCCATGGGGCAGATGACTGCTGCGATCGCGCATGAACTCAAGCAGCCGCTGGCGGCGATATCCAACTACGTGAATGCGGCCAAATTCACGATCGAAGGCGGCGACAAGAGCAAGGACAGCGCGGCGCTGATCAAGGAATACCTTGATACCGCCGGGCAGGAGGCGGCCCGCGCCGGCGAAATCCTGACGCACCTCCGTGAATTCGTGGAGAAGCGCGAGGGCAGCCGTGCGCCCACAAACCTCAGCCTGACGGTCGAGGACGCGGTGGCCCTCGCCTTTGTCGCGACGTCGGACAGCAAGGTCAGGATCCAGTTACACCTCGACTGGACACTCGCGCCCGTCCTAATCGATCGCGTCCAGATTCAGCAGGTGATCGTGAACCTGGTGCGCAACAGCGCCGAGGCAATGGGCACGGTTGAGAACCGCGATCTCACCGTAAGCACTGGCCCTGGCCAACCCGGCTTTGCGAATGTGACAATCGCAGACACCGGACCCGGTCTTGCGCCAGGGGTGCTGTCGCAACTCTTCATGCCGTTCGTAACAACGAAGGCCACCGGGATGGGCATCGGTCTGACGATCTGCCAGGCGATCGTCGAAGCCCATGGCGGCAGTATCTGGCTGGTCAAGAGCTCGCCGGCGGGAACCACCTTCAGTTTCAGCTTGCCACTCGCGGACAGGGGACGAATAGCATGACCAGGAATACGACGCTGATCGTCATAGACGACGATCCAACCGTGCTCGCCTCCATGCGCGCACTGCTTACATCCACCGGCTACGACGTGCGCGCCTACTCGTCCGCCGAGGCATTCCTTTCGGACAACCTGAACGACGCGCGGTGCTTGATCACGGATGTCAGGATGCCAGGGATGAGTGGGGTCGATCTGCAGCAGGAACTCGCCCGCCGCGGAATTGACCTACCAGTCCTGCTGGTCACCGCACACGGCGATGTGCCGCTTGCCGTTTCAGCGATGAAGGCCGGCGCCGTCGATTTCTTTGAGAAGCCGGTCAACGCCGTTGCGCTGCTCGAAAGCATCCGCTGGGTCCTCAAGCGCGGCCAGCACACCGATCGCCGGGCGGACGTGTCAGCCGCGAGGCGCCAGATTGACAAGCTGACCCCGCGCGAAAAGAGCGTGTTCGACAAGATCGTGCAGGGCAAGCCAAACAAGATCGCCGGTTTCGAGCTGGGGATTTCACCACGAACCATTGAGGCGCACCGCGCCAGGATCATGCAGAAGCTCGCCGTCGACAGTGTCGCAGACTTGGTGCGCCTGTCGATCGCCGCCGGCGACGCGCCGGGTGTCGCGCAGAGCGAGGCGGAATAAACCCCGCGGCGGCGCAAGGGAACGACTGACCCGGGCGGAAATGGCGAACCCGGCAGGATTCGAACCTGCGACCTGCTGCTTAGAAGGCAGCTGCTCTATCCAACTGAGCTACGGGTCCGTAACCGCCCCGTCTTAGCACGATTCAGCTTGCCCGCTCGTTGCGGGCCGCCCTCAGTGCGACCAGGGGACCTTGCGGTCCACTCTGAAGTTGTCGCTGTAGCTCTTGGCCTTCGGCGCCGGCTTGTGCGGCTCGAACACCTGGAACGGGATGCCGTTCTTCTCGGCGAAGGCCCTGGCCTCGTCGAGGCTCTCGAACTCCATCGAGATCTGCTGACGCATGTCGCGCGACGAGGTCCAGCCCATCAGCGGATCCGGCGCCTTAGGGCTCTCAGGCTCATACTCCAGCACCCAGCAATGGGTGCGGGCCTTGCCCGACTGCATCGCGTTTCGAGCCGGCTGGTAAATGCGCGCGCGCATGAGACGTCCTTCACCCTCATTACAACCGGTCGGGGCGGCGGGATTCGAACTCGCGACCCTTAGCTCCCAAAGCTAATGCTCTACCAGGCTGAGCTACGCCCCGGACCGGACGCGCCGGGAATAGCGGAAGGGGACCGGACGGGCAAGTTCAGCGAGCCGCGGCCACGCCCGCCGGGCCGAGGTTATGGAAAATGGCCGCGTGCACCCGGTCGCCCGGCTTGATGCCCAGGTCATGGGCACGGCCGCCGTTGATCTCCAGCACGGCACGCACCGGTTCCGTCGACGGGATCGGGTCGGTCGAAAACGGGACGGCGTTGGGTTCGATCGACGAGACCGTGCCGTCGGCGCGGATAAAAACCATGTCGAGCGGCAGGACGGTGTTCTTCATCCAGAAACTGATGAACACGTCCTGATGGAGCTCAAAGAGCATGCCCGCATCGGCCGCCATCGCGCGGCGGTACATCAGTCCCCGCGCCTGCGATTCGCGATCAGCGGCGACTTCCACCTGAAACGCGTGCCGGCCCTTGGCCGTGTCGATGGTGATGGCCTCCACCGGCAGCGACGACCGCGCAACGGCGCTGCAGGCAACAAGCAGGAAGGACGCGACCAGTCCGAGGACCGCCTGACGCATAGGATCTCCCAAGCAATTTGTTCTTTGTTATTTTGGGAAATCCTGCCGCATCGCGCGCTGAATGGCAAAGAGGCCGAATTGGGGCACCCAATGGGACACGGCCCGGTAGCCGCCGCGCCACCAGCTGGGATGCGAGAGATTCATCTCGATATGGTCGAGCGCGGAAGCGAGCAAGGCGGCGTCTCCGGCAGCCGCGGCGAGCGCGAGGAGGGCCCAGCCACGGCTGAAATTGAGTGCATAGTGATGTGCCTTGCGCGGTTCGGTGATCGGGCGCAGCGCCTTCAACCGGGCGCCAGCCTTGTCCATGACGGCCGAAGCCGACACTGCGCCCGTCCGGACCATCAGCTCGCAGAACATCGGCGTGACGGCCATGAAGTCGGGCCAGCTCTCCTCGTCGCCCTCCGTCGGCAGGCGATCGAGCGAAGGCGCAAGCCGCGCCGCAGCGTCGCGCACGATCTCAAGCAGATCGGCGCGGTTCTCAACCTCGGCGTAGTCCCAGAGGTTGATCAGCGCCCAGGCGGGGTTCGCATATTCGCGGGCGAAGGCATCCGCCAAACGGTTGCGGTAGTTGGCGGTGAGCGATGCCGCGACGTCCCGCCCGAAAAACGTGAGCCGCGTCGAGCCCGTCACAAGCCTGTCTTCCATGGCGAGGCGCAGGAACCAGGCGCGGCCATAGGGCATTTCGAACTGCGGTCGCGCTGCAAGGTCCGCCGCCTCGAGGGCGAGCTTGGCCGGCATCAGGACATTGTCGACGACCGGTGCGTACTGCGCATCGCCCGTCAGGCCCTCATAGGCGAGCAGCGCCCAAACGGCGTGGCAGGCCGAATGCCAATCGATACAGCCATGGAACGCCGGATGGGCCGTGTCATGCCGCAGCACGTGACGGGCCGGTACCTGCGCCAGCAGGGCCGCCCAGTGGGGCGCCTCCGCGCGGAATTCGCGGAAACGCGCCGCGATATCGGTCATGGAAACCTCAGGCTGTGCTTTCCGCCTAAGGATCGATGAGCGCGACCTCGGCTGCAAGCTCGCCTTTGGGCCCTTCGCCCGTGCGCACGCGCACGCGCTGACCCTGGCGCAGCTCGCGGATCCCGTAGCGCCGCAACGTCTCCATATGGACGAAGACGTCGGGCGTACTTGGACCACGCGAGACGAAGCCGTAGCCCTTGCCGCGGTTGAACCACTTGACCGTAGCCTCGAACGCCTCGCCAACCGGGTCAGCGGTATAGCGCAGCGGGCGGTCGGCCGGCGGCGGCATAGCCTGGGCCGTCGAGTTATCGAGCGATAGGAGCCGGCGCGCCTGGAATCCACGCGGACCCTGCACCGCCTCGCATACGACCCGCGCACCTTCGTAGGCCGCACGGAACCCTGATTGGCGGACGCAGGTCTGATGCAGCAGGATGTCGCCGCTAACGCCGTTCAGCGGCGTGATGAAGCCATAGCCCTTGTGCAGATCGAACCATTTGATCTGTCCGATAACCTCCAGTGGAGGCCCGTCCGGTACGCCGATTGCTGTCGCCAAACCCATAGGATGCCCCTGATCGCTCGCGGCGCTCCGTCCGCGATTGCTCAAAGGGTGTCAGCGGCAAGGATTTCGGGATACCCCCCTATATGAGGGATAGAGTTCGCAAGAGCCCGCAATCGGAGCGGGGACAATTTCCCATTGCACACGGTGTCACGGATGGCTCTTGTGCCGATATAGGTCGCCGCGCCAACCGGAATCGGAGTTTCGAAAAATGGATTTTACCGGACGCTACGTCATCTCTGCGCCGCCGCAGAAAGTCTGGGACGCGATTTACGATCCGAAGGTACTGAAGGCCTGCATTCCGGGATGTGAGGCGCTGGAGAAGACCTCGGCGACCGAGTTCGTCGCGACCGCGAAGATCAAGATCGGACCGGTAAGCGCGACCTTTAAGGGAAAGGTGACGTTAAGTGACATGAAACCGCCAAGCAGCATGAAGCTGTCTGGCGAAGGCCAGGGTGGCGTCGCGGGATTCGCGAAAGGGAGCGCCGATGTGACCCTGGCACCGGAAGGTGACGGCACCGTGCTCACTTATGTGGCGAAGGCCACGGTAGGAGGCAAGCTGGCGCAGATTGGCCAGCGTCTCGTGGACGGCGCGGCAAAGCAGATCGCCGACGATTTCTTCAAGCGCTTCCGGACCGCGGTGGCACCAGACGCCGCGCCAGACCTGCCGCCGGACCCCACCACAGAGGAGATCATGTCGGGGAGTGCACCGCTGGCCGCCGCCGGCGTCTCCCGCGAACCGCACGCAACAGCCGAGATTGTTGCCGCCGCACCCGACGCGCCGATGGCGCGGGCGGGCCTGTCCCCGGCGGTCTGGGTCGCGGGCCTTATCGCCGTGATCGCGGTTTTGCTTTTGGCCTTTGGACTGCGCTCCTAGCCGCCGGCTTCGCAGCGGCTTCCGGCCTTGCGGGCACTTTGCGAAACAGCGAATCGAGGTCGGGAAGATCGTCGGACTGCCGCGCGATGATCCGCTCGCTCAGGAATTCCCCGCCAATCGCCCAACTGTCGCGATCGTGCTCCTGGATCACAACCTGGGTCTGTGCGGGACTGATCTCGAAGATCTCGCTGACAGCGTTGGTGATTGCCGCGGCGAGACGCCGCCGCTTTTCCAGCGGGCGGCCGCGGGCAATGTGCGCGATCACGAACGGCATGGCGAAATCTCCCCTTGTCTGCCGGGAGTATAGCGTGCTTGACGCGGGTTGCTGGTAGTCCGAGACTTGGCTTTCGCTATTCCTATCGGGGCATTTGATGACCGTTGTCTCCATGACGGTGAACGGCAAGCCGGTGTCGGTGGACACCGAAGACCGCACGCTTCTCGTCTATTTCCTGCGCGAAAACCTGCGCCTCACCGGCACACATATCGGCTGCGATACCAGCCAGTGCGGTGCCTGTGTTGTGCACGTCGATGGCAAGGCCGTGAAGTCGTGCACCATGTTCGCGGTGCAGGCGCAGGGCGCCCAGGTGACGACGATCGAAGGGCTCGCCAGGGACGGCAAGCTGCATCCGGTGCAGGAGGCCTTCCGTGACAATCACGGCCTGCAATGCGGCTTCTGCACACCCGGCATGATCATGACGGCGGTCGATATGATCCGCCGCAACGGCGTGATGGATCGGGAAACCATCCGCCACGAACTCGAGGGCAACATCTGCCGCTGCACGGGCTATGTGAACATCGTGTCGGCGATCGAGGATGCCGCCAAGCGGATCGCCGGCGGCACGGAGAAGGCCGCATGATCACCTACCCGTTCCGCTATCGCCGCGCGACCTCGGTGGCGGAAGCCGAGTCGATGCTGAAGGCATCGTCCGAGGCGAAGCTCCTGTCCGGCGGACAGACGCTGATTGCCGCAATGAAGATGCGGCTCGCGAATCCGTCTGAGCTGATCGACATCTCGGGCATCAAGGAGCTCAGCTACATTCGCGCTGGCGGCGGCGCGGTTGCGATCGGTGCGGCGACGACCCACTGGGATGTTGCGACGTCTCCTGACGTAAGGAAGGCCATCCCGGCGCTCGGCTACCTCGCCTCGCTCATCGGAGACCCGGCCGTGCGGCACAAAGGAACGATCGGTGGGTCGGTGGCGAACAACGATCCCGCGGCCGACTACCCATCGGCGGTGCTCGCGCTGAACGCTACGGTCAAGACCAACAAGCGCAGCATCAAGGCCGATGATTTTTTCACCGGCATGTTCTCGACCGCCCTCGAAGACGGCGAGATCGTCACGGAAGTGTCGTTCCCGGTGCCGGAGAAAGCCGCGTACAGGAAGTTTCCCAACCCGGCCTCGCGCTACGCGATGGTGGGCGTGTTCGCGGCCAAGACAAGGGACGGTGTCCGCGTGGCTGTCACCGGAGCGGCGCCCTGCGTGTTCCGCGTCCCCGCGATGGAGGCCGCCCTTGCCGGGAACTTCTCGGCCGACGCCATCGCCGCCATCAGGGTCGAGGCCGACGGCATGAACTCGGACATTCACGGCTCGGCGGAATACCGCGCGCATCTCGTGACGGTTATGGCCAAGCGCGCAGTCGCAGACGCCGCGGCATGAGCGACGACGCCGACGTTCTCGATACCGCCGCGCAGTGGATCCAGAACGGACGTCGCGTAGCGCTGGGGACCGTGATCAAGACCTGGGGCTCGGCGCCGCGCCAGGCGGGAAGCCAGATCGCGGTGCGCGACGACGGCGCGTTCGTGGGCTCCGTTTCAGGCGGTTGCATTGAAGGCGCGGTAATCGAAGAAGCAGTCGCGGCCGTGGCCGACGGCAATGTGCGCACGCTGGAATTCGGCGTCAGCGACGAGACCGCATGGTCCGTCGGCCTGGCCTGCGGCGGACGCATCGAGATCTTTGTCGAGCCGGTGCGCTGAACGCGGGTGACGCGTGAAGATTGAAACCCTCAAGACCATCAACGAAGCACGCCGCGCAGGCCGTGCAATTGTGCGTGCGATCGACCTGGCTACTGGCGAAGAAGCCCTGGTTGAACCGGGCGCCGGCACCTCGCCGCTCGCCGAAGCCGCGGCTGGCGCTGCACGGGCGGATACCTCCGGCCCGGCCATCATTGAGGGCCGCGAGTGGTTCCTGTCCGTGTTCAACCCTCCGCTGGACCTGGTGATTGTCGGCGCCGTCCACATCGCACAGCCGCTGGTTCGCATGGCGCAGGAAGCCGGTTACGGCGTGCGCGTCATCGATCCGCGAACTGCTTTTGCCACAGCAGCGCGCTTTCCGGGCGTCGCCATCAGCCACGACTATCCCGACGAAGCGCTGGAGAAGCGGCCGCTCGGCAAGCGCAGCGCGATCGTGTTCCTGAGTCACGATCCCAAAATCGACGATCCGGGCCTGATCGCGGCGCTGAGGTCCGATTGCTTCTATATCGGGACACTGGGTTCGAAGAAGACGCAGGCGGCGCGCGGTGCCCGCATGCGAGCGGCCGGGTTCGGCGACGGCGCGCTGGCGCGGATGCATGGACCGGTAGGGCTGGATATCGGTGCGCGCAGCCCGGCGGAAATCGCGATATCGATTCTGGCGGAGATGACGCTGGCGCTGCGTGGCAGCAAGACGAAAGCGACTGCGTGATTACTGCGCCGCCATCGCGGTGACGTTTTCGCGCGGCAGCGTGAGGCGTGCACGCAAGCCGCCCTCCTCCCGGTTCTCCAGCGCCACGCCACCGCCATGTCCCTGCGCAATCGCCTTCACCAGCGTGAGCCCGAGGCCAGTACCCCCGGTTTCCGAGTTGCGTGACGTTTCCAGCCGCACAAAGGGCTCGAACACGCGACCCTGCTCCGCGTCGGGAATGCCGGGGCCCTCGTCCTCGACGAGAATCTCGTAGGCCTCCTGCGTCTCCTGGATCTGGACCTCGGCGCGATGACCATAGGCGACGGCATTCTCGACCAGGTTGCGAACGGCGCGGCGTATTTCGTCCGGACGGCATTTCAGCGGCGCCGGCTTGTGGGCGTGCCATGTGACCGGTTCGCCGAGATCGTCGAGGTCGGCGCAGAGGCTTTCGACCAGCGCCGACAGATCGATGTTGCGCTTGGATTCGCCGCCCGCGCCACGCGCCGCCGACAGCACCGACTCCGTCAGTGCCTGCAGCTCATTCAGATTGGAGGTCAACCGCTCGCGCAGCTCGGCATCTTCGACGAATTCGAGGTTGATGCGCATGGCCGTGAGCGGCGTCCGCAGGTCATGGCCCACCGCCGACAACAGCTGACGCTGGCTTTCCATTGTGCGCGTAACCCGGTCGGTCATTTGATTGAACGCCTTTGCGGCGTTGCGAACGTCGTCCGGCCCTTCCTCCGGCACAGGCGGCGGTGTGCCGCCGCGCGCTGCGATGGCGGCGGCATGCTCCAGCGCCGAAAGCGGTCGTGCCACGCGCCGCGCGATATAGGCCGCGGCAGCCGAAGCAATGATGATGGCCGCGATGGCCGCGATGGTGACCTCTGCCGGCCATTCCGGCGCGGGCGGGCGATAATAGGTCGCCTCCAGCACGGTGCCGCGTACCACCGGCAGAAGGAATTGCAGCGCGGTCACCCGCTGGCGCCGCATCGGACGCCCAATGGCCGCCGGTTGCAGCACGTTGTAGACATACTTCGCGGACACCGGCTGGTTCGCCTTTTCCTCAGGCAGCGCATTGCGCAACCGCGCGGCAAGACGTGCTTCTTCCTCCGTCATCGCCGGCATCTGCGGCTTGCCGCGCAGCAGCCGGAAGGTCCATACGCCGGTGTTCATCCCCTTGGCCGCATCCTCGCGCGCTCGCGCGGGCACGACGGACAGGACGGTGGAGGTCGACGCCGCCCGATCGATGGCGCGCTCGTTCAGGTTCACCTCGTTCAATCGCTCAGTGCCAAGCTGGAAATAGAGCGCGACCGCGAGGTTGGACAGCAGCACGGCGGCCGCCGTCACCACGATCAGTTGAACGCCCAGCGTACGCGGCCAAAACTTCATTGCAGCTCCGGGTCCATCGCGAAGATGTATCCCCCGCCCCACACCGTCTTTATGTACCGCGGATTCTTGGGGTCCGGTTCGATCTTCTTGCGCAGGCGGCTGACATGGTTGTCGATCGAACGATCGAACAGGTCGGCGTCGCGTCCCTTTGTGAGATCGAGCAGCTGGTTGCGGGTGAGCGCGATCTTCGGCCGTTCGAGCAGCGCGCTGAGCAACCGGAATTCGCCCGAGGACAACGGCAATGCGACCCCGTCGGTACCGATCAGCTCGCGCTGGCCGGTGTCGAGCGTCCAGTCACCGAAACGGATGCGCTCGGCCGCCGGGGGCTTCTGACGCGGTGGGAGAGCATGCGTCCGCCGCAGCACCGCCGCGATGCGGGCGATAAGTTCTCGCGGGCTGAAGGGCTTGGGGATGTAGTCATCGGCGCCCATTTCAAGGCCGATAATGCGGTCGACTTCCTCGCCCCTGGCGGTGAGGAGGATCACCGGAAGCTGCGAGGTCTCGCGGATCGAGCGGCAAAGCGATAGGCCATCCTCGCCGGGCATCATGATGTCGAGCACGACCAGATCGATCGCGGCGCCTTTCATGACCTTGCGGGCGGCAACGGCGTCGGCAGCCGTGGTGGCGCGGTAGCCCTGCTCGCGCAGATAGCGGGCGAGCGGTTCGCGGATGTCGCGCGCATCCTCAACGAGGAGAATGTGCGGTTTGGCTTCTTCCTTGATCATGAAGGTAATTTGGTCCGCCCACCACGTTGGCGCAAACGTGCCTGTGGCAAAGTTTGCGGGCGGAATGTTGACGGTACAATTTGCGACGATCACCTTTTGTTCTGGCATAGTTCCGATACCGACATGGCGCTTACTACGCCCGGTGCCGACCAAGGAGACGTCCATGCTGTCCAAGAACACGAAGATTGCCCTGCTCCTGGGTGCCGCCGTGCTGATCGGAGGCTCCGGGCTCGCGATCGCCCACATGGATGGCCCGCCGCCGCCCGACGGTCCCATGCAGGGTCTTGTTCACCGCGGCCGGCTAGCCGACCGCCTGCTTGCCGAATACGACACCAACAAGGACGGCAAGATCACCAAGGCCGAATACAACAACGTGCTGGGTTCGCGCTTCGCGGCCACCACCCACGGCCAGGGCGCGATGACGGAAGAGCAGTTCATCGCGATTCATCAGGCCGACTTCGAGAAGCACACTGCCGAGATGTTCCGCCGCGTCGACTGGAACGGCGACGGCAAGCTCACGCTCGACGAATTCACCGCACCGCAGCGCGCGCATTTCCAGATGATGGATCGCGATGGGACCGGAACAGTGTC
>Ga0310810_10004024_pt1 | contig 16187 bp, 10 predicted proteins | sample NCmetagenome_FD_207641 | JGI IMG/M metagenome (GOLD analysis project Ga0310810, IMG submission 207641) | Soil microbial communities from experimental microcosm in Duke University, North Carolina, United States - NC | ecosystem: Engineered > Artificial ecosystem > Soil microcosm > Unclassified ... | reverse complement strand
CATCCAGGCCCGCTACCACCGCGGCAGGCGCGGCATGTCGATTCTGCGGCGCGACCTCGATGATCGCCTGCTGCAGGCGGCCGCCAGGAGCGGCGCGCGCATCGAAGAGGGCGTGCTCGTACGAGGTCCCCTCGTCGACACGACGAATGGCACTCCGCGCGTGCGAGGTGTCGTGCTCGCGGGTCGCGGCGGCGCCGACGTGCGTGTACCCGCCCCGCTCGTCATTGCGGCCGACGGCCGTCGGTCGAGGCTGGCGCTCGCGCTGCACCTCATTCGTCATCCCCCGCGCCCGCGGCGCTGGGCGATTGGCGCATATTTCGACGGGGTGGCCGGCGTGACCACATTCGGCGAGATGCACGTGCGGCGCGATCGCTACATCGGCGTCGCGCCCGTGCCGCCCGGCCTGGCCAACATCTGTTATGTGTCCGAGCACACCGAGGGCTTCCGGGATCCTGCCGCCGCGCTCTGGGCGGCCATCCGTGCCGACGGCGTTCTCGCCGAACGCTGCACGTGCGCGCGAATGGTCACGCCGCCGACGTCGCTCGGGCCGCTTGCGGTCGAGGCCTCGGCGTGCGGCGTTCCGGGGCTGCTGCTCGCGGGGGACGCCGCCGGGTTCATCGACCCGATGACGGGGGACGGCCTCCGCTTCGCGATCGAGGGCGGCGATCTCGCGGCGCGCGCCGCGCTCGCGGCGCTTGCCGACGGCCATGCGGCCCATCACCGCCTCGAAACGTGGCGCGCTCACGCGTTCAGGCGCAAGCACCGCTTCAACCGCGTGCTGCGGTCGCTGGTTGCCGCGCCTTCCGCCGTCGCCGCCGCGAGCGCTGCCGCGCGCATCGCTCCGTGGGCCATCCGTCACGTCGTCGACGTCGCGGGCGACGTCGGTTTGTGATCGTCGCCCTCGTTGCGCTCGCGGTGTTCGCGCCGATGGTTGCGGAAGCCGTCGTCTCGCGGCGTCACGAACGCGTGCTCCGCGCGGCCGGCGCGATCGAACCCGCGGGCGACGTGTACCGCGTCATGCAGGCGGCCTATCCCGCCGCATTTCTCGTGATGATCGCCGAAGGACTCTGGCGAGGCGCCGCGACAGGCGCCGTGTTCGTCGGCGGCGCGGCGCTGTTCGCCGCCGCGAAAATCCTGAAATATTGGGCGATCGAAACGCTCGGCGTGCGCTGGACCTTCCGCGTGCTCGTACCGCCCGGGTCGCACCCGATCGCAGGGGGCCCGTATCGATGGCTGCGCCACCCGAACTATCTGGCGGTCGTCGGCGAGCTGGCCGGGACGGCGTGCATGACGCGCGCGCTGGTCGCGGGGCCGCTCGCAACGCTCGGATTCGCGGCCCTGATGCTGGCGCGAATCCGTGTAGAAAATAGGGCGATCCGCGTGCAGAGGCGGTAGAATCCCCGCCATGCCTCTCAGCCGCCGCTCGTTCGTCCAGGCGTTGGGTCTCGGCACCGTCGCTGCTGCGGCGTATGGCCCTTCCAGAGTCCTTGCCGCGCGTGGGCGTGAGGCGCTCGCGGAACTCCCTCCCTGGGAACGCGACCGGGCGCTCGCGTTGTCGGCGAACGGCAGCGCAATCCGGCTGAACAGCAACGAGAACCCGATCGGTCCGGGCCCCGCCGCCATCGATGCGATTCGGTCCGCTCTCTCGGAGGCGAACCGGTATCCGTTCGCGTCCGAGACCGACGTCACCGCCGCGATCGCGCGTGCGCGCGGTGTGCCGGTTGACCACGTGCTGATCGGCTGCGGGTCCACCGAAGTGCTGAAGATGGCGGTGACCGCGTGCGTCAGCCCGACGCGCGCGCTCGTGACCGCGTCGCCGACATTTGAAGATCCCGGATACAACGCGCGTGCAATGGGTGCGCCCGTGATCGAGGTTCCCGTCGACCGTGACCTGCGACTCGATCTCGATGCCATGCGCGATCGCGCAACGAATGCGGGGCTGATTTTTTTCTGCAACCCGAACAATCCGACGGCGACGGTGCACGGTGCACCGGCGGTGTCGGCCTTCGTGTCCGCCGTCAACCGCATCTCGCCAAAGACGACGATTCTGATCGACGAGGCGTACCACGAATACGTGGACGACCCCGCATATCAGACCGCGATTCCTCTTGCGCTCGAAAACCCGCGGGTCATCGTCTCGCGGACGTTCTCGAAGGTGTTCGGAATGGCGGGCCTGCGGATCGGCTACGCGATTGGCCGGCCCGAGGCGCTCGACGCGTTGAAGAAGCACCGGCTCGACGTCGGGGTGAACGTGCTCGCCGCGGCGGCGGCCATGGGGAGCCTGGCCGACGCCGACCACATCGCGGCGGAGCGCTCGCGCAACCGCGAGGTGCGCCGGTTTACCCGCGGCGCCATCGTCAAGCTGGGATATCCCGTGCCGGTGTCGAACACGAACTTCGTGATGTTCGACGTCCGTCGAAAGGTCACGGACGTCATCGACGGGTGTCGCAAGGAAGGCGTGCTCATCGGCCGTCCGTTCCCGCCGCTCGACACCCACGCGCGGATCTCGATCGGGACGATGGACGAGATGCGGACGTGCGTGGACGTCCTCGGGCGCGTGCTGGGACGCACCACGAGCCACGGGTGAAGCCGCCGTGGTGGGTCCGCGCACTCGACGGCGCAGCCGTCGTCGTGCTGCTCCTCGGACTGTTCGAACTCTTCTTCGGCGGCTTCGCTCTGGGGACGCCCCCGCTCGAACTGCAGCTCCGCGACCCCTGGCGGATTCTGTTCGTGGCGGCGGCGTGCGCCGCAATCCGCCACGCCGCGCATCCGGCGAATCCTCTGCACCGGCGCCTGCTGACGGCGGTCCGTCAGACGCGACACGATCTTGCCGCCGCGGCGGCCGCCGCGTTCGCCACTCGCGTCGCCGTACTGGTCGTCGCGTATTTCGCGGTGCTCATCATCGGCATGGCCCAGCCGGGATTCGAGGTGTCGGGCGATCCGCTGTTCAATCTGCCCGCGCGGTTCGACGCCGGATGGTACGCGGGGATCGCGACCGACGGGTACTACTTTCAGGGGCGGTTCGATCGGCAGCAGAACCTTGCGTTCTTTCCCGCCTTTCCGCTGCTGATGCGAGGGGCAGGGTACCTCGTCGGGGTACATGAACGGGGAGTACCGGTCGAGCGTCGCGGCGGCCGATTGCTGTGGGGCGGCACGTTTCTGTCGCTCTTCGCGTTTGCGTGGGCGGCGGTGTATCTCGTCCGCCTCGGGCTGGACGTCGGTGCAGGAGAGAACGCGTTGACCGCGGCGGTGCTCGTGTCGGCCTATCCGTTCGCGGTCTTCTTCAGCGCGGCCTATACGGAGAGCCTGTTTCTGCTCGGTAGCGTTGCCGCGTTCTACTACTTCCGGCGCGGCCAGTGGGCCGCGTCCGCTGGGTGGGGAGTGCTCGTCGGGCTGACGCGTCCGAACGGGTGTTTCCTGAGCGTCGTCCTCGCGTTGCTGCTCGTCGAACGCATTCGCCACACGAAGAGTACGCGCCATCTGCTGGTGCCGCTCGCCGCGGCGGCAGCGCCGGGCATCGGGATGCTCGCCTTCACGGTGTATCTCAAATATCTGACCGGTGTGTGGTTCGGCTGGGCGCGCATGCAGGGAGCGTGGGGCCGTTCGTACGCTGGCATCGAAGGCGTCGCGGGTAGCGTCGGCTGGGTGGCGAATCTGGGCCTGGTGCGTCTGATCGCGGAGCGTCCAGTCGACGCGCTCAATGGCGCGGCGCTGATCTTCATGCTGGCGATGATCTGGCCCGTGTGGCGGCGGCTCGGCGTTGCATGGGCGGCGCTCATCGGCGTGAACGTGCTGCCGCCGCTGCTCGCGGGAGGATTGCTGTCAATGGGACGGATCACGTCGACGCTGTTTCCCGCATTCATCGCGCTGGCGATGGTGCTCCCGCGGCGGGCGCTTGCGCCCGTGCTGGCGATCTTCGCGCTCGGGCAGGGCCTCGTCGCCGTCCTCTTCTTCACATGGCGACCGCTGTTCTGAGGCCGCTCCCGCGCTGGACCCGACTCATCGACGCGGTGACGGTGACAGCCGTCCTCGCGGCGATCGACGTGTGGCTGTCGGGCGGCTTCGCCGCATCCGTCGGCCCGGCGCGTCTGTCGATTCGCTCGCCGGGCCGCATCTTCCTGGCCGCTGTTCTATTGGGGGTCGTCCGGCACCTGCTCTTTCGAGGCGAGCCGCTGCACCGTCGAATGCAGAATGGCATCGGCAGAATTCGCCGGAGCGAAACCGCGCCAGTCGTGACGGTGGCGCTGATCTCACGAGCGGCGGTGCTCCTCGTCGCGCTCTTCGCGGTGCTGACGTTCGGGTTGTCACAATCGGAAGTCGGATTCACGCTTGCCGACGATCCGCTCCTGAATCTGCCCGCCCGCTTCGATGCGGGGTGGTACGGGACGATTGCGCAGGACGGATATTCGTTCAGCGGGCGCTACGACCGCCAGCAGAACATTGCGTTCTTCCCCGCGTTCCCGCTGCTCATGCGCGCAGCGGGCACGGTGACCGGAGGATTTGCGCCGGGCATTCCAAAACCGTGGCGTCAGGCGCGGGTGATGTGGGGAGGCGTCCTGCTGTCGATTGCCGCATTCACGTGGGCCTCGGTCTACGTGTTCCGCCTCGCGCGCGACCTGGGATTGTCCGCACGCGCGCACGCCTCGGTGTCGCTGCTCGCCGCCTATCCGTTTGCCGCGTACTACAGCGCCGCGTATACCGAAGGCGTGTTCCTGCTGGGCAGCGTCGCGGCGTTTTACCACTTCAGGCGCCGCGAATGGCCGGCATCCGTGTTGTGGGGGGTGCTCGTCGGGTTGACCCGCCCGAACGGGTGCTTTCTCAGCATCGCGCTCGCAGTACTGATTTTCGAGGAGTGGCGCCGGTCGCGCACCGAACGTGCGCCGTATCCCGTTGTCGTCGCGTTCGCGGCGGCGTCGGCGCCCGGCATCGGCCTCGTGCTGTACAGCGCTTATATCAAATCGCTGACGGGATCCTGGCTGGCGTGGGCGCGCGTGCAGGAAGCGTGGGGACGATCGTTCGAGGGATTCGCGCCGCTCGAGCGCGGTGCCGGATGGGTGTGGAACGAAGGACTCCTGCGCGTCGTGTCGCACCTGCCCTTCGATGCGCTGAATGCGGCGGCGCTGGCCTTCGCGATTCTCTTGATCTGGCCGATCTGGCGGCGGCTCGGCGCGGCCTGGGCCGCGTTCGTCCTCATCAATATCGGTATCCCGTTCATCGGCGGCGGCGTGTTGTCGCTGGGACGAATGACGTCGACGCTCTTTCCGCTCTTCATCGCGCTGGCGGCCATTCTCCCCGAGAGTTTGGTCATGCCGGTCGTCCTGTCGTTCGCGATTGCACAGGGGCTCGTGGCCGCGCTGTTTTTCACCTGGCGTCCGATGTTCTGACATAATCGATCGACCTATCATGCGAGGACCCCGCTCGCTTCGTCTGGTCATCCTTCTGCTTCTTTCCGTCTGCCTCGGACTCGCCGGCTCTGCTGTACGTCCGTCACATCTCTACTCGCAACCGGCGACGCCAGCCGATTTCGCGCGGACCGCGGCAGGACTGATCGCGCACGGCAAACGCGCCGACGCCGAGCAGCTCGCGCGCTCACGCGGTGAAACGGATCCTGCGGCGGCTGTCGTGCTCGCGCAGCTCGCAACCGCGCGCGGACAGTACGCGGATGCGCGCTCGCTGCTGCAGCCGGTCGCTGCGAAACATCCCGACAGCGACGCCGCGCTGGAACTTGCGATCATCGATCGCATGGTCGGCAAGGATGCGGAAGCGACGCCGCTGCTGAACCATCTCGCGGATCTCACCAATGATCCCGACGCGACGACGAGGTTTCGTGCTGCGCGCGCGACGCATCTCCTCGGGCGCAAGCAGGACGCGAACGCGCTGTATCGCGAAGTCGAGCGCGCCGGCGTGGATCCCGTTCTCGTCGAATCGGCGTGGGGCCAGTTGTTCCTCGACACCTACTACCCGGCGGAGGCGGTGACGTCGTTCAAACGCGTCATCGCGGCGGATCCCAACTGGGCGCCGGCGCATCTGGGACTCGCGCGCGCGCTCGCGGACGACGATCCGCCCGCCGCCGCGGCTGAAGCTGCGAAGGCGGTTGCAATCGATCCGGGCCTGGCCGACGCGCACGTGTTCCTCGCGTCGATGCACCTCGACGCCGATCGCCGCACCGAGGCGCGAGAGGAACTGCAGAAGGCGCTCGCGGTGAACCCGTCGCATCTCGAAGCGCACGCGCTCGTCGCGTCGATGGCATTCCTGCAGGACGACAAAGCCGCCTTCGACAAGGAAGTGGCCGCCACCCTCGCGATCAATCCTGCCTACGACGACGTGTATCGCACCGCCGGCGAGCAGGCGGCCAGCAACTACCGGTTCACGGACGCCGTCGCGCTCACGCAAAAGGCGCTGGAGATGAATCCGGCGGACCCGAAAGCATCGGCGGATCTCGGCATGCACCTCCTGCGGACGGGTGACGAGCCGGCCGCCAGGCGCGCCCTGGACGCGTCGTTCCGAGCGGATCCGTTCGACAACGTCACGTTCAACCTCCTGACGATGCTCGATAAGCTCGACAAGTACGCGGTAGTGAAGGACGGCGACATCACCTTCAGGATGAGCAAAGAGCAGGCGCCGGTCCTGCAGGAGTACGCGGTTCCGCTCACCCAGACGGCGCTCAAGACCCTCGCGGCGAAATACCAGTTCACGCCGTCGGGGCCGATCTTCGTGGAGATCTTCACCGACCACGATGACTTCGCGGTGCGCAACGTCGGCCTCCCCGGCATGATCGGCGCTCTGGGCGCCTGCTTTGGCCACGTCGTCACCATGGATTCGCCGACCGCGCGCAATCGGCCCGGCTTCTTCAGTTGGGAAGCGACGCTCTGGCACGAGCTCACGCACGTCGTCACGCTGCAGATGTCGAACCAGCGGATCCCGCGCTGGCTCACTGAAGGGATTTCCGTTTACGAAGAGGGACGCGCGCGGCCGGAGTGGGGCCGCGACATGGAGGTGACCTTCGCGCAGGCGATGAATCGGGGAAAGACGCTGAAGCTCCGCGATCTCAACGGCGGCTTCACGCGCCCCGACACCATTTCGCTCGCCTATTACGAAGCGTCGCTCCTCGTCGATCACATCGTCGCGCTCAAAGGGCAGGCCGCCTTGAACGCGCTCGTGCGTTCCTTCGCTGACGGCATCGACACGGAAACGGCTCTGAAACGAACCCTCAACGTCTCAATCGACGACTTGCAGGAGAGCTTCAGCCGGGCGCTGGAGGATCGTTTCGGATCCATGCGCAGGGCGCTCGCGGATCCGCAGCCGAAGGCCGACACGGCAGACGCGCTTCGCGCGGCGGCAGCGGCGAAACCGGACAGCTTCCTCGCCCAGCTCGCACTCGGCAAGACATTGGCCGATGCCGGGGATACTGCGGCGTACGCGCCGCTCGAACGAGCGGCGGCGCTCGTGCCTGCGGCGATCGGAGCGGAGAGTCCGCACGCGATCATGGCGGCGCTCGCCGCCAGACTTGGAGATAGCGCCCGCGCGCGAAAGGAATACGAGACGCTGCTCGCCGTCGATCACACCAACATCGAAGCCGCGAGAGCCCTCGCGACGCTCGCGTCGGCGGCCGGCGACGACCGGCAATTGGCGCTCGCGACCGGGAGGGTCGTCTCGCTCGACCCCTTCGACGCGGATGCGCATTCGGCCTGGGGCCGCCTCGCACTGAAGACACAGGACGCCGACACGGCTGTCCGTGAGTTCCGCGCCGCTCTGGCGGCTGGCGCGCCGGACAAGGCCGCAGCCCACTGCGATCTGGGAGAGAGCTATCTCCTCGCCAGACGTCCGGCCGACGCGAAAAAAGAGGCGCTTGCCGCCCTCGAGATCGCTCCGAGCTACGAACGCGCGCAGGAGCTGCTGCTCAACGCTATCGAGAGGACCTCGTGACGCGCCGGCCCCGGCGGTCGCTGCCCGCGGCGGCAGCGCTGGCCGTGCTGGCGCTTTGCGCGGTCGCCGCGGCAACGTCGCGGCTGCTCGCACAGGCGCCGCCCGTTCCGGCCGCCCCCGACCTTCGCTTCGCCGGCTTGCAGTGGGGTTTCGTGCGCGTCCACTACACGGCGTGGACGATGCCGCCGCGGCCCGGGTTGAGCCCCTACGACGAACCCTGGTACATCGACGCGCCGGCGGCCGACTGGAACCTGTCGCGCCGTGTTCGCAGCGCGACCGCGATTCAGGTGAACGATCCGATCGACATCCGCCTCGAGGATCCGGCGCTCTTCGAACATCCCTGGATCTATCTCGTCGAGGGTGGAAATCTGAGGCTGAAACCGGCTGAAGTGCCGATCCTGCGTGAGTATCTGCTGCGCGGCGGGACGCTCACGTTCGACGATTTCCACGGACCGATCGAGTGGGCGAACGTCGAACGCGAGCTGAAACGCGTGTTCCCCGACCGGCGCATCATCGACCTGCCCAGGGATCATCCGGTGTTCAGTTGCTTCTACAGGATGGACGGCTTTCCGCAGACGCCCGGACTCGGATCGTTCCTGCAGGGGCGTACGTGGGAAAAAGGCGGCTACGTCGCGACCCTTCGCGCGATCGAGGACGACAACGGCCGCGCCATGGTGCTGATCAACTGGAACACCGATATGGGCGACGGCTGGGAATGGTCGAACGCGACCGAATATCCCGACTACGTGAAGTACACGGCGCAGGCGTATCGGATGGAAATCAACGAAATCGTGTATTCGCTCACGCACTAGCGAACGCCATGACCACACCGACGGGCATCGCCACGGCGGCCGAGCAGGTCGCCGCCGGCCGGCAACGCATCCTCGCCGAGATCCGCAAAGTCATCGTCGGCCAGGATGAAGTGATCGACCAGGTGCTGATGGCGCTCTTCACGGGCGGACACTGTCTGATCACCGGTGTTCCAGGCCTGGCGAAGACCCTCCTCATCAAAACGCTCGCGGGCATTCTCGACCTGTCGTTCAAGCGCATTCAGTTCACGCCCGACCTGATGCCGGCCGACATTACCGGAACCGAAATCCTCGACGAGGAGGATGGGCGCCGCGTCCTGCGATTCGTGAAAGGGCCGATCTTCGCGCAGATCCTGCTCGCTGACGAAATCAACCGAACGCCGCCGAAGACCCAGGCCGCGCTGCTCGAGGCGATGCAGGAGTATCACGTGACGGCCGCGGGGCGGACGTTTCCGCTCGACCGTCCGTTCTTCGTGCTCGCGACGCAGAATCCGATCGAGCTGGAAGGCACGTATCCGCTGCCGGAAGCACAACTCGATCGATTCATGTTCAACATCTCCGTGTCGTACCTGTCTGAAGATGACGAGGTGCGGGTCGCCACGCAGACCACCGGTCCCGACTCGCCGCGGCCGGACCGGGTCCTCAGCGGCGCCGACGTGATCGAATACCAGCATCTCGTGCGGCAGGTCGTCGTTGCCGAGGACGTGGCGCGATACGCGGTGCGATTGGTAGACGCGTCACGTCCCGGGCGGGCGCGTGAGCTGCCGTTCGTCAAGGAATGGGTGAAGTGGGGCGCCGGGCTGCGGGCCTCGCAGGCGCTGATCCTTGCGGGAAAGGCGCGCGCGCTGATGCAGGGCCGATATCACGTGTCCATCAACGACGTCAGGGCGCTCGCGCACCCGATTCTGCGCCACCGCATCATTCCGAACTTTTACGCCGAGTCGGAGAAGATCAACTCCGACGCGCTCGTCGACCGGTTGCTCGAGGCCGTTCCGCGTCCGCGGAGCGATATGTAGCGGGTGGGTATGGCCGACGCGCGATTCCTGGACCCCGCGCTGATCGCGCGGCTCGGCTCGATGGAGCTGAAAGCGCGTACGGTCGTCGAGGGCTTCATCGCGGGCCTGCATCGCAGTCCCTACCGCGGCTTCAGCGTCGAATTTGCCGAATACCGGCCGTATGCCGCCGGCGACGATCTCTCCACGCTCGACTGGAAGGTCTACGCGCGATCCGATCGGCACTACGTGAAGAAATTCGAAGAAGAGACGAACCTCGAGTGCCACCTGGTGATCGATGTCAGCGCGTCGATGGCCTATCGCGGGCACAGCACGATGTCCAAGCTCGAGTACGGGTGCGTGCTCGCAGGGTCGCTCGCGTATCTGATGAACCGGCAGCGTGACAGCCTCGCGATGCTCGCGTTCGACGACGAGATCCGCGTGCGGATTCCGCCCGCCGCGCGCTCGGGCCATCTCCACCGGGTCCTCCTCGCGCTCGAGCGCATGCCGTCCGGCGGCCGCTCGAACGCCGCGCGTCCGCTCCGGCAGCTCGCGGAGGCGCTCACGAGGCGCGGGCTCGTCATTGTTCTGTCCGATTTCCTGGACGATCGCGAGCACGTCGTGCGCGGCCTCAGGCAACTGCGGTCCAGAGGGAAAGACGTGATCGCATTTCAACTGCTCGACCCCGACGAGCTGCACTTTCCCTTCGAGCGCGCGGCGCGATTTCAGGACGTCGAGACCGGGGATGAGATCGCGGCCGATCCATCGACGGCGCGGTCGACGTACCTCGAGGCGCTTGCCGATCTCCGCGACTATTACACGCACGAGCTGCGTGGGGCGGGCATCGACTTCCTGACGCTCGATACGTCCCAGCCGCTTGACCGCGCGCTCGTCGCGTATCTCGAGGCGCGGTCGCGGAGGCACTGACGTGCAGTTCCTCGCGCCCCTGTATCTGGTCGGCGCCGTCCTCGTTGCGCTGCCGATCCTTCTGCATCTGTTCCGCCGGGACCTGAAGCCGCGGGTGCCGTTCACGGCCGTACGCCTGCTCCGCGGCGTCCGCGTCGACCGGTCGCGAAACCGTCGGCTGCGCGACGTGGTCCTGCTCGCGGCGCGTGTGGTCGCGCTGCTGCTGCTCGCGACAGCGTTTGCCCGGCCGTATCGCGCCGGCGGCACGTCCGACACGCCGCTGACCATCGTCGCGGTCGATCGATCGTTCAGCATGGGCGCGCCTGGCGCGTTCGAGCGCGCACTCGCCCTCGCGCGATCGGAAATCGACCGCGCGGCCCGCACGCGTGTCGCCGTCATCGCGTTCGACGATCGCGCCGAGGTGCTCGCCGGTCCCGGACTCGCCGAAGACGCGCGCGGGGCGCTGAGAACGCTGTCGGCGGGCTCCGGCGGTACGAGATACGCCGCGATGTTCGACCGCGCGGCCGAGCTCGCCGGAGACGAGGCGGGTGCACGGCTGATCGTTATTTCAGATCTCCAGCGATCCGGTTTTGGTGGGGAACCGGCCGAACTCCCGAAAGGCATCGATTTGCAGGCGCGGGAGGCCGGAGGTGCGCACGCGAATGTTGCGATCGACAGCATGGAGGTGCGCGACGGTCTCGTGATGGTCACCGTGCACAACTACGGCGCGGCGGCAGCGGCGACCACACTGCGGCTGGGAACGCCATCGAATCAATCCGCGGGCCGTTCGCTCAAAGTGCAGCCCGGGGCCACGACGGCCGTCTCCTTCAACGCGCCCGCTGCTGCGGGGCCGATCGAGGCCTCACTCGCAGATCCGGACGGATACCCTGCGGATAACGCACGCTTCGCGCTCGCGGGCCCGCGCGCATTGCCGCGGATCGTGCTGGTAACAGGCGATACGGATTCTTCGAACGGGTTTTATCTCTCTCGCGCGCTGCTGGCCGACACAGACGAGGCGTCGGCATTCGACGTTCAGGAGATGACGGCGCAGCAGTTCGGCGCGATGCAACCGGAGGCCGTCGCACAGGTCGCCGCGGTCGTGCTGCTGGCGACCCGCGGGATTCCACGTCGTGCTGCGGAGGGCTTCACGGCGCTGTTCGATGCGGGCGGGGGAGTGTTCGTCGCTGCCGGACCAGAGACGAATCCCGCCGTCGTGTCACAGCTCCTCGATCTGGATCCCCCTTTGGCGGCGGATGAAGACAACCAGCCGGGGGCATTGGTCGTGCGCGACGTGCGGCATCCCGTATTTCGTGCGTTCGATACGGCCTCGGCGAGCTTCGCGCAGGTGACGATCGACCGCGAGTGGCGGCTCGGCAGCGACCGGGCGTTCACGACGATCGCCGTCTTCAGCAGCGGCGCGCCCGCCCTGCTGGAACGCTCCGTCCGTAACGGCCGCGTGCTCGTGTTCGCGTCCGACGTGGACAGGCGCTGGAACGACTTCCCGCTGCACGCGACCTTTGTGCCGTTCGCGCAGGAAGCGCTTCGATACGTCGCGGCACGCAGCCCCGCGCCGACCGCGATGTCCGTCGCCGACGTGCCTGCAGACCAGCCAGCCAGGCCCGGAATCATTTCCGTCGGCGGCCGATCCCGCGCAGTCAACGTGGACACGCGCGAGAGCACGGTCGACCGCCTGACCCCGTCGGAGTTCACGGCATCCGTGGCACGAATCGACGCTCGACCCGGTCGCGCCAGCCGGCGCGCTCGGGTGCAGGAGGCCGCACAAAACGTGTGGTGGTACGGACTGGCATTGATGCTGGTCATGCTCGTGGTGGAGGCGTTCGTTGGCGCCCGGTGAACGCTCTTTGCGGGACGGGCTGCAGCGCGTCCGGCGGCGCTGGTTCGGGGCCGTCGTCCTGGCGGTCGGCTGGAAGATCGCGATCGCTGCGGCGGCGGCGCTTGGGATCGTCGCAGTCGTCGACCGCGTGTGGCGTCCTGCGGGAACGCTGCTCGTGGCGCTCACAATCGCCGCCGTGGTCGCCGTTGCCGCAGCCACCCTCGTCTTCGTGTGGCCATATCGAAAACGCCCCGACGATCGGCGCGTCGCCCGCTTCGTCGAGGAGCGGTGTCCGGAATGCGAGGACGAGATCGTCGCCGCTGTCGACATCGCTTCACGCGCGGAGCCGACCGGCTTTGCGGCCCTCGTCGTCGAACGCGCGTCAGCCCGGCTGACCGGCCTCGATCCTGCGCGGATTGTCCCAGCGAAGGAACTCCGTTCCGCGGCAGTACGGTTCGCGCTGGCCACGGCGGCGCTCACCCTCTCGGTCGTCCTGGCCGTGCCCTCCGTCCTGCGCGCGACGGTCGGGGCGACAGGACGCAGTGTCCGAAGCTCGTCGACGTCGCCCGCACTCTCGAGTTCGAGGCCGCCCCGCATCGAATCGATAGATCTTCACTACGACTATCCGCGGTTTACCGGCCTGGCGTCGCGCGACGATCGGGACGGCGGTGATATCTATGCGCCGGCGGACACGCGCGTGCGGATGCGCGTGCGCGCGGACAGGCCGATTGCGGCAGCGTACGTCGCGCTCGGGTCCGGTTCCGTTCCGACCAGCCGCGTCGACGCGCGGACGTTCGAGTCGACGCTGACGCTTGCCGCCGACGGCTCGTACCGCGCCTTCGTGCAGGATGCCGGCGGCCGTCGCGGGGAGAGCGTCGAGTATTTCATCCGCCTCGTCACGGACCGTCCGCCCGAGATCCATATCGTCCGGCCCGCCGGCGATCAGGAGATTACGCCGCTCGAGGAGGTGACGATCGAAGCGCAGGCCGACGATGACTTCGGCATCGCGAGCATGGATATGGTGTTCGCCGTGGCGGGCGGCCCCGAGCATGTTGTGGCCTTCCAATCGACGAGCGGGCCGCCGACGGCACGCACGGGCCGACGGCTGCTCGCGGCCGAAGAGCTGGGCGTCAAACCTGGCGACGTCATTTCGTACTACGCACGGGCGCGCGACGTTCCGCACGCGAAGCTGCCGACGCTTGCGCACAGCGAGATCTATTTCCTCGAAGTCAAGCCGTTCAACGAGGAGTATTCGCTTGCGGAGAGTCAGGCGATGGCGTCGTCCGCCGGCACCGAACTGGCGGGACTGATCGCCGCACAAAAGGAAGTCATCAGCGCCACCTGGAACCTGCAGCGTCGCGCGAAAGCGGGAACGTCGTCAGACGACCTGAAAGCCGTGGCACAGGCGCAGGCGGAAGTGCAGGCGCGCACCGAGCGGGCATCGGGCGCGCGGCCGTTCCGGCGCGGCGCCGGAGGGATGTTTTTCCAGTTCATCCGTGTGCCGCAGGACGCCGGCGGCCCCGGTCATGTGGCCGAGGCAGCGGCTGCAATGGGCCGGGCCGTGGAGCAGTTGAACGCCGGCTCGACCAGGAGCGCGATTTCTCCGGAGATGACGGCGCTGACTGCGCTGCTCAAAGCGGAGGCAGAGATCCGCCAGCGCCAGATCACGCAACAGCGCAACGGCGCATCCTCTTTCGGCAGCGGCCGGCAGGGGCAGGACCTTTCGAGCCTGTTCGATCGCGAGCTGAAGCGGCAGCAAAGAAGCAGTTATGAGACGCGGTCCGCGGCGGAGGTGCAACAGCCGCGCCCGGATGCGCAGTCCGCGCTCGACCGCATCACCGATCTTGCACGACGTCAGGAGGACCTCGCCCGTCGTCAGCAGGCGTCGAGCACGCTCCCGGAGGAGGAACGCCGCCGCGAGCTCGAGCGGTTGATGCGCGAGCAGCAGGAACTGCAGCAGCAACTCGAACAGGCAGGTGAGCAGCAGCAACGGTCCGCATCGGGCGGCAGCTCGAATGCTCGAAGGGCGAGCAACGAGCAGCAGGCGATACGCGAGGCGCTGCAGCAGATGCGCGCCGCCGCAACCGACTTACAGCGGCAGAATGCCACTGGTGCCGCATCGAAGGCCGCGGGTGCTGCTGAGCAGTTGCGGCGGGCCGAAGCGGCCCTGCAGAACAGTCGGCCTGCGGCGGCTGACGCCACCGCCGAGAGTCGCAAACTTGCAGACGCCTTCGATTCGTTACGCAAGACACGCGACGATCTGACGCGATTGCAGCGACGGCTCGAGAACGCCAGCCGCCAGAACCGTGAGCGCGGTCGGCAGGGGGCGCAAGCAGACGGCGAACTGGAGCGCGCGCAGCAGGACTACACCCGGGCGCTCCAGCGCGCGCAGGAAATGGTCCGCGGGATGCCGCAGCCAGGAAGAAACACGGGCCTGGCCGCGTCGACGCCGGAACAGCACGAGTGGAGCTGGGGCGCACCGGGGACTGAGGCCTGGAAGCAGGACTTCAGTAAGTGGGAGGCGCTCGGAAACGATCTCGGACGCGCGCTGGAGCGGTCCGAATCGTCTGTCGCGGAGCGCTTGTCGAAGTCGCTTCCCCAAGACCGGTTGCGCGGCGGCGCAGCCGAACGCGTGCCGGACGCGTACGCCGAACGCGTCGCGCGCTACTACGAATCCCTCGCGTCGGCGGTGAAGCGGCAGTGACCTTCGCCAATACGCTCCCGTGGTGGGGACTTCTCGCAGCGGCTGCGGGGTGCGGTCTGGTGGCGTGGCATGCCTACGGGCGTGCGCCGCTTCACGCTGGCCAACGCGCGGTCCTGTCGCTGCTGCGCTTCGCGGCGCTCGCGTGGGTCGTCATCTGCCTGATGCGGCCGATGGCGGTCGCACGCCCCGAACATCGCGACGGCATCCTGCCAGTCCTCGTAGATGTCTCCCGCAGCATGAGCCTTCCCGATGCCGACGGCCGTCCGCGTATTCAGCAGGCTCGCGCCGTTGCCGCGGAGATCCTGGCGTCCAGCGCCGCTCCGACGCTGAAGCGCGAGTTGCTGGCCTTTGGCGATCGGCTGTCGCCCGTCAGCCTCGAAGGGCTCGCTGCCACGGACGCCCACACCAATATCGGCGATGCGTTGCGCCGGGTCCGGGAGCGGTACCGAGGCGAGGCGGTTGCCGGCGTTGTCCTGCTGTCGGACGGCGGCGACAACGGCGGGGTCGACATCGAAGAGGCTGCTGCAAACGGTCCGCCGGTCATCGCCATCGGCATTGGGTCCGCTTCTCCGCTGCGCGATCGCGAAGTGCTCAGCGTCACGAGCGCCGCGGCGGTCCTCGACGACGCGACGACCGAGGTGACTGCCAGCGCCGTGGAACACGGCTACGGCAACAGTCCCTTCCAGCTGCGGCTCCTCGAGAACGGAAAGCCGATCGACGTGCGCTCCGTCACTCCTGCCCGAGACGGCATACCGGTGTCGACGGTGTTCACGGTCTCGCCTCCTCGCGGCGCGGCGACGACATACACCGTCGAAGTGCCGGGGTCGCCCGACGAACTCGTGCCCGAGAACAACGACCGCAGCGTCGTCGTGCCGCCGCCGCGGCCCGCCTTGCACGTGCTGCTCGTAGAGGGCGCCCCGGGGTTCGAGCACGCGTTTCTCGAGCGTGCGCTGTCGAACGATTCCGCGATGCGGATCGACAGCATCATCCGGAAAGGGAAGGACGATCGCGGACAG
>Ga0310810_10004023_pt1 | contig 16187 bp, 16 predicted proteins | sample NCmetagenome_FD_207641 | JGI IMG/M metagenome (GOLD analysis project Ga0310810, IMG submission 207641) | Soil microbial communities from experimental microcosm in Duke University, North Carolina, United States - NC | ecosystem: Engineered > Artificial ecosystem > Soil microcosm > Unclassified ... | reverse complement strand
GCCGCGCCCGTAACGCGAAGCCAGCCAAGAAAGACATGTCGGTGAAGAAGGACGTTAAGGGCGGTGTCATCCGCAAGCCGAGTGGCAATGACAACCTGACCCTCGTGCGGGGCTGAACCAGGGCATCCCCCAATCAAAGCGGGTGGTGTTCGTCGGTCTGCTCGTCGCTCGGCACACCTATAGGTGTGTGCCGAACTGCCGAACAGCAATGACCCCTGCTCGTCTGCTCGTGAGCAGTAGCTGTGACGAACTGCCGAACAGACCAAGCTAGGGGTATTTGCTAAAAGATTGGGCGATTTCTGCTCGTCAGCTAACCCCCTGCTCGGCGCCCACCACGAACCACAACTTGGCATTCTTTGGGCCCGGACGATGATCGAAGCGTCCGGTGAACTTCCCACGGTCCAGCGCCTTGCGGATTGTCTTCTGCCCGAACCCTCCACGCTTCGCCTGCTCGATCTCCCGTTCGGTGGTTGGTGGCCGGGCCGGCGCGGCTCGCGATGATGGACGCCTCGCACCGTTCGGACAGTGAGTCGCGGCCAGCGTAGCTGCCCAACTGCCACCACACGGGCCGGTTGCTCAACCTTGAAGACGTCTTTTCTGCGCAGGTTTTAGCGGAGCCCTCGCAAGGATCTCGCTCATGAGCTCCAACTGCATCTGAAGCATCGATCCGTTTTAAGTGAACGTCTTGCTGACGCCGGATCTCGACAATCAGGCACTCCATTCGCGAAAGACGATTCGTAGCCACCGGGATCGTTTGGCGTGCTGTTCGTGACATTCGCGGAAATCTACGCGCGGGGGACGACGAGTGCAGTTCTGTATTGCACATCAGTTGTCGTTCGGTCGCGCCTTGTGTTTCATAGTGAACAGCACTCCTGAGTCACCATCGTTACGCTGACGTGTGGTACCACCCGCGGAAGACGGCGGCCAACGCTCCTATCCGGCGCCGATCTACGTTTCTTGCCCTGACTGTCAGTGCGAGACCGCGGTAGTGGCTTATGAACACTTCGACGAGCGCCGGTGTTTCTGTCCCGAGTGCGAACACTGGTGGGACAGGCTCGCGAGCGACCCTTAGCCTGCTGCTAGCGTTCCGTTCACTTCGGGCCGTCTGGCGCCCTCGTCACCGACTTCGCGGGCGCGTTCGGGTCATCCTTGCGATGCGACCACACGGCGCCACACGTATCGCAACGCCAGTATTCAACGATCGAGTCAGCACTCGAATCCGGCAACAACCGCCCCGGCTTCTCGCACGTTGGGCACAAACGATGAGGCATCAGACAACCGATCCTACCCGAGGTGAAGAGTGAGTCTCCTTCGTGAAGCCCAATCGCGACTGTGACCTTGGTGTGACCTTAACGAATCACGCATCCGAAGGCGATTCGTGAGATTCTCGATTCACCCCTGATTTTATTGGTGTATTAGGTGGTGGCCAGGGCCGGAATCGAACCAGCGACACCGTGATTTTCAGTCACGTGCTCTACCAACTGAGCTACCTGGCCTCTCGAACGCGGAGATTCGAGGCCGTACGAACCTCCACTATAACATGCCAGGTTTGACCGTACGGAGCGGCCGTCGTAGGCTGTAGCGTTACCCCTTTGCGTCCCACCAACCACTCATAGAGAAAGAAGTTTATTGATGCGAGTCTTCCCGCTCATCGTAGCGCTCATCGTGTGTGGGTGTTCCAAGGCGACCACCGAGGCGGCCACGCCTGCGAAAGCCGGCGCAGCACAGACCGCCGCCACCCCCACGCCGCCAAAGCCTGTGCCCGCGCAGCTCCCGGATGTGCTCGCACGCGTCAATGGTGAAACGGTCTCGAAGAGCGACTTCGATCGCGCGGTGACGGCGGTCGAGGCGCGCGCCGGTGGACCCGTGCCACCAGAGCAACGTGACCAGGTGCTCCGTGGCGTGCTCGATCAGCTCGTTGGCTACAAGGTGCTCGCGCAGGAAACGAAGACGCGGAAAGTGGCAGTGCCCGACGCCGAGGTCGATGCGCGCATCAATCAGATTCGCGGACAGTTCCCGAACGAAGAGGCGTTCACGCAGATGCTCGCACAGCGCAAGCTGACGCTCGAGCAGGTGAAGTCGGACGCGCGTCAGGACATGGCGATCGCCAAGATGATCGAGGACGAGATCGGCACGAAGGTCGCGGTCAAGCCGGAGCAGATCACCGATTTCTACGCGAAGAACCCGGACCAGTTCAAAGAGGGAGAAAGCGTTCGCGCCAGCCACATTCTGATCGCCGTGCCAAAGGGCGCGGATGCCGCCACCAAGGCGCAGGCGCGGGCGAAAGCCGAAGGCGTCCTCAAGGAGGTCAAGGCCGGAAAGGACTTCGCTGCGCTAGCCAAAACGAACTCGGCGGATCCGGGCAGCGCTGCAAACGGCGGCGACCTCGGATTCTTCCAGCAGGGCCAGATGGTCGGTCCGTTCAACGATGCGGCGTTCAGCCTCGCGCCCGGCACGACGAGCGATCTGGTTGAAACCGACTTCGGCTTCCACATCATCAAGGTGGCTGAGAAGAAACCCGGTCGTACGATTCCGCTCGAAGAGGTGAAGCCGCAGGTCGAGCAGTATCTCCAGCAACTGAACCGGACGGAACAGACGGAAGCCTTCGTCAACAGCCTCAAGGCGAAGGGAAAGATTGAAATCCTGATCTGAGGTCGGTGAGCGACAAGGCTGCAGAGAGCGTTCGTCTCGACGTCTGGCTCGACGTCGCGTGTCTGTTCAAGACACGCTCAGAGGCCAAGCGCGCGTGTGAGGGCGGCAAGGTGGAGGTCAATGGCGAAGGTGCCAAACCCCACCGCATCGTTCGTGAAGGCGATCGAGTCCGCATCGGCCGCGGCTTTGGCCGGCATCAGGATGTGATCGTTCGCATCGCGATCGATCAGCACGTGAAGAAGACCGAGGCACGCGCCCTCTACGACGACGTCACGCCCAAGCCGACACCCGAGGAAATCGAAGCCAGACGCATGGAGCGCGTGTACCGGGCGGCCGCACAGGCCGCCGGCACGCCCGATCGCCGCCGTCGCCGCGAGATTCGTCGCTTCAAAGAGAGCGGCTAGAGTCCAAAGCCCGCAGTCCAGAGGCGAAAGCCAAGTAGGATCCCTCTGTGCCCCGCAACCAGGAAGTCATCAGGCAATGGAAGCTGCTTCACGCCCTTGAATCGTCCCGGCATGGCGCCTCGATCGACGCGCTGTCCAAGGACCTCGAAGTCACCACTCGAACCATTCGCCGCGATCTCGCCGCTCTTCAGGAAGCTGGCTTTGCGCTCTACGACGAACGCGATGAGGACGGGCATGTCACCTGGCGTCTCGATGGTCAGGTCCTCAAAGGAATCGACACCGGCTTCACGCTGTCGGAGCTCTGCGCCCTCTACTTGAGCCGCAACATCCTCGAAGCGGTCGCGGGCACTCCCTTTCAGCGCGACCTGACGAATGCCTTCGAGCGGCTCGCGAAGCTGTTGTCTCCGCGCATGCGCCAGTTTCTCGATCGCCTTCCGTCGGTGCTGGTGGCGAAACCCGGTCCACGTGCCCGAGGCGGCGCGAGCTCGCCGGATATCGTGGCGCGTCTCCTCGAAGCCACGCTCCACTTCCGCGTCACGACGATGCGATATCACTCGGTGTCGAGCGCCCGCCAGAAGGACTACCTCGTCCATCCCTATCGCCTGGCGCTCGCGCAAGGCGGCATGTATTTGCTGGCTTACGTGCCGGAGTACAAGGCCGTCCGGACGTTCGCTGTCGATCGCATCGCGTCCGCGTCACTCGAGAAACAGACGTTCACGCCCACGCAGGCGGTGGGTGACGATGTGTTCGCGAACTCGCTCGGTGTAAACACCGGACCGGCCGAGCGAGTAGAAATTGAATTCGATGCACGCGTGGCTCCTTACATCAGGGCTCGGGTCTGGCATCCGTCACAGGAGCTCGAGGACATCAAGGATGGCCGCGTGTCCGTCAAGTTGAACGTCTGCCACGATTGGGGTCTGCGAAGCTGGATCCTCAGTTGGGGCCCGTTCGCGCGTGTCGTCTCACCGCCACGACTGGCGAACGAGATTCACGCCGATCTCGAGGCAGCAGGAATGAGATACCAATGAGATCCCCTCTTCGTCTGGTTCTTCTGGCGCTCGGTCTCCTCGTGGTCCTCGCGGGACCGTCGCTGCTCCGCTTCTACACAGACTGGCTGTGGTTCGGCGAAATGGGGTACCGCCAGGTCTTTCGCACGATGATCCAGAGCCAGGGAACGCTCTTCAGCCTGTTCTTTGTCGTGGCGACGATCTGGCTGGTCGCGAACCTGAACGTCGCGCTGAACGCGATCGGGAACATTCGTCCAGTCTTCACGACGCGCGAAGGCATTCAGGTCACGCTGCCAGGCGGACAACAACTCCGCACGCTCGCGCGCGCCGTCGCCATCCTCGTCGCGGCGGTCATCGGCCTGTTCGTCTCCGGTCAGTGGCAGGAGTGGCTGATGTGGCGGTTCGGGTCCTCGTTCGGCGTTGCCGATCCGATCCTCGGCCACGACGTCTCTTTCTATGTCTTCTCTCTTCCCTTCCTGCGATTGATTCACCGTCTCTCGCAGACGCTGGTCGTGCTGGCGGCGCTGGCCTCGGGCGCGATCTACCTGGTCTCCGGACACCTGACGTCGGGTTTCCCTGCGCGGTTATCGATCTCGCCCGTGGCGCGCCGGCATCTCGTGGTTCTGGCTGCGGTGTTCTTTCTCCTGCTCGCATGGGGCGCGTGGCTGACGCGCGTTGGGTATCTCGTTGAACCCTCGGGAATGATCTTCGGCGCGAGTTATGCGGACGTGTACGGCCGCATGCCGGCGTCGCTCCTACTGATGGCGGTCGCTGTCGTCGGGGCCGCTCTTGCCGCGTGGCACGGGTTCGGGGAAAAGAACTGGCCGATTCCGCTCGCGATCGGTCTCTATATCGCCGTGTCGATCGGTGGTGAGGTCTACAGCTCCGTCCTCCAGCGCTTCGTCGTCACACCCAACGAGCAGGTGAGGGAGACGCCGTTCATCGAGAACAACATCGCGGCGACGAGGCGGGCGTTCGGACTCGAGAACGTGGAGGAGCGTCCACTGTCGGGCGATGCGCTCCTGACACGCAATGACGTCACGAACAATGCCGCCACGCTCGAAAACGTCCGCCTCTGGGATCACCAGCCTCTGCTCGAGACCTTCGGACAGATCCAGGAGATCCGCACGTACTACGACTTCGTGTCGGTGGACAACGACCGCTACATCATCGATGGCAAGTTGCGGCAGGTGATGTTGTCGGCGCGCGAGTTGAACTCAGCGAGCCTGCCCAACCGCACCTGGGTGAACGAGCGACTGACCTTCACGCATGGCTACGGCCTGACGCTCGGCCCGGTGAACCAGGTCACCAGTGAAGGACTGCCCGTCCTCTTCGTGCGCGACCTGCCTCCGCAAAGCACCATCGATATGAAAATCGATGAACCGAGCATCTACTTCGGTGAACGGTCCAATGACTATGTGATCGTGCGCACGCGCACGCGCGAGTTCAATTACCCACGTGGCGACGAGAACGAGTTCACGCAGTACAGCGGCACCGGCGGTGTGTCGCTCGGTTCCTTCTGGCGAAAACTGGTCTTCGCACTGCGCTTTGGCTCGTATCAGATCGTGCTCAGCGACGATATCAATGCCGAGAGCCGGATCCTCTTCAATCGAAACATCCGTGAACGAATCTCGGCCCTGGCGCCGTTTCTACGGTTCCTCGACCAGGATCCGTATCTCGTCGTCGCCGATGGAAAGCTGTACTGGATGTACGACGCTTACACGACGAGCACGCTCTATCCGTACTCGACACCGTCGGGGCCGGTGAACTACATCCGCAACTCCGTGAAGTTCACGATCGATGCCTACAACGGCACGACGACGGCGTACCTCGCCGACGCCGCCGATCCGATCGCGGCGACCTACGCGCAGATCTTTCCGGGCATGTTCAAGCCGCTGGCGGAGATGCCAGCCAGCCTCCGCGCGCACGTGCGTTACCCGGAGGACATCTTCGCGCTGCAGTCGCAGGTGTATGCGACCTATCACATGACGCAGCCGGCGGTCTTCTACAACCGCGAGGACCAGTACGAGATCCCGACCGTCGACGATAGCAACGAGGGACGAGCCATGCAGCCCTACTACACGATCATGCGGCTGCCGGGGGAATCGGAGGCGGAGTTCATTCAGATGCTGCCCTTCACGCCTCGCCGGCGCGACAACCTCGCGGCCTGGCTCGTCGCTCGCAGCGACGGCGCGCACTACGGCAAGATGCTCGCCTTCGAGTTCCCCAAGCAGAAGCTGGTGTTCGGTCCACGTCAGGTGGTCGCGCGTATTTCGCAGGATCAAGTCATCTCTCCGCAGATCACGCTGTGGAATCAGCAAGGCTCTCAGGTGATCTGGGGCACGCTCATGGTGATCCCGATCGAGGAATCGTTGATCTACGTGCGGCCGTTGTATCTCCGCGCCCAGGGGGGCCGGATTCCCGAGCTCACTCGCGTGATCGTGGCGTACGAGAACCGGATCGTGATGCAGGAGACGCTGGAAGAAGGCCTCGCGGAGCTGTTCGGCGGCAAACCGTCCACACCGAGTCCGTCAACATCGACGGCTGCCCCGTCCGCAACTCCGGCTCAGGCTGCAGCGGCGGCACCCTCGAGCCCGAGCGCAGGCCTGACCACGCTCGCCGCGGAAGCGCAGTCCCACTACGAGAGCGCGGTGGCGGCACAAAAAAGCGGTGACTGGGCCAAGTACGGCGAAGAGTTGCGGCAACTGGGACAGGTGCTGGAGCGGATGAAGGGTGCTAAGTAGCTGGGTCGCTAGGTTGCTGGGTAGCTAGGTAGCTGGGTAGCTAGGTAGGTGGGGCTGAATGCGCTTTCGGCTGACGATCGAGTACGCCGGCACGCGCTACAGCGGCTGGCAGATTCAGAAGAACGCGCGCACAGTGCAGGGAGAGATTCAGGCCGCCATCGGCAAAGCCACCGGCGTGCGCGAGTTCGAGCTCTATGGCTCTGGACGTACCGATGCGGGCGTCCACGCGCTCGCTCAGGTGGCGCACCTCGATCTCACGACGTCGATGCCGCCCGATACGCTGCTCCGTCGCATCAATGAAGAACTCCCGGCCGACATCAACATCCTGCGGATCCAGAAAGTGCGGCACACCTTCCATGCACGTCACAGTGCACGCAGTCGCAGCTACGTGTACCAGGTCGCGCGACGCCGGACGGCATTCGCCAAGCCGTTCGTGTGGTGGGTGAAGGACGATCTCGATCTCGCCCAGATGCGCGCGGTTGCCAAGCGGCTTGCCGGCTTTCACGACTTCCGCTCGTTCTCCGACGACGACCCGGATCAGAAGTCCACGACCGTGAGCCTGACCAGCCTGGAGATTCAGGAGATGGGCGCGATCCTGCTCTTTCGCGTCGAAGGCTCCCACTTCATCTGGAAGATGGTCCGACGGCTCGTCGGCGTCATTGTCGAAGTGGGTCGTGGTGGGCTGACAGCCGACGAGGCCGTGGCGATGCTGTCCACCGACTCAGAGTTACCTGCGCGGTTGACGGCACCAGCCTCGGGCCTCTTTCTCGAACGGGTGCTCTACGACGGCGACCCGCCTGGAGCTGACGATCGCTACGGTCTGTTGCTGGCCGGCGGCGTGATGCCGCTCAGTCGCAAATAGACCACGAGCTGACCGTAGATGTCCTGGCTGTGCGTCATCGAGAAGTAGATCACACGCAGCCGGCTTGCGGTCGGGCCGAGAAACGGCAGCGACGCGACGCGCTCGGCCAGTTGCTGATCGTTGAACTCCTTGAGCACTGCAGCGCCGAAGTCATTGACCTGCCGGAGGGCGGCGACGACGTCAGCCTTCGATGTCGCCTGGACGTTGACGTTCGGCGGCGCCGTCTTGCCACCAAGAGTGCTGACCAACTTCAGGTCGATGCCGGCCACGTGCATCAGTCTCTGCGCGAAGCTCTCTTGTGCCGGCGTCGGCTTGAAGCCGAACTTGTCTTCCGGCATCGCTTCGGCCACGCCGATCAGCAACGCGTAGCCCCTTCCCCAGTCGCCGATCACATCGCACTGCACCGTCGTGCAGGCGGGAGCGCCTCCCCTGCCACGGCCCTGTGCCTGCGTGGTTGCCGCTGCGCTCAGTACCGCGATCGTGCTCATTGCCACTATCAGTCCACGTTTCATGAAGCCTCCCAATGATGAATGCCTGTCAACTCCCAAAGTCCAACTCCCAACTCCCAAGACGGCTTAAAGCGTCTCTTTCAGCAGATCCACCAACCGGCTCCAATGCAGCTCCGCCGCGTCACGGTCGTAGACGATATGACCGTTCATGGCAAAGCCGTGTTTGGCCTTTGGATAGATCTCGATCCTGTGACGAACTCCCGCCTCCGTGAGCGCGTGTCCAAGCCGAACCTGCTGCTCGGGGGGAAAGCTTGCGTCAATCTCCGCCGCACCGATGTACACAAGCGCACGCATCTGCGGCGCGAGCCGATGCGGGCTGTCCGGCTTGTCTGTCGCGAGCGAGCCGCCATGGAAGGACGCGGCCACCACGACGCGATCGGGGAACGTTCCCGACGCACTCAACGCATACCCTCCACCCATGCAGTAACCCAGTGCTGCGAGCCCGCCCTTCTTCACTGTTGACTGTTCGTCGAGCCACCTGATCACGAGCCTCGTGTCCCGCATCACCATCGCGTGATTGATAGACGCGATCATCCCCTTGAATCGCTCCCGCTCGGGGCCCTCGGTCGCGACGACATTGGGCGCGAACGGCTCGAAAGGCGTCCGGTAGTACAGGTTGGGCAGCGCGACGACATAGCCGTTCGACGCGAGGCGTTGGGCCATGCTGGCCAACTCGGAACGGATACCGAAGGCGTCCATGTAGAGTACGACAGCGGGCCAGGGACCGGCTCCGCTCTCGGGCGTGAACACATGGAGATCCAGGACGCCGTCGTCTGACGTCAGGTCAACCCGCCTGCCACTCATTCAATCACCTCGTCAGCCCACTATGGGCCGACGCATTTTATCTGAGTGAGGCCGGGCGTGGAGTCAGGCGCTGAAAGGGAGGACGAACGCGTGAGACTCGATGTGCTGGAACTCTTCGACGCAGGGGACGTGACGCGGCTCGTTGCGAAGCTCGCGAAGCATCTGACGAATGGGGACCTGCGCGCCGTTCATGAGGACCGCGCGAACCGTCGGACGAAAGGTGCGGATGGTCTCCAGAAGCGTCACGCCCGATTCACCGTCGAAGCCCGCATTGATCATCACGAGGTCGAGATACTCGAGACGACACTGGTCGATCGCGCCACTCGCGTCGACGGCCGTACGCACGTCGATGCCCTCCTCTTCGACGAGGTCGGTCGTCACGGTGATGTGACGGGCGTCTAGATCGACAACGAGCAACCGGACCGGTGTATCCACCGGGGCCCGTTTGTAGCAATTACTCCTCCAGACGCTCGCGAATTGCCGCCGACCAATCGCCTGCGCATGTCTGCACTCGCCTCGGCGATGTGTGTCTGTGGCCTGACGCCAGTCCCGCGGTTCCAGATTGCTGAACGGACGCACCGCTATCACTGAAACCTCGCTCCGCTCCGGCACCGGGCACGCTCACTCGCGTGGCAGGCGCCTGCCTGCGGAGCCCAATGGATTGCCCGCGTCTGCCGGTTAATTCCTTACAGATTCGGTGACCCGGATTCAATATTGGTCGGGCACAAAATACACGCCTAAATACCCTACTCATCGCTTGTTCTGAGCAGCGGTCTCTGGCAGAGTAGAACTCTACCCCTGAGGCATGGAGCGTCATATGAAGGCCCAGCACTGGATCGCCGCCATCGCTCTCGTGACGTTGGCTGCACCGGCGTTTGCTCAGCAGGCGTCTCCCGCCGGACGCGTCAAGGTGGTCTCCGGATCCGCCTTCATCGTCCGATCGGGGGGAACGATCCGCGCCGAAGTCGGTCAGTCCGTCTTCGAGTCGGATAGTCTGCGCACCGGCGAGGACGGCAGCATCGGTGTCACGCTCGATGACGACACCAGACTGTCGCTTGGACCGAGCAGTGAAGTTCAGCTGAGCGCGTTCCGTTATGCGCCGGCGCAAAGCTCGGTCGGTCTCGCAATGAACTTCCTGCGAGGCATTGCCGTGTATGTGTCCGGGCAAATAGCCAAACTCGCACCCGACTCCGTCCGGCTCGAAACGCCATCCGCCATCGTGGGTGTCAGAGGAACTACACTGGCAGTCCAAGTCGTATCCGAATGACCTTCGCGCGTCGAGTTCTCGTACTGATAGCGGTGGCCGCAGGCCTTCAACTGGCCTGCGGTCCCGTCCGGTCGAAAACTCCACAGCGTAAAAGCGAATCGACGGTCGTTCTCCTCCCTGAATCCGACGGCTCGGTGGGCCGGGCAACAGTTTCTAATCCATCAGGCAGCGTCGAGCTCGGGACCGCACGTGCCTCGACAACCGTTGCGCCAGGCACTGCCCCAGAACCTCCGAAAGAAATGAGCGAGGCCGACGTGAAGCGCATCTTTGGCGCTGCGCTGGCCGTCCAGCCGCCCGCCCCGGCTCATTTCACGCTCTACTTCGAATTCGACTCGGACGAGCTCACGGCGGAGAGCCGGAAGCTCGTGACCGACGTGCAGAGCGCCGTGAAGACGTACCCGGCACCGCAAGTCACCGTCATCGGGCACACCGATACGCGAGGCGCGGCGACGGCCAACATTGGACTAGGCTTGAGGAGAGCCAACGTCGTCCGCATGCGCCTCATCGAGGCGGGGCTTGAAGCGTCGGCGATCAACGTGACGTCACACGGTGAGGCAACGTTGCTCGTCCCGACCGCGGACGATGTGTCGGAGCCAAAGAATCGCCGCGTTGAAATCACTGTTCGATGACCCCTCGCTATCGAAGAATCCTTCTACTCTGCGGCATCCTCCCCACGCTGGCCGCCGCCGTACTCTCTCTTACGCGACCCGCCGCTCTCGCTAACGTCGAATACGCGGTATACGACCGCCTCGTGCGCTGGACGCCTACGCGTCAACCGAGCGGCAAGGTGGTCATCGTGGACGTCGACGAGAAGAGCCTCACGAGTGTCGGCCAGTGGCCGTGGCGTCGAGACGTCATCAGTCGCCTGATCGACGGCCTGCGCGACCGGGGTGCTGCGGTCGTCGCGCTCGACATCATGTTCCCCGAGAGCGATCGCTACTCGGGGGTCGGACAATCGCCTGACGTCGTCCTGTCGAACAGTCTTCGCAAAGGGCGCGCGATCCTCGGCTATGGCCTGTTATTCGAGCAGACCGGTGAAGCACCGAAGTCCTGCGTCCAGCATGCACTCAGCCTGCCGATCATTCGCGGCGCCGGCGTGCAGACCGATGATCCGTTCTTCCGGGCCACGAGCGCGGTCTGCAACATCCAGACATTGACCTCCGCGGCCACAGCTTCCGGGTTCCTCAACGCGGCTCCAGATCCAGACGGCATCCTGCGCCGTGCGCCATTGTTGATGCAGTACGGCGATCGCGTCTACCCTGCCCTGTCGCTGGCCGCCGTTCGCTCGATCGCGAACACGAACAGCCTGGTGCTGCGCATCGCCAACGTCAACACCTCGGCGCTCGGACTCGAGGGGCAGGAAGTGCCTCTCGACGGCAAGAGCAACCTGCTCCTGCGATACCGTGGCGCGAAGCGATCGTTCCCGTACGTGTCGGCGGTCGATGTGCTGAACGGGCAGGTCGATCCCGACGAGTTCAAGGATCGAATCGTCTTTGTGGGGACCACCGCACTCGGGACGCGCGAAGTCGTGGCCACGCCGCTCGACACGCTGTTCGTCGGGGTCGAGGTCCAGGCGACGGTGGCCGACAACCTCATTCAACGTGATTTCATGTATCGGCCCGAGCACGGTGTCACGCTCGAAACACAAGTCGTGATCGGCCTCGGCACGATCATCGCTCTCGTGGTCGCACGCTTCGGCCTGATCTGGGGCGCCATCGTGTCCGCAGCGTTCCTCATCGGTGCGTGGACCGGGTCGCGCTCGCTGCTGGCTACCGATGGCGCGTACTTCTCACCGCTCTATCCCTCGCTGAGCATCCTCGGGGGCATGGCCGCCATGACGATCGCCGGCTTCGGCGTCGAGCGTCGTCGTGCCGAGGACGCCGGCGTCGAGAAGGCGAAGTCACATCGCCTGATGGTGCAGACGCTGCTCTCGCTGACGGGCATTCGCGATCTGGAAACCGGCAAGCACTCCAAGCGCACGCAGAAGTACACCCGCGTGATCGCCGAGGAATTGGCGAAACATCCCAAGTTCAAGGAGTACCTCACGCCGGAGCGCGTCGAGCTCCTGGCCAGCCTTGCGCCACTGCACGACATCGGCAAAGTCGGCGTGCCGGATCGCGTGCTGAACAAGCCAGGCCACCTGACGCCAGAAGAATTGCAGGAGATGCGTCACCACCCGCGCTACGGGCGCGACGTCCTCGAAAACGCCGAGCGTGCCGCCGGGGTTCGCGACGATGTGGCGCTGAGCGTGGCGAAGGACATCGTCTACACGCATCACGAATGGTGGGATGGCTCTGGTTACCCGCAAGGCCTGCGCGGCGAGGCGATTCCGATCCCAGGACGAGTGATGGCCGTCGTCGACGTCTACGACGCGATCATCACGCGGAAGCTGTATCAGACGCCGATGTCGAACGACGCGGCGGTCGCACACATCGTCCAGTCGCGCGGGACCCACTTCGACCCGGCCGTCGTGGACGCGTTCGTCAAGGTCGCCTCCACGCTTCATCTGCTGTCGCAAGAACCCGAGGGATAGACGCCATTCGTAGTTCACAGGGCTTGGGCTAAACTGCCGCCCATGCCTCGTCTTCATCATTCCGTTCGAATCAGTCTCGGTCTCGTGGCGTTGGCGGTCGTCGTGTCGCCGCTCATGGCTCAGCGTGGCGCGGCGCCGGCAGCAACGGCACCGGCGGCGCTTCGCGACTATCGACCTGTGACGGCCGAGCGCCTGCTGAAACCCGAGGAACAGAACTGGCTGATGATTCGCCGGACATACGACGGCTGGGGATTCAGTCCGCTCGCGGAGATCAACAAAGACAACGTCGGACGGCTCCAGCAGGTGTGGCGGGTGCCCACCGACGAACCGAAGGTCCACGAGGCCGCGCCGGTCGTCAACGGTGGCGTGATGTTCGTGTCCACACCCAACAACCAGGTGATGGCGATGAACGCCGTCACGGGCGAACTGCTCTGGCGCTATCGCCGCCCACGTCCCAAGGACGTCTTCGTGCTGCACGACACGAATCGCGGCGTCTCTCTCTACGGCGACAAAGTGTTCTACGCCGCGGCCGAATCCGTGCTCGTCGCGCTCGACGCGAAGACCGGCAAAGAGGTGTGGACGAAGACCGTTGCCGACAACAAATCGGCGTACTACATCACGCTCGCGCCGCTCGTGGCTGGCGGCAAGGTGATGGTGGGCGCGTCCGGCGGCGAGTTTGGCGTGCGCGGGTTCGTCGCGGCCTTCGATCCTGATAGCGGCAAGGAGTTGTGGCGGACCTTCACCGTGCCCGCACCCGGCGAACCTGGCAGCGAGACGTGGCCGAAGGGCGATCAATGGAAGACGGGCGGCGCCCCCGTTTGGGTGACAGGCAACTACGATCCTGAGACCAACCTCGCCTACTGGGGAACAGGCAACGGCGGTCCCTGGATGGGCGATCAACGTCCCGGCGACAACCTGTATGTCGCATCGACGATCGCCATCGACGTCGCCACGGGACAAATCAAAGGGCACTTCCAGTACAACCCGAACGAGTCGTGGGATTGGGATGAAGTCTCGCCGCCGATCCTTGTGGACTATCAGCGCAACGGCCGCACGGTCAAAGGACTCGTGAACGTCGCGCGTGATGGATATCTCTGGTTCCTCGAGCGAGGCAACGGACCGATTCGTTTTGTAGAAGGTAAACCCTTCGTCACCCAGACTGTGTTCCGTGGTCTCGATCCGGTGACGGGACGGCCGGATGTGGATCCGGCGCGCAAGCCTGGCACCGGCAAGCGCGCCGACTTCTGTCCGGGCCCGCATGGTGGAAAGAACTGGCCCCCGATCGCGTTCAGCCCGCAGACACGCATGCTCTACATCCCGGCGAACAACGGCCTGTGCGGCATCCTCACGGGTGTGCCGGTCAAGTATCAGAAGGGGCGCTCGTTTGCCGGGTCACAATCAGGAGGCCAGTTCACCGCGCCTGGTGTCGATCACATCGGCGAGGTCCAGGCGTGGAACGTGGACACGGGACAGAAGGTCTGGACGTATCCCTACCCCACCAGCCCGACATGGGGCTCGATGCTCGCGACCGCGGGCGGGGTCGTCTTCACCGGTGGCACCAACGATCGAAAGATTCACGCGTTCGACGCCGCAAGCGGAAAGCTGCTCTGGGAATTTACGACGACGTCCGGCATTGTCGCGCCGCCCTCGACGTTCTCGGTCAATGGCAAGCAGTATCTTGCCGTGCACAGCGGATGGGGCGGTGATCCGCGCGGCATGAACAACGGGCTGAATCGCCTGTTCCCCGGTCAGTATCCGGAAGTCCCCGAAGGCGGTGCGGTCTACGTCTTCGCGCTGCCCTGATCATCGATGCACGTAGCGTCCGGCGTTAGCCGGACCTACTGGTCCGCCTGAAGGCGGACACTACGTTTCGAGGTCAGGAAGTAAAGCGATGCCGGCTGGGTGCCTTCCTCCACGACATCCAGGCCAGCGGCCGAGAGTTGTGATCGCCAACGCTCAGGAAACGTCTTCGCGCCGAAGTATCCATGCCCGTGCAGGAAAGGGAACGCGATCTTCGTCCAGATATCGGGGTGGACGACAACCAACAGGAACTGACCATCCGGTCGCAGCACTCGCGCGACTTCGGCCAGCGCCCGTGCGATACCTTCGCGGTTCAGGTGATCAATCGCCGCAACGCTCACCGCTCCGTCGAATGACGCGTCGTCGAACGGCATCTCGCGCATGTCGCCGACTTGGACTTCGACGCGATCCTCGGCGCCCGCCGCCTTTGCGTTCGCGCGCAAGCGATCCGGCGTGTTGTCGTCAATGCCGTAGTAACCGGTGAATCGATCGAGAGCGACCACCTTTGCTGCAGGTCTGGAGAGCAGAACCATCACGGTCGAACGTCCCGAGCCGGCGCCAGCGTCGAGTACGCGGCCGGATCCCGACGGCAGGAATCGCTCGGTTGGCAGCGCAACCACGCGTGTCAAACGAAGCTGGGCGTGCATGATGTACACGCCGGCAAGCCCCCACACCGCGAGCACTCCCGCAATGACGGCCGTGCGAGTCCAATGCAGCCTGTACGCAAGCGAGGCAAAGCCCGCAAACACGAGCGCGGCGATGAGATGTCCGTAGGTCCAGGGCCAGGAGTAGTCGAAGTCGTACTTGAAGAAGTCCATCATCGCCTCACCTCTTCTTCTTCTCGTATTGGAACACCTGATCGAGCGGCAGGTTGAACACCGCCGCGATTTGAAACGCGACCTCGAGAGACGGGGAGTACTTCCCGAGCTCGATGGCGTTGACCGTCTGGCGTGTCACGCCGATGCGATCGGCGAGTTCCTGTTGCGTCATCTCGCCCTGGTTGAAGCGCAGATCGCGAATGTTGTTCCGAATCGCGCAGCCGCCCATGTCAGAAGCCCCGGCGGAAGAGAACGATCTGCCGGCCGAACTTCACGAGCTCGGCGACCACGATGGCGAGCAGCATCATTTGCGAGAGTTGCCAGACGTTGAACCGGAAGTGCATCGTGAAGATCGCGAAGAGCGCTCCCACGAAGAGGACGTAGAACGCCATGTGCGTCGCCCTGAGGTCGATGAGAATCTCACGCTCGTCCTTCGGCGCGCGCGCGTCGCGCGGCGACTGGATGGCAATCGCGATGTGCACGACGATCTCGAGGACGACGAAGAGGGTGATGAGAGCGAACTGTGTTCCGGCGTGAACGTGGCCAATGCCCGCGAACGATCGGCCGACCAGCCAGAAGTACGGACCGAAGACGAGAACGATGAGGATCAGGGAAACCCAGGCGCTCTTCTCGCGAAACGACATCTCCATCTGCGCTCTCCAATGCGTCGACAGTGTGTCAAAGATTTTTGACACATACTGCCAGCAGCATTCGTTGCATGTCAAGCATCTTTGACATCACTGCGACAATTGCTGGTGGAAACGCGGAGAGAGTTGGTTACGTCAAG
>Ga0310810_10004022_pt1 | contig 16188 bp, 13 predicted proteins | sample NCmetagenome_FD_207641 | JGI IMG/M metagenome (GOLD analysis project Ga0310810, IMG submission 207641) | Soil microbial communities from experimental microcosm in Duke University, North Carolina, United States - NC | ecosystem: Engineered > Artificial ecosystem > Soil microcosm > Unclassified ... | reverse complement strand
TCGCTGGCGGGTATCAAGGGAACCTCTGTGGAATCCCAGCCACTTTCCGTTCAGGCTGAATTCCCCGACTGGCTGGCGGAAAAGCTGAGCGAGTTCATGGCAGAAGGCGAGATACTCGCTCTCGGGCATTCGCTACAGCAATCCGCGCCGCTGGATTTACGTGTCAATACATTGCTGGCGGACCGTAACGATGTGCTTGCGTTGCTTCAAAAGGATGGGATCGAAGGCAGCGCGACCCTCTACTCACCTGTCGGTATCCGGCTGGTTGGCAAGCCGGCGATTAACCGGCATGAGCTGTTTCTTGGCGGCAAGGTGGAAGTGCAGGACGAAGGCAGCCAACTGCTCGGCTATCTGCTTGCGCCGAAGCGGCGCGACATGGTGGTCGATTTTTGCGCGGGAGCCGGCGGCAAGGCATTGATGTTGGGCGCACTGATGCATTCGCAGGGACGAATTTACGCCTTCGATAATTCCGAAAAGCGCCTGAATAACCTGAAGCCCCGCCTCAAGCGTTCGGGCTTATCCAACCTGTTTCCCCAGCTTATTGGAAATGAGAATGACATCAAGATAAAGCGCCTGGCCGGGAAGATCGATCGGGTATTGGTGGATGCGCCATGCAGCGGCTTGGGTACGCTACGGCGCAACCCGGATCTGAAATGGCGACAATCACCCCAAAGCATCGATGAGCTCAAGCACAAGCAGGCAGCGATCCTGTCCTCTGCTAGTCGTTTACTTAAGCCCGGCGGCAGGCTCGTTTATGCGACATGCAGCTTCCTTCCCGAAGAAAACCAGGAAATCGTCGAGCATTTTCTGAACGATAATCCCCATTTCATGCTGCTGAATTGTTCCGAATTGCTGGCGCAGCAGAAAATACCCCTGGAGACGGGCGTATTTCTGCAACTGTCACCCCTCATGCACGGCACGGACGGTTTTTTTGCCGCCGCACTGGAATTGAAAAGATAAAACGAAGCGGCGCCTTATTCTGGACCGTTCTTCTGTTTGCAAGAGAGCGTTGGGGGAGAGAATTCTGCAGGCACAGGATAGTTTGGACATGAATCACGATTCAGTATATGGCGGTTCAGGAGGCTGCGATGCATGACAAGGTGGTCGGTTCCTCCAGCCTGATCCCAAGCGTTCAGACCTGGCAAGGCACCCTGGCGAAGTTTGCATTGCTTTTTTTCGGCATAGCCTCCTGGGTTAAATGGCTGAGCGTTAGCGCGGCTATTCTTTTGACCTTGGCATGGCTTCTGGATAACGGTCATCGGAGGCTGGGCCAGACCATTAAGGAGCCCCTGGTATTAGGAATACTCATTCTGTGCGCTCTACTGGCGCTGGGAATCTTATGGGGCGATTACCCTGAATCGGGCCGCTTGAAATGGATAAGATACTTTGCATTCCTGGCCTTCATTCCTTTCCTGTCTCTTTTGAACAAGGAACGCTTGCCTTGGGCAATCGGCGGCCTAATTACCGGCTATGCCGGCGTCCTGATGATTGGCATTTACCAATGCATTATTGGAGGTGAGCAAGGCGTCCCGTTCCTTGATATAAGCTATCTCAGTTTTTCGTCGATGCTCGGGGTTGGCATCATCTTGTCAATCTATCTGGCTGGCGAGAGCGGCCAAAAAAACACAAAGCTGGCCCTATGGGCTCTAACGTTATTGTTGCTCTTTGTTCAACTCAATCAGCATGGCCGGGGGCCTCTTCTTGCAACGCTTCTCGCATCGGTGTTATTAATTTTTCTGCGTTATAAATCAGAGAAAAAAATTTTCTTGAGTATTACAGTATGTTTCGTCGCGATAGCAGTGATGTTTACCTTCAAGGGCGGAATGCAACAAAGACTGGCTCAGGTTCAGAATGATATCGAACTATCGCGGCAGGGAAAATATGATACAAGCGTGGGCTACCGGCTTGCCGTCTGGGACGTTGGCCTGCATGGAATTGCAGAAAAGCCGCTGTTCGGTCATGGAACGGGAATACCTGAAAGCTATTTTGAAAAAACAGTGATGACCTACAGGGGCGGCATGTACAAGAATTTGCCCAAGTACCTCGCTACCTCCCATTACCATAACGACTGGATTGAGATGGGGATGCACCTCGGCGCACTCGGCCTCCTCGCCTTCGGCTTTCTCCTTCGGAGCTGGTTTCAGACGTTCAAGGCTCATCAGTTTTCCCCCTTGGGTGCTGCCCTGATGTTTTTCGTTTTCATTTCCGGTTTGACGGATACGTTCGCCCTCTATACTAAAGTTATCACTTTCCTTCTTATCGTTACCGCTGTTGCCATTGCCTGGCAAAAGAAGAATATGGAAACATGAGATATTGAATTCCTGAATAAAAGGAAAGGCATTAAGAGGACAATCCCGGTCGTATAACATATGAGCGGGCCAGCGCGGCACCCGGGGGATCCCCCGCGAAGCGGGCCTCAACCGGCTCCTTTCCGCGCTACGCGGGCTATTCGAGATTGCCCAGGTATTGTTTGCCCAGATAGCCTTGCGCGATGCGGTAATAGAATTGTCGCAGAGGTTTTCCGTCCTGCATAATTTCCCGATCCCGCACTGGGCCGGGTTCCACAAGCATCTTTCCGATATCGCGGTCATCCCTGGTGCGTTCGAGGTTATCAGGCCACATGCCTACCAGAATAATGGGTCGTGCTGTCGGCGGTTCTGACGGATACCAGAAATCATACATGGCGCCGCTATCGCCGAACATGTTACGCGAACGTATCTCCATGGGTTTTCCACGATTATAGAAGGTCAGGATGCTGGCTATGGACCACTTGGTCATCCCAACCACAATCGGCTCCTGCCCGGTCTGCTGCCTGACCTCGTCTACGATTTTTTCCACCCCCTTTGTCGCCTCGCGCCAGAAATAGTGCTCTGGAAAACCGCTGTAGATGCCCTGATATGGGATGCCCGGAATGCCGAGCACCAGATAGTGGAGTGCAAACGCATAAAGGAAGAGGCAAATCGCAATGGTTGGTTTCCAGGTGGATCTCAGCCAGCGCGCAAAAGCGCGTAGATCGCTGGTCTGACCCATCATCCATGCAACGGTGGGCAATATTCCGAGCCATACCGGGCCGGTCCAATGGAAACGCAGCGTATCGAAAATGCTGAGTACGACGAATACGGCCAGCGGCACCCCCGAAAAAATTATTATGAACAGGCGTCTGCGCGCATCCGGGTGGTCCTTGTTTTTCATCGCCAGAAAGGCCCAGATCGCGGCCAGCAAGCCGACCGGCGTCAGCAATACCATGAGGTGAAGAATGAGTTCATGCAACCCAAATTGATCATCCCCGACCCCCTTGATCCGGCTTGACTGAAACGTTAGCGAGGCCCAGCTGTGTTCCATATTCCAGATGATCACAGGTGAAAACAGCAGCAGGGCAAGTGCGGCTGCGAGGTAGGGGTGCGGGCGAGCCAGCCAGCGGCGCGCGGTTGGATCGACGATAGCGAATATCAGCGCCGAGAGGCCTAAAAGGGCCAACGTATACTTGGATAGAATACCTAGACCAAAAGCGATACCCATGCCCAGCCAGGCGCGTACGCGGTTTGCGACCAGCGCACGTTCCATGTAATACAGCGTGGCTGCCCATGCAGCAACCAGCGGTGCATCCGCAGTCATAACAGCGCCTGTGGCAAAATAAAACGGCAATACGGCAAGCAGCAGCACTGTGCGAATCGCTGTCGATCTGTCGTACAGATTGCTCGCCAGTGCATACATGTAGCCCATGGTTATCAGGCCACAGCAAAATGCGCCGAATCGAACCCCGAATTCGCTATTGCCAAAGATTGAGGTCCCGAGCCAGATCAGCCATGCCACCATCGGTGGATGATCGTAAAAACTCAGGTCCATGTGTTGAGCGTAGTTCCAGTAATACGCTTCATCAGGAAACAATTCCGCGATTCCGACATAGATCAGGCGCAGCAGTAGACTGAATGCAATGATTCCAAGTGACGCGACTCTCCAGCGTACATCCAGCGAAGGGGGATTTTGCGCGACGGGGAATACGTAGAAAGCGGATCCCAGGTAGTTGATTGCGGCTGTCACGGCAATCGCGGGGAAAATAGCTAAAAACGATGGTATATGCCAGCCATAAATCAGCAGTGCCAGTACTCCTCCGCGCAGCAGCAACGCAAACACACCGATCGTTAGAAAACGGCTGAACTGATGCCATCGGAGATAACCTTCATGGTAGGGGCGAAACGACCATTTTGAATTGAGGGTATAATTTACGGTCGCGGCGGCGAAAAAGCTCACGATATGGGACAGCGCCAGTCCGGCTCCAGTACTCATGAGCAATTGAAATATCAACACATCGATGAGCACGCCAAACAGCCCCACGGCCGCAAACCGGCCAGCGGTGGCGACGGAAACGGTGCCGCCGGCCAGCGTTACCAGGCGCTGCAGATAAGTCCACTGATGTGAAAATGACAACTTCGAGGTTCCATGTGTCCGGTCGGTAAAACGGATCGGGACCTCGATCACCTTCAATTTTCCCTGCCCGGCCATGAGCAATTCGAGCAGAATCTTATACCCTCGCGCATGATGTGCAATGGTTGCAGCGAGTTCGCGGCGAAACGCGAAAAATCCGGAAGTTGCGTCATTCACATCGCAGAGGGGACGAGCAAGCCAGCCGCCAAGAAGCGATAGCCACCGACGGTGCAGCGGCCACCCCTCGGTGCTGCCGCCCGGTACATAGCGGCTGCCGATAGCGACGTCATAACTCCCCTCCAGTACTGGCGCCACCAGGGCGGGCAATTGCTCAGGCGGATGGCTCACATCCGCATCCATTACAGCGATGGTATGACCTCTGGCCAATGCTACGCCTGCCAGAATCGAGCCCGTCAGGTCCGGCTTTTCCCGGCGTTCAACCAGCCGCACATTCGCGTGTTTCTCCCAGGCGCGAACCTTGCCTGGGGTTCCATCTGTTGAGCCGTCGTCAACGATAATGACTTCAAAACTCTCCTTTGGCAGGTCAAGTGAAAACAGGCGGGTCAGTAACGGGTCTATATTGTCTGCTTCGTTAAGCGTTGGAATGACTACTGAGAACTGCGTCAAAGCTACCTCTAAAAATTTGGCAATGGTCTAGGGTACAGGGGGCAATAGGTATAATAGATATGGATCAGGCAGCAATGCTAATGATCGACCCTTCGATCAGCATAATAATGCCGGACTGGATGGAGTTTTTCGTCAAGTTCGTATACCAGGGGGCGCCCATTGGCTATTGACAGCTTTATGAGCTGGGTGACTGACAAGTCGTCCAGTAGCATTATCAAGGCTCGCAAGATATGCTTGTGCCCGACGACAAGAACCTGCTTGCCACGGACAATTTCCGGCGCAATGGTTTCTCTCCAGTAGGGCAATACACGCAGGAGAGCTTGCTCCATACTCTCGGCAAGTGGTAATTGATTTCTGTCGATGCATGAATAGCGGAGCTGGTTTCCGGGGAAGCGCGCATCGCAGGGATCGAGCGGCGGGGGCGCTGAATTGAATCGGAGCTGGGAATCAAGGATGGGTCGAATGCCGAATTTCCTGATCGCTCTCAAGGGATCGATTCCTTCCAGCGCTCCATAGTGGCGCTCATTCAAACGCCAGCTCCGCCGTACTGTTGCCTCATTCAGATCCATTGCCTCCAGCACGATACGCAGTGTATCGGTGGCACGCTTAAGCTCAGAAGTAAAGCACGTGTCGAACCTGAATCCTGTCTCCTTGAGCAACAGGCCCGCTCGCTCAGCCTCCAACTCACCCTTCGGGCTCAATTCAACATCGTGCCAGCCGGTAAAGTGCCCATCCCGGTTCGAAACACTTTCCCCATGCCGCAGCAAAACAAGCTGTGTCACCCGTTGTTACTCGCTCAAATCCAGTTGACTCACACTGTAAAAGGGAAAATGACACATCGTTTTTATCGCAGGGGCGCGCGGTTTTATGGCGGCCCAATTGGGTATGCAATCATAAAGAAAATGCTGTGAGAAAGCTAGGGAGCCCTTGAATAAGCCTGGCAAAGGCGTATCCTTCCCCCCGAAATCATTAGCTTAAAAACAGTTTGTACACAGGGAGCACGGCGTCCCGATATAATGACATGTTGATTACGCGATATTGAAAATCGGCTGGGACACTAACTGAAGCAGGCAACAGCGAGATGCAGTTATACTATATGACGTTTGGATTTCCGGCGCCCGGACGGTCACGACCGTTTGCGGCGTAAACATCAGGAGATTTTCATGGCAAATAAGGAATCTATTTCCAAAGGTGAAGAAGCTGAAATAGTGAAGATGTTGACAGTCGAGCCGGGGGCCGATCTCGCGGCTCCGGAATTGCGGCGTGCAGCCATCGAGACATTGGAAGGGGGAGGAATCATCTACCTTCCCAGAAGCGGTTTCGAGCTATCGGGGCGGGAGCAAGAGTTGATCTCGGACCCGGCAAAAATCCTCACCCAGGTACCCGATGTCGAGGACGGCCGCCCGACCATTATCTACGATCCGGCGCGCGGCCGCATCAAGAAGTACCACTATGCGCAGGTGCGCGGCAAAATGATGCGGGCAAAGGTCAGGGATACGGCGTGCACCGATATAGAGACAGCCATGGCGCGTTATGGCGAGTGGGCGGAGGATGTGATCACACAATTGTTCCCCAGCTATCGGGAAGGGCTGGACCGCAAACGAGTCACCTATCGGCCTTTTCCACGTAATAGCACGCAATCGCTGCACATCGACTCGAGCTACGGGTATCCTACGCAGGGGCGTGGCATGCTGCGCATCTTCACCAACATCAATCCCGTCAACCGGCCACGCATCTGGCAGCTAGGCGAACCGTTTGAGCCTTTCGTGGGCCGTTTCCTGCCTTCGGTATACCTTAGCAAGCCATCCTGGGTCTCCTCCCTTCTGGCTCGCCTTGGCATCGTTGACGGAATCAAGACTAAGTACGACCGATACATCGCAGCACTGCGGGCGCTCGGCATCCGGGATAAGGAATACCAGCGGACGGCCCCGCGCAAGGTCATGGAATTTCCGGCCGGTGCGAGCTGGATCGCGATTACCGATCTGGTGCTGCACGGCGCGATGGGTGGGCAGCACAGCCTGGATAGGACCTTCTATCTTCCAGTGGAAGCGATGAACGACCCGTCGCGTTCATCATTGCGTATCCTGGAGAGGCTGACTGGAGAGGCGCTGGTTTAAGCGCATATCGAGTTATGGTAGATATGCGTTGCGAAGGCAAGCAATTACCTCAGCGATCGAGTGTTGCTCGGGTTCTTCCTCGGACCGGGGCAGGAAGAAGCGGGTACGGTGTGGTGCCTGGCTGATACAAATTTTGCGATGTCGAGATAAAGATTGTGAGCGGCTGGAGCATTGACAGGATTACCCGGGACTTGAGCGGGGCAATGTGGACATTGTCTCGCTTTCCTGATGGCAATAGCTCATCAGCTACTTTTGTCCACCAATGCTTCCAGCGCGAGATATGGCAGGAGGCCAAGTTCGGTGAGCGCGTGACAATCTGCGCGGCGCTGCCGCTTGTGCCATTTGTGGTTGCGGTGCTCACAGCAATCTTCACGACGCTCAACGGACAGGCAATAAAGAAACGGACAGGGAAGGGCATAATCCGGCAGTTTCGCGAGCAAATCGAAGTTGCGTTCCGGTGTGCGATTTTGCCTCCCTGGTACTACATATTCGAATTGCATGATGACGATAAACGGCGGCATGCCCGTGAGTATGTAAATCGCTTTGAAATGAAAGGTGGGCTCTATCGTATCCTCCGGGATCAAAATGGCGGTCTTCCCATTCCTGCCGAACGCACCACCGGGTGCATCAAGGACAAGTTACGCTTCATGTCTCGCTGCCGTAAATTTGGCATTGCCACGGCGCCTGCTCTTCTGAGCGTCGATAAGGGGAAGATTACGACGCTCGATTGGAGCGAGCCCGGCTTGCCGGAGATTGATCTTTTCGTGAAACCCCTGCATGGGCAGAATGGAAAAAATGCCCTTCGTTGGAATTACCTGGGTGCGGGGAAATACCAGTGCAGCGACGGTAAGCAGGCTGTCGCAAATGAGGTTCTGGAGAGCTTGCGCCAGATGTCACGGCGCCGTGCTTTACTGGTGCAGCCACGGCTCGTGAATCACAGGGAGATCGCCGACCTTGGCAATGGCACTCTCGCCACCATCCGAGTGATGAGCTGCCGTAATGAGCGAGGCGAATTTGAAGCGACGAATGCAGTTTTTCGCATGGCGCAGAGCAGCACCGTCGTTGTCGATAACTTTCACCGAGGAGGAATCGCCGCCAACATCGATATTTATACTGGCGAGTTGGGGAGTGCGACCTGTGGCGCCTGGGGATCCACTGTGGACGGATGGTATGAGCAACATCATGAAACCGGCGTGCAGATCCTGCGCCGCAAGCTCCCCTGCTGGCCCGAGTTGATCGATCTGGTCCGGCGTGCCCATGGCAGTGCATTCTCCGACCAGGTGGTGATTGGCTGGGACGTTGCCCTGCTCGATAGCGGACCGTGCATGATCGCAATCAACAAAGCACCTGACCTGGATATGATTCAGCGGATCGGTAGTGCCGCGCTGGGCAATGAACGGCTCGGAAGGCTTCTGGCCTTCAACCTCAGGCGTGCCGTCGAGGCTAAGCGATGTTCAACTTGAACAAGGCCTGAAAAATAAATTGGACTAATAAACTTGCAATGATGCGCCGAGGACGCGCCGAGTCCTCATGGCTCGGTTTTCCCGATGGAAATTGTGGAAATTGCCCGTAGTGAGATTATGATTCAATCCTGCCAGCAGGATACGAGATGATTCATGATATGCCGATTGATTTCAGCATTGGTTTCATTGATTCGACCAAGATCGGGCGCTCCGGGCCATCCCGGATCCCTAAATTCAATACCCTCGAAGTACCTTGATGTCGCGTAGCGCGGAATAATATGGAAGTGTACGTCGGGATCAACCATCATTAACATCAGGTAATTGAGCTTATCGTAACTGAAGGCTTTTACCAGGGCAGACTCCAGTTGTACAGTGACTTCATGAAGCTCGGCGAAACTTTCCTGGCTAAGTTCGGAAAAGGCGCACGCCTGCTCATGAGCGACCAGGACCAGCGAACCCAGTGTCAATTGGGCGGGACGCAGCATGACGCTCCAGTACTGATATGGATGAATAATTGTTTGGGGTGCGCCAAACTTGAGCATGGTTGCGTTAAACGTTGACATATTGGATAACCGTGTTGGAAGACGAAGAAATCACGACTTTTTGGGGCTTGGGTTGAATAATATCCGGCACAAAATCTGCGGGATCATTTATAACTAACATGGGACGATCAGGCATGCGGCTTGCCGGCGTATTATAACCATTCCTTACGGCCATCATTCCTTTCACCCTTTCTGGCCCCCAGCAAATCTTCGCTGTAAATGCTATAGTCGAAGCAGTCTATTTGCTCGTTATGAATACTCAATTATTTTATTACCATCACCAGAAACATCTAACAGCGTATTATCATGCAAGTGGACTTTAGGTAACCCTTAAATATAGGTCGAAGGTTGGTCGCTTGTTTGTCCTATAGAGCTTGGGATGGTCGGGAATTGGCGTAAGAAATTCCTGCCGTTTGACTAACTGCGGCAATGAACGTGGAGAGGCGAGTGAAAATCGTCGGCAACATAAGTCTCGATAGTCTAACCCGGGACTTGAGCGGAGCGCTATGGATCTTCGCCCGATTGCGCGAAGATGGCTCGGCAGCAACAAGTATTCACCGATGTATCCAGCGTGAAGTTTGGCGCGAGGTAAACTTTGGCGATCGGGTTGTGAAGTGGATGGCGCTGTTGTTAGCACCTTTCGTACTTGCCGGGCTGGTAGCGGTCTTCACCACCATCAACGGCCGGGCCATAAAGAAACGGACGGGGAAGGGCATTTTCCGCCAGATCTGCGAACAGGTAGAACTTGCGAGGCATTTTGCAATTCTCCCCCCGTGGTATTACATTTTCGAGTTGCATGATGACGACAAGAAGTTGCATGCCAGCGAGTATCTGAACCGGTTCGAAACCAAAGCGGGGCTCTACCGTTTCCTTCGAGACAATAACGGTGGTCTTCCTGTCCCTGCGGAACGCAGTACCGACTGGATCAAGGACAAGGCGCGTTTCAGGGCCCGCTGTCTTGAGCATGGAGTCGTGACTGTTCCCGTCCTTCTGAATGTCGCGCAAGAAGAAATCAGTGCGGTTGACTGGGCGTTGCCGGGATTGCCTGAGTGCGATCTATTCGTAAAACCGCTGCATGGCCAGGGCGGAGCAAAAGCCGCTCGCTGGAAATACCTTGGCGCTGGGCGATTCCAGCGCAACGAGGGTGAGATTATTACCCGCGATGAGCTGCTTGGCCGCTTGAGGCTGGAGTCGCGGCGTAGAGCCTTTCTGGTGCAACCAAGCCTGGTGAATCACAAGGATATAATCGATCTGGCCAATGGGACACTCGCCACGGTTCGCGTAATGACCTGCCGTAACGAGCGGGGGCAGTATGAAGTGACCAACGCGGTCTTTCGCATGGCACGCAATAAGTCTGCGGTCGTGGATAACTGGCATGCCGGTGGCATCGCGGCCAGCGTCGACATTTGCACCGGTGAGCTGGGAAGGGGCACGCGCGGCGCCTGGGGAGCGACTGGGGACGGATGGTATGAGCAACATTTCGAGACGGGGACGCAAATCCTGAAACGCAAACTGCCGTGCTGGCCAGAGTTGATCGAGCTGGTGCAGCGTGCGCATGCCAACGCGTTTTCCGACCAGGTAGTCATTGGGTGGGACGTTGCCCTGCTCGACAGCGGCCCGTGCATAATGGAGGCCAACAAGGCGCCCGATCTGGACATTCTTCAGCGGGCAGGGGGTGGGCCCCTGGGTAATCAGCGGCTGGGAAAACTGTTGGCGTTCAACCTGAGGCGTACTGTTGAGGCCAAACATGCGCCCGGTACCGTGCCTCCGGCTGCTCCAAAATGTATCGATAGCCGGCTGGAGCAGGAACGGCAAACTCTGATAGCTTGATTGCAGATAATTCCGGCCAGTTGTTCAATGCCTGCTATTTCATCATGACAAGCTCAGCCGGTGCTCCTCGGGATTGTACATCATCTTTCCGCTCCCTACCGAAAAGCGCTTCAGCTCTTGCCAGATCCACGGCGAAATCGATCTCGCACCAGAGATGCTGCGAGATGGAACATGACTTCACCAACTGTTTTTGCGCTAGAGCGTCAATGATGCTCAGATACCATGATTTGAGCTCGGTCTGGTGTCGAAGCGCCGCTTCGATTGCATCGCGGAACAATTGAGGTCCGTGTTCCCTAAAAAAAACAAGGCCGATAGACTCCGCATCGATTTGATCCGTGGGTAATGTCTTGCTTACATGCTTGACCCATCCGCTTTCATCCAACTGAACCTTCATGTCATCAGCGTCATAGGCGGGCTTGTGATCCACGCTAAGGGTAATAGGTGCAGGGTCCGAGTTTAATACCCGCGCCAGCAGTGACCCATCAAGGAGGGTATCTCCATTCAGGAGCAGGAAGTCGCGATCCATTGCAAACCGCGCAATCCAGCAACTCGCCAGGTTATCGGCAACCTCAAAGAACGGGTTAAAAATCGTATTGACTTGCCCACCCAAATACTGCTGCGAATACCGTTGCTGCAGGAGGGTTTCAACCAGAGTGGATTGAAAGCCGGTGACAACACTGATTTCGTTCACTCCGGCTCCAAGGAGAGCGTCGATTTGCCACTCGACGATCGGTTTGCCTGAAATCGGCAATAGACATTTCGGAGTGTTTTCGGTTAGCGAAAGCAGCCTGCGCCCTTGGCCGGCGCTGAGAATAATTGCCTTAACCGGGTATTTATGCTTGATGCCAGTCATATCTTAATCTGTAGAGGGTCCATCGAAATGATGCTCGGCTTTGATTGGTCGGCCGAATGGTTGTTAAATCAGAGCAGTTTGACTCTCACTCAGACGAGCAACGGGCTCAGGTCAGGCAATACGTCTACGTCTGCTGGAAACGGATTCACATCCCCAGGACGAACACGGCCGAGAAACGCGATCTGGTTAAATTGTGCACTTTGATAATCAGCCAACGCGTCGCCGATCATCAGGACGCGATCGCGCTCCAGGGCATGGCTTGTTAAAATATCCGTTACCAGCGCCTGTTTAGGGGCGGGCGAACCGCGTACAGCCGTAAAATAAGAGGCGAGGCCGCGGCGTTCCACAATGGTATTAAGCTCGGCTTCCGGTGTGCCGGATGCGATGAATAACGGTATCCTCGCTGCTTCTCTCTGAATCAGCTCGGTCGCTCCGGGCACGGCCTCACTGGCAATGACGGCTTCGACCACCAGTTCCGAGAACCTCTGATCCAGAAGCTGTTCTTCATCCTGTGTCAAGGGAGGTTTCTTCAGTAGATATTGCTGAAAATAGCGGAATTTGTGATAGCGCGACAGGCCCCCGTTTGAGCAGTGATACTGCGCCACCGCTGCCATGATCGTATCGCCGTGATCCCGATAGAGATTGACAAAAGCTTGTGTCTTGATATCCCCGGATTCAACCACGACACCATCGAAATCGAAAATGATGGCTTCCCACACTGCTGTTTTCATGCCCTGTTATCAGATGCCAAAGGTGTTGCCTCATCGTCTTCACTGGAGTGATGCATGATTTGGTGAATATCTCTAAGGCAGTCCAGTAGCCCCTGCCCCAAATCGACATGCTCGTTAAGCACCAGTTTATGCCCAATGCGTGGCTGAAACGCGTAGGGCGTTACCGCGTAATGGTGCACCGCATTGGCCTGGTCAAAATGCAGGTCAACTTTCCAGGGCATTATTTCCGAAATCATCGTCATCACGTCCTTGATGCGCAGGCGCTCCTGTCCGGTAAGAATCAGATGGCGATTGGCGAATTCAGGCGCCAACACCTGAACGCTCATACGGGCGGCATCCTCTACATGGATATATTCGCGGATCGCTTCGCCGGTGCCGTGATAGGTAATCGAATGCCGTGCCACCGCTTCGTACAGCATTCGATAGATGCCGTTGCGCGCATCAGCGCGTCTGCCATATAAGGATCCGTAGCGCAAAATGCTGTAATCCAGCCCGTAACGCTCGTGATAAGTCTCGATAAACCGCTCCGCAGCCTGCTTGCTTGCGCGGTAGAAAGAACCGGACTCCGAGTAGACATAGATTGTGCTGGCAAAAACGAAGCGGCGCGCATCAGCCAGGCGGGCCGCTTCCAGCACATGCATGTTACCCAGCACGTTGATTGCGGCAGTAGCCAGCGGTTTGTCGTGGGCTTCGTCAATATCTGCAATGGCGGCAAAATTATAGACAATCCCTGCTCCCCGGGCCGCTTCGGTGACCTGATCGATGTTCATGATATCACCAACGATCATCTCCTGATCGTGCCGCCGATAAGGAGATGGACGGCGATCAAACAGGCGTACCCGATAGCCCGCCGCAGACAATGCATCAGCTACATGACTTCCGAGAAAACCACTGGCGCCATATACAATCGCCGTTTCCATGGTGCCGTCAGACATTCGTTAGGGGCTCGTCCTTTGCTACACCTGCTTTGATCAGAGCGTGAAGGAGATTCTCGGCAGCCTCAAGCTCCATGCGCTGGCGTGCTTCCCTTGCGAGCGAGCCGACATGCGAAGTGAGAATGGCGTTATCGCATTGGATTAACGGTCCAGAGTACGGTTCCTGCTCAAAAACATCCAGTGCGGCTGCATCCAAATGGCCAGAGCGCAGGGCTTCCGCCAAGGCGGTTTCATCAATGAGGCCACCGCGGGCAGTATTGATCAGGATGGCTCCACGTTTCATACGGGCGAAAGCCTCCTTATCCAGCAGGTGATGAGTTTGCGCGTCATAAGTCAGGTGCAGGCTCACAATATCCGCTTTACCCAGAAGTTCCTCCAACGAAACCAATTGCACGCCTTGAGGCGATTGCGCCACATAGGAATCATGGGCCACAACCTCAGCGCCAAAGGCCTGGCACAAATGAGCAACGCGCCGGCCTACACGTCCCAAACCGATAATACCGACTTGCTGGGCGGCGAGTAAGCGGCCCTGAGTTCGGGGCCATTGCCCGGCGCGCAGCAACCGGTCAGTCTGGCATATGTTCCTCAACGCAGTCAATATCAAACCCATGGCCAGTTCAGCCACAGCCTGAGCAGGTGCCTCTGGCGTATTAAGGACAATAATTCCCTGATCCTTTGCCGCATCGAGATCGACATTATCGAGCCCGGCTCCGCAACGGGAGATTACTTTGAGCTTTTTGGCGGAGCGCAAAACTTGTTCTGTCAGAGGCTCTATGCCTGCGATCATTCCGACGGCGTCGTCACCTAGCAATGCAATGGCTTCGGTTTCCGTAAGTTTGCGTCCATGGCTGTTCTGGACAACATGCATTCCCTCTTTTATCAACTGCTGAAGAGCGCCGTTATTGTTCACATCGAACGATGAAGTGGAAATGACGAGCTTATTCATAGTGCGGTTCTGATATCCTGCATATGGCTGCGGCACAAGGTATCAAGGATACGAATGTCGAGCCCGTAACCAAGAAAGGTGAAGCCTGCCTCAATGTTGCGTCGTAATTGATCCCGATCCGGTTCAACCACATGGATTCCTCCCGATTTACCCAGGCGGCGCCCAGCCTCCAGCACCTGCCCTATTGCAGTTTGAACTTCCGGATAATCGAGTTCGCCAGGGCGTCCCATGGAACCGGATAAATCGTAGGGACCGATGATGTAGGCGTCAATTCCTGGAACGGAAAGAATGGAATCGATGGCATTGACGGCATCAATGTGCTCTATCATTGCTATCACGACCGCATTATCCTCCAGCCAGCGCCGGTATTGCTGGAAACGGGCGCCATAACCCTGGGCGCGGGCCAAGCCAACGCCGCGCTGCCCCCGCGGCGGATAATACACCGCCTGTACCGCCGCTTTGGCATCCGCGGCGGTCTTGATCATTGGAACCATTATCCCGGTTGCGCCGGCATCCATGACACGCTTGATCTGATCCGGATGATTTGAAGTCAGCCGCACGATTGCGGGACATCGTTGACCATCAAGGACCTGGATCAGCATTTGGACATCGCTGAGTTCCAATACGCTATGCTCGGTATCCAGCACCAGCCAGTCAAACCCTGCTGCGGCCATGATCTCGGCGATCGCGGGATGTCCCAAGGTAATCCACGACCCTATCGTTAATGCATTTTGGGCCAGTTTTGATTTTAACTGCATTGAACCTGAATCGGGAAGTTGACCACTCATTTTTCAGTTTAAGAACGTGATCAATAAAGGGTTTTTATAGTGATTGACCTGCACCTTTTTGACTTGAAGTGACTGTGTGGCATCTGCTCAGTACGAGGCTAGCAGCGGATCAGACTCCATCAATTCCGCGACACGCGCCAGATCGGCTGGAGTGTCCACTGCCTGCGTATTGAACCTGGTTCTAATCATTTTTACCCTGTAACCATGCTCCAGCAATCGCAACATATCCACCGACTCCAACTGTTCCAAGGGGGTAGGCGGTAACCGGGCGAAGTCGAGGAGCGTTTTATGGCGGAATGGAATGATACAGACCTGCTTATAGGCGAGGGTATGGGAAAAATCTGAATGCGGGGACTGCAGGGCCGCTGGCGCGGTCGGTATCGGTTGTCTTGACATATAAAGTGCGTCACCCTTTTGATTCATCACCACCTTGATGGTATTGACGTCGTAGAAGTCCGCCTTGTTGTCGATACATCTCACCAGATTCACGCAGCCAAGCTCGGGATCATTCCGGAATGGTTCTATAGCTGCATCAATCATTTCCGGTCGCGTCATCGGCTCGTCCCCCTGGACCATCACTATGAGCTCGGCTTCCAGATCGGCCACGGCTTCGGCAACGCGATCACTGGCGCGCTCATGGGTATCAGCCGTCATGATGACGGGAGCGCCAAAATTCCTTGCGGCATTTCTTATTTCCTCATCACAAGTCGCGATATAGGTCCTATCCACGCCTTGGCTCAGGGCAACGCGCTTGTAGACGTGTTCCAGCATGGGGCGTCCCAGCAGTTTCGCAAGCGGCTTTCCCGGGAAGCGCGACGATCCCATGCGCGCCGGTATCATAGCAATTGTCTTCATTGTTCGTTTTGCCAGCCTGGTTGCCGGATATGCTCCGGCTGTTCAAAGTTTAGGTTGGGGGATGCGAGTAATCTGC